>Ga0247782_1000047_pt1 | contig 171471 bp, 137 predicted proteins | sample UWRJL019104C5_FD_179928 | JGI IMG/M metagenome (GOLD analysis project Ga0247782, IMG submission 179928) | Plant litter microbial communities from Arlington Agricultural Research Station in Wisconsin, United States - UWRJ-L019-104C-5 | ecosystem: Environmental > Terrestrial > Plant litter >... | reverse complement strand
TTTTTCCCCTCACCCCCCCCCCCCCCCCCCTTATTGAAGGAGGGCTAAACGAACTTCTTGTACTAATATGATACATCAGCGAATACACGTCGCAGTGCGCGATTGGCTATGTAGTTCAGTTGACGGTGTTTTCGTCGCAAGAATTCATACACACCGACGTTGTCGTCGCAGACTTAATGCAAGTCATTTCTCTGAGGGTCGCATTTGTGTGAAGGGCGCGAAGAGACCGGGCGAACCTATATTTGTATAATACGAGGATACACAGCGAACGGACACGAGCGAAAATAGTCAATGATACCACCCGTTCGCCGGTTTGGAATCATTGGCCTTATTCTGTAAGGTATCATTGCCCGTTAGCTTCTTAAAGTAACAAAACGCGAGGGGAAGAAAGGGAGAGAGGAACGGTTGGGCTAGTTCAACTAAAAGAACGGATGGAAGTGAGACCCGAACCAACCTGCCAAGCCTGCAAGTTTCTGTGTCAAGCCATCTTTTCGGCCACAGCCACAGCGCATCAGATGCTGGTGATCACGGCTCCCATTTGCTCACCTCTGGAAGTTCCTTGCATCCTTGCGACCTTGCGACAGGTGGGACCTGAGGGAGGTGAGGCGATGGCGGGGTGACATGGGTGGTGCTCCCACACAACAGGGTGACAGGGGAGCAGTGTAACAGCCCACCAACAGCTACAGGGAGCTCCTGTCCGGGGGATTCACACTGATGCACTGTAGTAAAAGTTAAACGGTCTATATTCAGACGAACTGGAAGGAGCAGGAAGAATGAAAAAAAAAGTAGGAAGTACGACCCAGTTCCAACACGCACAGCGAGAATCTCACATAATCTATTCTTCAAGGCGCGGATGAGATACGCAATAAAATCTAGTAGTAGCATCCATTCTTTTTAACATACTGAGAATCTCGAAATGACTTATACCGCCCCAGATTGCAGAGTTTCATTGCCATTATCGGGAAAATTACGAGGTCGCGATGTCATAGACGACCAGGGGCTGTCGCAACGTTTTGACCATGTTTTGGGAGCGACTTGCCTACCTCGAACTGGTATTATGATCGTGAGACAGACCACAAGCCCAGAGAATGGATACCACGGCCAACTCAACCCGCCCAATTAGCAATTAACATGGGAGAGCTTTTTAAAAATGGTTACTTGTTGTATGATCGCCTCCAGGTCTCCCTGGCCGCATGGTAGAGCTAACATACATAGTATGAGAGGAGATAACGGAGCGGAGATGCTGCTGTGTCAATCCTCGGCTAGGCCGAATGACAACACCCCCGCGCACCTCATAGGGATGGATGTTGTTGTTCTGCTGCTACCTTTCGCCTCATCATCTACGAGCTATCTGGGAAGTGTCTCAGCTGGTGAGGCGAGAGATCTAGATCTACTCTGTTCTGCCCTGTAGCTCATGACGATACCAGGACGAGAGACAATATTCTTTCAGATACAGAACCGGCCCAGCCAGAGACTTCACGGAGACATTGACTGTCCCCCAGTTGAGTATCGACCTGAGTCTACATCATCTCAGAGCTTTGGGCCGTCACTGGGTAGATGTGAGCCTACAACCAATTTGTCCACATCATGGCGACAACATTCACGCCTCCGCTCGCAGCTCTGACAACAGTCTTTACGCCTCCGTGTTCGATAACGTGGCTTCTCACGGCGTCGAAAATACCATCGCAGTACCCCGCCTTCCCAACCACCGCGCCTTCATCGTGCGATCCTCCTTCGTGGGCTAAATACGTCTCGCAGCGCGGGTTCGAATATTACTCGCCTGCCATCTGCCCTAGCGGCTTTCAGGTAGGGCCCCAGTGTATGATCACAAACCCGCGGACAGCCCAAGGGTTTCCGGCAATAAGAGACGGTGAAACTGCTGCATATTGCGTGCCTAGGTGAGTGCTTGATCATTGTCTCCCAGAGCCTCGGATATAGGTAGAATGAAGAGAAACATAAACCACACCAGGACAACTACATGAATAACACCTATTAAAAACTGTAAATGACTGTCTGCTAACCAAACTGGCTGCCCGCCGTTTGCAGTGGCCACACTTGCACATCCGATACATCTGACTTCCGTGGCGGCGTCTGGGGCGCCACGCGGACGGGCAACGCACAAGCAACAGTCGGCCCGGCGATCCAGATCCGTTGGCGCCAGGAAGACCTTGCAGAATTAGAGACAGATCCTCTTACTCCAGGGCCGCCTCGAACAAGCCTGCCCAACCCGGTGCCTGGTATCAACACCGAGACCGAGTCCTCCTCAACCTCAAGCGTGACTTCAAGCACAAGCACGACGACTCGGAGTTTGCTGAGCTCGACACAGAAATCCAGTACCTCAACAACAACATTATCGACGGAGAGCCCGCAAACAAGGTCCTCAGTATTGAGGACAGGTCCGCTATCGCACGGATTCGGTAACGGTAATGCTATGATTCCATCGTCGACGTCCTCCCCGGTAGTTACCTCTTCCACCCAAGACAACCAGGCGAATACGCCTCTACCAAGTACTAGCACCGACACTGCTCCAATCCCTTCGCCTGTCTCACAGCCAGACCCAAGCCCCGGTTCCGATAACTCCACATCAGCACCCAACAAGAATGGTGACAGCAGGAATGGCGATGGCAGCCCGAGCACCCGATTTACAGTGGCAGCAACGGTCCTTACAACAATATTGATAACAATCATCGTCTCGTACGCCACATATGCTACACTGCGGCGGTACAGACGGTTCCTCGCCGGCAAAACGCAGACCTTTTTCTTATTTGAGATGCGCGACCACGCTGTTCGGGTCATGAAACTCGACAAGCTATCATCTTTATTTACCGGGAAGAAGAAGACTGGCGGATACGGGGATGAGAAGTTGAAATGCTCATGTGCAGATGCATGTGAGGCGCATAATAGGGGTTGGGGTCGGGGAAGAAGACGCTACCCCAATGCTGACGCTGAGCTTGGCACAGAGGGGCCCTTACCTGAACTCCCGAGTCAGCAGGCGCTAGGGACCAAGGAAAACCCAGCTGAGCTAGGACAGACGGAACGCTGGAGTTGGATGTCCAAGGTTTCGAATATGCTCACTGCTAGGTCCAAATAAAAACTACCTGAGGAAAGCAATAAAAGAAGAAAGCAAGGGGCACGGAGTACTACACGACTCCTTTTATACTCGCTCTGTGAGCCAGCTTGTAGTATGATAGGGACTCCATTCTATACGGGAACCACTGGTATATGAATCATTCGTTAAACTAATGGCGTTGGTAGATATCTGGACACGGTTGGGAGGAAAGGAACGGAATCAAACACGACATGGTAGAGGCTTGGTGTTAAGAAAGGAGGCACTACACTAAAGAGCGAGTCAAAGCTCAGAGTTATCTAGGATATCCTGGTGTTATCAACTAGCTACTCAAAAGAACAACCCAATTTCGTTGTAAGATTAAACTAAGCTTAAGCTACATAGGTTAGCTAGGAGTTCCTCGTTTTTGTGAACAGATATACCATGCACATACCTATACACTTACCTATTGTTACGTATATACATCTACATAGCGGCTGGTATTAGTAACATCGCATAACATCACATAACATCACCATTCCTGTTACTTAACGTTGGTCAATATTGCCATCACCACATCTTAACGTTGGCCAATATCACCTAATATTACCTAACGTAGCGATATCCATGGCAATTTCACGTTATCCCGCCATTTTACAGCCTTCACATCCCGGTTACTTCTCGTATATGACAGCGGTAACATCCAATGATAACGAAACACTGGCAAGAATGCATAGGTCGATATGAGAAAGATTACTTAATTCCTTTTACACAGTTTATTCATCTCCATTCATCTTCATTCATCTCTGCTTGATTATCCGACTGAGCAGAGAACAACAGTCGGCGCACCTGGAAATGAATAAAAGAGAAAGAGAATGAATGCGAAGACAAAAGTCTTGAATTTTCTTGTTTCCCTTCTTCCGTCTTTCCAGACGCAGTAGGTAGGAGGAGCAGTAGTGACATGATATAGAGCAGAGCAGAGCAAAGAGAAAAGAGAAAGGACAAAACAAGCCTGACAGGGGTATCATAGAACGCCATCCTTGAGTTGAGGAGAAGAAAGAAGAAGACCGAGGTAAATCAAAGTAAAATAAAAGACTTCCTGCTTTGCTCTGCGCATGTCTCATTCATTTCCATCTTCTTTTTAATCTCCAATCACATTCCCGTTCGATATTCTCTCCCCTGGGGGTATATCGGCGATTGGCAATTTGCTTTCATGATGTGAGGTACGGTCGGCGATGGCAGCTGTAAGGAACCAGGCCCCTTCCAACTGGGCCAGGAAGAAGCTTGATAAAGTGGGAAATGCAGCAACACCACCAAAACCAAAGCAAATTGAACCGAACTGAACCGAACCGAAGCAAACCGAATTGAATTGTATTGCACCAAGCCTCCCAGATCAGAACGAGGCAATGTAGGGGTTTGAAGGACTGACTGGCAGACATTAAAAGCTATCATGCTCAGCATCGAGATCAGAGTCCTCGAAATCAGCATCGTCGCCTTGGTCCTCGGAGAAGAAGTCTTCGACACGGTCGTCGCCATCTTCCTCTACCTCCTCAAATTTGACGGAACGAGAGAAAGAGTGCTTGCTGTTCTTTTGCTTGGGTTGTGTCTCCTGCTTGGCAACACGATCATGGTTCCGTTTGCTGCTCTCGTAGTGCACATCGTGGTCGTCGTTAGGGTCATTGTCAGTGACGAAGAGACTGTCGCTTTCGGGGAAATGGCTACTCTTGCCCTGGCTATGACTTATATGATGCTGGCTTGGCTTGAGCGGAGTGCTGCCGAGATGCTGAGGGAGTTGGGGACCAGGAATGGTCGTACGAATGCGAGGGCAGTCTCGCTTAAGGAACGCATCGATATGTCGCGCCTCGTCTTGGTCGCGCTTGTTATCAGCCGTGCCCATGCCCATCATACCAGTCGGAGAGGAAAGACCGTAGATAGAATCTTCCTTCTCGTGGTGGTTGTTCTGAGTATGATGGTATTCAAAAATATTGTGACTATTCCGGAGACCACTGCTACCACCTTTGTTGTTACTGTACTTTTCCTGTTGGCTACCATAGTACGCATTATTGTTATTGGCGTGGCTGAAAGCAGGAGTCATAGCAGCACTCGGTTGAGGACCAGGATAATAAGGGCCATGACCGTGCTGCGGAACTGGGAAGTATGCACTTGTAGGCGTAGGAGTCGACATGGACATGGACGCTAGGGATGATGAGGCGCTATTGGTGTAGGGGCTCTGTTGATGATGTTGATGATTGTTATTCGCCTGGAGTATGCCAGCCATGCTCTGCATTTCACTGGACATGCTTTGAATAAGGTTCCGCAATTCCCTCACTTCCGTATTATGCTTTTCAGACATGTGCGAAACGACTGCGTCCACTTGAGCGACGACGGCCGGGTCAGCGATATCGGGGTTTGGACTAGGCGACCGCGAAGGGACGTAGTGGAATCGATTTGACTGCCGACGGTTGGAGATATTATTCTGATTCTGTCCATGCTTCTGCTGATTTTTATGCGGCTCATCGTGATCATGATGATGATCTGAATCTATGTGCAAGAAATCGTAATCATCATTATCATCACCAAACACAGAGTCTGGAGGATTTGCGCGATCTCCGACTGCGGGTATGGGAGCGGGGCTAGTGCTGGCAAATCCCTCATCGGCGGATTGGCCTCGTCTTTGGCCCTCTTGAGCAGCTTCGAGAAGGGCGGCCGAAGCGGCGACTACACTTTGATCAACGGGGGCAGAGGGGTTCGCCTTCTCACGCGCTGCTTTAATAAACTCCTTCGACTTTTCAATAACGTCAAGTTCACGGTTAGGAGTCTTTTTGGGAATCTCCCAGAGCAAAGGGATAGGCTGGGCTGGATACGCGACGTATCCCGGCGGGGCCATGGAGGAACGCTTGCGAGTTGGGTCTCTAGGGGCAGCCCGGGGAGTTCCAGTAATGGCTTCAGCTTCGTCGGGTAAGATTGCTTTATTAAGGGCGGCAACCTTTGAATCAGCATCGATCTTTTTGCGTCGACGGCGGGCCAAAACTTCTTCCTGGACATCGTCGAGAATTTTCTCTCTTGTATCCGCATCTGCTTCCTGGAATGATTCCGTTTGCGCCCGATCTTTCCATGCTGCTGCCACGGCCTTCAAGTCATTGCTGCGGGCTCGTTCGACAGCAGCACGATAGGGCGTCAAGTTGGCAATCCGTTGACGCACCCGAACTGTATTTGGGTTGGTTGAGTACTCATGCGGGGCTTTCTTTGGTTTTCGGTCGGGAACACCGCTCGGATGAGTCAGTGTAGCCGGGGAAGCGTCCGGAGCCGGCTCCTCGGGACGTGTGGGGGCCATTTTGTTTTTAATAACTGAAAGTTGACCCTTGAAAGTGAATATGTGTAGCACCTTCCCAAACTTTAAAGTCAGTATGATAACGAGAATGATAAATATCATATAATGACAATTGCAACGGCCAAAGTCAAATGTAATAACGTAGGGTCATGATGAGGATAGCGCAAATGCTTAAACGTGTAGTACTTACCGCTTCTCACGGAGAATGCAGGGGTCTTGTAGTCACGAGAACGTGATGACAGACTTGGTGATATATGATGGCGAGAAGGACGACAAGGTAGCTCTGACGAGTGCCTGTGGTCTTTGTATCAGAAGATATTGTAGTGGTGAGTCCGAATATGAGGTTGCGTGTTGGTAGGAGATGGCTGTAGGTGGAAGAGAGAAGAGAAGAAGAGGTGAGGTTGTGTGGGAAGAGAAAAAGGAATCGAACGGGGAAGAGTGATGAAGAGAAGTAGAAGTGGAAAAATCACTGATAGAAGAAGTAGACTGTAATATTGTGCACACAGTAGGGATTCAAGTCAAGGTGCCGGTACAATAAGTAGAGGTACAAGTGCGTAGGTACCTTACCTTCGAGGTGCTAGGAGAGGATGATATGGGGAAAGGCGGAAGGAAAAGGGAACTCAGGAATCTTACCTTATAGTTAGAAATACGGGTATGGCTTGTGTAGGTAGGTTCTGATAGCTTGGGGGCCTGCTGCGTATCTGTCGGTGTTAATGCATCTTTTATCGAATACAGCGCGTAAGACTTACTGTTTGAGTTTTCGTATGTATTGTCGTCTTCAAGGGAGAGAAAGATTCCCTGGAGCTCAAAATTGATATCGAGAAGAGGAAAAGGTGTAAGGTGGTAGGAAGGAAGAGCAGAAAAAAACTTCAAGGTGCAAAGTTTATGCGTATGGATGGAAGCAGGGGAAGGTGGGCAGAATACTCTGGGCGTGAACAATGGAGGAACAGGTCTATTGACAATCCGAAGATAGCTACCATTGATACTGGTGTAGTTGCGTGGAGGGTACCAAGATAGCGAACAGTGTACGAAATGTCCCGGCCCTTCTGTAAAACTATGTTGTTCGTCCTTAGGTGCTGTTGCTCTCTACCAGGAACTAGACGTACTTCAGGTGATTGACTACTCTACTGTAGGTAGGTACCTATACTGTCATGCCTCATCCCCTATGGAGAATTTCTTGTCTTTCGTAAACAATCACATAGCAGAAGTCCGCCATTGAGGTATATAGGGGGGCTATAGGTGGTATAGGAGGTACATGAATGGTGGGTTGAATATCTAGATATCTACCTCATCTTTCTTGCCAGGTCTAGCAGGCCAGCCCTGCGTAATGTTTAAATTATTTCCTCCGGCACTCCAAAACTGCAGGCGGTAGAACTGCTGATTCTAACAGCATTAAGACGTGATCAGCCTCCAGCCCTTTCCGCAATGTGTAAATACGAACAGCTAAGGGGTTGATAGTAGGCAGCACAAGCAACTGACTCGCTGCCAATACAAGCCCAGTCATAAGCCCCTCTAATTCAGAGTTAGGCAATACAGAGCAAGGTATGCTGGATGTATGCTAGGCAGACTTCAATTTCGGGAACGTAGGCACGGTATCCCATGGTGAATCGCCGCACAGCGAACTCTCCGTAGTCTCGCTGCTGTGGAAACCTCCGCTGGAGGTAGGATCATGCAACGATGTGCCACTCTAATCAGCAGATCGCTCAGCTCCATTTCCACCGCCACCTCCACGCCAGAGCCCATAAAAGCCCTCGCAATTCTTCCACATTTTGATAGTACCATCTTCCGAGCCTGTCGCGTACAGCTTGCCGTCAGGTGAGAATGCAACCGACCACACCGGCCCGTGATGGCCTTTGTGCACATCTATCTCAACGTCATCATCCCAGCGGTAGACTCTAGCCCAAGTTGCAGGCTTGTCTTCACCCACAACATACTTTCTGCCCTTGGTATCTACAGCCACGCTGGCGACTCTGTAGTCCTTCATAGTCCGTTTAAGTTCATTGGTGGCGCGCAATCCTCCCCAGAAGTAGATGCATTTACCAGCAGCCACTGCCAATACCGGTAGACCGTCACCGATATCAGATCTGGACGTATAGTCAGGGGCCAGAGAACAGAACTCGCAGGAACCAATCTCTCCGTCCAAAGTCTCCTGCTTGATAACGCTTCGCGACGGAAGGTCGAACCATCTCAATGTGTTACCAGATGCCGTAATCAAGATGTTTGGATCCCTAGTCCAGACGATAAACTTGATGGAGTCTGTGTGCACGTTCGGTGCAATCTCAAAAGCTGATGATGCGGTGATGGTCGAAGCTACAGGACTACTACCGTTATTAGCCGACTCATTAGGATCAACTGGCTTCACATCGGTCAAGTCAAATATGCGAAGCTTCTTCTCCATTCCACCAGTCGCAAGAAGGTCCGAGCTGTCAGGAGGATACGCGATAGCACGAACGATATGGTCGTGCTGGAGTGCACAGAGCAAGTCGCCTGTGTGGGTATCCCAGATCTTTCTGTGAGAGACATTAGAGACCACATTAACGCGTTGACATAGGTGTGGCTTACGCAGTGAAGTCGGCAGAGGCAGTAGCAGCCGTATTAGCGTCGGGGCTGAGCCTAGCTTGCCAGACAGCTCCCTTATGTCCGATAAAGGTTCCAATCCAGTCACCTGTCTGGCCATCGCGAAGCATGGGATTACCATCTGCGTCGTATGTTAACTTTCGGAGCCCTAGGTACGCCTAAGTTTGAAAAAGCATACCCTTGCAGGCAGAAATTAAGTAATAGGAACCGTCCTGTTCGAGCGGCGAGAAGCTGATGTGTGGTACGGGACGCGAATGGCCGTGGCAAGTCAGGGGCACGTATTGCCGGGCGACCTCAGCCGTAGGTGTAGCCATGACGCTCAGTATGCGCGACGAGGGTGCGAAGGAGGTCGTGAGCGGATGATTGGTGTCGAAGTTCGGAAAGGCAGGAATGAATCGAGGTGTAGAAGAACCGTTGCCAGTATGTAATCTAATCTATCAGAAATGGTCTGAATCTGCCCTGAAATCTTCGTTTTGTTTTGAATCGGAGTGGCGGTCGTATCAGGTCGTGTCGTATGGTATCGTTATATCGTGCAGATCGTCAAGAAGCGTCAAGAGTATAAAATCCGTCGCATGTGCCTTTTTACACACTTTCAGTATAAGGTACAGGAAAAGGCCGAGTGGGGGGTTCAAGGCAACGTGCAACCTATGATCCAGTCCGTGAAATAGGTCAAGGCCGGAAAACTGGCAGGAAAGAGCCCTTTTGCAGGTAATGATATCTCGACTACACTGCTGTAGAGTATGGGAGACCAGAAAAGGAAAAATATGCGGACAAGAGAGAAGGCGAAATAGTGCGGGAGAGAATAGGCTGGGTCCGCTTGGTTGCAAGACAAGCCTTTATGCTGGCTGCTTTGGAGGACGCGCCAGAGACAAAAGTGATGCTGTCGCAAACTATCGTTTTGCCAGTGATGGACCCTTGCAATTTACAATTGGATGGATGTACGCATACCACTGGAAAATCGTGCATGGGTGTAATTCTTTTGGCGGGGAGGGGAAGTCACCATTGGTTGTCAGACTTAAAATGCATTGAGGCACTTATGTACCTACCTGCCCAGGTACATTTGCCCTTGTTGCTGCCGTACATTTGCAAAGCAAATTCTATCAACACAATGCCAACTCTACAATACTTACCTAGCTCGTGCATGCATATTTACTACGTTACACACCAATATCGGAAAACCTTGTTGATATCTTATAACTACTACCTACCTTAAGCCATACTTAAGCCACAAGAGATACAACCAGGATTGCTTATTACCTACATTATGCTTGCCTATGCCCAACTATATGTTTGCGTAGTATGTAGGTACTGTGAATGTCTAACCTTGGTGGGGTACAGCAACTACTACCTACATGCAGATAGGTAATATTCTTAGGAAAACTTATCTGAACACGTACCATCAATGGTGGCATGTACCTACCTAGCTTGTGCATGATATCATTGCTAATGCTTGAAGCGCAAGGGAAGTCACAACACAGATGTAGATACGTACTACCTCATGTTTGCAGCTTACCTCATCCACGGGAATTCGGAGATATGTGACACAATAAGTACCTACCTAGGTTAGGTACAAATGTATGCAGGTGAAGGTAAGTGGAAACGGAGCTTTCTTCGTGCACTCACACCGGGGCCATCATCCCAACGCAGACTCCAGACAGGTAACTCACTCTTACGATACCTTCATACCTTGAGCTATGAATAACAAGCACCATACTTCAGCCACTCTCTCCCTCCATTGCAAGCTGTAGCTTCGTACATACTTTTTCATTACAGGCAATCGCCACGCTTGATTGAACCCCTCTAGGCCAAGAACCCCTCTAAGATCTGCATACCGTGTTTGGCGGGGTAACGGTAGAGTGCGTGCCAACTATCGGGAATCTAGTAGCTTCCACTCATTAGAGTAGCTGTCTTTCAAGTCAACTCAGACCCTTCGACCGTACCAGCCGCTAAAGCATTCGAAAGCTATATCCTCTATATTCATATCTGCGGCAGACATGTCTGTTTTCAGACTATCTGCGCAGTTAGCCGCTCACGAAGCCGACGTACGTGTTTGCAAGTCCCCCCAAGCAATCTAACTCTCATCGCGGCCGACCCCCTAGCTTTCCTCCCAGCTGGCGCAGCTTTCCGTCCTCTTGACCTGCTATCTAACCTTTTGGCCTCGTAGGTTCGTGATGTGAACTTCCCCACCCCCGATCTCATCCTGTCCGCTTCAAGGGACCATACAGTACGTGCCTGGTCCCGAACCGATGCGTCACCTCCAGCCTTCGAACCGCATACAGTGACAAAGGGCTCCGAATTTGTCAACAGCCTGACATGTCTACCGCCCTTCTCGGCTTACCTGAAAGGCCTTGTTATCTCAGGGGGCAGCGACACTCTCATCGATGTCAGATCCATCACCGCAAACCCCTCCGATAATGCCGAGCGCCTGTTAATTGGCCACGCCCAAAATATATGCGCCTTAGCTGTCGTTCCGGGCTCGAAATACATCGTATCTGGAAGCTGGGATAGCACCGCCCGCATATGGAGCGTTGAGAAGTGGGAGACCGAAGTCGTCCTGGAAGGCCATGAAGGCGCTGTCTGGGATGTCTTACCTCTAAGCGAGAACCTTGTTGTTACTGGCTGCGCCGATAAGAGCATTCGCGTATTCGAGCTTGGGAAGGCTGTTGCAGGCCAACTCCAACCTAGGTCCACCATATACACTCCCGAAGTTGTACGAGCCCTCTGCCAAGTTCCCAGAGGCCACCCCAGCGGTGCAGATATTGCGAGCGCTGGCAATGATGGCGTCATACGTCTATGGAAGCTCAACGGCCAACCTCTTGGTGAGCTCAGAGGCCACGATAGTTTCATATACTCGCTGGCATCGCTGCCTTCTGGTGAACTAGTTAGTTCTGGGGAAGACCGTACCGTTCGGATATGGCGTGGCTCGGATTGCATCCAAACAATCACACATCCTGCCATATCAGTGTGGTCTGTCGCGGTTTGCCCAGCCAACGGCGATATCGTATCGGGCGCCAGTGATGGCATTGTGCGCGTTTTCTCACGAAGTGAACAGCGCGTGGCAAGTCCCGAAACACTAGCTCATTTCGAAGAGTCGGTGAAGTCTTCTTCGATACCTCAACAACAGGTTGGTGGCGTCAATAAAGAGAAGCTGCCGGGGCCGGAATTCTTGAAAACAAAATCCGGCACCAAAGAAGGTCAAGTGCAGATGATCAAAGAGGACGACGGGTCTGTATCGGCTCATCAATGGTCCACAGCCCAACAACAGTGGATCAATATCGGTACAGTCGTAGACGCTGTCGGCAGCAGTGGTCGTAAGGTGGAATACAACGGACAATCCTACGACTACGTTTTCGATGTTGCTATTGAGGAAGGTCAGCCATCCCTCAAACTACCTTACAACTTGTCCGAAAACCCCTACACCCGAGCGCAAAAGTTTATCAACGACAATGAGCTTTCCCAAAATTTCCTCGATCAAGTGGCACAATTTATTGTGCAGAATACCCAGGGCGCAACCATTGGGCAAGAATCAGGAGCCTCGACAGAACCTACGCAAGAATCCTACGGCGCTGAACTAAGCAATACCCCCAAGTCTCTACCACATCGTGACTATCTGGACATCAGTGTGGCCAAATATGAGCGTAAGCACACCACCACCCAATTATATCTAGTCATGAGCTGATGGGCTATCTCCAGCTATGTTCAACAAGATTTCCAAAGTCAATTCTGCCCTTGTTGCAGCTGGCCGTAAAGAGATATCGCTTAACCCCTCGGCTCAAAACGCCATTTCATTGCTTCGGCAAACACTAGAAGCCAACAAGCCCGCGACAGACGAGTTCACTGTTGGTCTCGTGGTCATGATGTGCACACAGTGGGATTACTCAGAGAGAGTGGCCCCCCTGGATCTACTGCGTTGTATTGCTACATTGACAGCCACAGCCAAGTTCAGAACAGGGGATCAGAGTAGTCCGGTGCAAATAGCTATTTCCGCAGCGGTTGATGGTGTTCCTGATGGAAGCCAGCCAAATGAGAACTGCGTTATGATGGCACTGCGGACCATTGCTAACCTGTTCAAGACAGCAGAAGGGAGAAAACTCCTGTCGCAGCCTTCTGAGGCGTCTGCCGTTATCTCATTCATCAATCGGATACTTGGAAGCCGTGGTCAGACTGCTATAGGTCCTTTCAACAGAAATCTCTTGATAGCTTTGACGACAGTAGCTATTAACTATGCCGTCCTAGCTTCTACGCGACTAGGGAGTGTATCTGCTGATAACCAGATACGGCTGGCTTCGGCGCTCGCTCTAGTTCTGCAGAAGCAAACCGACTCCGAGGTGATATATCGAGCGCTGGTGGCGGCTGGCACCCTGATCACGGTTATCGGCAAGGCGGCTCCCGAAGCTAAGAGCTTATCCACGCCGATCAAGTCAGCCAGAGATCGGGTATCCGAGGAAAGAGTTCAGATGATAGCGAAGGAATGTCTTTCTCTACTAGGTTAAGGCAAAAATATCGTTATATCGCCGTGCTAAGTACCCACGGTGTAATGAAATGAACAGCACGCAAACGGGATAGAAGCGGAATGGTAGCGTCTGACGCAGCATGTTGTTTGTGGTTGAAATTCTTCACGTTTCACTGGCTTATAATGCGGTAAACGATGTGAACAGATATGCATGATTCTTCATTTCCATCCATGCCGGGTAGATCAGGCGGCTACGGGATACGATTATAGATTTTTATTTTAAGCCAGTTTAGTGTGAATAATCGGTGACAGTAGCCTACTCCTATTCCAATTGAATGATGTGAAGAAAAGATGTTGTGAGGATGTGACATGCTTCATACTTCATACACTCTATATCTGTATTGGGGTTAAAGTGATGCACCCCTTATCACCTAGCATGGGCGCGTTGTCAAACGCGTTGTCTCCGAATTGGCTCGTCAGATTTGAGGTTGTACCATGCACCCGACATTTTAGTTACAGAAAATTCCGTCTTACTAGAGCCTCTCCGACCTTTCCAGTCCTCCTAAATTAGCCGGTGCATCTAGGTAAATGTATTTGTAGACGACTCCTTGACCCAACACCATCTCAATGACTGACTGACAAAGACATGGAACGAGTCAAACTTATGTGTGAGGTTTTATAAGACGAGAGACAGTATGAGATACTGCGTGGGCCGTGATGTGGCACTGGATATGGCCTCGTCGCGCTCGCCGGCTATTAATCGTTCAACGGCTGTAATTCTGGTGAGAGCTATCTTGACCTCCCTTTTATCTATTAAGCGCTCGGAATAAGCGGCCCTGTCTACGACGCGTTTTAGTTGCTAGATGGTGTCTTGCATCTGTTGTAAGTTGTGGTATGTCTGTTGCTTCTGTAATAGCTCCAGACTGGTAGTTACCATGTTGTCATCTAACGAGACGAGGTCGTTGCGCCAGGTTTTTACAGCCTCAACTAAGTCTGCCACTTCCAAGTGAAGTTCTCTCAGTGCGTTGAGGGCTGGTAAGAATGCAGATGAGACCGCAGAAATAGTACCGATTAATTCAACTCTGCAGCTTGAATGCATGGGATGTTTGCCCGGGCCACTGGAGCAATGTCTCTCGCGATTGGTGCATCGCACACGCTCGAGGCCGGCGAGTCAGAAATACGGAAACGGTAAGCTGGATTCCACAGATGATGTTGCGTGCACAACATGATGCCAAGCTTCCACCATTATATCCAGGTAATGTATATCATAAGTAAGGGAAATATAGGTCGCAATTTGGGATCTACCGCGTTAGAGGGTTTGTTACTGCAAGGGGCCGCAGAAGGGTAGTAGTTGACATCCTGGATTGGTTTCAGTTACAGTGCTTACATGCAGCAATATCAGTTCAACTCTAAGACGGCTTATTACCTCGACATATAGTAATCCAACAAGTCGTTCTTTACCTGAATCATCTATCGTCTGCAAATAACAAGATCTCGGCTAATAATCAATATACTTGGTCCCCTTTAAGTTCGATATTACTATTCAAGTTCCTGGATGTTCATCTAGATTTCCTGATTACCTATGGTGTTCGAACACCAAGCTCAGACGACCCCCAAACACGTGATTTTAGTATCCTTCCTCTAGTCTAGAGGAGAGGCTATTATTACCTACATTACCATGACAGCCTGCGCGCGTACAATTACCACCTATCTAGTCAAGCTTCGCCAAGATGATGCTTATGGGGCTGCACATGGAAAGCAGTGTTGGTTCTTGCTCCCGACTCTAGTAGCACAATCAAAGTTCTTAGCCTAGCACGTGTGCGCCTTTATTCTTCTTATGAGTTGGTAACGAGAATTACGATTACGCAATTGATCTAGCATCAGTCAGCCTTCCTTTCAGCCTTGAATATGTTACCCACTGCCATCGATACCCTTAGCCAGCCGTATGTAATCGTGGAAGTAGGTAGACAATTCCATACCTCTGGATATTGTTGTTTGGTTGCTGCCTGCCAAGGTGCTTAGCTCACCTTACCCACCTACAGTAGGGAGAAAATGGGCACAAAGCGTGTTGGTGCTGTGTGGAGCTAGCTACCTACTTATTCGGTAGCTTACGTAGCTTATGTAGCTCTACAAAATGGTCCGCAGCATCGACTCAAAAGTGCACTTTATATTAGCTTTTACGTAGGTATGTAATAGTACTCTAGGCAACCGGGATAACAATTATTCTAGACGGAGGAATGCTAGTTTGGATTCACGTGAGGACGTGCTAGCTACGCGTCGACTGCTTACCTAGACGCGCTATTAGATGGAACCCCTATTTCCTGCTACTAAGTGGGGCCGGCTGGATTGCCAGCCAAAATTTCTGTATCATGTAAATGGACTTCACACCAAGATACAAATTGAATATGCTGTACACCTCTTTGGAGATGCATTAATGTTTATAAACTTACTATTTGTAATAAATGGAAAGTATAAATTATAAGTAGGAGTACTCAAACCAAAGGGCCTAAAACAATATTTACAGTTGCTAGTGTCCTATGCAACTGAATTAAGATCAACATCAGTAAGCAAAGGATATAACAAAGACAACTAGATAGACGTAATAACAAATTCAGAATATTTATCCAACCCTCCAAGGTCCCAGCCAAATTCTAGCTATCTAGTATGCCGCCTCTACGACCCCGAAAATGCAAAACGGGTCGCGGCCACGGCCACGGCCACGGCCCATGGTCCAAGGCGCAGCGTTGTCATATTACCTGAATCTTGTTTCTTTCTTCTACCTACTATTAGGTTAGGTAGAACTTTAATGAAGTTGTAAAGTAAAACCTCTGCCTAATCTGACCTCCTCCCTGGCTCTCTCACGATGATGCGTAGGTAGATGCTTTCTGGCTAGGAAAAGTCATGGAATTAGAGAGTCTCTACGCCCCGAACCTATGTTATACCTTTGTAATGGGGATTGATGATGGTCGCGACCCTCGCCTAAGCCGCAGAATTCGTAAACGTATCTGGCTCTATTTTGGTACTGCTGTTGCTTTTGTGCTCGTTGGTTCTGACAGCTGTGGATAGATCGTGGCTTCGCAAAGAGACCTGACCTTCCTACAATCTAGAGTTCCCTGGCGCCGGATGACTGCCTAGGCAGGTAGACTTTTGCCGGGCTATCACGCTATCATGCAGGTTAATGATTCTTGAACCAACAACAACGACACAAAACACATCATCATCGCCGACTTGGGGCTGGCTTCAGCGTTTGTATGATTGTTAGTGACAACAGTATAGGGGTTCTTGCTTCACATCAGGTTTTTCCACTTCTCATGACTGCGTACGTGAGGCTAGACAAGTCATCGTCATGTGGCAGTCAAGAACGTCAATATAGAACCAACAGACAGAAGAAGTAGAGACAGGAACCAACAGAAATGTTCAATGATTTAGGCTTCATACTTCATGAATTTGAATATATATATATCTGCGATGATTGGCGTTCCGGTCATGGATATTCATTCTCAATTCATCACGACAGAAACGAAACAGAAAAAAAACAAAAACAAACAGACATCACAGAATTCTCTACGCTGCTTTCTATCTTGTCTTCGGTCTATCGAAGCTGCTCATTCTATAACCTTTTTTTGATAACAAGCTCGAGAGTTCATTTTTGTAAGTAACTGCACAAAGATCCGAGGAAGCAGTAATTCCACTAAACTAAATGGGCGTATGTCAGCCAAAAAGAAGAATAATTACCCAACTTCTTCCACGGACCACAGCCAAAATGCCACATGACCCAAATTGTTATCGCTGCCAGGGCGACGGTGTCTACGAGGTAGAAGTGCAGAGACACCAGCGCTTCGTCTGCCCGTGCCGTAACGACCCCGAGTGCCCTGACTGTTTGGGCAACGGGGAGTACATCGAGTTCTGGACGGAGATCGAAACTGTCACTTGCGGCTGTTATGTTTCTGGCAGATATCATCGAGGGTCGTTTGGGTATTTATCTTAGTAGTCAGTCCGATGACTATAGTAGCAGAGCCTTGTTGTTTTTGTTCAGTGGATGGATGGATGGATGGATGAATGGATAAGATGTCTGTTCAGGGGTTCGGATTGAGATGCGAAGATTGTGTGTGATATGTGCTGGATGGATGTCATAAGTTCTGGTATAGGTACTAGGAAGCTTGCAATTTTCTCCTTTATTTGCAGGTTTTTGACAATATATTTTGCCTATATTATAACAGGTCTAAGAGTATTGGATGCTATAACTTTTATCAGTGTGCTATATACTAGCGTAACATAATCTACTTCCTGACTTCGCTACTTTACTTCCAAATAAGCATAAGCCAGTGAGCAAGCAGTATTGTATCCTGTTTACTCTCTCCCTATATGCCAAATCAATTAATCAACCAACCCTACCGCCCCTTTCTCTATCATGCACCCCTCCCCCTTTTCCTTATCGCTGCAAACTCCAAGGCAAAGACAGAAAAGTACCAAGAAAAGTCCACAGAAAAGATCCAGGAGTAGGATAGATGAACATAGATAGATAATATATATATATATATAACAATGTACAAGTAAATGGGTATAATAATAAAGCCAAAAGCCAAAAGTATCCTGAACAGATTTCCCAAATAAAATCATCATCACCCCTTCCGTGTTGCTATCCGTCTCTCTAGCTTGGTCCGGCCCTTGGGAGCAGGGGCGTATAAGGTAATAAATACCTTAGTGTAGGTGTATATCGTAGCGGGGATCGTCGACAGCGATGTGCTCTTACGCATGTCGCTGTCATTGGCCGCTTATCTGTTTTCCGTGGCTATGTTTGCGGATGTATGCAGCGTATTCGTCTCTCGTATGCGAGAGACATCGCCTATCATTCCCATCCGTCATTGGCCAAGTACGACAAATACGCTCGCTCCCTTCATTCATTCATATTAATTTTCTTGTTTATTGGGTTTTTTTTTAGTACTCTCTTGATGCGTTTGATTTATATCAACAACCAAGCAGCGCCCGCGAAGGCAGGCAGGTAGCCCACCCAGGACCACACGGACGACCCTCGCAGGAGGCGGGACGCGCCGCTGCCGGGCTGCGATATGTTGGCCGCGCTGCCGATGGCCTGGGTCGTGATGCTGTAGATGCTCGCGAAGCCGAGATCGGTGCTGTTGTAGCAGTTGGTCTCGTTGACGTCAGGGATGCGCGGGTCGCCTGGTGGGACGAAGGTGATGTCGACGCACTAAAGTGAGGGGTTCCATGTTAGTATTGGTCTCGTGACAGTATGGTTTCTAGACATCTCCTTTTCGTCGTTCCCGTTCTGGGCTCTTATTCATTTCGGTTATTCAATCTTCCTTTCCTTCCCTCTGGCTCCTCCTTCACGTGGGCTTTTCGTCGTTCCATTTCTCTTCTCAACAGGAGTTGCAAAAAGGAGACAGTAACTTACCGAGAACAGTGCAGCACCGTGTGCAGCAATCTCGACAACCTGGATCGTCGCGTTGTCACCCTCGTTCATGACCCAACCGGCGGGCAGCGGCACCTGGGGCAAGCAGACGGTGCCGGGGTACGGGCCGTTCGAAGGGCCGAGCAGCTGGAACGGAGCGACCATGGGATTCGACATATTGAGGGGTCCACCATCAGGCCCTTCGGTGCCTACACCTATGTTGACGTACAGAAATGCTGTCTGGTGGCCCTGAAACCAGCCAGGTTGGAAGGCTAACGCGCCACCCGTTGTCGGCCAATATGTCCGGTTTTTTGTTAAGGGAATGCCGCCACCTAGAGAAGTGTGTTAGCTAGCGGCTTGTGATTATGGGTGTACCCTTTGCGATGCGAGGGGAGCCATGGAATGTCAATGGGCTGAGAGGTGGAAGGGCTCTTACATGGATATGTCCATTGCATGCCATATGGCCAATCGTCATTTGTATGTAAATTATTGCCTCTCCATCCAGGATATGTGAGAATAGTATGTGCTGTTGCTGTTGTGGCGGCCGTTATGGCCAGAAGTAATGAGGACAACATTGTGACTGTTCAGGAATGTGAAATATGTGAAATGCCCCTGGGCCCGATGAGCGAGGGCGGCTTAGGAGAGCAGTCGTCCCAGTCGTGATGGCTGAGGCGTCTGTCGTCCAAGAATTTAAGGCTCGAGGATACCAAGTAATAATAATATGCTGATTTCCCGTCGTCAAGTAAGAACAAAGTTTGGTGTTCACGTCAAATGGGCAGTTGAGGCTGCGATCTGTCTCCAAGTGGTGTGCTCTAAGAGAGGGGATTTGGAGACGATCTTAGCGATTGTGAGCAATGTAGATATATTCTTGCTTAGACCAGAGAGTCAATGTCCCCTGGGTGAAGAAGTTGATGGTGAAGACGAGACGAATTAGTCGACCTGGTCTTAGATCCTTCTGGTCATTAAAATTTCGAGAAAGAGTCGTTGAGGAAATGCAGATGGGTGGCGGAGGGCAGAGACGCCGCCATTAAGAATGACAGGCGGCCCAACTGACGACCCAACATGCTATGCTGTATGTATGTAGGTATGCGCTTTCCCTTCTCATCACAAAATGTGCCCGTGTGCATCTGGTGAGCTCCAACCATTTTCCTCCAACCAATGCTTGATACCCAGCATGGCCGCCCCCAGTACTGCGCCAGCCCCGGACAGACCCAGTCCTGCCCAGGTTCTCTCGCCAGGGGTCCTTCCACTACTCTCCCAACTATCCCCATCTGGGCGGCAGCTTCAGGCTGGACGGGCCAGTAGGAAGGGCTGGAAGGTGTGCACACGATGCAGCCGGCTTGGGGGAAGTGGCCAATTGGGGCCAATGGGAGGTGCGACCGACCAGGGACCAGAGCGAGCCGCTGGGCTTTGAACGGGCGGCGGGGCGTGATTTGCCGGCGCGTAGCCAATGGTAACATGGGACGGGCCTCGAGAGCTGGGCAGAAGCTGGATTCTGCTGGGATTCTACTGGGATTCTGCTGGGACTCGGCGCGCTGGGGAACGTGAATTGGCGGAATCGGTCAACGCATGGATCACTGAGCTAGATCTGGGCCAGTAAAAACAGCGCAGACACAAGCAATTAAGCGCTGAGCCATCTCCTTTGGGAAGTCGACCTTGTCCATCCCCTCCTAGCCCCTCTACCGTGCAGGCCATTTTAAAAGACTATGCAATACACTGTATGCCACCGGAATATACATACAGATGGCATACATTTGTAGTAGTATTACCTTAATGGCGTAGTGACGGCCCCCCAGACGAAACTATTTTTGGAGTTTGGATACATACTATTGGAGGCTGTAGCTAAGCATACGCAGCTGCAGTTTACTATTACTAGTACTTTATTTGAGTTTTTTTCACTAGTAGTATTCTTAGATAGGAATTTTAGATTCACAAGATAGTTCGCTTGACTTTGATCCACATGCAGCTGTATAAGATGCGATCGGGGCAAAGGCGGCAAAGCAGATGCACGAAATTCGGTTGACTAGGCCGTCGTTCCTTGATCTTCGAAGGATTCGGACCCGGGCCCGGGCCGCAGTATCACAGACCACCTGCAAGGACTTAAGTGTTGGATGTTTGTCCAGACAGCTCTCCTTGCAGCTAATATCGAGACTGCGTAGATAGTCATCTCCATAACGGTTGTCATTGTCGGACTTTATACTGCAATAAGCGCCAGATTCATCGTCGACGGCGAGACAAAGAAAATACTGCTCTCCGTCCAATTCCTTATACTTGAGGTTCGTTGTGCAGTCGCTCAGAGCCGTTATTGCCATAGGCGCTGCAGAAGTAGGGGGCAGTTTATAATGTTTTACCTATCGAGGGGCCTATTTATAAATATTCAGTATAGAAAAATAGCATAGAGTGCTATATATACTCCTAGACTACCGTGTCTATCGATGTCTTCTCGCAATGCATTGTGCTTCCTCAAAGTTCGTTGCTATCGGCGAGCTTACACACGGCGACCCTAGCCTTCGCACTATTGTAACGGATGGCTGAAAGGTGCTGACGACGAGGGGTATGCTGACAAGCAGTCCGTCTCCGGCGAGTTATTGTATTGTATTTTCTCGCATTGCTGACGATGAGATCCTCATGTCCGTAATTACTCACACGCGTGCCTTACTCACGAACGTAGGTATTAGCTATTCAGAAGCAGTTTCCAGCCGGCTAGCCCGTATTCATGGCCACGAAGAAACAAGAACAAGATCCCGACTTGAAACTTATATGGACTCGCAAACCACCAGGACGATTGGGAAACTACGGGAGACAGCCGTCAATGATTACATCGAATAAGTAACCGCGAGCAAACTGGAAGAGGCCGGAACGGCTTCAACGAAGCATTTAAAACGCCCATTACGGACCAGGAGTTATTGCTGGGGATGATTGTGGCCTCAACGCCAAGTTCAAGGATCTGACCGACTGGCTGAACGACCTAGAATCTAGCGTCATTATAGCTACATACGACGTGGTTGGGAGACTAATGGTGGTGTGTAAGAAAATTTCCGCAGTAGGAATTCCACTAAGAACCTCTGCGCGCACGAGAAGCCTCGTGCGCTTTACGTTTTAAAACACACTTGCACGCCTGGTCGCGACCAGAGGGCTGACCTTGATTAATAGCGATCGCGTGGAGGAGGTGATGAAAATGTTAATGGAGAGAATAAGCACTCCGTACGTTGCCAGTTATTGGAACGCGATGGAAGCATTAGAAGGGCAGAAAATCGAAGCAATGTCGCTTAGATTGATGGCCGAGCGAATGCAAGGCTTTGGGAGAGATCCAGGAAACAGGAAGCTCAAAATTCTCACGGATGTGCTGAGTAAACTGCATACTGGCGCAGTTAATAACCAACCTCGTCACTTCAGAGCTCGGCCAGCACACGTTAACCTTGATCCTAGACAGTATCGACAATATAAAGAGGACAGAATTATTATTGTTTTTGTGTTTCATCACATAAATCTCATTCATAACGCGTGAAGGCTCGTTTACACTGGTTTTTTCCACCGGGTATCGACAAGATCGCCTAGGAGAGGGATCTATGTCAAGGGAAAGACACGATATGTCCGGTGCTCGGCTGAAGGGTGGCTTTAGGGTGTTCGTAAACGCTCGCGTCGACGTGCTAGGTAGACGCTGAAGGCCTCGGAAGCAGCGTAGGAAAGAGATCATTGACTTGGTCTGTAACGATGCACATAGTACGGAGCGAAAACTCCAGTTAGCTTTAACGATCAGCTGACCATCTTGCGTCTTCTCAGGCTTCTTTTATGTTGATCACAGCCTTCACCAAGTTTATGAAGGCAAAAGGCGGATAGGGACGGGGGTCGAGTCCCCCGAAATGAGCACGGACTTGATCCTCAGGAGCCTTTTTGAAGAATGTTTCACTAACTGCAGTGATTTAGAGCTGCTACAGATGCATTATCTCTTTACCTAGCTCGCGTACACAATAGAGACCCCGACTCTAGAGGCCATAAATTTTCTGGTGAGCCGTATCCCATCCCAAGCTACTCAAAACGAAGAGACCTAGGAGGACTTAGTACCTGATTATCCATTTAACTTTGTCGAGGAGCTGGATGCTCGATTATCTTAGTATAATAAGTTAATTAGTCTCCCGAACTGGTCGCTTTTGTGTCTAATGATGTATAAAATAGTCTGCTATCGCTTTCTCCCAAGCCGTCGAAGGGCCCGGCTTCATTTGATGTGATTGCGCAACACCAAGACAACAATTACGAACTCGGAAGCCTGCTGCGTTTTTCCACGCCTGGACTTTGCGCACTTCATCTCAAGAATCATCAGGGCCTGCTAGATAAGGTGTCCAAGGAGCGAGAGTGTCCGAAAGCCAGACGCCTTAGATGCCGGTCTATGGCCCTGCGTTACGATGGCCATTACATGCATGGGCTCGAGGGACTCGAGCGCCACATGGAATTTAGGTTGCTGGATCGAAAGGGGTGCATAGTTTTTGTCGTGCAGTTGATTAATCCGGCGAGCCGGCAGCTTGCCGGGATTCTTCTACAAGAGTTCGAGAGTAAAGTGGGTTGGTCTGCAAGCCAGATACTAACCTAGATATACCATATGGGATAGGATGCAGCGGTTAATAGAGGGTACTGAGACTCGGATACCCCTGTTCCAAAGGGAATCGTTGCGCTTGAGTATCGTCTTATATTTGATGCAGAAGACTGTAGTCCCGCTTAAGGTCATGCCGATGACATCTTTGCCGTATGCTATTAAGCCCTTTAAGACGAGAGATTGGATAATGACTCTCCTAGTTTTCAAACGATGGCGAAGATTCTAGCCCTGGTCCCAGGTCTGAAAAAAGAGGCATCCGCCGCGGCGTCATGCCAATTTTTATCGTTAATGTGGAAAAATGGTAGACCGGAGAAGCTTCTCACAGTAGACGAGGAAGTCATTATCAGACCTTTCCCGGAGAAGGTATTCTGGATGTCACCAATCTTTATAACGCCGCTCTTTACGGTGGACGACTCTAGCGACTCCGCTATCACGGAGTATAAGGATTATTGGCAAATTAGATGCGGCGGAGCTTGTAGAAATACCATCGACCCCAGCGGTATGCTCGACAAGGCATACCTGTGTTATTACTGCACAGATACTATATTGTGTCCAGATTGTTAAGCACAACTGTCGCAGAAGCGGAGGCTAGACAACTGGCGTGTTAGATACCGGCACTATCATCAACATATCGAGTTCGGGCTTCGACCACCACATGCAGGGATGGCAACGGGTCCCTCGTCCCCAGAACTTGACGCCAATAGCGCAAGAAAGTTTGAAGATTGGTGCAAGGGACTGGAAACGCAATGGGATGAAGCCTTGGTCAAAAATATGTTTCCGTAAATTTAATTATCCATTTGGAGTGAGCGGGCGCATTGCCAAGTAGATTGTCGCTGGCAGTGTGTGCTCCAGGCAGCGATGTGGATGTCGGTTTTTAACCTTCGACAGGTCTAGCTTGTGGGGGGTGACAGAGATGACGGTGTGCATATCTATACCGCGGTCGCTCCTCCTTCTATATTGGTGGCTAGGTAAGGGCTGGTAAAACAAATGGCTAGGCCATTGGCTTGAGGAAGTAAGTGGCGGCTCCAGCAGTCTACGACGCGGAGACTCGAAAGTGAGTGAAGACACATGTGCTCTCAATCTTGAGCTTGCTGTTGCCAGTGGATAGTAGTGCTAGAAAATGAGGTGTCGGACGCGTTTTCTGGGAAGTTTGCCTTGACACAGGCCCGATCTAAGTCTTTCATTCGGGCCCAGTCTAAGCTCTCAACTCCATGGAATCTGTGACTATTAGCTTCAGTATAACGATTGAGCATAAGCTATCAACGGTTGACGTATTAAAAAATAGAGACCTCCGTTGACTTACTCTTCCCAAACTTCATAGGCTGTGCCTATGAACATAGCAGGAGTGTGGGTGGCGATTATCTGTGAGTAGACATCTCTGTACAGGTGTACACCAAATACCAGTGCCGATGGCTCGACAAGCTGGAAGCCGACCGGAGATTCCACGACCTGGTGTCCGAGGCTCTCAATGAAGGCCTTGTCAACAGGGTTGAATATGGGGTCCTGGAAGAAACAGGATATCGCGTGGCCCTCCTTGCTCCGGAGATAGTCGACAATGGCAAGGAAGGCAGCTAACTGGATGTGGGCTTTGCGTTTCTGTTCCCACGCGCCGTCGACGGGGTCGAAGGTGCCCAAGCCGAAGCAAATGGCTTTGGTCACACTGCTACTCGTCGAATGGCTCGATAGTAGCTCCTGAAGGCGACGACATGAGCTGGAGGATTTCCATTGGTCGGAAATCCGATCATGCTCCTGCTTCACTTGCTCGACGGATAGGCTTGGGGTGCTCGGAGCTGGTATTGACAAAGAAACTGAACTGGCAGGAGCAGGAGGAGCCGTAGCGCTGGGCCGTGTACGGCGCCCTTTCCGGCGATGCACTTTCACCCAGTCATTCTGGGTATCCGAAGGCTTCTCCTCCATAGCAAGAGACATCATGCTACCTTCTATGCGACCCCCAGGAGTTATGTTATTTTTACTTCACGAGGAAAGTTTGCATCCAATCGTAATTGAAGCTCACTAGGCTTGCTCCACACCAAACGTATATATGCAGCAATATTATACAAATGCTATGTCTATATGCACTTATAAGTAGCATTAATACTTGTTTAACTCTTATTAGAATGCTGTCTAGTTGCATTAAATTATCAACAATTTTCTTTCCAGCGGTTTCATGAACTCCTTAGTGCCACCTGCCGCCCATAATGCTTCATTCTACAAGCAGGCAGCTACTAGTACAAATAATTGAATATAAGATGCGCAACAGTTTTTCATTAAAATCCCCCCCCCCCCTGACTATGTAGAGTGCATGCATCTTATAGGTAACTGCTATTAGATCATTGCAAATCAGAGACAAGTATAGGTAAAGCGTTTACAGCGTAGTGATTGTGAGAAACATTGAAGTTGCCCAACCACAATACTTAGGGCACATTGGGTCACTACCTTAAGAACTGTTCGGTTGGACATGAAATCCACCAAGTTGAGAGTTATCAATTAACTTAAGTTTATCGTGCAGAGGTAGAAGTCCTGACTAACTACAAAACATGATAATAGATGAAGTGTGATTCAGTCCAGGCCCTTGGTCCTGATCTGTCCCCTTGATATCACAGGAGCATCGTGACTAAAAACAAACAACAAATAAGTAGAAAAAAAAAAGAAAAAAAAAAAAATTTGTCCTTATATCCAACGTCTCAGTACAGCTTACATTCAGACCTCATAGTACTCCTGTAACATTTTTCGTGACGTCCTGGACAGAAAGTATATGTCAGCGTCTCATGACAAGACATGGAATAAGACAGAGGACAGTTGAGGAGGATAGTTTCCAAGGCCTTAGAATATTGGCTTAGAGGTAGGTATCCAGGAATGAAGAACATCAAAATTTAAAGTATATCATTTGCTCACTGTGGCTATCGTAATATATCTAGTGGTAATCTGAACCTAAATGACAGCAACTTTGGTAAAGAAGGGATCTATTAACTAATGTCTTACGCTGTCTTACCTACCACCAGACTAACTACCTGGACAAACCTCATACACTTCCGTTTCTCAGCATCCAAGAAGCGTGACGAAGGAAAGGGAACTTCTCAAAAACATAAGAAAAGTGAATATTACACACGCGATAGTACAGCAACTGAATGCATGCGTGGCTCTTTGTCCCCATTAGGTAGTGATTGAGACAACGGCGAGAAAGGAGAGACACAAGTCGCCGAAAGCGATCATGGTCGAGCGACGGACAAACAAAGCACTTTTGTCACAAACCTCTCCAATAAACTCTAGATGGTAGGGGATGTGATAGCAGATTCATGTAAATGGTCCGAACATGCCTGGTTGATTGAATTGATTGATTATGCAACAACCCCTCGGTCCCAAGTTCGAGAGAGCTGTCATCCCGACATTGAGCTTGGGAATCTAGTATAGATCATTGTACCATTAATATCACCCAGCAGCCGCCAACTAGAAAGCGAAGTGCGGATAGGGTGGAATAAACATATTGGTTCGAACCTTTTTGTCCTTAGATCGCACATCTACCCCTTAAGATAAATCATATATATAGGCACCCATTATTAACCACGAAAAAGCTGGGGATATCCTCCAGCGTCACGGCCGCCGTCCCCCATGAGCGGGATACATTTCTTCACAGGGCAGGTCATCTGTTCACCCACATGTCCGATCGAGCACATCGACATCCCTGGTGACAGGATCAAGGCGCCAGAGGAGGGTTGGCCCGACATCAGCGGCCTGAACAATCTGCAGGCGAGCAATACGCAATGGCTTAGCGACAGCGCCATCGAGGCCGCCGTGCGCGAATACCACAGCGGCTTGGCGCCTGACGTGCAGAGCTGGATCGACGTCACGCTGCCGCTCATAAACTCCGAGGTCTTCTTCCCGGGACAGCAAGGCGAGGACGCTCTGGTGAAATTCATCTACCGCCGGCGCGACCGCATGTACCGCGCCATGAAGCAGAAGGAGTACAGCATCTTCCCCGTCAACACCCAGGGGAACCACTGGGTCACGGTCGTACTCCACAAGGAGCTGAGCGCGGACACGGACGCCAAGGGCAAGGGCAAGGGCAAGAACAAGAAGACTTACTCGCGAATCGGCCAAATGGCCGTCATCGACCCCTTCCGCGACGACGGGAGGATCGCCCTGGTCACCTCGCGCATGGAGAGCATATTAAGGGGGGCCGCCGGGTTCCAATTCTCGGAAAACTTCAGCCGTACAATCTGGTGTCCGCACCAGCCCGACGGCACCTCGTGCGGGCCACGGTCGTACTGGTGCGCCAAGCAGCTCATGGACCGCATCCAGGGCTTCTACGAGAGCGGGTACTTCTACAACGAGAGGTTCTGGGGCGATCTTAGCGGGTGGTTCAACGAGGACTTTGTGCGCGGCGAGATGATCGGGCGCACGGCATGGGCCGGCGTCAAGGCCATGGGCTACAACGCCCGGCTGGCCATCGAGTGCGTCAATCGCGTCAAGAACTACGGCGACCGTTCCCCTGACCCAACGTGGCTGAGCGCCGCGACCACGATGAAGCCGTCTAATAACCACCTGGCCTACGAGAAGAGGCGGGCCGACAAGCCACCGCCCGAGGAACCCACCCCGAGACGTCGTCGGCTTGCGGATCCCGGCCCGCCACCGCGACTCGTTCCGGGGGTCGACCTGCCGCGCGAGACGGGCGAGGACGCCTTACCACTGGTGGGAAGGATTCCGTCGGCGATGGAGGTCGATAACAGCGCACAGGAGCTTGCGTCGGATCAACCTCACCGGCACGCGGTGGCAAAAACTCCGAAACGAGAGGACGACGATGTCGCAGACATGCTGGAAGACGTCAGGCTGCCCGCAGATTCCCCCCGAAGAAGAGCGCCGACTTGGTCACCAGTGCCTCGTAGCAGTGACCCGTACTCGAATCCATTTATGCCCCCTAGAGAACCTGAGGAGTACGCTTCAGTAGTAGACCAACTATATGACCCTAACGGCAATCCTTTTGTCGAACAACCGGAGGCAAGTGAAGAAGACCCTTTTATAGGACCCTTCTCCTGGGGTGAGACTTTCTAAGCTTCACGCAGCAGAGCTCGAGCGGGGGTGTGTCGGCAGGGCGTGGGTAGCAACGCCATATCAAATGATCGATAGTGCGATGTTCACTTGGGGGCAGACAATATTGTATAGGGTAATAGTTATATTCCTGGCCACTCATCGTTCTGGGCAGGATTCAGGAGAAAATGCTACATTTGAATTTTTGTCAGCTTAGAGCTTCAATGCGAGTTCTCCGGATATAGTCCGCGACTTGTAGTGGTTACGGTCAAGAAGTTTCAATTCGTAGGGACACGGAAATTGAAACTGGATGATGTAAGTGTACCTGTGTCGCACATCGGACGTCGGTTTTGGGTGTAAAAAGACACATTTATAAGAATGTCTGAACATTGATGGACCCCTATATAAGGCGCAAAAATACGGATTGTTGACCATGGACGCGAGCTAGCTGCGTAACCCAGATGGTCACTCTTAAGACACACAAGATTTCGTTCTGAAGATCAATTCGTCTTGAGAGGACCCACGGGACAATCTGGCAATCTTGGGAGGGCAACACAACCGCATTCAAAGTCTAGCCATGGTTCTGTGCAGTATATCCTATGATCCGGAACTGAGTCATTCTAGGATATCCCATAGAAGTTGAACTGAGCAGTCAAGAGCTTCTTCTGATCCCAAACTGCCGTCGAACTTGCACCGGCCTGACCGATGGCGTTGATTGCTTTTTCCAAGCCACACTTTGCGGGTAGTAGTACGGTATGCATAATGCCTACCTGCCTGCGAGATCAACAGGAGGTAGCTGGCGAAAGCGTATATGAAGAGTAGTGTCCCGAGTGGCTATCGATCGATTGTCATTGATGAGCGTCGGGTGTTTCAGTATCACGTAGGCCTGGTGAGATAACTGACTTTTTGTAGCTTTGGTTGCATCAAATCTTCCCAGGTCCACGGTGCGTAAATGGGCGGTTATAGGCCTCCTGGGGGAATGAACGTTTTTAAGCTGTTAAAAACCGATGTCTCATCTGTATGATCCGGGTCTATAGGCACGACTATAACCGTAATGTCTTACGTATCCAGACCCACGGTAATAAGTACTCCAATCTAACGCGCAAGTGAGCAGGACTAGTACATGTGGCTAAGTGAAATTAATGTCGCCTTACCTCTTTCGCCACTGATGCCGAGTTGATCAGCGATGTTGACGTAGCCGTCAGGGCCAATTTTGCCCTTGTTCTTAATCTTTTTGACCATGTCGTCGTCACCTTGCCATGGACTTCGGCACATGGGACACGTAACCGCGTCCCGAGCGCTTTGGCGCTTGGTAGCTGCCCACATCTCAAAGCACTCCTTGTGCATATTCTGACCGCATGTCGCACGACAGTACACAGTATCTTCGAGGCCCTCAAACGGCGTGAAGCATATGGGACAATCACCCTCTATCTCTTTCCGTTTCTTGTCTCCACTCTGACCATTGCTATGGGTATCCTGCTCGGGTTGAGGCGCGTTCTGGAATATTTCGCGGAGCTCGCTTGGTAAGAGAGCAAGCTGATATACGAGGCTGAAGCGGGCACGAAGGACTCGAGATAGGACGTAGATGACGTGCTTGCACTGATTGCCTTTAAGAGCATGAGGGCAGTCGCAGGAGGGGATCTCGGCGATGTGGACTTTGTAGATATTACCGGTCGAGCCAGCTATCTCGACGATCTCTTCAGGACATTCAGCAGTACCGCATCTTGACCTTTCAATAACATAGAACCTGGTTGTCGTTGGAATTAGCGGGGAATGGCAAGACAAGAACTGGCTTCATACCTTTGCTCGGTGGCCCTTCGGTAAATGACATCGAAAGTGGCGGGAGGACTGGTGCGAAATCTGTGTCGCATAAAACTATCAGCTCCCAATCCATTTCAAGAATACAAGGCTTTGGGAGGTGGAAAGCAAAACACGGACCTTCGCAAGCGCTTTTCGCTCTGTTTTTTGTTCGCGGACTTTCTTGGCTTCTTCGGAACTACCTCTGTATGGGCTCCTCCGTCTTCCTCGGTAGAGCGAAGTTTTCGTTTTCGCGGGGTAGAACTACCCATGATGGCCAACTGAAATAGTTGTTTAGACTCTCGAGACTGTCTATTTCCTTGGAGTGCAGATTTCGCGATGTTTGGAGATGGTTAACGGCGACTTTGGCGCTAATGGTAAACGACTATCGCTAGGTATATCGCCACTTAAATAGTCTAACCTAGGTACGGTGGGCGTGATTTATTGTTCTGTAGAGTCGCGATCTAAGTTTAATATCCGCCGTGTGTTTAAGCTTGGTAGTATCCAATGTTTACTGTATTTAGGTGCCTAGATCTAGGAGAGGAAGATATTCATTGTGGCGATTGTTGTTGTTGATGTTTTGTTGTTGTGTGACATCACTGATAAAGTGCTACTCCAGGGTATCCTACACCAAGCGCTAAGGCCGTGGCTGAAGGCTCAGGTACCTCCCACAGTAGCCACTGGAGCACGGCTGTGCCAACCTAACCTGTAGAAGTAGGTAGGCCCCAACCCAGATTCTTGCTTTGCTTTGCTTTTATCTGCAACACATGGCAATCGGAATCATCGTCGTCACAAAACTTATAAATGACCTTGAGAACATCCGTTCATAAATGTACTGCGTACATATGTAAATATTTCTTAACCTCTCAACTATGAAGAAGTTATAAAAGAGCAGCAACCTTTGCAGCTCCACCCCAGCTAGGAGGGCGGTCTTCCAGCTTGGTGCCCCAGGCTGACTCCTTGTTTCCTAGCACAACCTCCATAGTCCAGCCCTCGGTGAAGAGTGCATGTCCGATCCAGGATTTCGTCCAGGGCTTTCCGTTAACCGTGACGTTCTGGATGAAGATGTTGTTGTACCCGGCGTCAAAGCCTACCGTCTTGATCCGTGTCGTCTTTTCCGTAACGGAGTTTGTGATATTGATGCCCTCGAAAAACGGCGCCGAAATCAGGTATACGTCCTGGCCCGCGATGGGGAAGAGCCCGAGCATTCCGAACACCACAAATGCGCCCATGGACCCTGAGTCGTCGTTACCCGGTAGACCTCCGTGCGACGAGTTGAAAGCCGATGGGATATACGTGTGCAGCCGCTTTGTTGAAAGCCCAGGTCGTCCAACGTAGTGGTATAGGTAAACCGTCGAGAAAACCGGCTCATTTGAGATGTCAGCAAGGGCCGACGCATGGAAGAAATCCAGCCGGTCTATGAAGCGCTTTTCACCGCCCATGAGCTCGATTAGCGTAGACATGGAGTGAGGCACCAAACTAGATAAGAAGGTGTGCATGTTAGTTCATCGTTACGTTGGAGCAAAACCAGGTGACGAAAAGTGATATCTCTTACAATTGATATTGCCAGACACTCGCCTCGAACGTCTCACTCGGGTTTGATGTCAGCGAGCAGAAACTCGCAAGTGCAGAACAATCAATGGGGTCTTGGAAACCCCAGGTACCATTTTGGTACTTGGGCTGGAAGAACCCCGTGAACCCGCTGTCTCTGCCGCGGATAATAGAAGTCTGCTCTGCTTTCCATAGATTCTGCCAATTCGTGCTCCTTGCCACGTACTTGTCGTAAAGATCGACATGTCCCAAGCCCCGTGCTAGGGTAGCCAAGCAGTAGTCGTTGTAAGCGTACTCGAGCGTCCTTGAAATGCTTCGCGAGTTCGTGCCGAACCCCACCGGATCAAAGTCCAGGTATGGGATATAGTCGAGCTTCCGCCAACTCTGCAGACCGCCTCGTCCGTGGAAGGCCCACTCGAGGGGCTCGACCTCGGCGTCTTGGATAATGGCTTTGAGTGCAAGCTCCCAGTCGATTCCCGTCAGATTCTTCACATAAGCATCCACAAGAACCACATCTGCATTGGATCCGCCTTGGGTCCAACCATTGCACAGCGACATGTGACAGTCGGGCAACCAACCCTCATGCTCGTACATATCCAGGAGCGAGTTGACCATCTGTACCTGGGCTTTAGGGTCCAAAATAGTGATGAGCGGGTGCTGGACACGGAAAGCGTCCCAAATGCAGTAGAATGAATCGAAATAGGGGATACCGCTATCCCAGTTGGGATTTTCACCTGTGTAATTCTGTGGTGAAATCATGGTGCGGTATAGACCACTCCAGACTATAACAACATCTCTGTTAATCATAGGGATAACTATGACGTTTGGGGGATCGGAAAAGACCGAAGAAATGTATTATAAGGCTTGACTTACAGCTTTTCTGGAGTGCATCGCTTACTCCACCAGCATTGATAGAGACAGGACTCAGTTTCTCCCTCCATGCGTCCTTGGTCTCTTCTACAAGCCTGTCAAAGTCCTTCAAAGGGCTAGGTATTTCCTTTTCGGCGCTCCGACACGCTTGGTCGGCGCTGATGAAGCTGATGCCTACTCTGGCTGCCAGCGTGTTATCGGCAAGGTTTGAGAATCGTGCCCATCCACCAGCCTCAAGGAAGAAAAGATTGAAGCCCCGCGTGACGTAGAGGTCTTTTGGGTCCGTCCCGGCGCGGTTGTTGACCCAAACTCCATTGTCGAAGACATCGCCGCCGAAAAAATCGACACAGAAGTGCATAACGTAAGATCCCGCGCCGAAACTCGGGAGAAACGTACCGTTACCCTTCATGCGACCCGTCTCGGCAGATACACTGATCGTCGCATTTTGCCGAGATTGCCACAGATCCGTCAGGTCAAGGAGCACGAGAGGATGTTGGGTACCGTTGCTGGGAGGGAACTGGAACCTGAATAGGGCCGCATGTTCGCTGGATGTCATAGAGGCTTTAATACCCGACTCAAGCTCCAGGGCGAATTGACCGGGCGATGCGACAACAGAGTTGGCGACGTAGTGAGTCGCGCGGTCGCCGATGCGGAAATTGCAATTGTTTACATCGTCTTCCGGGCAGAGCTGGGGGAAGAGGGGGAAGTTGCCCAAACTCGGGTTGCCTCCTGTGCCAGAGTCGTGGACGGCCGAGAAGCCTCTGACGTTGGACCCGTCGGTCGAGAAACCGCCAGTATTCTGCCCGTCAACGTCAGCGACGGCTTTCGCCAGCCCATAGGGTCTCGTTGCACCCGCGAAAACATTGCCACCATTTGTACTCCCGATTAGCGGATCGATGAAGCGAAGCACGTCGTCGACAGCACATAGGGCCGTGAGAGGGAAGACCGCAAGAAGATAAACAATAACAAGGGAAAGCTGCGGGGAAGCTCCCCGCGATGAAGACGTATTTCTCATCCTCGCGGTGACGATCTTACGCCAGCCGTTATGTATTGATCATTAAACACTAATAATACTTATCGCAGATACATCACAACGAGCAAAAACACATTCCTTTGACAAGAGACATAAATATGAAAAATATGGGACGGTTAATTAGCATACGATGCTACGACATCCCGCCACCGCAGTTCGAAGTAAACACCCGTCCCGTGATAGAGAATGCCCTTGTCTTTCTCTCCACTAAAGGCATGCGGTGTACGATCACATTGCAGCTGCTCCGAATCTGGACCGCGACCTTCCTATATTAGACAATAGAGGGGATCCTTGGGAGTCGGCACCGACGATCTGTTTATTTGTTCTTAACCTCTTCCTGCTACGCTCGGGCCGGCGTAGAACTGCTATGTACGGAAAACAGAAGTCAGAATCTAGTCAGGACTTGTGATAACAACAGTATTTGGGAGAGAGAAGACTTTCTCACGTCCCCATTGCGACCAAGTTGGGGTTGAGATTAGTACTACGTTCACAAACCTCTCAAATGGGTAAATAAATAACAATATATCCAGGGTCAACTGCACCAATATAAAGCAAGACACCTATTTACACTGGAGATAAAGGTGTTGGCTAGGTTAGGACTTGATGCTTTTAACTGCGCGGGAATATAGTGATTATGAGTCCTAGAAGATCCTTCCGCAAACCCCACAAACGGTACCTACAGCAATTCCCTGTCCTGAATTCACAGCCGCCTATCAAACTTCACCTTCAATAGCGAAGACTTCCAAAACGCGTTGACAGAAGCTTGTGTGTGGAAATCCTTACGTGTAGGGCAGGGAAAAATTAATACTCGAATTTGAGAGATGTATTTAAACATTCTAAAGAAGGGGCGCTGTATAACGGTTGTCTGTATCCTCCTGTATCGGAGCACACACCCTTACTGGCAGACAAAGTGACATCGTTAATGAATCATGAAAGATCTCCTAGATCTGGGATGGCTTAGGTAACATACTCGGACAGGGAGTACAACGCACCTCCTTGGAGGTTTTTGTCCGCTCAAGTTCTTACCATCAAAAGACACTCGGCATAAATGCGACTCTACTCTGCTTAATGGACTCGGCAAGTCCATTCGGTATTCATGCCGACGAAGCTGCAGCTCAAGATCCGTCCCTATCTTTGAACAGCAATACATACGCATCAGGTTAGGTACTCATCGCTCTACAACCCAACCACCCAATACAGCCTAGCTCACATAGCTCTTTTCCCAATGAGGAAGGGCGCATCTTGGGAACTACCGGGTGGTGTAACTTGGCTATCGAGATGCTGTAGCTGGGATGTTGCTTCCTCGCCGTTGGAGCTTTGTTGTGTTCCTGTTTCCCTCGCAGAGCCTCACCTCATAACCGTCAAGTAGGTATGTACTATGTAGGCAGCCATCGAGCCAAATCTCGCGCTATCTTCACGCCGTTTCATTTCGAACAATGAATTAGGTATCTAGATCATGACCATCTTGACACGACTACTGGGACCTATAACTAAGGAATTACCCTGATCTGTCCAGACTATGCCCTTCACTAGAAGAAGTTTACCTACAGAATACCTAGACTAACGAACCAACACAGTTTCGTCGTTTGTTACGACAAGGGGTTAAGTAAACTAAGGTAAAGTTTATAGTGAAGCATGTCATCATACATCACCACTCCAAAGCCTCCAATCTCCACATCGACGTAACGATCACGAAATTTTCACGAAATCTCTCAATCTGAGTTAGGCACTGCATGCAGGACGGTACTGCAACTCAGCAATGGCCCGTCCCTTTTCCGATTGCCGCTGCGGCCGCATTCACCCAATGTCGCCTTTGTGGATATGGGCGTTTACATACAATGGATGCAGTTCTTGAGGCTTCTATGACGACAACCCGGAAGCTCGGGATGGCGCGCCATCGTCTTTCTACAGCCTAGCTATCCTACATGAGCTTCGGGGCGTGCATGACGGCATGAGCCCTGCATATGGAGGACATCGCAGTATATAATCAACTCTGATCGCCTCGACTCTACCAACCACAACTTGCACAACCAACACCATCACAGACTTCACAGAGCATCCTCGACTCTGTCGCCGACCATGGTAGGCCACAACTCTATAACCAACGCCAGTCTTCTGGCTTTAGCATTCGCTATTCGCAGCCATGCCGTACCTGTGGTCTCCGAGCCGGCGACCACTGTGACTTCGGAGCCTTCCCTGATAGCGAGCCCTGTTCCTATTACCAACGTGACTTCGCACGGCCCATACACTGGACCACCACCTACGACAACTGGCGCCCTGTCTACTACCGTTCTCGCAACGGTTATTCCTCCTCACCCACCTGAGCCATACAAGTTGCGATATCAGGCAGACGGAAAGCTCCATGCACCACAGCCCGCCCCTTACGTTCCCAATGGCGGCTTGGGCACTAACGGCAGTGAGCCAGTCTACCGTGTCCAGAGCGATTTCGACTACCAGTCCATCGCTCTAGCTGTGTATCAGGAATACATTGAGCTAGATTTGTTCCACCACGGCCTGGTCAAGTACTCGGTCGAGGACTTCGAGGCTGTCGGCTTGAGAGCCGAAGACCGGTTCTTGCTCCAGTATATGGCTGATCAGGAGGTCGGGCACGCAACTGCCCTGTCTAATCTGCTGGGCCCCTCTGCCCCTGTCCAGTGCACCTACAACTACCCGGACAAGGACGTGCTTGAGTATATCGACTTCAACCAGAAGCTAACCCGATTCGGCGAGGCCGGTGTGTACGGCTTCATCAATCACCTTGACTCCCGCGAGTCCGCGCAGATCCTCCTGCAATCCATCACGGTTGAGGCCCGCCAGCAGCTGATCTTCCGCCAGTTTGAGGGTCTCTTCCCCATGCCTGAGTGGTTCGAGGTTGGCATACCGCAGTCGTGGGCCTGGACACTGCTAGCTCCGTACATCTCGTCGTGCCCACAGAACCAGACGCGTCTGGTCTGGCAGAACTTCCCCACACTGCACGTGCTGAACCAGCCCAACGCGGCGCGCATCAACGGCTCCAACGTCTGGAATGAGACGCTGAGAGACGTTCAAAACACGCTGAGTGTGGCCGACGTCTCAGACTCGGATCTCTGCGTCAACGCCACCAAGGCGGGCGAGAACTGCGCTCCGGCCATCACCCACAACCGTACCAACCCGTTATCGTACCCTGGACGCCAGGTATTCCTCTCGTGGGATGAGCCCGGCAAGGCCGTGGGGCCCAACAACAGCTACATCACCAACACAACTGCCGGCGCGCCCAAGTTCGCCGCCTGGGTCTCGCAACTTAACGTCACCTACTCGCCCCTCATGAACATTAGCGGCAACACTGCCTACACGATCCAGCCCAACATGTCGACTTTCGTCGGCGACCCGGCCATCAACGGCACCGTCTTCCTCGCCATCACCGATCGCGAGGTGCCCGTTACCCCCTTCAACCTTACCCAGATCAATCCTTTCGTCAATGCCTTGACTATCTACCAGGCCGGCTAAATGCGCGGCAGTCTAGTGTAATCTAAAAAGGCAGCAGGACTGAGCAGATAATAAGAAGTTCGAAAGAGTTTTAAGTATCGCTTGCTTGTGACGGGCGAGCCATGAGATCATGATCATGCCGGGAAAGAGACGAATGAATAATCAACATTTGGAGATCTCGGAAGTGGAAGTGGTAATAAGGATTCTAGCCAGGAGAGACGTAAAGTGATGCATGCATGATTTATCTGCCTCCCTTCAGTTAGTCCATCATATATATTAGTATTTATCGTAGTATGTGCGATTTCCGTAGCTTGTATCTCCGATGCGAAATCGTGTGTAATTTAGTTCATAAAGTTTAATCTTTATAGTTAATTTACCTACATGAGAATAAACCAAAAATGTGTCTTGTACCGAATGTTTTAAGTGACTTTAGGATGTGTTTGATTTTAATATTATGTTTGCAGACTGGTTACCAACACTATTTAATCTATATATATGTGTATTCGTAAATAGATAGGTAGGATCTGCCATGTAGGATGTCTATGCTATGCAGATAATTCTCGATGTTCAAATATAACTAGGCCAGGTAGGCAAATAAAGCACATCAGCCTGAGGCCAGGCCAAGCAGTATATATTTCTTCACAACTTTAAAAGTCTAAGCTCACTCACAAAAAAACGGCGACGGCGGCGGGAAGGTCCAAGGCCAAATCAATAATCCGTCGAACAAACCCTAGTTTTCTAGCTTAGGACTTTTTTTCATGCTTTGCTAACATACCTTATACACTTGCTTGTCTCATACTTTCTTTTAAAAGTAGATTATAATCTGCACCACAGCAAGTTCCAACACCAGCTCCAAGTCAGTCCCGGATCCAGTTCTATCACCATATCATATTAGAACCTCCTCCTCCCCTCCTATCTAGGTTAGACAAGGTAGGAAGTTCTGGTTCTGGTTTTATAACAAAACAAAATAAAACGAAACATTTTACTCAACAGAGCAAAAGTTAATAAAATGAGCATTGAACTGATACTTAGTACTATGATCATGCCCCTATATGACAGACACAGTTCCAGCTCTTCACCACCTATCGACCTATTAACCTAACCTTAGCCGAGTATTTCGGCGTCGAAAGCACTTCACTATGGGACGCCCGCCGAAATAAAAAGGTGTAATGTAATCTGAAAAAAATATCGGGTTTCTCAGTATTAACATACTCTTCTATAAATAAATCAGCAGCAGAACGCCCAGCTAACAAAGTTTCCGCCGCCCCTGGGGTATCTTGTCTGACTCCGTTTTCCTGTCCGTCGTCTGTCCGTCTTCCTGTCCGTCTGGCGCCTTCTATTTGAGGAAAAAAAAAAAAAAACCGCTATTGTATCCAGGAATTCTTTTCCGTTCCTTTCTTTCCAATACGCCGAGTAAAGTTAAAAACAAGAAAATTTAAACGAACGAGTATAAGCATAAGTACAAGTATAAGTCAAGACCAAGAAAGATCAATCTATAACCTCTTTAAGGCACATTGATCTCATACCCAATAAGCACCTCCGTCGTTGACCCTTCCCAGCCGCGATTTCCCGCAGCGGAGATCATGAACCGGCTCGAAGCATCGATGTAAAGACTCGAGATGACGCCCGCGCGTGGCGGTCCGGGGATGATGAGGAAGGGAGGAGGCGCATGCTTGGACGGGTTCTCGGACCTTAGGTCGTAGAGACGTAGGATGTCGTGCGATGCGCAGACGAGGTGTCGACCATTTGGCATGGGCCTGACACAACTGACGGGACCGCTACCGCCGGGGAATTTGAGCACGCGCTCGGGCTGCCATCCGGGACGCCCGCCGCGCGCCTTCTGCACGCTGAATTCTTCCACCGTGCCGTTTCGCCGCCCCGCGTAGATCCAGTTGCCGTCGGGGCTCCAGCACGTGCCCATGCACCACGGCGGCACGCCCGGTCGGTTGCCGATCCGCGCCACCGGGTTGGGCATCCGGCGGTCCCAGATCCGGATCGGGCCGTCTATGGATGCGGACAGAAACGTGCTGTCGGATGTCTGGGTAGCGTCGTGCTGGGTAGGGGGGGGTTCCGCGAACACGGCTGAAGGCGACAGAGGGGGCTCATCTTGTTGCCCCGCGGATGACTCTAGCTGTGTGTCAGGTTGGAAGTCAGTGGCAAAGGAGTTGTTACCGTCTGCTGTTGGCATCGAGATTCCTTGCGTAGTATCTAGAGATGTGGAAGCGGTTCCATTTGGGCCATCGAATCCAGGCATGCCGGCGCCTGTAGAGTCGACAGCGCCGTGGGCCCCATGTTGTTGTGATCCAGGTGGAGGGGGCACTGCCTCGGGTGCGGGGCCGTTTTCAGGGTCAAAGCTGGTTTCGGTCATGTTGTAGTCATTAACAGGCATGTTATCCTGCGCCGAATCTTCCATCATTGCGCGCGAAAACTCGTTATCGTCATCGCCTCCAAAACCACCCATGCCATCGTTATCCCCAAAAAGGTCCGAGTTGCCTCCTGGACTACCCCCAAAAAGACTATCATGCGCGGGGCTGTTTGGGCCATCTCCCAGGCCAGGAGGGGCATCGCCCAGTGGCATCGCATGTCCATTTACATCCAGGCCGTTCATATCCCTCTTGTAATCGGAACCCAGTTCACCTTCAAGCTTAAAGTCGAAATTATTTGCTGTTGCCGGATAGCCATTGTTACTAAGGAACGTGTCGCTGGGCAGTGCTTCTTCGCTTGCTTCGGCCGGTATGGGCGCGCCGTTCATAGGTCTCAGCTCAATGGCAGAGATTTGGCCTCCGTTTCCGTCGAACTGCCTGGACACGGCACCGGTGTTAAGATCCCAATCAAATATATTTTTATCCCAGCTCCCGCTCAAGACGCTTTTCTCGTCCACTGCTAAGGTAAGCGCGCTAACGGCGTTGGTATGCTTCTGTAGGCAAGCAATCCTTTTTCCTTCGTCGTGGCGGACACTCTGCAAGTTGATGCCTCCGCTTTCCAATCCCGACAGAAGCCAGAGTGCCTGGGAGTGTACGGCCAAGCTGTAAACAGGGCTGAGGACGACGTCTTCCTGGCGCATGGAAGCGAATTGAGGCTCGGCATTTTCCCAGTAGGACATAAGAACGCCAGCTTTGGTAACCGAGTCTACGAAAGGATGTCGCTGGGCTACGGTTAATAAGGTCTTACCATTGATGGTCATAGCTCCGTCGTATTTCCTGATATAGCCGTCGCTTCCGCCAGTCATCCAGTAGCGCAGGTCCGGCGTGATGGCAATGGCGTTTATGCTGGTCGCCATGGGCGCAGCCATGGTGGGCACAATGTCGTATGTCTTGGCTGTGAGTACTTCCGGGCGGATCTTTGGCCGCCATCTCGGAGTGGATTGATCTCCCGGTGTTGCGGATTTGCGAGACGCAGCATCAGATGGCTGAGTCGGCTGTTGTCCTTGTTGCTGCTGTGATTCCTGATCTTGATCATCCTCTTCATCCTCCTCATTCTCGTTTTCGTTGTCGTTTTGGTCGTCATTATCATTGTCATTTTCATCGTCTTCGTCTGGATCGGGGTTTTCATTCTCCTCGGCATCGACATCATTCATGGTGAGGTCATCGTCCTGCTCATGCTCGTTCTCTGAGCTGCCGTTCGCGTCTGGGTCGAAGTCGTCCATAGTTGCCTTAACAAGGTAGGTACACTAATGCACCGGTCTCCCAAAAAGTCTATATCCAGAAAACGCCGTATCCAAGTAAGTCAATTATAATCCTAGTATAGCTGGATGAGAAAGGCGAAGTATGATTTGTGCTGGAAGTGGTGAAGAATTCGCAAGTATCGGGCGTTGCGAAGGAAACCGACATCTATTTTGGGGTTGCTAGGATATCAAACACTCTCCAGTCCATAGATACGTAGAAGTACAGTGTACTTTAATATGCACTGTAAAATACCCCACAGATACCTCTATATGAAACTAATGACGTTGCTTTGCATCCTTAGACGTAGCATGGTACTTTACCTAAGGTAACACGTAACCTTTATACAGTGTGCAATTTAGCCTCACCTGCTACAGGTACCTAAGTAAGTACCTTGACGTAAGCAGTTATGTAAGTAAACAATGTTGGGTGGTAAAAATGTTCTTGGGCTACACGTGTCTATTGCGTCGCGACTATTGTGACTATCTAAAGAGCATATTCTATGGAAGAAAATCTACCTAGCATGAAGTAGCTCAGAGTGTCCCGTGGGAACCAATGCTGGAGGGACGACCCCTAAGAGATACCTCGACCTACCGTATTTCTTTTCCATCTATAATCAATTCTCTCGTTAGACTAGTACCAAGTCTACTTTAGCTATGAAGCTTCCGACGGTCCCAAGTCAGTCGCGGAGGAAGAAAGCTATCGCTAGCAAGAGATATCGCATGTCATGTCAGTATTCAAATGAACTCTGTCATATCTTCACAGAAGAAGCTTCCTCTGCCCTCTCCCTGCCCCGATGCTGCTTCTTGTTCTAGAACTCGATAAGGTTCTCGCTCTCATGGGCGGCTTCATAGCGGGAGTCGGCACTGCCGTCTCCTACCTCGGCGATGGTACTAGCATGCTCCCACTCTGGTTTGTCCACATCGCTGTGAACCCTGCCATTATCCTCCATTGGAGGCGGGCTGGGGCTATCAAGGCGAGGCTGATTCCATTGGCTTAGGATAGAGGCGTCGCGGAATTGTGGGTACTCCTTTCCCAAGTCATCGAAATGAGCTAGGTTAAGCAATGCGGTTGAGCGTGCCACGATGCTCTCATTACCCGCACTATCGTCTACTTGGATAGACCGTGGCGATGCTACTTGAACCGGATACGACGAGTTCGTATTGCCTGAACCCCCATAATCAAAAGGAACGTCGAATTCAATGAGATTTGTCTCTCCAGACGATGTATTGCCAGACGACGGAGTGCTGCGGCTGTCCGACACGACCGCCCCCGCGATGCTACGCGCCCCTTGCTGGTCCAGGGTCACTTTGCGAAAAGTCTCTCGGATGGGGTTAACCGCGTCCACATCGGCACCCGCCGGACGTTGGAAGAGGGCGAATGGAAGGTTGGTATTGCGGAACAGCATTTGCCGCTGTTGCTCGTCATGCCGTCGAACGTCAAAGTTGGTCCATGCTGGATTTAACACGAAGCCTGGTGCTTGAGAAGAGTATGGTCTAACACCACGCCGAAGACCTCCTCGGCCGCTGTGCCCTCCATGGTGACTTCCACGAAGTTTTCCCACTCGCCCATCACCACCAAGGAATGGTGCGGCAGGGATTGGAGAGATGATAGCGTCGTCCCCAAGCACCTTTTCATCCCACGAATCATCGTCTGGGTATGCACCCGTAAAGGCAGCACAGTCGCATGCACAAGTGTGACCACAGAGAACTTTGCAGCGGTGGCCGCATCTCAGCACCTTCACGCAAGGTTCTACGCAGATCAGCCGCTCATGGTCGACCCTAGCATCACTAAGTTAATACAAGGAAAAGGGAAAGATAGAAGAACGACATACCAGTGGCAACGGCGCCCACAATTATGGCCACATTCAAGCTTGTCCGTGCATGGTTCCGTACAGCCGCCATGATGATTGATCCACTCCTCGGGGTCGTTGATCCAAGTAGTCCGCCGGTGTTTTTGGCAAGTGATAGGCAAACCACCACCTCGACTGAACTGGTTTCGTCTCTGGAAAACGTCTCGAACTTGGCCCCATAACTTCCGCGTCTCCTCGCATGCATTCTCCAAGTTGATCATATTACCAAACACGTAAAGCCCACGGCGAGCACGGCTAAGGGCCACAACGGCTCGGTTGCTGTCCCTGAGAAAGCCAGCTTTATGAGGGCCATTGGGACCGTTACTGCGAACCAGAGACAGGATCACGATTTCGTTTTCCTCGCCTTGATATGAGTCAACCGTGTGCACGTTTCTGAAAGGCTCTCTATGATGTAGTTTCCTGAACTCCCTCAAGATCTTCTTTCGCTGCCCACGGTAGAAAGTCAAGACGGTGACTTCGTTGTGTTTGACGCCGTTCATGAAGAGATAGTCGATGAAACGAACAATCATTTCGGCTTCCAGAATATTGAACTTGCTGAAGTTGTCATCCGTACTCTCGCTCCACGTATGGTGCAAGAAATAGGAACGTACTGACATACCCGGAATAGGTGGTCGCGCCTCTGGTCTATGGACCACTGGATGATCTTTCAAATCTGGGTAGAATGGGCTGAGTAGTTCGCGGAGCTCTGGGTTCATACGACGTTGCATGTTCAACATTGTATATGGCATATCCAACGTTACAAGTCTCTCGAACATCGAAACTTTAAGGAAGAATGGGGCTTCGTCTAGGTACGGCGTGTCGCAAAGCGGTGCCAACTGTTGATGGTCGCCGACAAGAATAAGTTGCTGAATCGTGGGATATAGCGCTGAGAGGATGTTTGCTTCCTTTGTCTCGGCCGCTTCTTCGATTAGCATTATGCGTGGCTTCAAGGCAGCCAGCAGGCCACGGTACTTGCACAGACCGGTGTTAGTGCATCCGATGATTTCGATGGATGCATTTCTGATGCAACGTAGGTCCCTGTGCCATCTATTTGCCTTCAGATTCTTGCACAGCCGGGCATTTGCTACCAGAGCTTCACGAAAAGTGGCGAGCCGACGACTCAGCATTTGCCGCTGCCAGTACTGGTAGATGGCGCCACGGTACTGCTTGCCAATGTCCCACAAATTATCACGGTCAAGTTCCTTTCGAATAACTCGATCGTGTTCTGTATACCACCGCGGGTTTGCCCCGGTCCATTCATGCTTGACAGGGATCCATGTACCGTGGATTCTGCCACGGTCCTCGTCATCGTCGGCAATGCAGTCATCGAGCTCTACATTGTAGTCCTCAGCGTCAAGGTCCACCATGTCGTCGCTCTCCTCCATGTCAAAGTCGGGGTTTGTCGAATCCATGAGCGGCGCCTCAATACGGTTGTCCCCCAGCCACTGGGAGAGTAGATCCGATGGATCGTCACCGCCTTCTGCAGATGCCCAACCGTCCTCAAATTGGAGAGACTCCCGCTGCTGTCTTGTAATGAGGCCAGCAGATTCAAGCGCATGCAGATCCAGTAAGTCTTTTGGAAAGATGCCCGCGACTGTCTTCTGGATTCGCGCTATGTTTCTCTTGCGCGCCTCTTCAAAAGTCTTGAAATCCCTCTCTGGGTGTGACCGTGGGGGACTTCCTCGCTTACGCAGATTGTACATACTGTATCGCCTGATCTCCTCGCTCTGTGTGCGACCTCCAAGGCGAAGTGTGTTGAAGCCGCAATTAATCAACAACGTTAATAGCTGGTCCACGGCATGGTTCGTCTGCGCAGCCACAATAATTGTGTTGCTTCCATGTTCTACCTGGCTATCTAGTAGAATGTTCAGAGCTTGCACTGAAGTGAATGTCTTTCCAGTGCCAGGAGGGCCCTGGATGATAGCTAGCTCCTTCGTGAGGATTCGATGCACGGCACTAAGCTGAGAATTGTCGAGATTCGTGTATGGCGAAATGTCGTTGTGAATACCTTTCAGCACCGGATAGTTCTTCAAGGATCTCTTAGCTTCCATGAGGCCCTCGCGGACCTTATCATCGGATAGATTCGTAGATCCTGGTAGATGGTGGACGAGAGAACCTAGATTCATCTTCTGGTTTTTACGGACATACTCGGCATCGAGGTCACTCTTATCCAAGCCAACCAAGTACTTATCCAACGGAGTAGATGCATTAGCAACGTGCTGTAGGCCGACCATGCAGTGGCGTACGGCCTCGAAGTATCCGAAACGGCCTTCGATCATGACCAGCTCAAGCGTGGGGTCAAGGACAGCATCTTGCATGTTGGCCCAGAAGATTTCGATTGTCGGAGGGGTCTGGTCCAGGCCATCGCGAATGTTGTGTTGAGCGATAACTGCTGGCATGCAAATAGTCTTGAAATTGTCCTTAGTTGTTGAAAGGGCCACGAGGCCGCCGGCCGGAAGACGTCGGGTCTGAGTCCAGCGGACCTTTTTCCCGGCTCTTTCAGTTGACAATTGAATGCGGCACATGGGCCCAAGTCGGGTCATTAAGTATCCTTGGACATATACCTAGATTTAAATTGTTAGCTGCAAAGAGTCTCATTAACTCTGTCAATATCTAACCTTGGTATAGATCCATGTCTCATCGTCATCGAGCATTCCCGAATCCTGACGGTATTTCTTGATAGAGTAGCGAAGCATTGAAATAGACTCCTCACGCTGAAGGCGGTAGTGTGTCTCAAGATAGGTGTTTTTGTCCGACCATGGCCGATCCCAGGTATTGGGCAACAGACTGTGAATTTTCTCCAGATGCTCTGGGTTATCCCAGTCCGGATTCAAATCTTCGGCCGTTGGGATCTCCGGGTAAGTCCGCCATTCCGGAACACCTGAGAAGTTTGACTGGTCAAAGTTGAGGTGTTTCTGGATAATTTCCAACTCTTCCTGTTTCGTTCCCAGGTCCATATCAGCATCTGCTCTTGGCACCGGTGAAATCATACTTGAAGAGTCCTTTACCTGAGTGTTGAGCAGCGGCCGAGGCGCGCGATCATCGCTCATTTTGTCTTCCCAGTAGCGTTAGCCAATATGTAAAGCAGAGAAGAAGGAAGCTAGCATAAGGGGGGGTATAAAGCGGGCTAACCACGCCCATTAAAATCCGATTTCATAGAGACGAGAAAGGAAAGAGGATTTTTGTGCGAGTGTTTGGGTGTGCAACGTTGAGTTTAAATATGTGTCCATAGGTATGTTTGCGCGTAGAGCTTATGCGTAAATATATTTGCGATGATAGAAATAAATGAAACAAATAAGGAAACACTGAAAATACTTGCCAGGGGAAAAAATAAAGAGAGGGAAAATAGGAGGGAGGGACTCGAAAATGTAGCGCGTAGAGGCATATATATGATCTGGTAGCTCTTGGCTCTGGGAAGGTAAAATGCAGGTGTGTGAATGTATTTTTGGCACTTACCTACGCGACGTACTCGCTCATGCATCTAGGTATGGTGTTCTTGAAGGAAACGAGCCAAAGATGAGGAAGGTAGTGTGCGCGAAGGGCATACCTTAGACCCAACACGTGCATGAACTTGTAACCAGCTGAAAGTACGTCAGGAAGTTAGGTACGTAGGTACGTACTTAAATGGCACGATGTAGGAAAGAACAACGAGGTATCTTCCTGTTTCTACCACTCAAGGAGCCTTGATATGTAAAGGTTAGGTTGCAGGTCAGCTTTTATTGTTGGTGTTGTTGCTTTTGCATATTAAGAAAGGAGGAAGGGAGGGGAACGAGGAGAAGAAATGCAACTGACCGTAGCAGAAATAACTCGTAGCGTCTTCCTGTGCCTTTGCACGAGGCAAAGTTGTAGCTACTATTGCCTTCCCTACCAGATGGAAACTCCGAAGAGATAAGATTTCATGAGGAGGGTTGAGTTTGCGTGTTGAAGTAATTGTGTAAGATTCTTAACTGAGTGAATTTGCGTAAGAGAATGAGATTGCAAAATACCAGGTGCAGAAATAGAATGCAGGTAAGTAGTCAAGTTGGACTCCTGGCCATTCCTGGGTCAACCTGAGATAGCGCCCGAAACGATTCAATGCATTAGCTTAGCTTAGCTTAGGCAGTGAGATATATGAAGTCAATACTGGCTGAAATGAGGATTGTAAGCGTGTTGAGAGTAGATACCAACTGCATATAAGGGATGTTTGTATGGAACGGTGTACCCATCTAAGATATGGTCCAGTAGTACCCAAGTAGCTGTACTTGTACTTCTACTGAGAGGTAATTATGAGATAGAATGAAAATACATGTTCCTAGCAAAGCTTAAAAGAATTAGCAGTAGCCGCTCGCAAACCGAATAAGCAGCACATAAGAGTGTTGCTACGATTATCTGACACATATTAGTTGACTGAGCCTAAAGTCTGTTTGGTTTGCTTCATCGGGCTGTCTCTCATGCCAGAAGCCGTGCAAGCAGTAGGCAGGAAACATCATATCAATGTTTGGTATTTCAGTCTTCAAATTGGAATACAAGCAACCAGAGAGACTTTTCATTGCTGTGTCTCTGCTGCATCATTAGGGGAGCATACTTCAACATCACCCCAGTTTCTCTGTCATGCTTGTAAGTTTGTATAATGTTAGGCCAACCTTGATCAAGTCCAAAAGCAACTTCTACAATATTTAAGTTGTCCCAGTCCTTACGTAAATCAAGGCCGCATGACTTCAAAATAGTGCTTCCAGTCCTTCACGGAATGCTTATGCGCCAAATGGAAATTGCTGTACTTGAGCGTGAGAGGCTCATGGGATACTTTACATATTAACCTATTTCTAGTATGAGCGTGTCAATATATACACACAAAGACTTAGTCACTGTTGGCTCTTGGCCCTTATCCTTACGCGGGGGTAAAGGGGCCATCTTGGAGATGTAAGGGTGTGAAGGCACAGATTTCTTTTGTCAAAGCACATTATTATCATATTCTGCAGCTTATCTGAAAGCTGACGTCTCTTAGTGCGTTAGAAATAGGGCCATGACTAAATGTGAAGACCTTACATATTACAGCTTACTCATAACCCCCAAAAGCCAACGAACTATCTACTCCTCTCCTAAGACCAACAAGCTCTAATCTGACCTACTCACGTGCAGAGTAAGATCAAATTCTCCTCAAATTGAAGTGCAAATACGCACGTGACCTTATTTACGCTTAAGTAGACGTCAATGAGTATTGTCAGATATTGTCAGACTAACCTATCTGGATAGCTTCTTACGTAGATGTACTTCAGCTCAGCCAATTGCCCTTTTCAGGCCACAGAACCCCTCAAATGGCAAAGCTAGCTTAATGGCTCAAAGGCCTATAACCCCCTTAAGTATTGGGATGTAACAGGGGAGTCGGGAGGCTCGCAGTGTTCTGCACCTGGAATGCCAGGCTCAGAGCACGCGGAGCACCCAACCGAAGGGAGCGGCAAAATATAGATCCGGAGTTTTGTGTGCTTATAAAAGGTAATGGAGAGCTCCAGGGTATAGTTTAGACCATACATACACACAGTAAGTAGTATATTTCGGTTTGATGCTCGCACTATCTTAATAGCACCCGTCCAATTCCGCTCTACTACGCAACACTCGCACCCTTTGCCAGGTGAGATTATTGTATGAGGCCTTAAGGTCAGTAGATACAATGACTTGGAGGCGTAGAATCAAATTATGTACGACTGCTGATAATTGAACGAGCTAGTGTGTTAAAAATTGATTTTGCCTTTTCTTGTTGCTGCTATCATCTAACCGTTAGGTAGGTACCTAATCCCGCATAATACGCATATAATGCACAAATTTTCTATATGCCCCGATCCCTTTTTTTGACCTGTTTCCTAACCGTCCATCCGAAAACGGCCTGAGAGGAAGAAACAAAACTCGATATTCGAGCTTTACCAGCAGACGCTCATTTTCTGACTCTAAACCTCAGCCTCAAATCCCCCGGCGCGAACGTAAACTGATCCTTCAGCCCGTCCCACATCTCCTGGCCCCTATTACTCCCCTCCGCAAAATCAATCTCGAACCTCTTCACTAAAAGCGCAATAACAAACCTCATCTCGCTCATCGCGAGCGACTTCCCAATACATCCGTACCTACCCATGGAGAACGGGGTGAAACCCCTCGCATCTTTTACCAAATCTTCCTTGCGCGTGGTCCAGCGCTCCGGGATGAACTTGGAAGCGTCCTGGTACGAGGACTCCAGGCGTTGGATTGAGTATCTTGGCGCTACTATTGTGACGCCGCCGGGGATGTAGTATGTTTTTCCATTATTGGCATTGAGTGTGGCGCCTTCTGGGGGGCTGACTCTGTACCCGCCAGTGGGGACGGCCGGATGCAGACGTAAGGTCTCGTTGATGACGGCGTTTAGGTGTGCGCAGTTGCGCAGCTGCACTCGGTCGTAGATGTCTACCTCGCGTAGTTCCTCTGCGAGCTTCTCCTGCTGCGAGGGTTGGAGGGCGAGCTCGCAAAATGCGAAGACTAGCGCCACGGAAACGGTACCACTATGACGGAGTTAGAAAGTAAAAAGAACAAAGTCTTTTTGTTATAGATGATTTTTTAGGACTGACCTTCCAGCGACAATAATAGTCACGGCGTCACCGTTCAGCCATGCGCGGTCGGCGTGGCGAGGATCCTTCTTCAAGGATGCGTCAATGAGCCAATGCGAGACGTCGGGGTGGTCACCCGGCAGCTATTTTCTGTATTAGTCCCCATAAAGTAACAACATGCTCAACATTGAGAGATTACTAACCTGCAACCGTTCATCCATACACTCCTTGCACCAGTTCATCATAGCCGCCCAGTTCTTAGAAAGGTGTACCCGAGGCCGAAGACTTAGCGCGAACTGCGCAAGCCAAGGCACAGGGCTAACCGCGCCCAACATGCTCATAGCGTCGACCAATAAGCGGATCTTGGAATGCCACTTCCTATCCTGGAGCATCCGGAAAGACCTCGCAAAGGCGAACTCGCCCATCAGGTCGAACGCGAACCAAGACATCCATTCCGTGACGTTGATCACGGCGCCGCCCTTAGAAGATTTTTCCGTAGTGGACGTGCCTTCGTCTGCGAGGTTTTGTATCTGAGCTGCCAGCAGCTCCGCATACTCTACAATGCGCTCTTCGTAGACGGCCAGGGCCTTGGGGCTGAACCCGCGATCCCAGATGCGGCGACGGGCGTCATGGGCAGCGACGTCGCGGGTGGCGTTGATCGACACCTCCGGCAGAAAGATGTCGTACCAGGGCGCCTTGGTAAACTGGCTCTTGGGCCCGTCGATGAGGGAGGGGATGGAGGGGTCGACGATCGTGAGCTCTTCGGGACCGGTCCTGATAATCGGCCCGTACTGCTTATAAAGATCGTCGACAACGAGGTGGTTGTTCCCTTCGAAGCACTTCCATACGTGCCAGAACTTGGTAATGGCCGCGCCAGAAGGGCCCGGGAAGTGCCTGAGGCGGTGGAAATACCGCCGGTATATAATAATGCTTCCGAACAGGCCAACGAAGTATGAAGCGATCAGAAGTCTGGTGGCCTTTATGGCGACATTCCAGTCATCGAGAATGGTGAATTCGGCGTAGCATAGGCCGACAGCCAGCAACGAGTAGGTCGCGGCCAGGAAGGGTGTTCTCATGTGCCATTCGCCCCGAATGAAGATAGCAATGTGGGAGAAAAGCCCCAGAAGCGCCGCTGCTAAGACCTCCATGGAGAGGGAATTTGACGTCGTCAGCTCCATAAAGACGTTATCTTTCGGTGAGACTGTTCGGTCACCGCCCCGCAGCGCAGAAGTCTGGAGTCAATCAAACAAGGAAGCTCTTTATTAAGGACAACGGGCAATAATGTCTCTCGAGTGCATACTCCGGGTTAAGATGGGACGAGCATGAGTCAGAACCGTGGGTGGGCGGCATGTTACACTGCAAAGTTGACACGCCGAAGCGGTCGAATAATAAGTAGTCCAAACCTTGGTCATTCTTGGCTCGGCCGGGGAAGCATTTCTGCTATCGAAGGATGCGCGGCGATGCAGCTTCTCTGCAGCTTCTGACGCTTCGCACCAGGGTATACTACGTGCGTATAGACAGAGCGCCGGTACGACTGGCCTGGCAACCGATGACACGGACGTCACATCAGGAACGCGATGCTACCATGGCCCACCCACGCTCAGATCCTTTGGAATTCTTCAACGCGATAGAACCTATAGAACCCGATCTTGGGAACCAATGAGCGTCGTGCGAACTCGGACGTTAACACTGACCAAACCACCCTATCCCAACGTCCCGCTTAGCTTTCCGTCTCGGGTTTGACAGGGTAACTGCCGATGGAGCGGTGCATTACGCTCTGCGACGATACTTTGGACTGGCTGCCTCAACAGGTAACGATCATTAGTGATCACTCGTGACCAGCATATTAACCAGACTGACGGGTGAAAAGAACAAAAAACCCGTACAGGGAAAAGTCCCCAGTTTCGATGGTATAAGCCGAGCTAGCTGTTTGGGAGCGGTATGGGTAGATGGCGAAAAATTTTTTGAAGCGTCGAGCGCCGTGGTAATTCATGGAAGCATAAGAGACGGCCATTCTAAAGTCGGTGCACCATCCACTGTCCCCGTCATAACTATGACAGTTCTTGCGGGCTTTGTCTGTAGGATCCGCTGGCATCAACCCGATAGTATCTGCTTAGCTATTCCCGTGCCTCACTCTGTGCCTCACTCCCCTTGCCTGCTTGCCTGCTTGCCTGCATACCTGTCTACCTACCTGCCTAGGCAGCTAAGTATCTCTCACGTAAAAGGAAACCTCGGCTTTCCATCCCTAAGATGAGTCTGCTGCATATCTTGATATATATAGACATTTATGTCAGCGCCTCGGTCTCGATCTGAGGTAGTGCGGTCGTATTGACGCAAGCAAGCGAGCAACGCAAGCAATATAACCAACCGTACTTGGCATTTCCCTAAACCAACACTTTAAGCGCTGTTTAACGCCCCTCTGCCTCCAACCAACCAACCTACTTGGAGATGTGGTCTATCGAGCTGTTACACCGGCGGAGACCCAAGTCTACGGGTTGTCGTAACACAGCACGCAGTAGCAGTCAAAAGCATGCGGCCCAACATGTAGACACCAACAACCGAGGAACGGGAACCAGAACCGCGGCAAATCTTCACTGTGGTATTCTTGTATGAGCCCTCCTGTCTGACCATGACTTACCGAACGCCAACCCTGACAGTTTGCAGGGACTTGTAGAGATTGTGGCCGGGATATACAAGTCGATCTTGACCTTGTATCTCTTCACGGCCAGTGACTTCAACTCCGTCCTCATCCCGCAGACGTTATTCGCGTTCTTCTCCATGATCTCAGGGCAATTCACAAGCCCGAGCTGGGAGGCCGAGCACCAAGTGACATTTTGCGCGCGGCTGTTCCGCGTGGTCCTATGGATATGGCTTCAGCTGCTGGTTCTGGACGTCGCCAACCAGCGGCTACCAGACTCGATAGCCGAGGACAGGATCAACAAGCCCTGGCGTCCCATCACATCGGGACGTATCTCGCCCGAGGGGGCGCGGAGGCTGCTGCTGGCGAGCATCTCGGTGACGTTGGCGACGTCAGTCTGGCTCGGCGCGACATCCGAGACACTGGTGCTCTTCACGCTTAACTGGATGTACAACGATCTTGGCCTCGCAAACGGCCACTGGCTCCTGCGGAACCTGATGAACGCGCTAGGCATCACGACCATTGGGGTCGGCGCCACCCGAGTGGCATGCGGTCATCACCTAACGGTCCTGCTCGTGCCTGCGACACGATGGGGGCTCCTGTGCGCAGGGATGTTGCTGACAACCATCCATGCGCAGGACTTGTACGATCAACAGGGCGATGCAGCCCGTGGCCGGTCAACGGCGCCGCTTTTGCTGGGCGATAGCGTCGCACGCTGGTCGGTCGGTGTAGGGGTCCTGGCTTGGAGCATAGCGAGTGAGTGAATTTTTTTTTTTTTCCTTCTTAGTTCTTTCTCTTTTCTTCTCTCTCTCTTTACTTCCCTATAGTTTACCTCTTCTCCCCTCCAATTGGCTTCGCGCACATTTGTTGTTCCCAGTGTATGTAGAATGCTGCTATCGTTGCTGCTGCGTGCTTTGCGTGCTCGGCTTGCTACTACATACTTTTGCTACTTCTTGGCTGCGGTGATGCTGCAGTTGCCCATGCGGCCGCGCCTCAGAACTTCCCGAAGGATCGAAAATCCGTTCTCCCGCAAGCCGTGCCGCGCCAAGCAATGTGGAACCCTGTCGGGACCCTCTTTCTGATCCCTGGCGTGGAAAGCGTCTTTCGCTCTTTATACCTACTATCTCACAGCAATACATACTAATGCTAAGAATCAACTCACAGTGCCGACAAGCCTGGGCCTGCATTTTCGTCAAGACTGGGTCGGCTACCTGGGCCCCAGTCTGCTGGGGATCGTCGTCACAGTCCGTGTTTTGACGCTTCGGAACGTTGCTGCCGATAAACAAACGTTCAAGCTGTGGGCATTATGGACCATATGCCTATATTCGCTTCCACTGGTAGCACGAAACAGACCTGACAATGCGCTGCTTTGGACATCTTATTGGATCAGACAGATAGGATGGACATAATACGCGCCTAGTTATGTACCTTGGTAGTTAGATAGTTCGGCGGCCGGTATTCTTCGAGGTTCTATGACTACTCCGAGCCAATGGCTTCGGGTACGGGCCGATGACTGTGATAGGTTGGTGAAACAAGTAGATGTGATGCGGACCTTCAACATGCTCTGGTTTTGTGGAGTTGCCTTTGGTAGTTGGGGAAAAAAGTATAGATAGATGGTTAAATAAAAGCGACTTGGCGGATATAATCACTCACGAAGCAGACGCGCGGTTCGTCCCTTCCCATTGTCGTAACTGCTACCACAACGCAACCATTATCACTATTTATTATAGGTATCACCTCCCAGGGACCCCTTAAAAGTAAAATTCTGTCCTTAACCTATATTCAAAGCCCTTCTCTCATAAAATGGACGATTTGGATCACAGGTAATTTAAACAGCAAGCGAATATTGCTCCGAGAAAGGAAACGGCCGCCTCTGTATTCACTCGGCCGATTATCTTCTCCATATTCTCGGTTAATTGATTTGGTATAGGGGGGAGAGCAATGAATGTAACTGCCAAGACTGTATAGGCCGAGGGGCAAGAGGTAGAGGGATACGTGCAGCTCGCATATTCCTAAAACCCCCGAGAAGAAAAGTGCTGGGCTCATAAAGACCGAACCCACTAATGAGATACAGGCCGGGTCGCAAAAGATCTGGCGAACCCTATATTATCGCTCCTTGTTCACCCCCAAAGATAAATGATAAGACCCATTCCAATACAGAGGCACTGCAATTGTTGCATCGTACGTTGCGCTATTTCTCGCCCCGTACGCTAGCAAATTCGTTGAGCGGGTATGAAACCGTTATTTCGGCATTAGAGAACAGCGCGCGTCTTTTTTTGTTTTTTGCTCTAGTAAGGTAGTATGCTGTAACGTTTGTTAGTGAGAGGGTCTCATCTATTCAAAGAACAGCCAAGGCTTGCTAGCTGTACTTTTAGCAGAGTTTGAGGTCGTTATTAGAATCCCGGTTATAGCGGGCGAAAGTCTAACCTGCGTGGTAGAAGGAGGTACCTACGTATAGCTCGCCAACGCCATAGTGGCGGTCTTAACGCAATTACGCATGCGCACATAAAAAATACAGCAAGCAATACCGACCGAAAGTATTCCATCAGAACCTTGAAGCTCGGCTGCATTTCTTGAGCTTCCAATTCCGTAACTGGGCCGGTCAATCACGGTTGGTCTTACAAATTATAGACATTACAGTAGATATAGCTGCAAAGCATACCGTGCACCTCCGATTCTTGTCTCCAAATTTGTCAGACACAATAGATGACCTACATACAGCGGTTCTTACATTACCACCCTCCACTGGCTGACGCTGCACTGTACCTGCATTTGAGATCGTGGGTATCTACTTCCGAGCGGCGCAGCCTCGTTGGAAATGTTTACGCGGGGGACGGTTTCAGTCTACGAAGTCAGACCCGTCAAAAACAGATCGTCACGGCCTACAATCCCCATATAGGGAAGATGATTGACCAGACTGAGAGAGTGCGCGGAGTGACGGAGCTTAGTTCCATCCACAATGCTGCTGCACATACTTGTAGGCTAGATACTTTATATACCTAAAAATCGAAAATAGGTGCGAGCATTGCGATGACCTCTGTGGCTGTTGTGGTCTGCCATCTCAATGCTGTGCACTACAGATGTAGGAGCTTGGTTTTTTCGCCTGGACGTCACAAATTGAGGGATATGTTGTAATGGGATGGTTTGGCGCACGCCACAGACCCCTTTAACGAACCTGGCATGCCTAAGGTACCTACATGGTATCCCCCTAGCATGCTTAAGGAGGAGGGGCCTAATGATTGGATACTTTTGCTAAGGAATACATACACGAGACTCGAAGGATTGAGCTGACAGGATGGAAAACGTGGGTGCTACCGCCCCCCCCCTCCCCCCCAAGCTTCATCGGTTATAAATGTACACTGCTAACAATGGGCGGCAGGGAGGTAGGTATTCAATAACGTGCTCGAAGGATCGTGATTGTGGCTGCATCATGTCCACCGCTTTACCGATAGACATTCACTTATCAAGCAGATGCAGTAATTATACATAACATTCTCTAATGACTTTGGGGGTTATACCATTCCAATAGTAAGCAAGCGTTCCAAGTAAACAGTTTGCACGGATATGGGGTGGTGGGACCTTTTAAGTGCCTGTGCTAGATAGATCTTTGACGTAAGTACCTAGCTTGGATAGGTAGGCAAGCAGAGTGCTTGTGACTGCGACCAAGAGAGAAAGGTGCCACGACTATGGCTGTCTGAGATATACGGGTAGGAATGTGATATGTGTGATATGTGGTAGACAGCATATATCAGCCTCTTTTGGCTGAATACCTTATTTTATTTATCCTTATCCCGCAGAACGAAAAGAAGAAGAAAACGCGCTGCCCGGAGCTAGAATAAAGCCTGATAATTCTATCATACAAGGCTCCTTTTGTTGGTATTTTTGTGTGTGGGGGATTCGAAATCCTGCTCGTAAGGATCCCCCCTAATATACATAATACACAATATGAATTAGGTATATTTCTCTGGCTTTTAAAAAAAAAAAAAAAAAAAAAAAAAAAGATAGTCTCATGCGCCGTAAACATGACCTGCCGGATGGCCTAGTAACTCCTTGTCGTCCGCGGTCTCTCGTGACTCGTGTGTTATGTGGAGATCTACGCTCTTCATGATCTTTCCAGACTTCGAGAGGTGGCTCAGATGGTGAGAGGACGGAGTGATGTGGCCGGTGCTGTCGTTTTGGCGATAGTATTTCCGCGATCCCGACATGTACCTGCTGTCGTTTTTCGTCGTGCCAAACCAGCTGGGGAACACCTTGCTTAGAAGCGAGCGTACGCTGGGTAGGCAAGCGCTGATGATGAAAATGTCGCATTCCAACACACTCCAGTAGACGCCAGGCGCATTGTCCACTTTTAGAAGGGACATCAGATTAGTCGATCTTGCGGTCTCAGCTTCAGAAGTAGCAACTTACCAGTTGGGTTGGATGTCTGTGCGAACTGGATAAGGGATTGTAATCGTAGGATACTGACGATGGTAACCCTGTATTATGGTTAGCCTCCCTAGAACACAGACCTTCTCGTGACATAGCCCCGTCATTGAAGACGGTCAGCGGTAAGCAAGAAATAGCTGCACATACACGAAACCCAAGGAGAACATGAGAATGACCTGGGCCTTCATCTTCCAGCTCAGTTGAAGTCTGGTCAGATCCCGGAGAGGCAGCGAGATGATGGCGATATCGACGGCAATCTCGATAGCTGCCCGGCACCATGAGAAGAGGTTGATGTCGATGCACTTTCCCGTTACTTCGCCCGTCCAGCTGGTCCAGAAGAAATCGATTGGCGTGCATTGGAAGATAATGGTCAGGGTGTTTGCGACACCGAATAACACAACAAAGACCATCAGGAAGATCGAGCCCTTCTGAAGTATATTGGATGTTTTGGCGAACACCCGGCGGTAGAAGGCGAGAATCGAAAGTTGCGTAAACATCTCCGAGGGGAAGTAGAAGATCTCGGCGATGTAGAGAAGCTACATTGAATATTTAGCCCCAAGCTCTGTAGCAGGGTATCTCGCCAGCGCCAGATCCGACACTCACTTCCAAAGTCTTGTTGATGTTAGGGAACGGAATTGCCCAGAAGTCCTTCCCCATGCCAAACGCCGCCACTTCATGTAGTGTTAGTCGATATCCTGTAGAAAAGCTGTCCACGAGGATAGCTACTTACTAGGGAAGCATATGAAGTTCAAGACTGCTCCGAGAAGCTATACAACGAGAGAAATCAGTGACTCTGATTCCAACAGCGACCGATTGATCGCAGAGATCGCTCGGTTCCTTACCACACCAATGCTGAGCAAGTAATCATCCCAGCCCAGAGTCAGCTTCATGAGCACCACGCGGTCAAAGATGCGAAGCAAGAACAGGAGTATCGCCAGCGATCCGAACGATGCGGGAATGCCAATGACTATGGGCGAGACATTGTGCGGCGGAACACCACAAGCTGCTAATGTGGCATTGGTCGATGCTGAATATCGCAAATCGAGATATTAGATTCTGTTTGCAATAACGCATTGTTTGTTACCCAATCGCGCCCGACTTACTCAGAACTTCCTTGACAGTACAAGTCTTAGCTTGACACGCCTGGACGCCGCCTAGGAACTGCGTATCGGCACAGAGACAGGCGATATCTGTTGGACCACATTTTGTATTGGCAAGTCCGGCTTTGAAACATTCAACCTGGAAAGCACGAGCAAAAATGTAAGCTTGCATGTCCCGTCCCCTCAAGAAGGCGTCTGTGCAGTAGATGGGGAGCGGGTACTAACTGTGCAATTAGGTAGCGAACTGAATAGGTCGGTTTGGCCCAGGGACAGCCCGAACAGGAGCGTCAAAACGCACAAGATGCGAAAGGCTCCCATGATGGATTCGACTTTATTTCTTTACTTGTCGTCTCAGTCTCTCACACAGACTCTCTCTCTCGCTCTCTCTCTACGTCGTCAGGTTCGAACAAGAACAACACCGAAAAGGAAGCAACATGAGACGAGTTATAGATTATAGATGAGACGGATAGGACGAAAAGTTTCCGTCCCGCGTAGACGTTGAAGATGGACCCATCGTCAGCATGCTCTACACAAATTGCCCCTGAAATAGGCAATGTTGCCCGCAAATGATCGTCTCGCGGTTGCTTCTACCCGGTTATAATCATTTCTAACATGTAATAACACACAACCTACAAAGCATGTACAGATACCATGTACAAGACATGTACCTGCTATACGCGTGTGTACAACTTACAAGCGAAGGCGTTCCGTTGCCATCGAAATCTCGAACGCGGACGGAACAGGCGCTAGCACAGTAGTTCGCTGCATGACAAGGGCCTTGATCCTTGCACCGTTATTGATTCGGTCTTAGTCTCCTCTTTGATGGGTCCTCGGTGGGGTGGACTAATGGCAGGCAAGGGTTTTGAACAAGACTGGCTCGCCCCTCCAAGGCCCCAGTTCCTCCAGTTTCCAGAGCCAACTACATAACAAATAATCCAGAGCAGGCCCGGAGTTTTAAGTATCCAGAATGATATGCGACAAGTTGGATTCAACCCCATGTGTATGCAAGGTTCTAATATGGTTCTACATAATATGGTTCTTATACCGTGCATTCGTCTATTCTATCTATCTACTTGGAACTGTGATAGAAAAGAATTAGGAAAACGGTGCCGTACAATACGACTCTCTCTACCGGCATAGCATACCTTTGCGGTCATGCAGGGGGGGATCCCTATAACACAAGGTCAATGGCTGGTTGAAGCTTCAGACGACACATTGGGAAACCGCATGCATGTGGTGACCGGGGGCAAGTGATGATGGTGCGACGAGACGCTCCTTGAACCGAGGCGAGACGAGCTCAAGGCTGCCGAGAACGAACAGCCACATACCGTTTCCGGCCGGCCTAAAAGACTCTTCATGGAATAGTGTTCTAGAAAGTTGCCTCTATGTTACATGTGTCGGCTCTAGTATCATAGTAGTATCATAGGGATCATCGAGTATACTCAGTAGTATACTTATATAGTATACCCACGAACGATGCTAAGACAAGTTGTTGCTTCAGTTCTTGAGCCTGTCATATCGACCGTACTATGCCTTAGTACAGTAAACAAGAGTTTTTGACAGGGGGGCGATATCTTGGAACTGCTTAGCTTCTTTCCTGCTAATCATCTTAAGATGTTAGCGTGGAAACCCACCTCAGAGTGAGGGTCCCCAGGCCGCTAAAAGAGGGAAAGGCTCTTCTTCCTATCAGCAATCAAGCTGGAATAATAGAATATCCAACCTGAAGAACTACTGCTGTGCTTGCGTACCAACAAAACAATTATCAGGCTCGGCAGATGCAAATATTGGGGTATCATCACATCTGTTAGTCCAATGTATTACCCGTTCTGTAGGGCATACTGCAGCACGGCCCATGTCGACTAATACATAGCAAGACGTAGCACAGCATAACTTGCATAGCACTATTCCGCATCCACTGTTAGGTTAGCAAACCCACAGAGCAAGAAATCCTTTTTAGTGCACTGGCCACAGCCCTGGACTCCACCACCTAACTGAAAACTGTGTCCTGGTTACATCCGCGGGGGGTTGATAATCATAGGGTAAGATGTGTAATGCGTTTACAGCATATAATATAGGTCTAAGGTTGGGTACATCGCCTAATATCCGAAGGATGTACTATGTATGCACCAGGTATGCGTACTAACTACCTAGTACGAATAGTTGGGGCTTCTTTCGAAACCCTAAAAGAGGGAAGGGAGATTCGAAGTAGGGATAGGTAGGTAAGGAGGTTAGATGTCTAGGAGGGCCCTGGAGGGGTATAGTATGTAACGTACGTGCCCTTCTTAACATGGTCGCTTAAGTATTAGATCTTTATTACATCCAATAACTACCTCCTTATATGGATGGATGCATTTGGGGGTGTATAACTTTCCTTTTTGTAATAAAAAAAAGCCCAACAACACGGTCCGCATCTCTATGCAACAACACGCGGCATACAGACCACAGTTTAGTCATCTCTAATAAATCTATCACAAACTGAGCATCGACTTTCATCCCGCTCCCCCAAAATGGCGCTGAGCCTGGCCTCGCTGGTCCTGGTTCTGGGCATCAGTCTTGTCGCCACGTACTTTATTCGGAATCTCGTCTTGAAGGCAGGCCGTCCTCCCTTGCCGCCAGGACCCAAAGGCCTCCCAGTGCTGGGTAATGTCAACGACTTACCCAAGCCGGGTGTGCTCGAGCCGCATCACTGGTTGGAGCATAAGAAACTATACGGTTGGTTCCCGTCTCGTTTCTGGAGTTGGCTCATGTAAAGCATTACATATCTCGAGACACGTAACTAATGTCACGACCCGGGTGTCATCTCCCACAGGCCCGATAAGCTCCGTGACTGTCTTGGGTCAATCGATCATCATCATCAACGATGCTCCTCTTGCATTTGAGCTGTTCGAGAAGAGGTCTGCGAAGTATTCGTCGCGACCTAAGCAGCTCTTCTCCAGTGAGTTGTATGTGCTAAGCTCTTTAACTATGGTCTCAACGGTCGTGTCCCGTCGCCAAGCTATGGTTAACCTTGGGACGCCTCAGGGTGGGTTGGGAGAACACAATAGGCATGTCTCCGTACAATAAACGGTTCCGGACTATGCGCAAGAACCTCACCCGTGTGATCGGGTCCACGCAATCTCTTGCGCAGTTCAATCATTTGCAGGCGGCCGAGTCGGCACATTTCCTTCTTCACGTTTTGAGGGACCCAGATAATCTTCTAGACCATATTCGAAAGTGAGTACTTCTCTCCTTCCAAGCGGACGAACTCATCAGAGCTTTTGCTTTGCGACCGACTACTAACACGTGGGGCCAGGGCGGTGGGTACAGTCGTCTTGAAGATTGCCTATGGCTACACAGCCGAATCCCATAAGGAAGATGTCCTAATCACCATGGTCGGTGATGCCATGGACAAGTTCGCGCGCTCTGCGGTGCCGGGCGCTTTCATGGTTGATTTATTTCCGTTCTGTAAGCAATGGTCTTTTGATCCGTGTCAGCTGTGATTTTTTTACTAACCAGGGAAATAGTGAAGGATTTCCCAGAATGGGTACCTGGTACTGCCTGGAAAAAGACGGCCCGCCAATGGGCTGCCGAACTCACGGCCGTGACAGAAGTACCTTATGCTTTTGTCAAGCACCAGATAGCCCAGGGCAACAATGAGACGTCTTTCCTTGCGCGGCTTATCGAGGCCGGCGACGCGGATCCGGAGACGATCGACACAAATAAGTGGTCGGCCATGTCTCTTTATACCGCCGGTGCTGATACAGTGAGTTTTTCCGTCTCATCACTGTGTAGTGTGTCTTACAACCACCGTGCGTCACGAAGCTAACACTATTCTCATTAGACCGTGTCGGCGATTGCCTGCTTCTACCTAGCCATGACCATCTATCCCGAGGTCCAGAAACGGGCCCAGGAAGAAATTGACCGCGTCGTCGGAAAAGACAGACTACCTACATTAGAAGATCGTGAGAGCCTCCCCTATGTCGACGCTATCGTGAAGGAAACCCTGCGATGGCATCCCGTCGCCCCCATGGGTATCCCGCACCATAGTACCGAGGACGATATCGTCAATGGCTATTTCATTCCCAAGGGATCCATGTTATTCGCCAACATCTGGCACTTTACGCACGACCCCGAGGTTCACCCCGACCCATTGGAGTTCAAGCCCGAGCGCTTCCTGGCCGAAGGTGGACACGAGCCCGAGCCCGACCCGCACAAGTTCGTCTTCGGCTTCGGACGACGCGCCTGCCCTGGAAACCTGCTCGCCGATAGGACTCTCTACCTGACCGTGGCACAGTCCTTGGCGGTCTTCGACGTTAGCAAAAGCGCCGATAATGTGGACTGCAAGCCCGACTTCCAGCCTGGTGTCGTGAGCCACCCCGCGCCGTACAAGAACTCGGTCAAACCCAGATCCCCTCATCACGAGAAGTTGATCAAGTCACTGGCAGATACTTATCCTTGGAAGCAGAGCGATGGCAGAGCCCTGGAACGTATGGCCCAATAAGTTGGCTTAATTAGTTAGTTTAAGCTCAACTTTGTTATTATGTAACCATAAACTTTATTAAGCTTCGGTGGAGCAAAAAGCGGAGTAGGCAGATACCAGTACCTTCTACACGGCGAAATTATTTTAGTTTATCATACCTACATAGTGATATTAAGACTACCTCAATTCCAATGTACGGAGCAAGCAGGAATGACCAATGTGACACAGTCGATACTTTCTAGGTTAACCGCAACGGGAGTTCATGAGCCGAGGATAAGTTCGATGAGCCCCTCTCTACAATATTATCACAACTGACTCTGTGGAACTGCCGCACTGAATTTTATGATAACTAAACGCACTCTGACTAGATGATTGGATGAACTTGTCTCGACAGCAATTAAAAAATAAATAAAAACCTTTTGTGTAATCTGTCGATCGCTAAGTAAGAGCAATGGTACGGGGCTTCATAAAAATTTTAACACTTGCACAGTAGATACTTTCCTTCATTTTGAAACATTATTGATGTTTATAGGCAGGTAGTTTTTGTCGCAACTTCATCTACCACAATTACCAAAATCAAATCTCACAAGAATCCCGAACCGTGTCTGGAATTGTTCTGGTAGAGGTGGATAGAGTCCTGGGCAGACACCCCATAGAGCTTAATTCCCCAGGCTGATTTATCTTACCTTCTTGCACGCTTGGACATCAAGTTCTACAGCGTACTGTGTCATACAGTGCTAACAAAACTCATCTAGGGAAGGCAAAAGTTCTTAGTAATCCAGACAGTATGAATAAATTTACTTAGCCTAGCTACAGCACTGACTTAGTTCAGAGGAAGAGAAAAAGAAGCTTTGAAAAGCAAAGCAATAAGGAGAATAAAGGAGATAATGGAGCACAACGCGCGAGAAGGAGGGAATCAAAAGGTAAAAGCCGCACTCCCGAGGAGGAGCCCGGCGTTAGTAGTAAATTATAGCAACGTCCTACTATTCTATGTACCTCTACTAAGTATGTATGCCGCGAGTCATTCAGTCGTCGAAGACCAAAACTTCGCATGCCTAAAAACATGTGATTTTAATAAGTTAGGTAAAGTACTTACTTTAGGGCCTTTAGTAAGTAAAACCTATCTATGGAGGCGGGAGCGTAGTACGGGACGAGCCATGGCGGCACGTTGTGTTAACGCCACATGAATCATGGTGTCTCAGAACGCCGCCTAATTACATAATTACACATATACCTCCAAAACAGCATGCAAGGCAACATTACCTACAGCATACCTAGGTTATATCTATACTGTGACCCAAAGGTAAGGTAACAAAGAAGCCTGCTCGCCCGACAGCTTGGGACAGATTACTCACGGCTACATATGCAAGTAACACACTTCAAATTTGCTTACACAGCCTGCCTAAATCCTGCCTACTCCCAGTCCTGAAACCCAGTTGAGTGGGTTAGTGAGGAGCCTTTCTGGTTCCATCATTATCTCCCCGAATAGTGAGGAGATTCAAAGGATGAAATAAATCAAACCATGGCCTTGGGACTTAGGACTGGGAAATTGGTAGGGGGTTGGGAACACTAAACCATGTCCTTTCCGCTTAAATTCATACAGGCTACAAAATACCTAAGGAGTGTTACATACCTATCTACACAGTACTTTACTAGGTACTCATCTAAACCTTGGTAATCCACAGCCACTACATAGTACAGTCACGAGAAATGAACCCTTTCTATAGAAGTCTTACCATGTCAAACACAAGCCCGGCCTTTCGTCAAGCTTCCCCGGGTGAGCTATCGTGAAATGGTTAAGTCTTATACTCTCTTCCCATTTAAGTAAGGTTACCTTACATACTGCTGCATTTTCGTTTTAGGTCGTAATCCCGGGTCGGCGCCGGGAAACCAATCCTTAACCCCCTCCGGAGAGTCGGCACGATCTGCATCTGCACAAATTGGTTTGAAACCCTGGCTATGGTTGACCCCTTTCAACAACTGGGAGGAAAAAAGGCAGAAAAAAACGCCACGCTGAAAATTAGTAATAAGTGTCTGTATGATGACATGCATTCTGGTCCTATCATGTTACTGCTGCTTTAATAACTCGCTATCTATGCTGGTCCAGATGTCTACTTCAAGGGACTGGCTCGATGATCCTTCTTTTTGATAAGACCATAAAATCCCTGCATTCTGTCAACATGAGGCAAAGGCGCAAAGGCGCAAAGCAAGCAAAGTTGAAAGTAGATAGGTACTTACAATATACCTACAGCTACAGCGAGACAGATACTTCCCTTTTTTCTTCTTTTTAATCACATCTTGAACGGGACCCCTGAATTTCTCTGATTGGAATCTCTTATCTGATGGTCGTGATAATGTTATACCTAACCCTTACCCAACCTAAGCTACTATAGGGCAATTTGTCGAATACAACATACATACATGCATACATAGGCACGCGTACGATCCGATTTGGTAGCATCGAAAGAAGCGATGTTACATAATAATGCCCTCGATAAGCTGCCCGGGGACGCCGTCCTACGAATGAAGGATGGGAAATCAGTTCATGCGAGCTCAGCTTCTTCACATTGACACTTCATCACCTGATATTGTACTGTATGTAGGTAGACACTGTATATTATCAGATTAGATCACGGAAATTGCCGTCGTGGCGTACTATCTACTGGATCCTCAACGCCAACCAGCCAGCTGCAGAGCATGGGGCATAGGGAGAGAGAGAATACAGCATAGGCCCGGGGGAAGCGATCTGACACTCTTGTGACTTTAAACGAATCGTGAATAGTGCCGATACATCAAACTGAAGGTGTACTGGAGGCACAGTCTAGTCATGATATTCTCGCATAGTTGTTTGTGGTCGCCTCACTCACTTTTCCTCGCGTAAAATGATTGTGTGTATGCGCGTGTGCACGCACGTGTAAGTAGGTGGGCGTGATATATCTAGTCGAGGCTTTTGACTTTCAACTGGCTCAAAAACTGAGGCACCCCATCCACCCATCCGTATTCAATACAGATGCGGTCATCTCTGCAGTACACACACTGCATCTGCATCGGCATCGATATCGACAATTCTTACATAGGCGGTCGCAAAGACTTGTACCTGTGACCGATAGTTACATCCGTGAGTTCGTCGTCGAAGTATCTTCGAGCTGGAAAGATTCTGCATGCGCATCTTGTGCCTGGTTTGATACTTGTGAACTCGGATGCTTTGCGGGCGAGAAAGTATATGAGGCAGTCTACGCTTTCATTGATGGTGGGTTACAGGATTATGTTTCATAGCATAGCGAGAAGGAGTTAGGTTAGAGAAGTTTTTCCATTCTTTATCTTTTTCAACTACCAAATTTAATACCAATCATGTGTTAGTAGAGTACACACCTATCAAATACAATGGTGACACATCTGGCCCCTTGGTGACTCCTCTCATAAGGTATCCGATCTTCGTCGTGTTCGCGATTGTATTTCTCCGTGCATCTGTATATCGCTTCTAGCATGCTCGCCTCGTGTACGGAGATGCTTTGCCATTGCCAAAGTTAAAAGTCACGAGGGATATGAAGAGAACAGAACAAATGTTACCAACTCAATCTCCGTCCTGATCGCAAATATCAATGTAGGGGGCTTGCCAAATGCTCATACAACCTCGTGCCACTATATATATCATCACGAGTCAGTAAACGGACAAAGGCGAAACTACCGCGGCGGAGCAAAACAAGAAAAACAGAGTATAACAAAAACCAAGCACTCACCGTAGTTCCCTTAGTCTGCCTTGTCTTCATCGTGTACGCGCCATCACCGATCCTCTTCTGGACGGTCCAATGCATATTCGGGTTGCGATTCCTAATGGCGCGATACCTACCCAGATTCACCCTGACCCTCTTCTCCCAGGCCTCCTGGTCCTTCGAAAGGACCCTAATCTTGACAGGCCAGAGCTCGATAATCCACCAACTCTTCGCATCCTTCAGCTGATCGCGGGGCTCCTCCATCGAGTCGAAGTAATCCTCGTCGCCCTCGGAGGGAAGTATATAATTCAGATCCTCGCTCGTCGGCGCGCCCTCCACCGTATTGCCCCCGCCGATGGGCAAGAAAGTCGACCTCCGCTGCACGGGCGCGAGGGTATTCTTGCGGTATTTGGCCATCAGCTTGGGCCTAGGCGGCGAGGTGGGCTTGCGGAAAGGTTTGTAGACCGGATACATAGTCTGTACGTCCAGCCCCTGTTCCGCTAGCTGCGCCATGTCGAAAAGAATGCCGGTGTTGCATTCGAAACACTGCCGTATCATCCACCGCAGCGGGATACGCGATAACATGTGCCGGCTCTCGTTCCGCACTGCGCCACCGCCTATGTCGGCGTGCGCTCCCATGAACCACACTTCCAGCGCGTCGGTCTCGAAGTCTTGGTAGCGCTTGTTTTCTTTCTCTTGCGCTTGGAACTTGGACTCCCAGATATCCTCGCTGCCCGAATCGTCACTTGTGTCTTGCTTCTTCATACCGTGTCCGTGTCCATTTGTGTTTCCGTTTGTGTTTCCATTATGGTGATGATGATGGGGGTGGGGAGGATGTGGGTGTGGGTGACGATGATGATTTTGTTTCTCAGGGGGGGCCTGCATACCCTTGGGCGTCTTGTGCGCTTTCCGCGTCTGCCGGACGAGCCCGCGACGCAGCCGCGCCAGGGGCGTGAAGTCGACGGTGTTACGGCGCGTGATATCGGTCGAGTCCCCCTGCGACTGCTGCCAGTGGCAGACCTTGAACTTGGCCCGGTGCTCGTCGAGGGCCATGGCGTGTCGGAAGTAGCGGACCGTGTTCGTGGCCTCCTTGCTGAAGGGCAGCTTGCGCGGGAAAAAGCCCACGCTCGCGACGCAGTCGAAGAGGCCTAGAAAATAAACGCTCACCTCGGTACAGAACGTCTTCTTGAATTCTTCAGCGAGGTACTCCCCGTTGTCCGAATCGTCTTTATAGAAGTTGTATGCGAAGTTGACTTGGGATGCGTTCTGCCCATTTACTCGCGGGTCAGTGAATGGACTGGATGACGACTGCTACTACAGTCTGTCTGCGAGGGAAACTTACCGAAGTTGGTAGCAGCCCGACCTTGTGTATCATGCCAGCCAGACATCGGACACTATAACAACGTGAGCTGTTAGCTCATCATTCGAAGCATGAAAACATGGGGGAGTTGTTTCGCGCTTACGTGTATGCGCCTCGAGAGAACCCTATTAAGCAGATCTTGTCGCCTTCACGATAATGCTGCATTAGGAACTTGTACGCATCCTTGATATGTATTCCTGTGCATGACAATGAACATGAATATGTCAGCACAATTTTTCAAATACTCCGTTAAACGGAATGCTACGCACCTAGCCCGCTGCCCACTGACATATCCAAAGCCGCGCCAATGCCATTCTTCAGGCCTCCTTTGTCGTACGTGCCGATGCCAGACTGGTAGTATGTAATCTGCTGCTCGGGAGAGTGCTTCTTGAGGCACGAGACGAAATGCACGACATTGCTATTGTCGTTGTCGAACTGGTCGCCTGTGCCGTCGAGACAGATGATAATAGTTCGGGGGTGATTTCTCCCATCTTTCGAGTCTCTTAGAGCACGGACTGTCCTCGGTAGTCTTTCCTGCGTAGGTCCGGTTCCAGTTCCAGTTCCGTTACCGGACTGGTCCTTTGGTTTCTCGTCCAGGTTTTCCGCCATTATAATGTAACGCTAGAGTGATTTTAACTTGCAGAGATGAGGTTGAAATAATTTACGATTAAATTATCCAACAGAAACAAGCAGTAGGCCATTAAGAATGAGAAGACTGTTCATGCCGTTGGAAAACGGGCGTCCTATTTACATATATTTTCATGATCGGCATGCCGGTTGCACAGCGCAAGAGAGATAGTCGTGAGACTAGTAGCAAATCGGTATAACTGACGGATTAGCCACTGACTTCATCTCCTCGATATGAACGGTGGCCAAGCTAACCTAACATAGGTGAGGAGCTGCGCTGCGTTCGCTGCACTTCATCGACACCACGCTGGCTGGCCCCATCTCAACTGTCAAATGCATGTTGAGCTCTTATCCCTAAACACGGTAGTTTAACCATTTCTTATTCTGTTCTCTTCGCTTCAATATGATTGTTGATCATCACGATGAAACCTATAATAAGAGCATCACTGCCGCGCTTCACGCCGAACTACTTACCAGGTAATCCTTCTTCACGAAGAGTTTCGCAAGACAACTCTTCTCTCTATACTCTACGTTTGTTGTCGTCTTCGCGAATGTCTATACCGAGGATCGACAAGCGGGTCATCCCGAATCGCCGTTCACTATTGAACAGGGGATGATCCAAGCCATTCCCGAAGAGAGTAGAAAAGCGACTACGAGCGGGGAGCTGAAATGTGTTAGCGGAGTTTCGAGCACCAATACGTACAAGAGATTCACGAACCGTCTAACGATCATCGGTAGAAGTGATGTGTTTGGCAAAGTCGGATAAGGACATTGCATGTCTTGATTCCCGTTCTGGTATCTACCTATGTAATAATATGTAGATCATAAGGTTCCGCCTCTTTGGTGGTTCAGTCGTGCAGAAAGCTCATGCGGTCGCTTAACCAATAATGCGAAAATTTAATTCTATCCAGCCAATGCCTTTTCCCATCTGCTTAGGCACAATGATGCAATTGCAGTTACACGGTCTCACTTGCACCTTTCGGGCAGAGCGCTGAAGCCCGCCTTCGGGCTCTGACGTCAGTCACCAGATAAAACATTGCATACTTTTGATACGGGTCAAAAAGAGTTCCAAATGAGTTGTACGTCGATGTCGAGTGGCACTTAGAGTCGCACTCTACTGTGTCAAGATGTTTACTTTTCTCAATAACTGATACTGACATAATCGTACTATTCGCCTCTAACAGAACAAGTGTGAGGTGATGGTATACAGTAGTTTACAGATGCTTAGATCTCAGTGCAAGTTCCTGTTTTTCTGTATTCATATATGTTTAACTAGAGTTTTATGTATATTTGCATATCCAATACGATATATTTACTAGGCTCAAATCAAATGGTATATGTTCTACGCAGAGAAGTATGAACAGACGCGAGAGTTCCTAAATCAATCGCCTCGTTGTGTCAGCGCCAGGCGTTATCCCAGCCGGCCTGTTCAACGATAAAGGCGATGGCAAGTTCCGAGAATCTAGCCATGTGCTGTCGGAGGTCAGTGTTCTTTGAGCTACCATCATATAGGAAAGTGTTACAGCTTACATCGACGGAAAAGTAACCCTGTTCGTCATCAACATCCATGGTGTCTTTGACAGTGTGCACGTAGGGGTCATAGTCGCCTGGGAAACCCCCGGAAGCCAGAGGGTTGCCCTCGGACGCGAATGCGGACGGGTATCCGTTCTGGGTAAATGACATGTAGTCTGAGCCTGCGCCGGGAAAGAGGCCGTAGACCGCAGAGGGGATAGATATGTATTCTTTACTCAGTCCGAGAACCCACAAAGTGAGCGCATCGTCCGCCTCTGTCTTGATGAGTCCAATAGACTCGGGACTCGAGTTTCGGGCGACGTAGGCGGTCATGTCGAATTCCAGCATTGCGCCAACGTTGGCGCCCTGTTGTTTCTTGTCGGCGGCGATGGCCTGGCTACCCAGTAACCCTCCTTCTTCGGCGGCGTACCAGTGGAACTCGACGGGGCCGTTCTTAGGTTGGAAGCCGGACTGGGCGAGGACGCGGAAAGCCTCGAGGATACTTACGGTGCCGGAGCCATCGTCGTCGGCACCGGGGGCGGGGAGAAGGGGGAACAGGTAATTAGCCGAGTCTTGATGGGCGCCGATAATGGTCAAAGGAAGCGAGGAGTTCCGGACTTTGGGTTCGAAGCGTGCGATGATGGAAGGCTGCGGGAAGGGATGCGTGAAATATTCGAGCGAGATATGTGTGTGAAAGGGCGCGGCTTTGATGATGTCGGCAATGTGGTCGTGTAGCCATTGGGCGCTCTGCTCGCCGTAAACGTCGCCGTAGTAACGGTTATAGTAATTGCTAAAGTGTCTTAAGACGTCGCGCATCCTGTCTGTCGAGATGAATTTGAAAAGTGGCTTGACAAGCGAATGATGTCTCAATTTGGGTAGATGCGCCTGACCGGCCCAGGTGGTCGCGACATCGTCTTGATAGTCGGTGACATCCTTGAACCTCTGGGCCTTTCTGCGAAGACGCAATTTGTCGCCCTCAGTCATCCATTGCGGGGACTCATCGCCGTAAACGTGAAGTAGACGTGGTTCGGCGAGCTCGTCGGCAAGTTCGGGTCGCAGGGACACAAGCGCGTCGACCGGATCGGCATGCGCCTCGAGGGCGGCGAGAATGGCATTGTCGACGGTGTGTACGGCGGGCGTGAAAGGATCTGGTTTGGAGACGTCGACGGGAGTATTCAGAACCACCTGCTGGTCGGCACCAGCCAAAGATGCTGAAACCTGCGAGGCCGACAAGCCCAGAAACAAAAGCTTAAACATCTTGAGCGTTGGTGTTTTTGTTTACGTTTGTTTATCTGCACTCCTTCTGACGTTACGCAGGTGTTGGGTATGCTGTAACTGCCCAGGTGCCTAACATAACGCCTGTAGCAGTTGGCACCAGTCGGTATCTTTACACGGTGCGGTGTGGATTTAGGTACGGGTAAGAGTGGGTACCAAAAGAACATCTCTGCCTCATGGAGTCGCCGGTTGGAGTCGCATCCTAATCAACTTCACCTCATGCTCTGTGGTCAGTATGTGTAAGTGCACTTCGTATTGGGCAGTGGTGATAACCTCAGGCCTTTGAAGAGTACTATATCCGAAAATAAACACTTTTTTGATCTTAACACTGTCAACCAAGGGCTGGGACCCCTGGATAATCTCTGGCCGACTTTACAGACCCAGCCAGGTTGAAGTCATCGGTCTGTAGGCCGGGTCACTCCTACGTTTCAACCACAGGAATAAAACAGTTGCCTTGTTTATAAACGCTTTTATTGTGCTATATAAACTCCGCACAAGCACCTTGCCAGATATTGTATTGGCAACTAAGGATGCAAGCTTACAGTACCGTCCAGGTAATAGATGCCGTAGTCATTGAATGCAATCATCAAGACTGGCTTGATGGAATAGTCAGGCACATAAAAAACACTCGGAGTCATGACGGACAGAACACTCGCGTCTAAGGTAATGGTTGCGGATGGCAATGTTAAATTGTTCTGTACGCATATTACATCCTTCAATATAACGACAAGTAGATACAACGCCATTACCTAACAGAAGACGCCAATTATGACACAGTCTATTCCACATAATATATGGTATATAACTCCTCAGATAATCACCATATATAAACTGTATGTAAGTCACGGAATGAAGAGCTGGCTCTGATATCAAGAACGGGATTCGCAAGCTTCTTGTTATATGTTTCCCACGTATTATAGGGGCATTTTAGCCCTACTACATAGTCAGAGTTTATATAGACAAGAGAGCTCACGGGGTTTCCCTAGGGTGATGTACTCTAACTATGTCGAGAAGGAAACCCGTCGAGATAACATACTCCTCTCATCAGGATAGGAGGACCTTAGAAAATTTAAGACGGCACCTTTGAGCTCGCAACCAGCAGAATCTGAGCGTATCAGTAGACAGATACCTAGCTTATACTGTACTTATCAAGATGGTCTAGTGAATGGCCCATGAAGAGCGTATCGTCTTCTCATCTCGGCGCTCATAGAGACGTCCAGGCAGTCATACATTCTTAGTACAACCAATGCTGCACGGCACCAAGCAGTGAACGCGAGTCCAATGCCTCGACACAGTTGAGGAAAGGTACACAAGGGAAGGTAGCTAAGCTTCATAACGCGGGTGGTATCGAATGGGCGCCTATGGCCCCTAGTAATGGACATTGGCTCTCTGAGATAATGCTTTTCTGCCACGGCCCATTTATGCAACCATTGTCCGTCCCATGTACTCTGCCAACGGCCATTCATAACCACAATAGCCCCATTATATGATCATTCTGCCAGTGGTAATGGCACACCGCCTTTGGTAGGAAGGATTTTGAATATAGATAGGTCCTTATTGGCCCTTCTTCAACTTCTCAAGTCTTTCCTTTCACTCCTTCAGGACAAGTCCATTCCACTGAGTGACAGGTGATCGCCGACTCTACACCGTCAAACACATTGTTTTTGACAGTGTCACTTCTTTGGACCTTTCAGCCTTCTTTGCTTTCCATTCTATACTTCCTTTTCAACAGCACTTCTGCTTCTCTACTCAAGCATTTACAGTCATCAAGATGCCTGCGTTTCTTGATCTCGCCGCCCAGCTTGCCATCTATAAGGTACAATGGGATGCTTATGCAGCCCAACTTGACGGCACAACTAAGGTGGTGAGGCTAAGCACCCATTACTTCAAAGCACTTGGTCCCATCGGCGAGGACGTCTTCAAGAAGAGGGCTGGGTGAGTCTTATTCCGCACTTTTCATCTCTACCATTACCCAGTCATGCAATTCTATTTTGCATTGCTAACCCAAAAAAAAATGACAAACCAGTTCCATCCTCAACGGACCCGCCCTATTCTTTACCGATTCAACTGATGACACCCGCATCTATCTCTCAACTGAGAGATGCATGCAGTTACACATGCCCTGCGTGATAAAGCAGGTGGATGGTTCGCGGCTTCCTGTGGTAGAGCCCACAGTTGCCCCTCCAATGCCGGCGACGCCTGCTGTGGCATAGAATGCTTCAGGCACCGGTACTGAGGGGGGTAGTGCTCCTACAGACAACAGCGAGGGAAAAGTCCTGGAGCTCGCCGACCCGTTTATTCTGTTTCGTCGTGCTGTTATGCACAAGATGCGGAACGAAGACCGGAGTGTTGCTAACAGCATAATCTGTAAATTCTTCCCTTTTTTCCCTCCCCCCTCTTCTCTACCTCCATTGCTGTATAACTCAGTCGTCATAACTATGGGGGAATATTTATAACTGACAAATAATCAATCTCCAACAGCTAAGAAGGCTTCCGAGGCTTGGAAAACGCTTACGGATGACAAGAAGAAGCTCTGGTACGACACGGCGAGGTCTATTACGCAGCTCCACAAGCTTGATCATCGGAACGCGAAGCCTCGACCCAAGAAAGATAGTAACCGAGCCAAGAAGAGCAACATCTCGCTTCCGGAACAGCTCGTACCTCACATGGCCGGATATCAAGGAACCCAGGGCTTGATTCAAAGTAACCCGCCGGCCGCGCAACAGGCCCATGTCGCATTCAATGTCCAGCCGGCTTACATGTGGTCGGGGGACAACCAGACTTCGCCGCCCACTCTCGTCAATAATAATGACGACAGTCTCAGAGTTGAGAGAGAGCGGAGAGCGGCTCTAAAGACGAAATGGATGAATTACAATCCAGGCCTTCCTGATGGGCCCTGGTCCCGAGCCAAGTCAACGGTGCATCTCCCTACGCCCGTTACCGCTCCAGCTCCAGCTCCAGATCCAGCTCCCGCCATACCACCAACAGCGGAGTATTCGCAGTTTCCGGCCCAGGCTGAAGCTCAGAGCCAGAGCCAAGGAAAAGAGATTTCCGACGACGAACAGTATGGGCTCGTGTGAGTAATTCAGGAGTGTAATAGTGTAGGAAATGACATGTCAGAAAAACTCAGGAGAAACAAAACCCTGAAACAAATTGGTGTCTTGAGAGAGTCTGTGGCCGGCTAATGGGCCTAGAGGACTTGTGGTTTTCATGTTTTCGGTTTCCTAGCCCATTAATAATTAATACGGGGAGGAAAAGAGTCTCTGAGCAATGGGAATGACGATGATTTGTTCTTCCGGTTAATCACGATAGAGTTTTGCTTCTGCGGATCAATAAAACGACTGTTCGCATAAGTAACATCAAATGTTCCCTTACTAGGAATTGTACAAGTACCACGTAATACTTGCCTGATCGGCTGAGCCTCGTAAGTGAATGAATGTTAGTACTTACTACGTAGACGGTATTATTGAGACAAGTGTGAGTGTAGGTATTCGTGCCCCGATATCAGTAACTTACCTGGATTATCGCAGTAGATACTAAGAACAAGGGGCCTACTTAAAGCAAATTTAAGTTATTTCAACCACGAGAATTAGATATTTGATCTTCGCAACACACTCGCTCGTATCTGCACGGCTCAAGAGGATCGATAATCGTATGTTAAGTTGTAGAGCAATGTGTCTTTCCTCTCTAAAATTCTGACAGCAAACCTGTGTTATGTGGCACAGGACGGGTCTCGAACGGTTATTATGAGGTTTGATAGCAAGTTACCGCTGTCTATCGTCGTTGCCATCTGCCATGCTATGATTAATGACTAATGAGGTGTCTCCAAGGGGCACTAGCAGCAACATGGGCTCATGGTCAGCCAGTGGGGTGAAAGTGATTGACAATAGAGAAATGTCTATTGTGAAGACATTTTTACAAGACAGGTTTCATAAAGCCCGTATCAATAGTCCTAATTACTACCTGGATGTGAAGTTAAACATGAGATATGTTGTGTATTGTGCATTCAGGACAGGTCGTTTTTCTTTAGGGAGATGATAATGGAGATAATATGTATTACACTCCACAGCTTGACTAGCTGATGTGTACCCGGCCAGAAATTAAAACGATAGAGAGCTACTACTAGGTAGGTATATACCTAGAAAGGGGGACAAGCTGTCTCCAAAACTGTGGAGGAAGGTATGGTATGCCGATGAAGGTTTTGAGACAGGTATAACTGGTAGCCACGCTTGGAGATAAGACATACCCTACCAGGGAAGTAGGTGCCTAGGTAGGCGCATGTTAATGCCTCAATTAATTTGCTCGAGTGTTCTGCTCCTACCCTTTCTGAGTGTTATTCTCCTATTTCAGAACCTCGTGAAGATGATATTAACCCCCACCTGGTTTTCACATCGTACCTATCATCTCTATAGACTCTAATGGTTAGACTAATACAGTTAATATCACTCAATGTGGTCACGCGTTTGGGCTTCGAAAAACACTGATTTGGGTTGGAATAGCGTGAGTGAGCCTACTACACAATTGTAACCTTGAAAGGCTTCCTACCTACTCGCCCTCTCCTTCGACAAGTAATTGAGAGACACCTTCCTACGAACCCCGGAGCCTCGGATAATTATTACCATCAGTAAGGCTGTCGACTAAGAGGCCCTAGAAAACAATCCGCCAAGAGAAATACCGTACGAGCACCATTCCTACCAAACGCCGGGGTATCTTTCGTCCGCTCTAGTAGTGCATCCTTCCAGACAGTCCAGTTCATCACCTCATAAGATCAAAAAGCATTGACGACCCCTTTTTATTGTTAGTACGTGGCAGTGGGCGAAGCACGCATCATACACACCTCACCTTTCTCCCACTCTGTTTCACGTAAACTAAAATCCTCGTGGTCTAGTTTGGTGATCAGAGCGCGGCTTGATCGAGATCCCAACGTCGCCCTTTGTTTACCGGACCTAGTTTCTACCAGTTGAGCCGAGGTGTTGACGTCAAGCAAATAAGATGTAGGGAGCCTGTTTTAAGTACAGTCCCATCAGACAGCGTCTTTCAAGCCGCCGGCCTCATATACGGACGTCATAGTAAACGTACGAACTCCGATTGACATTGTTCGCAGTGTACATCCGGGGGCGCGGCGTCGCAACATAGGTTGGTACGGCTGGCGGTGGAATCGACTTCGGGAATGGCGGCCAGTAGGCTCGTTGGGGCAGCCGTATCTCTGTGACTTCATAAGGAAATATGATATCGTCGCCGCGCTCATATTCGTATACCAGCATGCGCCGTCGAATGATACAGAACACCCATAGGAGTAGCCCCAATAAGACTGCGCCTAAGATAGACCCGATGATGATCCCGATATCTCTTGATGTCAGGCCATTCGAGTCTTGCGAACCGCCCGTTGGGGTAGAAGGCCGGGGCACAGACGTGGGGTCGCCAGGTCCAAGTGTGACTATCGCGGTGGTCGTATAATCAGGATACGTGATGATCTGAGTTATAACCTGGCGAGCAAGGATAGCCTTTTGTGTCTGGATCTCCGTCTGCATCCGAATCGCTCTCAATACTGATAGAGGCGTAGGTACCGACTCGGTCATGTTGTTGCGAGAGATGGACGCAGGATACGCCTGCGTGGCGTCGTGAAAGTCGATATGTATTTCAAACGGTAAATGTGATAAACGACCCGGTTCTTCTCCGCGGGTGCTTCTTGTGGGTGCACACGGTCATTTATATTGGCGAATAATAAAATATCCCTCCTATAATTTCCGATATATCAGATCTAGGTTACTGCCTTACACCAGACAACTGACCCTCCCTGCTTCCACTCCTCTGGGACCCCAGCATATCCCTCTCTTCACGCGACCTAAGACGTGCTTCTAGTCTATCCCTATTTAGGCCCCACTCCCATATAGCATACGCATCCATTAGTTTCCCATTGCCCTCGTTCTGCACCACGCGGCCGATGCGGACCTGTCATATGACTCTGCACGCTGGGTGCATGCGACAACCCTAGAGTGACGGTCGTAATTAGTGAGCATACTACCATTGGACTGGCGACGGCTCGGCAGCGAGTTTGGGACGGCGCGCGCAACACTTCATCTTCAACATGTGGCAGTAGCGTCGGCCGCTAATGCATAAAGTATGTACGTCGTAACGGCCCCCAAGCCTGGCGTTTCTATTTGTTACTCCGATTTCTTGGGTACCATTTCCTATCCAGGAATGAAATCCACACCGTCTCCAAGGGGGATAAAAAGTTATAGATCTCACATTCTACGCTACAGAATACAAGAAAATTGCTAATAGCCAATAGCCAAGGCGGCATTTGGATCCTCCAAGTTGGATTGGAGGCACCACTTTGGGGATGCATATGTACGCACATTGGGGTGTCGCTCAAAGTTCAATATGCAGTGTCGCCGTAAGATGAATTTGGTGGTCATTGATAGCGAGGTACACCGCTTCGAACTGAGCGACACCAATAACCTTGTCCGAGCCAAAGCTCTGCCTGACTGCCGTCTCCCTACCTCCTAAGTTGAAACCGATGCAAGTCATTACAGCAAATGTGCAGCTAACGTCAGCAATTTTCCTTCTTCTTCCCCGCTTTTCGCGATCAAAAAATCTGGTCAAGGGGGCGTGCAAAGCTTGAGCAACTGAACACAATGAACGCCCAAGCCTGATCAAGTCTTTTTATAGAAGAACCAGAGCCCGCCACGTAAGTGATTAGGTATATTAGGTTAGGACAGTCTATACTACAACTTGAAGGGAGGGTAAGGCAAATACCCGAACCCTGGTAAACAACGCAGAAAAAGCAAGCTGTACAGTATCGTTCTATCTTTCAATCCCAGCCCTATAGGTTCCCTTGCGCGCCTTGAGTACCCCTACTATTTTGTCATTGGTCCAGTCTGCATTGATGTGGCACTCGCAGATATGCTCGGTTGCAAGGAGGCAGGCTGGCCGCGAGCGAATCAGGCGAACCAGGCGAACCAGGCACCAAATGAAGCGCCCCCCCAAATCTTTGTGCTTCCGTCGTCAAGTTCTCGAAAGTGAAGGATGCTGGCTGACCTGTCCTATGCACTGTTGTGTAACTGGCGACGACATACATCCTCACCGCCTCAGATATCCGGAAATAAGTGCAGAATAGATTGCACCGTAGCAACCACACTCTCTTCCAAGCTCTTGTATTTAATCTGCAGCAGCTCTTTTGATCTGGTGTTGTCAAAGCCGTACACGTCTTCGGGCAAGTCATCTACTACCTGCGCATCGTCGCCGGTAGGTAGACGGGACGCCAGCTCCGGGAAACGGCGTCGCACAATGTCAGCTATACGCTTGTTGGAGAAATGGCCCCCAACGAGATAGAAGCGATTGCCGCCGGCCTGGGGTTCCGTGATGGCGCGTAAGTGCGCGTCTGCTACGTCGCACACATCGACAAAGGTGAAGACCGGGGCCGTCGGCTTGAGGGATTGTTTCATCTTCCCTTGCATCATGTCCCGGATGCGATGGTTCGAGGTATTCATCGCTTCAAGACTCGATAGGTTCCTCTGTATTGGGCCGAACACGTACGTGGGGTTGATCACGGCTAGCTCGAAGTTGGCTCCCCTACTCTCAAGGAACTCCCATGCTGCTCTCTCGGCGAAGATCTGATGTAGGTTAGTCATTGGGTATCAGCCTAGTATGTTTTGCTAGCCCAGGCAAGGGGTTCGCTCATAGGAAGGCAAGGGGGTTATGTGAAATGGGCCAGACATACTTTGCTAGCTCTGTACGCATGCTTCTCCGGCTCGTATATAGCCTCCTCCCATGTTACCGTTGCCCAGTGGGACTCGTCGTAGACCTTGGCATGGTTGGACGGGTTCAAGATAGCCGCCGACGACGAGGTGACAACGACGCGCTTCACCGTCGGCGCGTGCGATTCGATCGATGTGAGCAATCCTCTAGTGCCTATGATAGCGGGGTCGAGGAATTCTTTAACGGGGTTTTTAACATCCAGGTGGTAGGGCGATGCGGTGTGGACAACATAGTCGAAAGGTGCTTCAGATTGAAAGACCTTTTGAAAAAACTTAGGTGAGCATAAGGTACATGATCATATATAGAGTTAGGGGTGTCGAAAGATGCTGCACAACTTGCATGTCGCAGCACTTTTACTCAGTCGGAAGGAGGGAGAATAAGTAGTGTATGGTAGTGTACAGGTAGTAATAAACTGGATCGAACGAACGAACATCATAGGACTCACATGGTCAAATGCACCGAAATTCCCGATATCCTCGACGACTACATATGACGGTTGGTACGGCTTCACGGACTCTACTATTCGCTTCCCCTTCTCTTCTGATCTGGCGGTCACAACGACCTGGAATCTGGATCACGATTAGCCGTCAGTCTGGGCCCCGTCTACCTATATAATGACGTGTGTCACATAGGACAGAAAAGAAACCCTTACCCATATGCTAGTAACGCATCCAAAACATGCGACGCGATGAATCCGGATCCACCTGTTTTCAGTATCCCGTCAGCGACAACCCGGCTCGACTTAACACGATTCTAACTCTACTTGATGGCCTCTTACGGGCTGGGTATAACATAAGGACGGAGGATGAACATCGACAACATGAGATCCGGAAACAAACTTACCAGTGAGGAGGACCCGTTCATCCCGCCGCTTCTTACTGTCGACGATGTCCATTATGTTGTCTCCCATATTCGATTCCAGGCTCAGATCCGTGTTCAAGTACAAAGGGAAAAGAAAAGAAGTCTGGTATAGGTAGGCCAAGAGTAGGCTAAACGACTTGATTCTGTGACAACGCTTCCTCCTAGGTACACCTTTAACGGTGGAACAGCTAAATAACGGAAATAACAGGTCAGTCAATCAATCAAGCATGTATCAGCCAGCCAGCCAGCCGCCAGTCAGTCAACTCACTACTTCCTCTTTTCTATCAAATGATCTAGATACCTGTCAGCTTACGACATTAAATGCGCAAGCAAGCAAGCAATTTCAGGGTTTGCGTTTTGCTCTGGTAAAAAGTCAAGTACGAAGCTGTTGGGGTTCCGGTTTTCGCTATTTCCCCAAGCTATGCCCGAAGACTACCTGTGTACTTTTTACCTTACCTACCTCTTAGCGACATGCTTACGTGCAGGTCTGCGGCCACCATCGTTTTTCTTCTTACTCCTTCCTCTCTAAGACAAATTAAATATACTAAATAGATAGGGCCGCAAGTCATAACTTGTACTCGCATATGGTTCGCAGTCCGTGTAGTTTAGAGGCAGTAAGGCATGGGTAGGTGGATACTCACAGTTCAATTAATAACTGACCTATCGGGTCGGAGTCTTCTTTTTTTCCATGATCGTCGGACTTGATATAGTACCTAATGTCTGTACATACATAGGTATATGCAGCCAATTGCCTATCGAACCAATTCCAGCGCGTGTCTAGGTCCAGCCGAGACTGGGGTAGTCAGCCGTAGCTCGGGATTAAGCATGCAAATGGAGAATGCGTATGGTTTAAATGCGTCTCTACATACATAGATTAGGCACCAAATCACAAAGAAACGATAGACAATATGATGATTCAGCTTATACGCATGTTGTGTACACATAGAGTCGTATAAGTAGCACCTCGGACAGCAACTGATAACCAAACTTTGCTTGAAACTCTAATTATCTCAATAACATGTGCACATACGCGCATCTATAATTGCAATTAGCTACGTAGAAGCTGAAAGAAACTTGTTTATATCACAAGACGTCCGCTCAAATCACTTGGCGATCGATCAAAGCCATTAGCATCAGCGCCATGACCGTGAATAACAGACCCGATGACGAGGACAAAAATAGCAACAATAACACCAACCAAGAGCCCCTCCGCGTGGCTATAATAGGCGGTGGCATCACCGGCGTTATTCTCGCCCTGGGCCTTGAGAAGCGCGGGGTAGATTACGTGGTATACGAGCGCAACCCGTCGTTTACAGAGCTCGGGGCCGGGATAGGGTTCAGCCCGAACGCCGAGCGGGCTCTCGGTGTCGTAGACCCGGCCGTCTACACCGCCTACAAAAAAGTCACGCCGGAACCTACGGACGAAGTCGAATACTTCCAGTGGGTGGACGGTCGACACACCAATGAGCTCATTGCAAGGTTGCCGATCGGCGTCGACGCCTTCCAGGGCGGCAGACGCTCTGAGTTTCTGGATGCTTGGTCTGCGATGATTCCGCCGCGCAAGGTGAGGTTTCGGAAGGAGATTGAGACGTTGAAGGAAAGGGAGAATGGAAAGGTGGAGTTAAGGTTTAAGGATGGGGAAGCTGAGGAGGCTGATATAGGTACTTATCTTTATCACTTTTTCTGTTTGACTTATCATACTTGCCTTACCATTGTCTACTATACCTTGGGCCTTAAGAATCGAGTCTAGTTAAATGAGCAGAGACGCTAACCCCCCTTATCGCAAGTCATCGGCTGCGACGGCGTCCGCTCGCGCGTGCGGCAGGTGATCCTCGGCGAAGATAACCCAGCATCCAAAGCGACATACACCCACAAGTTTTGCTTCCGGTCTCTCATCCCGATGGGCAAAGCGCGAGCCGTGCTCGGGGAAGAGAGAACGCAGACGCGCTTCGTGTACAACGGGTCTGACGCGCACGGCATAACGTATCCCGTAGCGCGGGGCAGTCTCCTGAACGCGCTCTTCGTCATCTCAGACCCTGAGCCCTGGACGCATCCCAGACATACCGCGGCGGGCACGAAAGCGGAGATCGTCGCCGCCTACGCGGACTGGCACCTGGCCGTGCGCGGCTTGGTAAGTCTGTTGCCCGAGAAGCTGGACAAGTGGGCCCTCTTCGACATGTATGAAAACCCTGCCGATCGCTTCAACGCGGGAGCTGTGGCCCTCGCGGGCGATGCCGCGCATGCGTCGGGCCCGCACCTCGGCTCGGGCGCCGGGTTCGGCGTAGAGGATGCCCTGGTGCTGGCGAGCATACTCGAGGCCGCGGACCGTCGCTTAGCCATCGCTAGACGTGGACAGAGTTGGGGGGACGAGGAGAGGGTGGCCATCTGCCACGAGGCGCTCGCGGCGTATAACGAGGTGCGCTTTGAGCGCGACCAGTGGCTCCCCGGCGCGACGCGCGAGGCGGCCGAGTTGTTCCAGGGAAGGGATGAGGAGGTCGCTAAGGACCCGTCCAGGTTCTTGCCGAGGGTCGCGAGGCTTTATCATGCCATTTGGGATAATGATATCGATAAGATGGTCAAGACAGCCGTGACTGTATTCGAGAGAAGGACATCGCAGGTCTAATACTTAAATATTACTAATAAGTGGAGCCGTGATAGGTGACTAGTTCCACTTATCTAGTCACGCCAGACCTGGGGAAGGACAGGGTGAAGAAAGAACGGGTTGTAGGTCGGCTAGGGTCGACTAAGTCTTGTCCTGGGTCGACCCACTTGCGTCGGGGCTTGGCATTCAAAACCTCCGAGGGGGTCTAAAAACGTACTAAAATACACTAAATTTTTTAGCGTCACGCTAGTAGGCCTATGCTTAGCATATGCTTAACATATGCTATAAAATATTAAAAATATTAACTAAGCATATATTAAGCATATGCTTAGTATATGCTTAGCATATGTTTAATATATACTATATATAAAAATATATTAAATTTTTATTAAAGTTATTAAATAAATTTAAATAAATATAATAATAATTATTATTATATAAAAATAACGTTTTTATATATAATTATATAGTTAAAATTAATTTTATTTTTAATTATTTTATTTTTAATTTTTTAAAATTTTAATTATTATAGCTAATATTATATATATTAAGCATATACTAAGCATATGCTTAGTATATGCTTAGTATATGCTTACTAGCGTAACGCTAAAAAATTTACGCCTTGCTTAATTAGGTAACTAGGGTGTGGGTCGACCCTGGCTGAGTTTTTACGCTAGTCAAAAATAAAAGTGGGTCGACCCAGGACGAGACTTAGTCGACCCTAGCCGACGTGTAGGCTTAAGAAAGAAACGATAAGCGCTAGGACTTGTGACTGGGTAGCATATTACCTAATACCAAATCGGATATTAAAAAAAACATTAAGCGTCTTGGGTTTGACTCATTCTCTGCGGCACCTTCTACAGCAGTAGAACGGCCGTGTGTACCTAGACCTCCTCCTCTACTCAGGCCTCTTGATCGAGATCTACGTACGCCTCCTGGCAACACTCTATCGTAACCATTTTAAGGTAATGCATCCATGTTAATGCAGCCACCCGTTAATTTACCAAATGTCAGATGCTCGATGGACTACGGGAAAGGTGTAATGGAACTGTATATACATACTGGGCACCGTACCTTACGTAAGTAGGTAAGCGGGCAAGCATTAAAGACCCTCGCAGACACTCAGTCCTCCTTTGACCTCAAAACATCGAATTGCAAAATGCACTGATCGTCAACGCCCCAAAAAATATGGACTTGTAAAGTTGTCGATTCAAGTACGCTCCCGTCGCCTTTGCCCCCGCCACTCCGGTTTCTTTGGGTAGAATGATTTCTTTTGACAGCCCAACAACATGGATATTTACATCACAACAGCTTACTCGCAGAAACTTTACGCCCAATCATATGCGATACGCGTTAGATGCAATGCGTCTATTGGTTGACTAACTTTCTTACATGCTGGTATCTTCAATGACTAGCCTCTAGTTAGAGCCAGACTAGTAGACGCAAGACATGATAGGTACAGAGTAAAGTAGTGGGGGATACCCTAGATACATTAGTATTGCCCCTAACCTTCTAGGATATTCTTTCTTAATGAATGGCTCCCTCGTACGGCACCTACTTACTTGTAGGACTCCCAGGCTATCTCGAAGACAGGTGTTCCCAAGAGATACTCTATAATACTTTATCCTGTCTGCGCTTCATGGCTTCGAGCGAGGTTCGTAACGAGGCAAATGAGTGCGGTCTACCCTCAGAGTTTACACCGCTACTGGGCGACTCGCCCTCATCACAAACGTTAGTATGCTTACCCAAAGATGACTGGTGGTCGGAGCTGTGGCTGCTTCTACGGTATTCGATACCCCTCATCGCCACCTACCTACTTCAGTACTCGTGGTGTGTCATCGTTATCTTCATCGCCGGCCATCTGAGCGCCGATGACCTGGCCGCCGCCAGCGTGGGCCTGACCACCATGAACATCGTGGGATACGCCGCCTTCGAGGGCATGGCCACTGCCCTGGACACCCTCTGCGCCCAGGCCTACGGCTCCGGCAAGCCCTTGGGCGTCGGATTGCACGTCCAGCGCATGATGATCTTCATGGTCTTCGCGGCGGTGCCCATAGGGGCCATCTGGGCCGCCTCGCCCTACATCCTGTCGCTGTTCGTGAAGCAGCACAAGCTGGCCGTCATGGCGGGCACCTTCCTGCGCGTCAGCATCATCGGCATGCCAGGTTACGCGTCCTTCGAGGTCCTGAAGCGCTTCCTGCAAGCACAGGGCAACTTTAAAGTCGCCATGTGCATCCTCATCATATGCGCACCGACCAACGCCTTCCTCGGCTGGCTGTTCGCCTTCAAGCTCAACATGGGTCTCGCGGGCGCCGCTCTCGGCACCGCGCTGACTAATAACCTCCGCCCCATGCTTCTGCTGCTGTACATCGTGACGCCCACAGGGAAATGGTCGCGCCAGTGCTGGGGAGGCTTCTCCCGCGCCGCCCTATCGACCTCGAAATGGGGACCGATGGCCAAGCTCTCCATCGCGGGCTCGGCCGTTAACCTGGCCGAGTGGATGGCGTTCGAGATCGTCGCGTTCAGCACCTCGTACCTGAGCACGAAGCACCTCGCCGCGCAGTCGGTGCTGACAACCATCTCGGTGGTGGCCTGGCATATCCCCTTTTCAGTCAGCGTGGGGATAAGCACGCGCATCGGTCACCTCATCGGCGCCGGGTTACTGCCGACGGCCCGTCGCGCCACTATCGTCTACGGTTGCGTATTCATGCTCATCGGGTGCATGAACGGATTAGCCATCTTCTCCCTGCGCTACCGCCTGCCGCAGTTCTTCTCGGACGACCCCGTCGTCTGCGCCCTCGCTGCTCGCACCATCGTCGCCCTCAGCGTGTTCCAGGTCATCGACTCCCTGATCTGCTTCACGAACGGCATGTTGCGCGGTCTCGGACGCCAGGTTGTCGCCGCGGGGATAGTTACCCTTGTCAATTACTGCGCCGCTGTGCCGTTTGCCGTCTGGTTGGAGCTCGGCCCCTCTGGTCTGGGACTGACAGGCTGCTGGCTTGGCTGCGGATGCGGCATGATCGTCATTGCGGCTGTAGAATGCTGCTATATGAAATTTCTCAGATGGCAGGATTGCGTTGACAGGGTTAAGCTGCGGGAAGGATAGAGAAGAAATAAAAGGAAAAATAAGAAAGAAAAGACTGCCTTATCTAGAGGAGGTACTCAAGACGTATACGTTAGAGACGACACTGCATTAGGATATTGGGTACACTGGGGCGGAAGAACCAATCGAAGCTATCATTCAATGTCTACTATTAACATAATTACGATGTTATAATTCTATAAATCACGGCACGGTAGATAGATTTGAATTTTCAAGTCAACCAAAAGAATAGCACAGATTATGAGTTTACGTCAAGCAGCAATCTCTAATAGCTTTACCGTCTCAGGCTGGCGATGGAAGTATAGGGAGTACAAACACAGCCTCCTAATAGCGCCAAGAATACAGATGTAAACGAATATGTAAATGTAAAACTCCGTGATAAGTCGTTAGGAAGTCAATTCAACGAGGTAACTAAGTGTAGATTGTGTAGTGAGGTCCAGGTTTCTCGACCAAGTCGTGTGCTCTTGTGCCGCATGGATGCAAAGCCGTTGGTCGCCCATAGGCGGTAGGTGCTCCGATCCTCCGTCCGATCCTCCGCCCGTGCATGGGATGAGATCTACAACGGATATCATGGAATTACATAGTTTAGTTTGCGGCTCAGTAAATTACCTATTTATAAGCTTTAGGGCATATATACATGATTAGCAATCCAGTCCGTCACCACCTCACCGCCGGTCGTTTTCAAAGACTTGACCTAGATATCTTAAGGTAGTCTAGTAGTGTATCCTTAGAGTGTTTCGGACCGCTGCCGCCTTACCGGACCGTAAAGACCCACAAAGTGTGAGTTCAACTGCAACCCACTGCCTTTGGCGGCCAACGGGGTCCACGATGGCCTGGTCGAGGCACCGCCGGAGCCACTATACTATATACGCAGTTACGGCCCTATCGTGCCAAACGGGTGGTCATGAGGTTAACTCTACGTAACTAACCTGAAAGCACCAAAAGAATAGCTTTCTCTCACTATAGTACGTGTTATTGACCCCGGCAATTAGACAGGCTATAAAGGGGTGAAAGGTTAGGAAAGCAACTCCGTGTACAGTGCTAGTAACTTTGGTTTGGGAAAAAAAAAAAGCTTTAGTTCTTGACTTGCCAAGTGTGACAGACCGTTTCAGCTCCGGGATGCACTACTAGGAGATGTAAGGGTGCTCTTCTAGAAGACATTCTCACTATTTAACCTTTCTTCCTCTATACCTCACGCTATAGCACTTAATACTTCACTCATCTTAAAATCACAGACCCTGCACTCGATTAATCGATCATCTCTTTTTCATTCCTTTTCCCAAACCAACAGCTTCCCTACCTTACCTTACCTTACCTTACCTTACCTTACCTTACCTTACCTTACCTTTCCCTCCCATCCCTTCCCTTCCTTACAATACAAAATGGCACCACAAATCATATTCGGCACAGCAAATTTCGGCATGGAAGGAGGAAGTAACAGCAACAGCGGCTTCCTCGACACCTCTTCCGTCCGCGATATACTGCGCACTCTGCAAAGACTAGGAATCAACCGTCTAGATACGGGAGCCAGATATCCGCCGCTTAACCCCGGACAATCGGAGAGACTGATAGGAGAAGCAGGGGAGGGTGCCAATGGGGAGTTTCTGGTCGATACGAAAGTTTACACGGACACGAAGACTGATGGCTCGGGAGATCTGGAGAGGGAGAAGATGGGGGTGTCTGTAAAGGGGAGTTTGGAACGGTTGAGGAGGAAGGGGGGCGTAAGTTGGTTTTTATCTGCTCTAAGGGCTTGAGAGGGGAGGGTGGATGTAAGATGAGAGCCGCGGGAGGGAATGGAGGGAGGGAAGGAGAGTGAAGTGCTGAGGTATTGCTAATACTAAATGCGTGATGCTATCTAGGTTAACGTCCTCTACGCCCATCGCGCGGACCCCTCCACGCCGCTCGAAGAGCAGATACAGAATTTCGCGGAGCAGATCGCGCTGGGCCATTGCAAGACCGTAAGTTCGAATATTCGTCCACCTCCCGTTCCCCCTCTTCCTCCCACTCCTTCTTTCCTTTTTTCAGAAACTTGTGCTGAAAAGTGACTCATCCTCGTGCTGCTTCTGCAGTGGGGCGTATCCAACACACCGCCTGCGACACTAGAAAAGATACTGCAGCTCTGCGAGCAGAATGACTGGCCGAAGCCCACGTATTATCAAGGCACGTATAATATCATATCACGCGGCATGGAGACGAAGCTGTGGCCGATTTTGCGGGCGCATGGGATACATTTCGTTGCGTTTTGGTTAGTCCTTTTCACCGACTTACTTTCTTGTCCCACAACTCACCATCGTGCTCAAAACAACAGGGCAATAGCATCAGGTTTCCTGACAGGAAATCTCGTCAACGGAAACCACGCCGGGACTCGTCTAGCCGACGATAATCCCCTCGGAAAAGCCTTCCAGCGCATGTACGGCGCCGAGGAAGTGATGCAGGCAGTCAAAACTTTCGACAAAGAGACGAGAGGGCTGGGCTTGACGCCTCTGGAAGTAGCGCTTCGGTGGATTTTCCATCATTCGAAACTCACGGATGATGACTGCGTGCTTCTGGGCGCAAGCAAGGCTGCACAGATTATTGAGAATGTGGCGCTTATTCGGAAAGGACCGCTTCCTGAGGATGTGCTTCCGCTTGTGGATGAGCTGTGGGAAAGTGTTAAGGCTACGAGGGGCGAGATAATTTGATTGTCTGTCTGTGATCGGGTGTCTGAAGTGTGATATGTTATTATATTTGATAGCAAGAAGTGCTTCTGACAGTCTTCTGACTCCCAAAACTGATCTCGTCCGTATGTCTCGAGAAGTAATATAACGCCTTCAATACCTCAAGAACCCATCGCTTAGCCGTGTTAAATAGAAACGAGAAAAAGAACCTTGCCATGTCTCCTGTTGGCTTTAGCGCCCTTTCCCCGTGAGATATGAAATACAATGGGAGGCTGAAACCCGTAAACTCTATATTAATCATACAACCCCGTCAATTGCTTCAATCGTTGGCGTTTACTATCCAGATCCTCATCAAGAACGGCCAAAGGGTCTTCTAGCAGACGTAGGATTTTCTCAACCAAATTATCTATTTTATTTCATCGTTAGCGTTAGCGTTAGCTTTACGATTCTCATCCAAACTTGTGTTATATTAGATCCTAGATAGCCATCGCTGGAGCAGCGCATTTGACTGCTGAATCACTTACCGCTTAACTTATCCAACTCGTCCTCAGTTTTCGGGAAGTTGCGAATCGGCTTGTTACGCATCGAGCGAAGGGGTATCAGTCTCCCCAGACTCCGACGCGATGCCCGGGAGTTGTTGATGATACCCGCGATCTTGTTTACCTCTCTTTTTGTCTCACAATTTCGCGTCAGTTACAAGCAACGGTTTACGTTTTTTTTTTTTTTGGTTTCATATAGAATGTTTTTTAATCACTTACATCGCCCGATTCCTCCGTTCCGCTCTTCTCAGGCGAGATCTAAGTAACCGACGCTTTTCCCGCCTTGTTGCTCGCATATTTGATAATGATGCTCGCGAACTGCCCGGACGCCTGTTAGCTCTGCTCTGTCTGTTCTTCCGGGCAACAAGTTTTAGTTTGCTTTCGGGAGTATCAAGCCGCAGACTCGCCATCTGGACGTCGAGTTGTGATTCGCTCGTGGAAACATCCGGTTGCTGGCTCGACATCGTGGAATAATAAGCTAGGCGGCGCCCTAGTCAAAGTCGATGTGAGTGAGTACCGGAGAGCTGCTTGGTTCTATGGTTCTTCGGGAGGCTTCGTGAAACAGTTCAGTTCAGTTCGGTTTGTTGGGTGATTGAGGTTGAGATGATCTTGGGAAACTCGGGAGCTCAGGCTGTTTATTATCGATCATCTGAACTTCTACCTACCTATTTAAAATACAACAACGCTACTGAGAAGTATTGTTATGATTAAAGACTGCGTAGCTTAAGCCAGGGGAGCATCAAAAGATGCCACCGCAGACGGTAAACTCATTGGGCAAGAACTTTGCCGCCCAAGTGTATCAAGTCTTGTAAACAAACAAGCCGTATTACCCAATGAGTCTACGATCATTCAGCCTTGCGCCTATTTCATCAGGGCGGTAGGATCAGGGCCTTGAGTAAAGGACTACAGCGAGGATAGCAAAACAAAGTCGTCTGGAAGAGAGGATTGGGTGCTTATCCATGTCTATCTGTTGGTCGAAATTCTATCCCTTGGACCGTTTTAGTAACACCTCCTGGGCAGGAGGCTATTTGGGTCACACTCTTTATTCGTAGCTAAGACAGGGAAACCCGTGCCAGTGGAAAGAATGTCTAGGGTTGGCGTCTAAAAAACCGAAACAAACATAAACAAGAAGGAAAGGGCAATTCAACCCTCCACCGCCACAACAACAAAAACAAAACAGAACTCCCGGTCGAACCAATACGAAAGTTGTAGACCTTCATTTGTCACGATAAACACACTATGTAAGACTGCCAGATCGACAAACTCCTTCTTAACAGACGTCATTTGGCCTCGTTTTCGTGTCTTCATTCCTACCTGTTTCTCTTCTGTTCCCATCTGCACGCCTTCCACCATGCAAGAGCAAATGATCGAGACCGAGTTTGGTACGCTCTGGACTGCCTGCGGTGAACCCCAGGCATCTTCCAAGTCGGACCCAGCTATCTTGTTTCTACATGGCAGTGCAACTAGCTCACGTATCTTCGAGCCGCTTCTAAACTCGCCGGAGCTGAAAACCAGCTATAAACTCGTCGTTTTTGATTTTCCAGGCCACGGCCGCTCTTACGACGCTCCTGACCCCAACAAATCCTACTACCAGTACGCCTACGCAGAAGCGGCCCTGGAAGTCCTCCGCTATTACAACATCACGCAAGTTATAATACTAGGCTGGAGCCTTGGTGGGCATGTCGCGCTGGAATTTGTCTCTGTGCTCGCGAATACCAAAAAGCCCATTGACATTCGTATCGCTGGCATCATGATTACCGGAACGCCACCAGTGCCGAAGCAGGCAATTGCCGGTTTTCGCAAAGACGCCGATGTGTCAGCCCTGTTCAACCCGGAGGCTTCCAAGGAGGACCTAATAAAGGTCGCGAATGTTCTTACCAAATCTGCACCGCCAGGTTGGCTGGTTGAAGATGTCTTGCGTACGAACCGCTTGACCGGTAGCACTATGGGTGCCAAATTCATGGAAGGCTACTGCAGTGATCAAATCAAGATTGTGCACGATTTCAAAGGGTGGATAGCCGTCGTCAACGGTGGATCTGAGCCCATTCTAGACCTGGACTACTGTGATTCTGTCTGCAAAGGAGCGCCTCGACTATGGCGTGGTGAATGTATCAGGCTCAAGGATGAAGGACATGCACCATTCTTCGATAATCCGCAAGGTTTTCTGACGGTGTTCTTGGACTTTGTTGATAGCTGCAAATTGTAGATTTATTTATGGAAGTAGCTGAGGCTTTAACCTGTCAGGCTTTGTGCCCCTCGTTTTTGACGACACGAGACCCCTCGTGACAGTTACAGTCGGCTAGGGTGCTCACTGTTTCAAAACCCTTAAACCCTCCAACTTTTACCAACACTTCAAAATTTGTATGCAATATGTATATTCATGGTGACTCGGAAGTCTGCTAAGGATCGTGTTGACACGGCGCAAGCTCTGGGCCTTGCCGCAATATGCTCTCTGTAGCTACATACTTGACCGGGGCAATGCTGATGCGTTGAATTTGTGCTTCCGCTCACCAATACCATTGAACATTAGACTCCTTAACCAGTCCATACATCGGGACCAGGGCTCTTGTACGAGGTACGCCCTCCATTGTAAATATCAACCTGTAATTATTGTACAACAGTCAGCCAATCATGTCTAACACGAGCTAAACCATTTGCTTCTCTTCTAAACGGACTGAAATTACTTACCATGATACCGGGGTCAGACTGGGGAGCGTAGGCGGGGATGGAGGCGAGGTACTGGGAGCCGGGCGTGGCGGTTCCGGAGCCGGTGACTTCGATCTGGGCGCACTCGGGGTAGAACTGCGGGGTGTTGGCCTGGTGGAGAGCGAGCAGCTCGTGGCGGATGAGGTAGTTGCCGGGCTTGAGGCTGGCCGGGATCTTGCTCGACCACTTGAGGGTCTTGTAAATGACAGCCGTTCCCCAGTCGTTGCTGTTCAGGTTGGCACCGGTCAGACCCTGTTGGTCGATCTTGAACCACTTCTTCTGCTTTCCATCGCACGAGCTGAAGCCGCTGTCGCATGGGTACATCCACACCATGACGGGTCCTTGCTGGTGCGTCCACTGCCCCCAGACGGCCGTGATGTTCGTGCCTGCGGCGATCTTGGCGGATAGGGGGGCCGAGGTGCCGCCGTTGCAGGTCATCTTGGAGTCGGTGACCGTCATGATGGGATTGTAGTCAGGCCACTACAAGCCAACTGTCAGCGCATGTCCATACTACCCTGATGCGACTAGTTTCTTTGGAGACGGTTGACACATAACACCATAGCTCGATAACTATCGCCAGGTCACAGTATAAAACGAAGTTTGATAATCAACATACTTGTCTCTGAATAATCTGAGCATTAGGCTGGGGCGAGAATCCCTGATAGCCGGCGTAGGTCTGGCCGTTGATGATGTAGCTCGTCACAGCACCGTGAGCGGCGACCAGGGCCGGTGCAAACAGTAGAGGTAGAGTAAGCAGCATTTTGATAGCTAGGTGATGCCACTACAAGCCAACACCTTGTTAAGACGAACTTGAGATAGTTGGAGAGCCCAGACCCAAGCAGTTCAGGCCGGTACAACCTGTGTTGTTATATCTACGACTGTCGGTGGTGGTGGGCCTCCCATCCCACGACCACATTGAACCACGGCAACTGGTATTCCACTATCCCACGGCAGAGATATATTAGCTACTACGACGGTATTGAATGGAAGCCTGCGGGCATGAATCGCTTGCAGCGTTCAGCCACATGTTGAGTAGGATGTCATGCTCCACCGGTCTCTACTTGATGGGATTGGCATTCCGGAGGCGGTTAGCGGACCGAATAGTCTGGAATCACTTCGGCGGGAAGATGGCCGCTTGTGACATATATAGATGATATTGAGGCTACTAGAATCTTTGCAAACTCGGCCATTGGGTAACCAAGCTGGTGGTCCAGTCAGGTGTGCAGCCTTTCCCCCACATTCTCATGCTCGTATATATTGCACCCCAGGAAGCGCGGGTTGGCTTTGCGGGAACGCGATTGGACTTGTAGACCACAGCAAATTGATTTCATGTTACCGTGATGTCTTCTGGCATGCTCGGGAGATGCTCTCCAGGCTCAGAGCGCCCTGTCAGCGTGGCTAAGGCGCTACCGCTTGTATAGGCTATTTAGGATAAAAGTGTCTGCCGTTCCTAACCCGGCGTGGAGCAGCCCGAAGCAGATTAAGTACTCCCCCAAAGGACCGATAATGCATTCAGATATGCCTCGTTTTCATATGTGGCTGTGAAATGGATGCGTGTGAAGCCTACTCTCTTGTTACCCAACCCTGTTGCATATTACAATACCTCTCCGTCCTGGGGGGTATGCTGAGGCCGGTGATTGGCGCGTCACCACCACTCTCGACTGTCACATGCAGCATGCCAGCACACCAGCACGCCAGCACGATCTTTCTAGAAAACCACATCTTGGAGATAGCGTGAATTAATGGGCATCAATGGACCTCTGAAGTTCGACGGCATGGTCACGCACATGACGGGCATCTAGGAATGCAAGTGGCGACTATATCCTCTGGGGTTATACTGGGCCAGTAAGGCTATCTAAATAGTTACACTATATGCTTCGTTACCACTTCAAAGAGTTTGTAGGTATGTAAAACAGTGGGGATGACCTGAATTGGATACGTGAGAGTCGAGACTGGGCGTGTAAAAATAGAAGAAACTGGGGTACCGAAGAACAAAGGAACATCTTCCCGATGGGAGAGTTGCATACATGCCCCCCTATCTGTAAATATCACATCTTGGGTCGCTACGGTATAGCGTAGGCACGTTAAGAGATCTAAAAGGAGCAACTGTTTAAGACAAAGTCGATTTTTATACTAAGTACATAGTAAGTATATATTTATAGTGTGTGTAGTAGCTTTTTTGCACTTTAAAGTGGCTAATAGAAGTGTCGATTCTAAGGGCTTACAACACTGATTAGCGCTCGTGATGATCATGTATTAATGCTACTTAAACATAGTGCAGTTGGACTTCAATGGACTCTGTACATGGAGATTTAGCAGAATGTGTGATTTTGACCGAACTTCTGTAGATGTAGAATTACTAATTGCTAACCTTGCGCCTCGTACATGTGTAAATCATTGCTGTAGTCTGACGTCTTCGGGGTTAACACCGTCAACATCGTCGTTGACGAGCTTAATGCCTATTGCCGATTTGGATCGGAGATGAGCAGAAACTTAACCAACACGAACATCTTAACTAGATTTACCAACCTAATCGCCGACAAATACTAATTGCTTTTCTCCTACTTCTGTGATGGTAACAGCACCGCCATTTTCTTACTGGACGGATGGTTTGCTTCTTGTTGCGGCGTTAGTATCAGATAGAAGCATTTATTACTTATTAGTCAAGACAAGCGGCGTCTCCTCTGAAGTATTTATTTGCCTGTCTCATCTCACGGTGCTGTGTGCTCGAGTTTGGGTTCCCCTTCCATTTGCGAGATAAGTTAAACTGATCACCACAAGACAGGCTCCTTGGACAAGAACTGTCGATATGGCCGCAATCAGAGAGCAGCAAGCAGGACACCAGCAAGCACAGCAGGGGGAACGAATGCAGACTTGCCTAGGATCCAATGAGAATCCGAGTTCATGTGAAAAGACTTCGAGGTCGATCAAGGGGTCACGGTGGGTGCTCATCTGCCTTGCAGTCTTCTCGGCGAATTTCCTCTACGGACTCGACAACACCATCGTCGCCGATATCCAAGCCGCCATCGTCGGATCATTCGGCCAAATTAACAAGCTTGGCTGGCTTGGAATCGGCTTTCCCCTGGGCTCCATTGCTGTCATTTTGCCCGTGTAAGTCCGCCGTCGATCGTTCCGGACTCGTGAAGTAATTAGATATAGTGAGCAAGCTAATATTCAATACTTAACCAGGGGCAAAGGATACGCTCTGTTCGACATCAAATGGCTCTACGTAGGGTCACTTACCATGTTCGCAGCGGGTAGCGCCCTGTGCGGTGCGGCCCCCAGTATGGACGCCTTGATAGTCGGTCGCGTGTGGGCCGGTGCTGGCGGCGCAGGCATGTATCTGGGGTAAGTATAGTTAACTAACCATGGTTATGTGACGGACTGGATTGGGTGATAATTACCATTACCTACGCTTTCCTCTCGTCTCAAAGGTGTCGACAGTTTGCAGACTAGGACTAACGCCTCCCCGCAGCAACTTGAATATGATCCAGCACCTCACGACCCCCCAGGAGCGCAGCATGTACATGTCGGCTGTTGTACTTGTTTACGGCACCGGTGCCATCCTCGGGCCCGTGATCGGAGGCTCTTTGGCAGATAGTTCGCCGAGTGGTTGGCGCTGGGTACGTTGTGGCGGGCCTTCTTTCTGGGCGATAATTAAGAGTCCTCGAAGACAGACTAGTTACTGACCTTGTTCGCCCGTGGCGGTGTCTTCTCTGCCAGGCTTTCTACTTGAATCTCTTCATATTTGCCGCCGCGTCTCCCGTGTATCTCTTCCTGCTGCCATCAATCCAAACACAGCCACGACTCGGTCTCCTCCATAAGCTGCGATCGCTCGACTGGCTGGGCACCGTGCTGAGCGTCGGTATATATGCAACCTTTGCCCTGGTATTCACTTTTGGCGGCGCAGTCTGGCCATGGGATGACGGCCGCATGGTGGCCCTCTACACAGTCCTGGGTGTCACCACCGCCGCATTCGGAGCCCAGCAGTACTGGGCGCTTTTCACAGACCAGCGCAACCGCGTTTTTCCGTGTCACTTCCTCCGGGATCGCACATTGTTGCTGCTATTCGTTTGCAGCGCTTGTCTAGGCGGCGGCCTATTCGTAACCATTTACTACCTACCCTTGTTTTTCCAATTTGTCCGTAACGACAACGGCATCGATTCTGCGGTGCGGTTGCTGCCCTTCATAGTTTCCTATATTGCCGGCGCCGTGCTCAACGGTCTTCTCATGCCTAGATGGGGCTACTATATGCCGTGGTTTCTAGTGAGCGGTGTCCTTACTACCATCGGCGGGGCGTTGTTATACACGAGCTCTGCAAACCTTTCGAATGCTCACATCTATGGATACTCTATACTCGTCGGCGCCGGCATGGTAACCTACCAGGCAAGCTATTCCGTCGCACCAGCTAAGGTCTCGCCCGATGAGATAGCAGAGGCCATTCAGTTTGTCAACGTTGCCCAGAACGGTAGTATTCTAATTGCCCTTGCAGCCTCCAACGCAATCTTCCAGAACGTCGCCCTCAGTCGCCTTCTTTCGATTCTGATACCGGTTGGCTACTCACATGAGGACATTATAGCTGCTATTGCCGGCGCCAGAAGCGCGGTGCTCCAGAGCGCCCCCGCAGATGTCAGAAAGGCTGCGTTAGACGTGCTAGTGCAAGCCATCGACTATACCTATACTTTGGTCATCGCAGCCGGAGGCATTCTGGTCGTCTGCTCTCTTCTCATGCGCCGTGAGAAGCTCAATATGCATTTTGTTGCTGGCGGTTAAGGGCTGCTTTCTGAAGTACTCATAGCTGACCAGGCTCTTGAACTTGCAGGGTCTATTCACGCCCAACATTCTTTCCCCCTTACCGCTCCCCCGAGACCCTTACCATGCGCCATCTCAGTGGGTGGTCGCCCTCGACCGTGCTGGCGTGACATGCCATCTTACAGTATCCCGACAACTCTCCTCTACAACTAACCTTCCCTCACCCCCCAGATTCCACCCAAAAACAAAGAAAATCTCTCTCTCTCTCTCCAAAATAAAAAACCTATTTTTATATCTTAACACATCACAGGAACGAATATTCCAACAGGGGACGACGATGATTAGAAGACTCGCGCAACCTAACACACAACCAACACGCAAATACAATCTATACAATGCCTAGAACCACTCAGACTGCACCACACTAGGGGACGAAGGTTAAGTAGACTCGCATTTTCCCGGAAACACTATCTTTAGACAGACTTACCCTCACAGGCCACTTAGGAAAGTCATCAACAGTAGGGGACGAAGGACCTACTCAGCGAGACCTGACCCCGCTTTCTCAAGATGAATACCTTAACAACTGGCCCTAAGAACCGCCCCTTTACACCTACAAAAAGCAAAGACAAGTCCACCACAGGGGACGATGGTTTAGTAGACTCGCAGCACTTTCTCAACATATATCATGGTAAAAACCACAAACTTTTAGATTTATTTCTCTGGTAGCTACTTGCTTATTTGAACACGTTGACTCCCATAGTCGAAATCCATTCTTCCTACTTCAATGAACATGATAGGGGTTAGCGTTTTCAGGAAATGTGACGAATGGGCTAGTAGTGCCACATCTCAACTTCATCCCGGGCTTGTTGTGGACATCAGCGATAATGAGCATCCCCCTTGGGCACTAATCACCACCAAAACTAGATGTTCTGTTGCACTTTAAGACTAGTCGAGAGTAATAAACCGCCCTGAATCATGTGGGTAAACCACCACGGCCATTTCTTTGAGATCACGTAACACAGCAACAATTACCAAGATTCTTTCACGACACTCCTGGACGAAGACAGTAGTCTGTGCAGCTTCTGCAAGCTGGTAGTTGGACAGGGCATGTCGATAGCGGTACATGGATCAAAACCGAATCACCGCAGTGCTATAAGTCATCGGCAACATACATATGCGGAAACCCTCTTGCCACAGTTTACAGACTGTCCCAGGTTGGGACACATTCGATCGTGGCGAATTGATCAAGAACCATGGCCACCATACGATCTCTAGGACAAAGGAGGATGAAGCTTCTAATACATACAAGCTTGGAAGACTCATGTAAAAGATAAGATATGACCGATCGTCACTGGAATACGGCCCGAGATACGACAGTAGTATTCTACTAATAACATTGCGACTTCTAACGATCGGACATTTACGCCCCGGAGAGTAGTATTCGCCTCCGTCCTTCGGGCCCATTTCCGATCATAATACCGCCGAGTTAACTTCTGCTTTGACTAATCGTTGATTTAGGACACACGAGCTCTCCTCCTTGTTCAGTAAAGTGGCAAAACGTCCTTCTCCCCCCCATTCAGTTACTGCTCGAGGGGTCGGGCACATGAGAGAGGGCAGAGAGTAAAGTTTGAAGACAGCTTTCACGTCTTATAGGGGCCGATTTAGTTTACTAGACTGTATACGGCACGACACCCAGTAACATCCTGGGAGGCACAGATCACTGATCAAGGCCCAGGTAGACATGCGGCTAGACAAATTGTCAATATGTAACTTAGCATAATTAATACCTCCGGCGATTCATCACAAGCTAGATCCCCCATTACGAGACGACAGTCTAACCCTAGCTTCATCATCATCATCTATACTCAAGGGCTCAACCATTGTAAGCTCGCCGTGGCTAAGATCATCGTAATCCACCATCGTGATACGCCTCCGTCCATATCCATCCTCGTCGTCATCGTCATCGTCATCGTCATCATCGTAATGGTTATTCTGTATGTGTAATCGATGTCTATCAAAGCTTGAGACAGGATAATTGACACTGGCGGCCCGTTGCTCGATTGTATTCGGCTCTGCAGGGGAACTAAGCGATGGATTCTGAAGTAAATCGGGCGCAGACCGCGTCGAAGCCTGCGTGGCTTTCTTTTGTTCTTCAACTTCACCTCCGCTACCAGCATCAGCATTCGGCGAGTCGCGTTCCGTAGGCCTCAGACCCGATGGTCCCACATCTTTCACCACAGTGTCGAATTTCTCATTCTCCGTGTCGCGTCTTCTAGGGGGTAGTTGTGGTCTCTGCGCCGGCTTGTCGTCTTCGCCTATGTCGATGAGTTGGCCTATCTCGATGTACTTATTATTTTTATCGCGTAGATCTATCTCGCCTGGACCTGTTTGGGGTTCTTTTTCTTCCTCGATTGCTGCGTCGCCCCCTTTTACGTCGAGGAAACCGCAGCGATGCAGGATTTGGGCGATGAGTTTGGGATAGCGTACTACATACAAGAGTTGTGTTAGTCAGTTGGCCTGGTGGAGTGTATGGGATGTCTGCTAGGCAGGCAGTGTAGAGTTTCCTTTCGTTACTAGTAGCCGAGTGAAATTGAAGCGGAAAAAAGAAGACGAAAATAGAAGAAAGACTCACAGTGACCATGAACCTCCTGGCTCAAATCCAGGTCCTCCACCCCGTCGATATCCTCACCGACAGATTGCAAGCCCGCAATGCCTAGCTGCAAACTCGTGCTCCGATACAAGAAACCGAGTATATAATCATTCTCACTATGAACGTTAAACAGCTTTCCAGCGACGACACTCCTCATCATCTGCCAATGATTAAAATTCGACGGGACCGGAGCCCCGATCAAAACCACGGTATCAACGAGTCCAAACGCCCTCTTCTCCGCCAGGACGCGAAGACAAGAATAAATAACCCGCGCACCGAGCGAGTAACCTATCAGCGTCACCGGTCTCTCCCCTTGCACCTTATTGATCAGCGCGTCTGCGAGGACCTGCCCGGCCTTCTCGGAGCGGTTGCGCGCCAGGCTAAAGGGGTTGTCGAGGCTCGAGGCAGATCTCAAGAGAAATATAGGCCAGAGGGCTCCTTGCACGGTGGCGAGGACGGTGCGTTTTAGGATCTCAAGACGGACCGCGTTCCACGCGGCCGAGCCGACGAGCTCGCGCAGCTGTTGCCCCAGGGACATGAGACACGACATCTCGTAGCGAAGGGCAAAAACCTCGGAGTCGTCCGATAGAGCGCGCCACGGTCGAGTGACGTCGTCTTCGCTGTCCAGCCACCCGTTGATGCCGATAGTGACTCTTAGACGTCGAGCCTCTGCCCCATTACCACTCACAGCACCAGGCGTATCTCCACGATCCCGCCGCTCGGCATGCAGCGGAATAAACCTGAAATCCTCCACCTCCTTCGCGTATCTATCAACAATCTCCCCCGTCATCTTGGCCCCGAAGGCCCCGAAGAGCGTTCCCACAAGCGCGCCGTTCATCCAGAATATGCCCAGGAAACTCGCCAGCCCGCCCAGACCCACAGACGTCATCAAGCCTCCAACAGCAGCGGCTACCACGGGCGCCGCTAGACCTCCCGTGACGCCGACGATGGCGGCGCCCGCCACGGAAGCGAGACCGACTTTCCAGAGGCGGCCCGTGCGCCCTTCTTCGCGGCGCTTCTGCGCCTCTGCTTCCGCCGACATTCCCTCCCTTGCCCCTTTCCCTGCCTTATTTTTGGTTTTCTGACTGTCAGCATCAGCATCGGCCTTCTGTGCCGTCTCAACCATAGTCGTCGCAATCTCCATCTCCTCCTTATTCAGCGCAGAAGGCGGTATCCCCAGCGCCGAGGCGAGATAGTTCGCCAGGACGCGCGAGTACGCGCTATAAGTCCCCGTCGAGAGCAGGAGCAGCAACGTTGCGCTTAGGACTTCCTCTCTGTCGCGCAGTGGGAGTGAGGACAGTTTGGTGGGGATGGGGTGGTAGAGGCGCTGAAGTGCCTCAAGTTCTTCCTTAGATTTACCTTCATCTTTGGCGCTGCTGTTGCTGTCACTGTCAATGTTACCTAGAGCTGGCCGTGGAGGTAACGTTGGTGGAGGAGTGTCGTCGTTGTCGTTGTTGAAAATGAGGAGATCTTCGCTTGGTGTGGTTTTCGAAGCTGAAGCTGAAGTAGAAGCTGAAGACGAAGCAGAAGTTGGTTGAGGGTGTTTTAACGCAGGAGCTTCCTCACGCCGACGCCGCGCATCGATAATAGTTTCATCGTCGGCTTTCGAAAGGACTTCTTTAAGTTTCCCCAGCGTCCCTTTCCGCCAGACATCGAAGTGCACCAGCGCGTCCCTGCGCAAACGTACCAGTGCCGCACTAGGCGGGGCCGACGACGTAGACCCAGACCCAGACCCAGACCCAGAGGATGAGCGTCTTGGGGATTTCAACCTAGCATTACTATCATCATCACCTCTCTGATATCCTGATACTGGTGCTGGTCCTGCTACTGGTGCGTCGTGACGGTGACCACGAAGCTCTTCCACCTCCGTATAATGGGGCGGCGGCGGGTATACATCCCGCTTAGACTGCTGCTGCGGCTGCACGAATTCTAGTTGTGATCGCATATACGCCGTGACGTCGACCACGAGGCGGTGAAATATTTTCCGCTTCGGCATGTCAAAAACCACGCGGATCGTATCAGGCTCATTGCTTAGAGGCGCCATTTTTTCTTTGCTGATTGTGTTTTTGGTCCTTTGGTTCCTGCCTTAAGGCCTTAGGTAAGGTGGTGGTGAGTGGAACATACAGATAGGCGGGCCCAGAGTGAAGAAATTCAAAACCCAGTGATGCGTTTTAGAGTGCGATGGTAGGTTATAGTAAGTTGATATGAATGATCCTTAAAAATTAGTGTAAGACTATTCCATTTGGTTGACTAATGGAGAATATTATTTTATTTCTTGTCAAGAAGATTGTCGAGTGAGAAGATCAAAATAGACAGACAGCGCAAGTCACAGGAAAACGTGGCGTGGTTCTGCGTGTAATCCTTCCCCGCTCAGCAATGGAACCAGTAGATTAATGCTTCTGCCTGGCTTCGCTAGGACATTCCTCGACTTTTAATTTCTCACATCATCTAGACACTTGAAACACCCTTCTATAATTGAATATTGAGAGTTGAAAACTTTTGTATATGAGAAATCAAGAGACTACGTAGTCGCCTCTTAAAGGTGTCGAGGAATAGTCGGCGAGATGGAGAATCAAGTCGGTATTAGGAATCAAAAGAAAAGGAGAGATGCTGTGGCATCAGAAAATCATTTTTGATAATAACATCCAAGCATTTGGTTCACCAGGCTTCATAAGTAATTTTCATCTAATTGAAAGTTAGCAAGAGCATAGATTTTAAGATGATGCTAGAGCTAATTAGTCTACACAACACGGGCAAGAACATTCGAGTTCGGCTTCACCTTTCTCCCTCTACGCGTCATCGACCCAACTCCGTCAACGATGAGAATTGGCGTAGTAGTTAGGTAGTTTATATCGTCGAGTTCAATACCAGTAGCCCATTCTGTCTCTTCGGAGGCTCGTCCGTTCTCTCGCGTCCCGGTAGCACTTGAATCCGCGCCTGCGGGGAAGTCGTCGCTAGAGCCGATCATGCCGTCACACTCCTCTAGTCGTTTCCGCGAATCTTCGTCCATTCTCTCCCAGGTGCGGCACTATGTTTAAATTAGTCAGCCTGTATATGAGGACGGGGGAACAGCGGAAGGCAATGATTAGGGCCGTATGCAGAGAGTTCATTTCACTCCTCTTGATAGCTATAACGGAGAGAAATGGGACATTGAAGAGACGAGAGAGTGAGATAGACAGGACAGGCAAGGGGTGAAGACTCACACATCGTCCCAGAGAAGGAGATCTGCGCTCCGATTGTGGCAGCCGTAAACGCGTCGAGACGATTGGTGAAAGTGGGTTTGATATAAACGTGGGCTAAGAGAACAAGGAGCATTAGAACCTCTATACCCAGCAAAGCCGACACTAAATACTTAGTCGCACGCGAGATATTTGGTTTCACTATGACGGTTCCGGGAGCGCGATAGATACTGTGATTGATGGGCTGGAAGCGTCTTTTACGCCTGTCCGTGTGAGAGTCGCCTCATTGGTGAGGGCCATGGCCGCGGATAGTGTCATGTTATAGCTAATTTGTCGTTGAAAGCCTGGAACCAATAGAAGAGCAGATATCCCATATAAGTCAGGGTGTCTTCGTCTGCATATTTGGCTGTCCTCCCTCTATCTTTGTCATCGTGATATCTGTCACAGGCGGCATTACCACCAGAAATGCTCGCACTAGTCGAGTTCCAGAGCAGAAACGGAACTTCCCCAGTACACCAGTATGCTCAGTAATGGTCATCAGTGGCTACTAGGGTTGGGGTCGATAATCGAGCTTTAAATGCTTAGCTCTAAAAACCAAAGTTAAGGATCGTTGTAGCTCTGTATAACTTTTCGGATTTCCGCGCCTCACTTTCACCGATCGAGCCATGTTACATCATGCCATGACTTGACCCTTGAAGAGAGATCTTGATACTGACTCTTGTCTTGCCTGGCAAATGGCTTATCTGCAACGAGATTCACAATAACGCGATGAAGAGAAAAACGTAGACGTAGGTGGATATGGGGCGACCTAGAGCCTTCTCTGGGAACTTGAGGCGTTCGCCCGTTGGGATGTAGGCCGGCGGAAGGGGACAATTCGCTGCTGCTGGCATTCTTCTTCATTTCGGCGATTTGGCGCGCCCTAACCAGAAGCAAGTCAGGTAAGGCAAGTCAAGGCAAAGCAAGCACTGATATATTATATACATAAAAACATCATCCGCACCTTAACCCGTGATCCTGCGTTGCAACTTGCGACGCCCATCTTGCCTTACCCGTCAACCTCTACCTTACGCCGTATTCATCCCAACCGTGTCGTATTTTACTTACACGTCAAGCAATGTGAAGGGCTTAAGCGAATTAATAATGAGTGAGCAAGCAAGCAAGAACCAAACAACCAAGCAGTAAGTAGACTATATAAAGGAAATAAAAAGAAATTCAGGACCGATCGGTAAGGTAATTGTACGTTGGCGCCTTATAAAAAAAATTAAAAAAAATTACAAGGTGCCTCTCCTCATCATAATATGTAGGTTAGTTGGTTGTCATTCACTTCACTCGGGACCGTGTATGGATCCTTCTCCCTTTTGCAGAAATGGGTTGGTGTGACACGATAGCGAACAAAATACTAGTCGTCACAGACCATACTACGCTCGCCAATCAATCTAATGTTTTGACATAGCTAAGAGGCCATAGAATATGAGCTGCGTAACGTATAACAGTCAATGTAATTGCGATATGCCATATCTGTTAGCTCTCTGGCTTTCCCGTTTTCGGTGACTTTTGAGGATGCCGTAGCCCGGGCGATGGACGAATATGCCTGGCGATGCGCCCTGAAGTTGTCCAGTCCCTTCGCTTGTAGATCCATAATCAAGTCCAGTGTGGCCTTTTAGATTTACAGACGTGCAACGTCTTAAGTCGACATCACACAGGGCAGTGACGCATCGTCAATGGCTGACTGGAGCCTCAGACAATCTAAATGTTTAAGTCACATCACAAGTCAACACTACAGCAGATTGTTCAGGCGCTTTAAAAGATTTGCAATACAGGCGTACATATGAATTCAACACGCATGATAAATACTGGTCGTTCATATGGATAATACAAGTCCACTGCCTGTAGTGGACATTCGTTTTAGTACCCTTCCTCGAAATAATCCTGACGCCGGTGACCATGCCCCTCATTTGATTCGCCCTTATAAAAAACAACGCTTAGTACTTCCCAACCCCCGTTGCCGTACCCTCAACCTTCCGTGGCGACCCCCGTCGTTAGTACAATAGGATCATTTGTTGATGTATTCTCTTGAAAGACGCTTGATCCGGGTCGGGAACATGACGAGGGAACACTATCGTTCCCCTGTGATGATAATCGTCGTTCTTCGACTCTGATAGCCCACAATAGTGTGAGCAAAACCTCTCGGGACGGTAAGCTGGTGCCTTCTGGCCACAACAGCGGTCCACGGCTCTGGTCTCCCTTGATACCCGGGGATCCAGTTGCCAGTTCCTCGACTCGGTCATCGCGTCCCTCAGACACTAACCGCAAGAACCCCATCGTCGCATCCATGAGTGGACGCGCCAGTATGGGGCTGCTGGTTAAAAGTTTCCGAAGAGAGTTGATTCTCAAAGTCGAAGAGGCTGAAAACGGATTCGGGATCTTGGGCGTTCGAGTCGTGTCCCGCGAGTGCGCCGGATACCGCACCGCTGACATCGTCGCTAATAAGGAATTGAGAGATGTCGAAGTCCGGAAGGTTGGCGGAAGGGTCACTAGCCAGATGATGGTACTCGTAATTAAGGGGGTCGGATGAAGGACTAAGTTCGTTTTGAGCGCCCCACTTATCAATGTCAGAGGCTGATGACAGGTTGAAATCAGCACTGAAAAGACCATCAGCAACGTTTGAAGCTGAAGGAACGGAAACATTGCTTGCGACAGCGGCACTCTCGCTGACGGACACTGCAGGTCGCACAACACCGCTGCTGGATGTTGTGTCGCGTCAGACGAAGTGCTAGCTGTTGTGGGCGCTGTTGCCGTTTCCGTCTCAGTCGTCGTTGTAGTCGACGTTGTCTTCACGTTAGCGTCAGGGATAGGGTTCAATTCGGGCGAGATGGTCGCCAAGTTAACGGTCCGGTCTTGCTCGGGCATCATAATGAAATCCTCTAGCATGCCGGATTCGCGTTCTGGGGCATCATCGGCAGATTCTTGGAATAGGGATTGAGAGAGAGTAAGCGGGGAAGGCTGGAGAGCGTCAATCGATGGGGTTTGATTGGCAACACCAGCATCTCTGCGTAGTTTGTTCAGCTGTTCTAGCAGCATAACATTGTGTTTTTGCTGTTGAAGTAGGGCAGCCTCCAGAGCGGCATTACGCTTTTCTAGTGCTTCCACTTCTTGACGCTTGCGTTCCCGCGACGACTGAGCGGCGCGACGATTTCGAAGAACTCGCTCGACTCGTCGCTGCTCCTTCTCGTCTTCGGTTTTGGCTCGTTTCCTATGACAACATGTAAGTATTAGTAGATAATTAAACCAGGCTTGTTCACCGTCCTACCTTGGAGGCAAGTTGGTCTTGGGCTCCGGTAAAACCTGACCCCAAGACTTCCGCTTCTTCGCTTGTTTCTTCTCCGGCTCGGTAGTCTGAGACGGCGTAGTAGGTGTAGATGTAGGAGAGCTCGCCGCGGTTTCTTCGCCAGCAAAAGACCGAGGGGTCATGACGCTGGTTACTGTCTCCATTGTTGGTGAAGTCTCGAACAAGGATGGGTATAGGTCACCAGGGGCGGATAAGAAAGATTCGGCAGGCGATGCTTCAAACTTGACTTGGGGTGTCGAAGTCGACGTTCCAGATGGATTGTCCCCCCAATTAGCCATCTTGATTAAACGATGCAAGGGGTTGACTAGATGAAAGGGCTTTGTAATATGGTACTTGAGTAAGGATATGCAGCGCCCGAGAGCCCTGGTTATGTGATGCGATCCTTAACTTAAAGTGACCAAAGTAGTAGTCAATGATTTGAAGATGTCGACAACGAGTTGAGAGGCTGCCTTCCTAAGTCCTCGCTACAAGTAGTGTCGGTTTCATGGTTGCCTAAGCATTGATGTGAACAAAAGAGGGGCGTCAATGACTCAGTCCTTGCCTACAGATAACAGTTTTGCCATGCAGTATCGTGTAGTGTGGTGTATGATGCGTGTAGTGTACAGTGGTGGGGAAAGAGAATGGTTGAGGACAGAGTGTCCTTTCCAAGATTTTGGTAGGTTGTGGCACTGCTGCTGGGAATGCTGAAAGAGGGTGGGAGGGCGAACCCCCTTTATGTTCAACGTGGCCATTTGGCTGAGGACCTTTACGTAAGCTGTGCGGACGAGTACATAGGGGCCGTTGTCAGCACCATTTAAGAGCTTGTGTGGTTCAGCCACCAATGAATATTTGCTTTCCCTTTCAATTCACCTCACTAAAGACAGGGGGTGGGGCGGAACCAGGAGGAATGTTACAGCTGTAAAGGGGCCGGAGGGGCGGCCACGTCCCCCTTGATTGAACAGAATTGGGCGGACTGTCAACTAGCACTGTGGAGAGGTTCATAAGTTCCTACCTGTAGGTACCTTAGGTCTCGTATTAAAAAAGTATATCCCCGGAGACCGTCCAAATCGTCATACGTTCGTCTGGCGAGTCAAATACGATTGCCTGGTAAGTAGCATGGTGACCTGACTCTCCGAGTCGTACCAGATATTGACTGTGCAGTACCTACAAGTAAGGACGAGATACAGTAAGTCATACACAGTTGGGGCAGCTATAAACCAGGGATATACTGTGAGTGAGTTACTGGGCTTAATAAGGGAAAGTGCAACAGACAACGCCGAACAATCCTAAATTGGCAAGTGGACGTGTAATACCTACGGCTCGGTGTTCCTTCTTCCCCTTAGCGGTCTCACCACGGCGTAGCATTGGGAGTCTCCGGACTTCCTTGGCTCGTCAGTCTCATGCACGCTCAGAGTCCCATCGAGCTGCCTATGAAGGCTGGGCTCGTAGGCTATGTACGCAATCTATTTGCTCTCTTTCTCTCTTCGGATTATTTGACCAAGTCCTGGCGTATCCTATTTCGCGGCCCTTTCAGTCTTGAGAACCGGCACTCATGACATTTTCCTCTTTCGATCAATTGCTGCGCAATGCCTTCGTAATACCGTTACCAAGCACAGAGAACTCTGCCGATAATCTATTGGTAATAGGTATCTATCTACGCTTCTTATATTCACTCGCTATAATCATCTCACGTAAGTATGTTGGTACTGTGTAGGCTTGGGGGCCCGTCGAGTTATTGATCTGACGAGGGCTGATCTGACTGGCGACCGGCGACCGCTACATATTCTACGTAAGCACTGCCTTCAGTATCCAGCCTAGTATGGAGTAGGCAGTTCTCACATTGCTCAGGCTGTTCGTGTTGCTTTAATTAGTGCGATTGCCATTCCCTATTACTTGCATATTTGAGCCTAACCCTTTTGCAAAAGATGGCGACATCTTACCTGGGCCGCCTACCACCATCGTAGTATGTACATACTGTAGGTATACGATAGTTATTAATAGACCAACGACTATCTTAGGTGGGCATCAAGCAGGCAAAAATAACGGATGGAACGGCCAACATCTTTCGTCTTCAAGACACAATCTCCAGAAACCCACAGCGCAGCAATATGTACTCTATATAAAACCGCAATGATAATGAAATTGAATATAATGCCGTTCTTCCTACGTCCTTCAGCTCCTCTCTTGCTCATTTTACGCTGGCCGAGTACCAACTAAAAAGAAGAGGGCAATGAATATGGGCGTCCTTGGTCGCGTGATTTCGTCGGCGCTCGTGCTGGACTCGCTACCTACAAGCCGGTATCGTAGTTGATTATCAATTTTCCTATAACTCTAATATATTAAGCTCAGTTATATGCCTGCTTCCCCAGACGGATGAATAGCCGACACAACTGATCCCTTTGCATCGATTCCCTAACGGCCCGCTCCACTAGTATGAGACTGGAATCATAGTATTATTGCCTGACACATCTAACCTCAAGCTATTTAGTTCTTAGCGTAAGTAGTGAGGCATGTAGCCATTACTATGCCCATCAAAATACTTCGATACAAACAAATTTTCGCCCAGACTTAGACTTCCATCAGTATTTCAAATTTAACAGTACCTACAACGGCCACCGATGCTTCAGCCATAGATGCGTAAAACCTTATAATATTCAGCGAGGCACTTATATTGGGTACCAGTGTAACGGGACTTTGCACCACTCGGACTGCGTACCAGGCAGCCGCTTTGGATGATCTACCTATATCGGTAGCTGCCCTGAGTAAGTTCTTCAAGACGCAGACCCGCTCCGTAACGGCCGCGGTTTAAATGTCTAATTTGCCGTTGCCAAGTCCTACTTTCGATGTGAAAAGCAAACTGTAGGAGTATCAAGTTTAAAGCGCCTGTGAATACACCCATATTAGTCTCTTCAATCTCTTCCTTAATCACAGTATAACGCACATTACTTTCGCTAATTCCACTAATCTTTAATCGATACTCCCTTAGTTTCACCCTCATACTTATGTTCATGGCATCTGGTTAGGGATACAAGATACAATAAAGTCTCAGATGTATTGCAATCGTTGCCAAGTTATTAGACTCGACTTAAATCGAGACTGCTCTAGCTTCTAAACAGACTCACCTAGACCTGAATACGGAGCACGCTTGAAGCAATGTTTAGCCAGGACAGGACCGATATTCCCGTCGTTCATCGGAATCTCGACCCATCGCAGAGTTACATCCTCCCCTGGTTTTCCCCGCGTACCCGACAGGACCCCTGACGATTGCAGCATTAGTAGACCTTAATTGAAAAACAGTTGGCGAGGCAAGAGCCGAACCCCAGACGTGGGCCGGACCGGGTGGGAAAATGGAAAAATTCACAGACTACCGGGAAAACTTCAAAGTCGCGTCCAATGTGCAGCGATCGAGATCTCTAACCAAAAGTCAATATCAAACAAATAGAATAGAATTGAAAGAGAAGCTCGTAGAAGGAATCTTCTTCCATCGTTTCTCGTACAGAAACTCTTAGCGCACCCAGTCGTCCGCCAGATCTATTTACGGTCTCGGACCCTCTTATGATTATCCCTAGGTTAGTTACATGTGTACATACCTATGCAAAACATTTCGGAGATAGTCTAACACAAACCCCTTTTTGTTTTAAGTTCGAGTTTCACCGAGCGTCCGTCTCGGCGTGATTGAGATTCAAGCGCACATGTAAATAGTGCTTGTGAGAAGTTTCGGAGGATAACATTTGTATACCAGATGTGAGCTAAGCCCTTCTATGTGGACATGGACGCAGTACATTCTTTGTGCCGGACGTTCCGTGCCAGCCAAGACAACGAACCGAAAAAAGTGATACCAAATGTCAGTCACTTAGGTAAGTGGAGTCGTCGTGATATAAGACCTCAACCCGCCACAGTCCTCGATGACTAGAATTCAGCTCCTGAGATTGACTGCTGAGGGAAGCTGAACGTTCTCTCAGACGAGGTGACATGAGATTATACAGGGTCTAGGTTTCCCTTGCGCCCTTTGACTATCCCCTCAATATCACTTGTTACCCAACCTCCGTAAAAATCTCCGGGCTGGGACTCGACCTTCTCGCCATCCACGAAGCACTCCCAAGGACTGGCATAAAACGAGAGATACCCTTTGACGGCTTCAAAAGGCTGGGTGGGATTGTTATACGACCACACTCGATCTGAGACGACATGGCCATTGTCGCTGAAGGAATAGTACGTGGCGTGTCCTTTCCATTCGCAAAACGACGATTTAGGCGTCTGCATCAACGGTGCAAGGATGGAGGATGGTGGTAAGTAGTATGCTGAACATATATGATAAGCTTTTCTTCTGCTGGGTTAGATTAATTTATTCCATGTCGGCCTTACTAGGTGGGTGATGGGTTTCCAGGACCCAATATGCCTCCGTCGTATCTGCGATTAGCTTTCCGTTCAGTTTGACTTGTAAATGTTTAGATGTTCTCTCGACTAGGGGTGGTCGGGGGAAAGATTGAACGTTGAGCTTAACACGCCCAGCCATATTTTCTAATCTCAATGTTGCTACTGAAACTGAATTATTTACGAAGAAGAGCAAAGTGCCATTTGCTGCACGATATGACACTTTTTATTACCCCACGATCAGTCAGCCCGTGACTCTTTGAATGTAAGCCACAGTGAATGGGATGTACAAGTTTAGTAGCTGAGCCAGTGCATTTAATGGCTGGGTGCTTATGTAATAGTCCACTGAAGGCCGGGCTTCCAGTCATACATGACTTGCGTCATCGGATGGCTTGCAGCTGGCCGGTCAAGGCTTCCCCACCAACGGCCAAGAGCGCTACCAGTCGTCTTTGAGAGGCGCTTCATACACAGCCCGGGATCAGCCTTTGCGATAGCAGCCATAGTCTTTGAAGACACTCATCACGACCTGCCGCCGCTTCAAATCGGCGGTCTATATCACAAAGTTATACACGAGATTTCTCTGAAGACCTGCAAACGCTACCCCTTTCGACTACGACACCCCGCCGCCATCATCTTCCATCATGTCGAACCGACAACTTGCGCGCGACATGCAAGTCGAATTCCAGGCTCGCGTAAGCTTATCCACGTAGCCACGCACCAAATCTCTGTCGCTAACATGCACTGTATCTTTAGTTTCAAGCGAAGCAAGCCCGTCGCGAGGCCCAAAAAGCAGCCAAGCAAGACCCGCTCCTTAAAAAACAAATCCAGGACCTGTTGAAGAAAGGCGAAACAGCTAAAGCGTACCAGAAGGCCAAGATGCTGCTTTCAAAGCAAGCACTTGCGCAACAAATGGACCAGATGGCCGACATGGCCGAGCTGAGTGTCGCTCAGATCCAGGCGAATAATAGCATGAATCGCATGACCAATATGATGGGCCAGTCGTCGAGGACGATGAGCGCGGCGCAGAAAAACATGAATCCCGAGCGTGTACGTACTTCCCAAATATCACAAGTCTTTGTTAATCTCCAAGTGCTAGTCCAAAGTGGTTGATTATTTGCTAACGCCTGGTATTGCAGACCCTCTTGACTCTCGAGCAATTCAAGCAACAGAACGAAGAGTACGCCGTAAACAACGGCATATACCAAGACGCCATATCCCAGACGACATCGCAACAAGTGTCCGAAGACGCCGTACACGAGCTACTCGGGAAACTCGCAGACGACGCCGGCGTCCAACTCAATACCGAACTTAATGCCGCCCAACCCTCCAAGGTCGATCCTACCCCCGCTCAGACCAACGAGCCGACTCCCGAGGAAGAAGACGCACTACAGAAGCGGCTGCGTGCGCTGAGAGCTTAGAGAGCCTTATGTGATGTTGATGATAACGATCAGGATATATCAGAGGATAAGGGTAGCGACAGTGATGAACGCTTGGCACCAACCCTCCCGAATAACGGAGGCGATATAGAAGGACAGCGTGAAGTTGCAAGGCCTTCAGGTATGGAATGAGATTGTAAATGACAATAAACACATCGGATTGTTCGGCGTTTTGGGGGCCCCATATTCTTCTTATTCGCAAGGCGGTGTTCACTATTCCTTTCAGAGAGCAAACCTGGTGCTTTGATATTTATACAGTTTAGAACACATACAATACGGCATACTCTACATGAATTATATATCCTGAAGTTGGAGAATCCCGTATTACAGAGACGTCCCCTATGGCATGCTCAACATAGCAATAATGAACGGTAATGGAAGGATCACTCCCTAGCCGAATGAAGGGTCGCAGAATGACCTGGCTGGCTGCCCCTAACTACATAGTGGTATCATGACAACGACGCATAACAGCCTGCTATCCTTCCAAGCTGTATCAATTCAGACATTTCTAGCTACATAGACTTAAAAGAGAATAGGTAGCTGAAGCGGCCATGGTCTAACTATCTCCGATCAATGCAGTATCAGAGTATATATTTGTGTTCGTACGCCCTCGTAACCTAGAACCTTTCTTCAAACTCGAATGGCCTATACCTCACATTTAACATTAAGAAGTAGATAGACATTTGTTCAGTAGCGGGAAAGAAACCATAATCAACAATCTTCTCTAACCGCTAGGCGCAAGTCTAAGGGCTACTAGTAATATGTAGTAAGAAGCCTGAACCTTAGATGGCTGTGAGCACTTATAGTGAACTTTGAAATTCAATCTGCGTAAGTAACGCAGTAACTAACTCTACACATCTTCTAACGACGCTGGATAAGTAGTTTGTCACAGCAGCGCGCGTACCTATTGGCAAGAAGCAAGCTTGACAGGGTTGAACATAAATAGTGTCAACTCCTTTAACTAATGGTCATGGTGACGGAGCCGCTGCTCTGGTAGCCCTCGGTAGCGAGGATTTGGTAGTTGTGGTTGCCCAGGTTCATGCCGTGGCTCTTCCATGCGTTGACTATTTATATTTGTGTTAGTCGTGCCGTGTCAAATGAGTTATTCTATGGGGGTGCCAAGACGGAGGGGGAGATAGAGGGAGAGATAGAGGATAGGGATAGGGATGAGGGTGAGAGAGATGAGAGAAACGTACAGTGGTTGGCAGTAGTAACGGTGCCCTGGCTGCGCTTCTGCTGGCGCACCGACCAGAACTGCTGGAACGTCGAGGTTCCCTCAATCGAGGGTGCGTTGTAGCGCCACGCGGTGTAGATGTCGTAATTAGAGCCGTCGCTATAGACGGTTCCGACGTGTGAACCGCCTGCAGAAATTGAGTTATGTTAGTACTCATGATCCTCATAACTGTGAGATGGCTATTTATTTGGTTCTCGGCCTTGCTTCTTCTTACCTGACCCGGGGTTGTAGGTGCCGTAGTTCTCAACGATATAGTACTCGATCAGCGGGCCCTGAGTCCATCCGTAGACGGAGAGGTAGCTGTTGCCACTGGGGCTGTAGGTGCCGCCGAAGTTGATGTTCCTTACGCCGATAGTTTTAGCACGACTAGGCGCTCGATGCTAACATTCAAGGCACGGTATCCATACCTGGAGCTACCCTGATTCCAGCCCTTACCACCGACCCAGTTGCCGACATTCTGCCACTGGACGTGGTAGGTGCCGCCGTCCCAGTTGTCGTAGGCAACAGAGCCGCCGCCGTCGGTCCAGAAGCTGAACCAGTAGCCGCCGTGCCAACCAGTCTGCGAGGTGGTGAGGGATCGCTCGGCAAAAGCCTGGAGAGCAGTCTCGTTGAACGGGGCCGCGACAGCAGCGCCGACGAGGGCGGTGGCCGCGACGACGATAGAGGAGAGTGTAACCATCTTGCCTGGTTCTATAGTTTCTTGTTGTCCTTTTTTCTGGGGCATGCTTCTTTCAGGATCAAGAAGATGACGGTTGGGAGGCGTTTATTTATATATGTCTTTTGAAGGCTTGTCCTTCGCGATGCCATGCTCTATCATTCCGCTCCCTTTTCGGGCAGCTCTTGCGAAGGAGGCGTTTGGCGATGAGGAGATTTCGCTCCCTCTTCCTGATTTGATAGCATTATTCAGCAGCCCTTGAAGAATGCAGTCGCAGACGTCAACAACAGGTGGCGCTTGCATGACTTGAGGAGGCGCATGGGGCAGAACGTGCTCATGACCGTCACCAGTGAGAGATGGAAGTCGGCGATTAGGCAGGTAACCAAGACGGCGCTAGACCACTGGAGTTCTAGAATTGACCTGAAAACATCTGAAATGCAATCTTACGAGCATTCTAACCCGGATCTCGGGCTTGGTGATGCTGTCGCTGGGTGGAGCCTGGTCGGTGTCCAGTTATTTAGCCTAAAGGCAGCTTGTACGGTTCCACCGGAGAGGGTTCACCGGGGATGGCCCCGTGGGTTTCCTTACTGGGAACATTATTCCGGCGTTCTCTCCTTTTTCCTTCATCACGACCGTGTTGTAGTTTTTCGAACGCGACACTGCTGATGGGAAGATGGTGTCGAGAAAAACTAAGTTCTTCCTTTAATTTCCACCCGTCTCGTCGACGCACCTATTACCTTGTAGTAGTTTCAGCTGGATACCGAGAAGTTTTTCTCGGAGTCGAATGAGCTCAATTTCTATGCCTTTTGGCCGAGCGAAGAATATCTAATCTTGGAAACTTTCTGGTCTATCCTTGCTCGCGGAAGCTCAGCACGTGATCCTGTCGTCTCGTTACCTACACCAGGATTGCATTCTCTTATCTATGAGCCGGATCCGCGGCACTGAAAGCCTTGATGAGATTGTGATCGGACTATTAATGGTGGCCGAGAAGCTTCTCTTCATGTAGCTGGAGTCGTATTGAGGCAAATTCCTTATCCAGCTTCCCAGTAAGCATGTTGGCATTGCAGAGCGTGTCCCGTTCCGCATGAGCATCTGTAACGAATACGCATGTAGGAAGCCATATCGCCGACCCGTTCCTCTATTCAAGGGCACATCCCTTGCTCCCTAGCCGCTTTGAAATCTATACCATAGCCCGTTGTACTATTTCATCGCTCCGTAGGAAGTATATTCTATCAGCGTACTGGTGCTTAGAAGGTTCTTCCCTCATAACGGAGACTAGGATAACGTCTCCGATAAAACTACCAGCACCAGGGCGATGATCAATGCGATCTTGTATACCGAGCAGGTAATTTGACAATGCTCCCTTATCACCAAAAATAAAGCACGTCTCGATTCTCCAATTTTTAGAAAATTTCTATCTTATTAAATAAACGTAGGATGCCCTACAGCACAGACATACGCCCTCTCTTTTGCCAGCCACTGCCAGATTTGGTGATAGGATTCCGTTCCTCACAAAAAACATAAGCGCGGTCGCGCGTTTCATGCAGACGGACAGCCACGGGAACCACCCAGTCACTTGATTCCATACAAATGTAATCGAGCTGCCCTTCAACCACCCTCTGTCATCAAAGAAAACACCCTCGTGCATCAATTCCGAGTCCTTAGTATCAGAAAGCCACACACATTCGCCATCATCTTTTTTCGAACGACAACACCAGTCTGTTCCCCTTTCCCCTGGCCTCGTCGGCACAATACTATTGCAGGCTTAGGATGATTACGTTTGTCTTTTTCAACATCTCTGCGTTTCCAAAACGCTTCTTCCGAAGGCGCTCAAACAAACTCGGCCGGGTTGGACTTTTCTAACTTCGTTCGCTTCCTGAAAGCCGCCTCCATCTTTTCCTTTCCGTGTCGTTCCATACAATTTCCCCGAGAGCAAGTTTTCCGTAGCGGCCTGTTCGAAGGCGAGCCAAAGGTGGTGATCGATATCAAGTGCCGCGCCATCGACGGATGCACAAGATGAGCGATCGCCTTGTGTCGTCCGACCATGATGTCGCCCGGATGCTGAGCCTGACTGAGAAGGCTCGTCGTCTCGTCCGCCTTTACGGCTGGAGCTATGACTACTACAGTTGCCACTCTTACGTCTCTGATGTGTATAGTCTACGCAGGTGATACCAAGCATAGTGACACACCTAACTAACAGATGGTGATAGTGGTAACAGTCGTACGATAGTCTCAATGCTATAATAACAAATAGGCAGCGCCTTGCTTGAAGGAGCTCGGAGTAACGCAGACAGTAGGTTCCTTGATTCGAGCCAAATAGCCAAAAAGAAACTGATAAACGAGTGAACTAAGTGAAAAATAGAACTTAAGGAAGTACTGTATTTGGTAGACGGAGGTGAAGAGAACTGACCTCGCTCAGGGGAGCTCCATGCTTTATGCTTGTTCACCTACAAGGAAACCGCCTCCTCGCTGAAATTCTATATTCCATAGATGTTACCTTGTTAAGTAACCAACGCTGACTGTCTTCAGCCCGAAAACATTCTGCAACTTTATGTTTGGTCGCCGTTTTAATACAGCAGGAATGTCCACAGAAAGCTGCGCACGTTGCCACCATCGCGAGTTCGAGGCTAAGGAGGCTTCAGAGTTACTCGAGAGGATTGAAGTATTCGTATACGAGTGTTTCCAACAGACCCTTAACTATGTACTCTGGTGCCAAAGAGTCTGCCCCATCTGGGCGCTTTGTTGTCTAAATACTGCTGGTATTCCAGTCCCTGTCAAGGCAAAACTCTCTAGCATCGTAGGGTCGCGGTATTGTCGTCACTTGCAGAGAGTAGATAAATGCACAATGTTGACATGGCAGTCGTACTTTGATATATCAAGTATTGCGTCGAACTAGTGGTCGCCCTTTCTCCCGCCGCTTGGCTTCCTTTTCTGCTTTCTGGGCCTCCCACTCGTCCAGGTTTTGCAATAGTAGCCAGCCAAGGGACTTGATCCTTTGCCTCTCTCCCCACCCTTCCCAGCGTTCCTGGAGCTTCTTCCCCTTTTGATGCCTCTTCCACGTCCTCTTCCTATTTAATTTGGCACACCTATCCGCCTTGCGTATCTTGTGCTTTATCTCCCAGGTCGATATCTTCGCAAGCATCGTAGTTGCCGGGCTCGGAGCCGGCACATCGAATGACAGCTCGCAGATATACTGTGACAAATATTTAAGACATCTGTCCTGCGTTGACAACTCCAGCGTCTCTTCTGTGAGAGGCGCAAGACATGGATCCTTCTTCTCCAGTTCGAACAGCTTCTTCATCCGTTTCGTGCTTATTATTTTCACGTGCAGTCCACGCGGGTGGAAGTACTTTTCGTTCATGAGGGATAGATAACCCTTAGTGCGCTTGTAGTTCATGGCGGCCGCCCCCAGGATCGCGATAGCCTCTATTGCGCCACCAATGCCCTCAGCGACGTCGTAAGGGACTAGGCCAACCGCAAAGGCTGCGATCTTCAAAACGTGGAACGCGACATGTGGAGAGATCATAATATTCATGTTGTCCACGAACGTCACAAACTCTTCTTTCGTAATGGCAAGTTTCGCGAGCTCTGGGGCCCACGCACGAGCAAATGGCACCGAACTTCCCGGATTCACTCGTGGGATCAAGACCGGCTTAGCAAGACGAGGCAGCTCTACTTCTTTTGGAACAGGGGGGAAACTTGAGGTGGCGAGGTCGAGAATGACCTTTTCACTGTCCTGAGACTCAGATCGGGGTGACTGAGATATTGCCGGCTCATCGTCAACCAAGTCGTTAGACAATGGCGTTCTGGGCAATTTCTCTGAATACTTAGCATCAGTAGTGATGCTCGCGGTGGAAGACAACTGTGCGACGGGTAAGTGCTTCGAATCTGGATCGATAACGGTGACTCCTTCCTGTTGAGGGCGGTGTTCTCCGTCACGCGACTCGTGAGCATCAGCCTGCCCCCTCTGCGAGGTGAAGGAGCGACGGACTTCCTTTGTCAAAGTCATGATGGTATCTCCCAGGAATTCCTTTGATGGTATGGCGAAATCACGCGTAGCACCTGTAGTTTCAATGGCGTAACAACAAGGTAATGCTTTAATAGGAATCCAGACATCGATATGTTCTTCACATAGCAATTATGAGGGAATGGCAGATTAAGTAACATGAATACACCCATGCATTATATGCGACCAATTGGAGGTTTAATAAACAAGCATGCAGTACACCTTCATCCTAATTGGCGATCAACTCTTTACGACCTATCCAATGTAGAAGCTCCTCCGCTATCCATACAGCCAAGACGGACTTGCCTAACCTAAGCAAGCACTCAGTGCAAATGGCTTCTGTGTACAGCATATACCCCAGCACTTCTACTGAGTTCAGCCTCGCCAAAACAGGTGGCTATCACCATTGTAAATCACACACAAAGAAATACTATGTATATAAAAAGGGATATACTTATGTGACTTGAGTGCGTGGTCGATCAAATCAACTGAAACGTACTATGCTGTAAGGTAACAAACAGGTAGATAAACAAAGATGAAGGTGGCGAAGCATCGGAAGGTTCCACAAAAGAGCAAGAAGCCTTTCAGCACCACCTGCTGGCTTGCATGGATCCGTGGGCAGTGTGCCTTCCTTGTGCTGTCTAGAACCAAATGATCCCCTTTCAGAGGCTGAGCCTCCAGCGGGTCAGTCCTGTGTCTGAGTCTAGTTTGGGTACCCGTTACCTGGCACAGCCTAACCTAAATAAGGCACAGGCGGGCCAAGGGCGTCGTCATCAGACATGGAACCACTCACCCACCCACTTCGAAACCCACTTCTGTCCCTTTGCTCTTTATCAACCATTAAGCCAATCTTCCTCTTACATCTCACATCACATCATCAACATTGATGAACTCCTAGAATCGACACCTTTCCTGCGTGTAACGCAAAATCAACATTCAAGATGCATCTTCACTCGTTTATCGCTGCTGCCGGCCTGGTCGCTGCCAGCAACGCCCTCCTACTTCCTCCAGATCTTCCTCTTAGCGATAGTGATTCCATCACAACCCTTCCCGTCCCGACCGAAGTCGATGCCGACGCTGTAATTTCTCAAATTCCCGAGACTCGGACCCTGGCTTTGAAATGCCCGGGGTGCATGCGACGTGGTCGCAACCCCAAGCACCAGAAAATCATTCCGAGCCATCTGAAGCTGGACTTCGCCATCGAGTCGAGAGAGGGTGTTGAGCGCCTCACTGTGAACAGATACGAACTGTATCCGAACCCGGATCCCGTCGCCAATACTCTTGGAGCCCCGGTTCTCCCTGATTTGGCCGACCGACATATGGGCATCCCACCTCGTTTCAAGGGCGGACCGAACCGACCCCAGAGAATCCAGCCGCTCGGCTTCGGCATGCAAACCCAGGCCGTGACTACCGATGACGATGACGACTTGAACCTCATCAACATCGAGATCCAGATTATCGAAGTGGGCAATGTCTTCATCGAAGATATTCCTAATGTCCAGGTGAAACTGATCAAGACCCCGTCCGGCAAGCTTGCGATCGGGGCCATCGACACCATCGATGCTCGGCCAGTAGGCTCGGAAGGCAAGATGCAGAAGACATGCTCTACCATGCTTTGCAAATGGAAGACCATGTTCTTCGAAAAGCTGGCGCACATCTTTACTTTCAAGGGCTGTGGTGGCTCTAAGGCGGGTTCCCAACCCTACCCTCACCACAACGGAGAACACCATGCCGGTCATCGCGAACAGGGCCCTCACTCTCACCACATGGATGAAAAGCACCCAATGGGTACAATCATGATGGCTTTCATTTCACACGTTATCCTGCCGGTCTTGGTCGGCATTGTGGCCGGCATTTCGGTTGGCCTGTAAGTGCCTGATCCCGTTCTGTTCCTTACACCAGTTGCAATTACTAACTCTGAATAAATAGTCTAAGCGTGATGATTGGTACTTTTATCGTCTTCCTCTGGCGCACCTTCTTCCGTCGTCGCAGCGCTTCCAGCTCTCACAGATGCCGACATGCTCGTAAAGCCGCTAAATCCGAGAATGCGGTTGCCGATGACGAGAAGTCGGGTCTGATGGAGTGTCAAGAAGAGGCAGAGGCTCCACCGGCCTATGTTGAAGGCAGCGTCGCTCCCGTCGACGAGAAGAAGTCAGATAACGTAGTGTAAACGAAGATTGGATACGGTAGCAAGAGTTACGCATTGCAAACTTTTTACACTCTTCTACTGGCCATGCCAACATATGTAGCATGAAAATGGGCAAATTGATTTGGTTTGTGAGTGATTACACAGGCACAAGTAGGCGATGTGGCCATGGGCAGGACTGATTGACGATGTATTAAAAACACACTGCGGATGCTCAGAACACGCTCCTTTGTATTTCATAAGAGTATTTCTACACTTCCAATAACACTTCGAGACGGATTCATACTTGTTCCATCAGTCGGTAGAAGGTGTGCAACTGCCTAACTTGACTGCGTCGCCTTAAGCTGGTAAATACTTCTTCGATATCAACTCTGTCAGTGGCAAGTTGGGCCGTTAGTGGAGCCTACGGTGGTTGTGCTCTTAGTTGATAATGACACTTTTCGTCGTGAGCTAATACGCAAACAAAACATAACCTCTTATCAGTTAACGTTCTCTGTCAAGTTCCTGGTATATATATCGGAAATTTACCAAAGATTCGTTCATTAGCACGACATCTTAAGGAATTTCAAGAGATTACAAATGATCACAGCGAATTGAGATACACCTAAGACATTGTGTCAATCCCTTAGGTTAGATGTTTACTGAAGTTTGGACTACAGGGTAAGGGTATGTATGCCCCCTTAACAATGCTTCCTTGAGGCGGTCCAAGCTTCTCGTAAAACCTGGTCTTGTTATAATCAAGTTAGGTACCTACGCATATAACTTTACCTGGGTCTCACCATCATTACTACGATCAGACTCCATTTCATCAGCGGTCTAGTGGTAATATTTTCACAATCCAGAGCTCTTCGACAGAAGTCAGCCAGGAACCGGGAGAATCAAACTGTTGACAAGAATACGAGAGTAAATCGCTGCACTCTCGGCTTAGACGTCTATGGTCTTCAAGAATACGACCGAAGTCGTGTCGAATAATGAATCATATATAAAACCGAGACAAGGCACGAGACAAGACATGACAAAACAAGACAAGACAGATAGATACTCGATCGACCCAAAAACAAATTTGCTTCCAATGCTGAACTAAGTATTGCAAAATCTGCAAATAATCTATGATGCATAGATGCCTCCAATCTCATAGAGTCATGAAATTCCAACCTTCGTAAAACGCCATGATCTCATGCTTCGTCCATCCCTACTATTCATAAACTCCAGATTCCAAAGCAAAAATTTCCAAGACCCGTAGAACCCCCGTGAATAATACCGTTAAACCCATTATGCCGGCTGATTAGTTATCATCAGCCATGAAAGAATTAGTACAGGGAATTTCGCTTCTTCTTGAACTTCTCCTTTTGATGCATATACGTCGTTTCAACCCTACACTTAAAAGATCAAAAACACGCTCTTTATGCAACAAACTGCCAAAATATTATGTATGTATGCATGCTTCTTTCTTTAATGTCCAAACATGGACCCGCTGTCCCGGAGCACGGGCGCCGAGATAGGTTTCCCTCTCACGTACCGATCGTACTGGTGCAGTTTTGCCGGGTTGACGGTATATCTGCTGAACCTCTTAATGCCGAGGCGTTCGTCGCCGCTCCTGCCGGCGCCGAAGGTCCAGCGGCCCTGACGGTGCCAGTCCTTGCCGCAGTCCAGGGCGCCCTTGAACCAGGAGCGCTTGACTGAGCGCGCCTGGTCGAAGGCCTCGTCCGTGCGCAGCTGCTCGTTGCAGCAGAAGCTCACGATCTCTGCCAAGCATGTGACAGCGTGCGGGAGACGGTATTTATTCCTTCGCGGCACGAGAGACATCAACCCTACTACGTAGAGGATCAAGAAGGCCACTATCAGGGCGAAGATGGGAATGTTGGGATACATGCGAACGATCCTCGTGGGAGGCGTTAACGCCATGAATAACCCCCCACCAAAAACAGGGAGTAAGATGAATAAGGGCGAGAGGAACGTGATAAAAGCCACGCGCCAGTGCTTGTGCCGAACGGCCTTGAACGTTGCTTCCCAGGGGAGATAACAAGCTGTGTAATCTAGCAACAGCGAGGTTTCTGCGCGGGAGCCCTCCTCGCGTGCTAACTCGCCCCACGGCGCCAGGACGCGCAACGTCGTGTCCAGGCTCTGGAAACAGAGGTACAGAACCATTCCGATCAAGGAGGGGACGAAGGCGTACAAGAAATCGGCGGGGGAAAAGGCCCCAGGTAAGGGCGCGGCGCTCAGGTGAGGCAGGAAACCTTGCCGTAAGTCGGTCGAGTGCACGAATGAGACGGCGATCAGAGCGATGAGGAGGGATGTTCCAGCTACGACAGAGAGGATGATTGGGGAGTCTCGGAAACACCAGGGCAGGTAGCGGTGACGCACGGCCCAGGGTTCTTCCCTCTGGCCTTTTTCCAAATCCTCCTCTCCTGCCGGCGTGGCGGGGTGCGAAGCGCGGTCGCGTTCGCGCCGGTCCCACTTCTCGTTCTCGAGATCCTCCTCGGTGGTGGGCACGCCGATGCCCCAGAAGACACCATTCTCAGGTACTTCTGGCGTGGTCCAGTAGCCGAGCCTCTCGGGGGTGCTGCCGCCGCCTTCGAGGACATCGCGCATCTTTTTCCGGGTAGCGGCTGTCTCGAGGCCACGGTACCGCGGCAGGGAATTGCTCTGCGCGACGAGGAAGATGACGTCGGCTATGCTCTTCACATCCCACGTCTCGACCATCCCCGTGCGTCTGGTGCGCCAGAAGGCGAACAGCACGACAGTCGCCAGGAGCAGAGCAACGTACAAAGCAACGAGCGTCCACGCCACGCCCTGCACCGTCGACCACGTCCACACGCGGCCGTCGACGAGAACGACGGTGTACAAGCTACTCAGCAGCGGGATCGAGAAATTCGCCAGCCAGACCACGAGCGTGGGCACCCAGACATTCCAGGGTCCGAAGAGCTGCGGGAATAGGAAAGTTTTAGTGGTGTATAAAGGCAGAAACACGGCGCCGCGCCGCTCGCGTCGGTCTTCGCTTGCCATGGCGGAGAAGGGATAGACGCGGAACATGGCGGCGATGACGCATTGGGCGTATATCAATACCGCCGCGCCCACCAGCTGGGGCAATACGCGAAAGACGAAGTACTGGCCGCTCGTTATCGAACCCCCGTAGGCAGTGAACCCATTCCGACCGATCGAGTATACGGCCGAGAAGACCAGGGCCGCGATCATGAGCACGCTTAACCCCGCGAGGAGTAAAAGGGAAGCGGGGCGCAGGATCCAGGGCTTGTGAGTTAAGGGGGGAGGCACGTTGGCGTTTTTCAGACCCTGGGCTTCTAGGCCCTGACGCGTGATAGCGGTGTCGGGTTGGGCGCGCCAGACGTCGACGGTCCTTGGAGGGTTGTGGTTATGGTTGTGATTAGGAGGTTCAATGGGCGGCGCGGGACCACGCTCGTGAAGCGCCACGGCGTGGTTGAAGTATTGCGCTATCTGGTCGAGACGTCTCTGGTATGGATTTGACTCCTCAATTCGCTGTTGTGGTTGCTGTTGCGGTTGTTGCGGTTGTTGCTGTGTCTGTTGTTCTTGTGGAGGGAATGATGCTCGCTGCTGCTCTATTCTCGTCGGTATTATCGTGTCCGACACAAGCGGTGTACCAGGAGTACTGCTGGGAGGAACGGGCCAATTATCCGGTATGGGCAGCACCTCTTCCTGTTGGTGGACGACGTCGGCGACCTGGGACTGCCGCACAGGCGGCGGCTGGGTGACGTTGACGCTGAATTGAGGGATGATCTGGTGTCGTGACAAATAGACGTCCTCGCTGCTGTCCGTATCGTCGTTTCGCCGACCTGTCAAAGCTTCGAGTGCGTAACGAATATTCGGCACGTCGCTCACTCCCGGAGTGACGACTCCCGCAGCCCTCGCGAGGTCGTCTTTGAAGTCCCGATGCACCAAGGGGTCCGTTGGTTGCATGCTGCCCATTGCAAACGGCAGCTGCGCCGGTGGAGGGAATTGTACCACCGACGGCAGGCTGGGCCCCGGGGTCGAGGAGGCGTAGTAGGAAGGTGGTACATAGTGACGATAATAGCCAGAGTACCTCTCTGGTCCGTAGATCTCTTCGTCTGATGGTACTGATGGGAATGTGGGAGCTTCCGGTGGTGACGGGGCATAGGGTATCACAGTCATCTGAGAATAGGACGTTTGAGGATCCGATGATTGCTGCTGTTGCTGCGGCCGGTTCTGGTGCACCCGACCGTTGGGCTCCGGTCGAGGGTCGTGGACGATTGTCACCTGCGATGCCGTGGGCGGTGGTGGTGATGAATCCGTCGGTCTATTATGTCTATAATCTCTACTTGACTCTAGAAAACGAGATGAGAAGGTCAGCATGCTGAGACTTCTACAACAAAATTTGTTTCTCTCTCAGCGTAAAAGAAAAAAAAATTACTACTCAGGTCAAACGTACGGTTGGGTTCGACATTGTCAGAGCCGAGACTCATGTTTGGTGCGTTGTACAGCAGCCTAAGAGAAATGCGACCGTCCGTTGTTGTCCGTCTACCTCCGCTTTGGAAAACTCAGCCAATTATTTGCTTCGAATAGTGAGATAGTCTGCAGATGCAAGTTGCAGATGCAGATGCAAGTTGATAGCGCACCAGGCGCCCAGAGGGTTTTAAGACCAATTGGCATAATGGGCGAGGCGGGTTGGCGTTGGTGATGGGTGTCAACTGTGACGATGCCGGGTGGTTGGGTCGGATTCTTTTTGTTGCCCAGCCACCTGCGAACGAAGCAATTGGAAACAAATGATGGGTCCGGGCAACGAGATGATGCCAAAGGTATAACGGTAATCAGTTTGAATGTGATACAATTCTCCTATGGATTACTATATACATTTACTTCATTGTTTCTAATACCGTATACACTTTCGATATCGATTCCATGAGACAGCTGCAGGACGGTCGCGATGAAAGCTACAAATACAACAGCGACAAGTGTGAAAGCTCCTGTGGAGAACACAGCATTGCCGTAAGCTCGGTCAGGCTCTAGTCTGCCCCCACGGGCCGTCCTGTAGCTCGTCGTGGCTTCAGGGGTCCCCTGTCCGCCAAGAGCCACCAAGTTCCGTCAGCGTGGATAAGAAGCTCTAGAAAATAATCGAGGCGGCGGGGGGATTACGCGAAACTGAGGACGACAAAAAATAAAAAGGCGAGGGCTGTTGGCCCTTTTTTGCTCCCTGCAACAGGGTGTTGCCTCCTTGCTTGTTTTATCGTTGTCATCTTTGCTTTTGAATCATCTGTCATTTCCTCTCGGCCTATGACGACGATGATATGGCACAGTGTTATGTAATATGTACATGTTCTCTCTACTATGTAAATATCATCTGCTATTTTTGGATACAGTGTTATACTTACAAACGGAGTTAACTAGGGCGACAAGCTGATACATCCGGCAGAGCTGTCTTCCTCAAAAATACCACCGAAGATGATGCCTTCGTTGATGCCCGGCTCCTGTTCCCCGTTTTTCACAATATCGTCCCCGCCATTCAGGCCTTTCTTCAGAACGCCAAAGTGGAATTGCCCCTGCCCACTGACATCGTTGGCGAGTGCCTCAGTTTGCGCAACGAGCGCATCGTTGTCTTGCGAGTAGAAGACTTGGGTAGTTCTGTGCGTTCGTCCCAAAGTATCAGTTACAGTCGTACAATTTCGCTTTTGAGTAACCTGCTTGCAGGGCCCTGTGTAGCTTACAGAGCATCAAAGTCTAACGTGACAGCAAAGTTATGAAACACATTCTCAATGAATGGCATACTGAACAGAGTCTGCACTGGGTTCGCGTTGACATTGCCGAACAGCTGCAACGTGTCCGGGTCGGCGGTACTAGCACCCAGAATCGTCCCCGTCTTCAGCACGAATTGATTTGTGCTGAAGTCATTGCTCTCCAGGAAGACGAGCTGATACTCGTGACTGAGGTTCAACGGCCGGTTCGCGTCTTTCATGATGCTGAAGTGGAGCGTTTTCAGACCCGTTGTAGATGCGTCCGTCCCGTCGTTGCTCGCGATGAGCAACTCTGCTCTCCGAAACCCGGTCTGCACATTATCAGCGCTTGGGGCGAAGATGGAATCGTCACTAAATATGCATTAGTTTATTTTCACATGCTTTTACCGAAATCCCATCCTCACCTGATAGTGACTTCCACCGGAGTGGTATCGACGTCGAACTGTAGTCGTATTAGCATGTAAATTGAACATGCGGAACTCTCAGCTTTGACCTACGAGAGACGACAGCGAATTCTGTAATTGAACCACCGAACCAAGGTCCAACCCTGCTTTACTAAATATATGCCCAGCTACTTTATGGATTGGGTAACATACCTTGACCGACAACATTGTTGGGATCGAAGATCCCATTATTACTGTTAAAAGTGGCTGCAGCAAAGTTGGACGGGACACGTCCATCGAATTGAAGGTCACACTGTTGAGCCACGGCCAGCGCAGAGAGTGTTGTAAGGAAAGAAACGTGTCGGTAATAACTAGTCATCTTGAAGCCCAAAAGTGCCGAAGATTTGCAAGAATCAGGATGTTGTATGCAGTCCTAGATCCATTGGACGTCTGATGCTTTTTATATATCAAGACAAGCTCGTCTCACATATTTAGCTTATTGGGACATCCGGTGCCGCGGATCAATTACGACAGGCTAAACCGTCAGATGAAACTAGCAGACGGTACAGATGAGATCTGGCGACTTGAATACGATGCCGGGGGGTTTTAGAGAGCAGCGCATGAAGCCCATAGTTTGCGGGCCAAGGTCTGGAGATCAAACGTTGGGGTGAGGAAATCAGAAAGAGACTTGGAGCCGGCAACATTTCATTTCAGCATAGCGGGGTAGTGTGTACTATATTGGACGTTCGCACAAGGTCGAAAGTTGCGAAAGCTGTTGCATTTGCGTATGTAGAGTAGACGGTTCAATGTCCAAGCGTGTTCTTCCAAAGAGTCGATACGCTTGGTAGCGAAATGGTCTGGTCGGGTTACCGGGTAGCTTCTGCCCCCTTTATCCTCGGCCTCGCAAAGAACACGTCATATGGGTATTAGTGAGAGCATCTCAACTACGAAACTCATTTCACAATTTTCGGTGTTTTATACTGCATAACTACCTGCTTACTATGAGAAGACTTAATAATCGACTTTAACCGATTTCCCAACCTAAGTAGGAGAGGCGACTTGACGACCGGCCAAAGCTTCTGACGCCCATAGTCGAGAATGACGTATCAGCACCAGGAGAAAGATTCAAATCTAAATTGAAAACAAGCGTCTCATTCCTTAAAGCTTTTAAAAAGCTATTTAGCCTAGCTCTCTAGTCATAACGGACTCTAGAAATAGGTGGTCGGTCAGATCCAATTAGGGCTACCGGGTCAATCGAATCTAGTAGGCAGCTTCCTAGACCATTAACACGCGTGAAGTCCTTTGACGGTCGACGACATTTTGGAGTACTAGTTATTTCCTCCCGCAGTCACGGTACTGGCAACATATTGAAACATGTCACAGAGGCTGGGATCTTGACCGCGTCCAGTCATGTCAACCCCTTATCGAATAGTTAGTTCTCACGGAAGACTTGTAAGCCGATATTGGACGGTAGCGCTGGGCTTAGATTTGACAAGACTATAGCCTTGAGCTAACCAAACGCCTCGCTTCCTATCTACAATCTCGGATGTAGTCTCAAATAAGATAATAACTATCTCCTATGCATATATCAATTCGACAGCACACTTTTCGCTTTGATAACTGCGTACCAAAACCAAAATCTACATACCAGAAGCCTGTGTCCCGATAAGAACTGAGTCAGTAGGCTGCTCCGTCCCCCTATAAGGATTTGCATCAGTTGAGGGCAGTGTCAAGCCAGCTTCTCACTAGAAAGAGATTGAAAACAGCCATAGCCATTCACAGATTAATCCGTTCGTGCGATGTTGTAACGGCCGAGACTTGGCAGAGAAACTCCAACCCCTTGGTGTCAGCTTGTCCTGCCTAGCGCTTCGATCGCTTCTTGGTGGCGATGGTTGAATGAACTATGTTTTACGTTACTCAAGCCGTCCTTGACGAACATTGCTTAGATACTTTACCTATAACAGATACAAGTAGATCGATCAGTTACGAGTCAAACGGTCCCTGAACGTAGGCGTACCCCGAAACAGCAGAGAGAGAGGCTGTCTATCGATGTTGAAATAGGAGGGTAGGAAGTTTTAGACGAGCTCGAGCGATTGGGAGAGTTTAAAATAAGTTATAGCGTCAACGGCTTGACTACCGCAACGCTGAGTCACACAATACCACAAGCAAAACATAATCTAGCCCGACGCTAGGCCCCGTACGTAGTCGTATGGGTGCAGGACTATGAGATGTAGAGGTGACTATCATGTTGAAGGTATGGAAAAGTGTTTATTTACTTGGAGTTTATCTACGTTGGAGTGGTGATAGCCATGAGATTCCAATAGCAATGTTGTATGTGAAAGTGGAGATGAGGGTGCATTGCACAAAGAGTTGATAACACATACCATGGTATAAGTAAATAGTCGATTTGGGTAGCAGTTGCCATGGAAAACTAAACGTTACTAGGATGTAGTAAACGGAAACATCCGCATCAACTGGAATGAGTTCGCCAAAAAAGTCTTGGACAATGAATTAAACACGGCGGAAGAAGAGAAAAGTCTCAAACAGAGATAATCCAACGAGCCAATCCAAATGCACGAACATGTCTCACAGCTTTCTATAGCGCTTCCGATTGATAGTAACTCCGAGCTATGTTCCAGTCCTCAAAGTCAACAACCAGAGACGGATGGAGAGGAACTTAGGCTTCAGGGAGACGGCTAAGAAGGCCGTCGTCCGGCAACATAACATCATAATATTAATATAGTAGAACACTGGATAAACAAATCGTCTATAAAGCATGGACAATGCCACTACTCGATTCTCAATTCCAGATCTATCATCAGCAGTCAGTAGCATTACCGAGAACAGCTGAGTAGTTGAGCGGTTGATACGAAGTTACAGAGTCGTTGTTCAAAGTTGTACCGAATCCTATACGAACTGCGCAGTCACTTCCACATTTCCTTCACGATGCTGACCAACGTCATCCTTGCCGGCCTCATCCCCGGCATGATGGCCAAGCCCATCATGTAAGTATAACGTTCTTCAGGCCCGTCCATATAGGCTATGTTGGCAACTAACTATTTGGATTATTAAGGCTGAGGTCAAACACGCAAGGTGGGCAAAATGCTTCATCAGGGACTGCGTCCGCGCACCTCACGTCCACGGCAACGTCTTATCACCCCTATACGCCGAGTTCGCACAAGGGTCTAATCCCAACCCCCGGTATCGCTGAACCCGAGGGACATATGGAGCAGCGTCGTCAGGCAGGGTGTAAGTGATCTATTTTTCCTTTCCTTTTATACAATATTTCATCCTGTACCTGCCTATAAGATGCTTGCACTAGGCCTCTATCCCACATAGCTCTAGCCAGCTATAATAAAGAGTTGGGGATGAAGATACGGTTGAGCCAGACAAATACTAAATCTATACTCTCAAGCTTATCTGGTCAACGCCCTTCCATCATCAGTACCCGGTGTACCATTGCCAACTCTTCCATCGCCCACGGTCCTTCCATCGTTGCCTAAGCTCTACCCAACATTGCCACAACTTCCCCCTGTTGCCCCATCACTGCCAATTTCCCTGCCCTCGGTTATTCCATCGTTGCCAACTAGTCTTCCGCCGCTCCCGACTGCCGTGCCTACTGCTCTCCCATCGCTGCCAGTTGGCGTCCCACGGCTTGGACTCCCAACCGGCCTCCCATCTCCACCAAGCCTTCCTCCCGTCGCACATCCCACTCTCCCGACCCTTCCGCCCTATGGGACCCCGGCGGCCATCCCCACGGCCATCTCCGCGCCTACTGTAGGGGCAAAAGAATGCCAGCAAAAATGTGAAGCCAGGTGCCAGAACGTCGACATTGCATTTAATATCTCGCAATGCAAAGCCAAGTGCGCGTCGGAGTGCGCCAGCGTCTCAGTCGGAACCCCAAACTTTGCCCACACTGCTCACCAGCTCGACCACAATAACTATGCCCCTGCGAATCTCGGCTCCTGCACCAACAGTGGTCCTGAAGCTCTCGTCAACCATTTTGTGAGCCCGGTGACCGGTTCGGGACTTTTCAAGAGGGGCGGCATGGCTGCCGATGCCGCTAACGTTCTGGCCGAAGCCTTTGCTGCGAGCGCCTATGAGGCTTGCATGAACGGCTGCAGCAGCCATCATCAGGACACTGGCAGCGACGCTGAGAACGCGGAGAGTAAGGCCAACTGCAAGAACACGTGTGCCCAATACCTTCGTACTACCGGTAATGCGGCGGAGATGGAGAAGCGAGAGCTCAACATTCCTCATCCAGCCCCTCTTCAGACCCCGACGGCTTCATTTCCGACTGTGCCGCTGGCTACCGGCGGCCATCCTATCCCGCGCCCTACGCAACCTGTACCTGGGTCTGGTGCGGTACATCTAAACGCACGCGATGAAAACGAGGCAGGGGGCTTGCCTATCCCGAGTCTACCGATACCTTCTAACCTGCCGATTCCATCTATCCCGAGCATACCTGATTTATTGTCTCTTCTCCCATCTCTACCAACCTCCATCCCAAGTCTTCCCAATCTACCTCTGCCGGGCCTGCCTACTACAGGGCTACCAACTCCAGGCCTACCCACTCCGAGCTTGCCCATTCCGACTTTGTAGGAATTAGGCTTAGATGAGATGAGATGAGACGAGGTGGGATGAGAGGGGAGGGGAGAGAATGAGAGATGAGAGAAGATGGTCTAGAGAGAGTAAATCTGGTAGTCAAAGCAAACCAAAAAGAAAAAGACAAAAAAAAACACGGTACAAGAACGAGCACGAACGGGAAAGAGGTATACGACTAACCAGGACGGACGACGCAAACCAAAATTTTTTTTTCAAAAAAACGAAACTCAATTTTTTCCCCTTTAATTTGCTTTTGTCTTCTGCTTCTTTCCTCTACTTTATCCTCTTTTCGGGCTTACTTACGGTCGCTTTCACGACGGATACGAGCGAAAATGAATCGACTGGACAACATACAGCAGCAGCGGCACCGTCACCGTCACCGTCACCAACCGTTGCGGAATAGCTACTGGGCCTAGGTTAGGAAGAAGGAAGGCGGGGGAGCGAGCGAGGAAGTGTAACAGGTGGTTACTTACAATAATTGAACGGAACGGAACGGTTGGAGGTGGATCTAATTATGTCGTTAATGACAAAAAACGAAACAAAACAGACAGACAGGAGGGAAGAACGGATGCTAAGACAGATAGTGAAAGGAATAGGGACTGGAGACGGGGGCACTGGCTTGGTATGGTGGTATGGTATGGTATGGTATAGGTAGTAGTTAGTTGATCACATGTAGTTCGCGAAGGGATAGCAATCGCTCCTTTTTAATAGGATAGTAATAGTGACAATAATCAAGTCAGAAAATGCTTTAGTCTATCAATACACTCGATCGACCCCCATATCCCTGGCGCTAGCACCTGCTCATTGACCTGACCGTCTCACCGAGACGGCTTTAGTCGTCTAGGGATTAAATGCATTGTCTACTCCCCATGCTTTCTATCATCGATGCCCCTAACTCCACAAGCGGCATCTGTACGGTCATCTAAAAGGGTTCATAGGTCTCATCTGCCTCTCGAAGGCCTCCAGGGCGTGTAGATAGGAGTGGATTGAATGGAAGTTCTTCAGTGCTTCATGGGCGCGGCTCTCACCAGTGGCGTCTCCTTCTAGCAGGCTTTTCTTCTGGCTTCTTCTCTTCTTCCTTCTTCACCTCTGCCTCTGGCGGCTTCTCCTGGACCTGCTTGTCGCTCTTGGTCTCTTCGGCGTGTCGTTCAGCCTCGCCATCGAAGGGGATGCCGTTGTTGACGGGGGGTTTCAGGAACCCTTTCTCGTCGACTTCACGGATGGCCTCGATGAAGATGTCGCCCATGATGAAGTAGCCCTCGTCGATGGGGTGCATTTTGTCTTTTCCTATATGCTTCTCCTCTACGCGATTTGGCAAACCCTGGTCGTGGTGCATCTCGGCCAACACGACGGGCTTGCCCTCGCGTATCACGTCGTGCGCGACCTGGCGGATCTGCGCGTTGGTCGACTTGACGCAGGCTTCGACGTTTTCCCAGGGACTTGTAATGACGGTTGACATGATGATCGTCGCGCGCGGCGAGGCCTCGAATAGGTAGTCTATCAGTTCGTGCATCTTCACGTAAATCAAAGCGGACCCCCAGTGTTGAGGCTGGAAACAATCGCTCGAACCCGCATTGATCAGGATTAGGTTCGGCTGCGTCTGCGGTACGATTTCTTTGCAGCGGTCGAGCGTCGGCTTGATAGGCTGCGCACCGAACGCTTGTACGTCATTGTCGAGGAAGTCGCCGTACCGGTTCTGTCGAGAAAGACGATGAGCATTAAAGACCAAGACCTAAACGGGATTGTGTACTGGATGTCGGAACTGGATTTCAGTGTCTGTAGAACATACCTGGCCGACATAGTTTACCTCGTTACCCTGCTCTACCAACCAGTCTCGGAGTTGCTTCCGGAACCCCCTTTCGCCCGTCGAGTGCTCGCCGAGCGTCATGGACGCTCCCATGAGCATGACTCGCAGAGGCATGCCATCTCCCAGGGCAGTCTTCTTTGGGCCCCGGAACTTATCCCATTGATCCTTAAAATCAACTGGGCCAGTATGCATAGTGGCTAGCGGATGGCGACGACGTGTCAGTAAATCGTCAGGAAATGTGTGCTACCGTGTCGCGTAATACTGTAATACTGCCACAAGTGTCTGCCCTACTTACCGATGAGTATTAACACTAGGACACCGAATATGGTGAATTTGTAGAATGCCGGGAGCTGCGAGCAGCGTCCAACCACCGAGAGCACCCTCATCTTGCTGGATAACGTCGCATTTCTTGCAGACGGGAAAGATGGCTCAACTTTCTGACACCCAAGAAAGAATAGGGACAGCTCGAAAAGTTTTAGTCTCGTCGATGGCTCGGAAACCTTATCCAACAAGTCATAGCACTGGACAGAACACTGGAGCCAACGTTCCTTTGGGTGTCCTTGGCGGTCGGCAATGACGGCACGTCGGACACCGTCGCAACGGGCTGACAACTGCGGGTAGCGTTGCGCCGGGAGTGGGGTGGTGACGCGGCGCGTAATAATTGGCATTTACTGCATTATAGCCGCGATAAGGATAATAAGTTTGTTAAATGAGTAGATATCAAACAATAATTATTTTTTTAAATCATAGTATGCAAGAAACAAGACTAGGACTTGTGTCCACCTGAAATGCTGGAGAGCGAATCTTGTCCAGTTAGGCCAAGACCGCCGCCCCCTTGCCTTAGGAATGTAAGGACAAGCAATCCTTATACTTTAAATGGATTAGACGATCTGATGTAGGCTTCTCAGGTCGGCTTGGCTTCAATGACATTGGTTAGAATAAATAACTTCTTAATATTATCCTGCAGGAACGTCTAATTTTGATTCTCATTTGTTCCATATTTTGACCCGTATAAGCCGTGTTTATTACCTCCATATAGAGGTAAAAGAGCATGAGGCTTCGACGAAAGTATATACAGCAAGTAAAGTCTCTAATCTAGGTAACCTTGCACAGTCGTCGATCTTATTGAGTCCCCGCTTCTGCTCCGTCTATGCGTCTAGTTTGAGTTTCATCAGCATCGCGTTGATCTTTCGCAACAATACCCGGTAGTTGATAGCATCTGAAACAAACTCGTCTTCAGCGACCTCTCCATCTAATGTTTTAAAGCCGCCTTCAACCATGGTTTGACCAGCCTCTACGGTTTCCTTCCAAGGCTTAACTGTACCATCTTCAACATGAAGAGGTACGCATGGCACTCCGCCGGTGCCATTCATAGCCTGTAGTTGCGAAGTCAATTCCTCAACTGTAGAAGCATTGATCTCACCACTCTCGTCTAACATTTCGTCTAACCCTGCATCTTCAAATCTCAGTCTGAACCGCTCTCCAAGATAATATCGAATATCATCGAGCAACTCGATCGTATCCGTTTCTTCCCTGTTCTTGACTCTGGCAGCGCTTGCTTTAATCAATTCGGCGAACTCTTCTTCATCGATGTAGTCTTCGAGTCGATAAGCAAGGTACCGCGCCGCGAACTCTTCAAGGCGCTGGACTCGTAGGTCCCAAGCAGCATGGATAACATCATAAACGTTGATAGGTTCAACTTCAACCTCAAATTCGTCACCGGCGTGCGTCCGATCAGTCAGTAAGTTGCTATTGCCACTACCAAGTGAGCTGATCAAAACTGCGGCTTTATTTTTCAGCTTGTCAAGGAAGAGCATATCCGACGCGTATAGCAAGTCGAGCGCGAGGTCCAAGGTGCACTCCACTTGTTCCGTGTAGAGGAACCTCAGTATGGCCTCCAAAACTCTGGGGGAGCAATCGACCTTGATAATATGGAGATGTTGCGTGTCTTTGGCTTCCATGAACTGGCTAGAGAACATGGTTTCAAAGTAGGGGCTTCGAATCAGCATTGCTTTGTGTGCAGGGTAGAGTATGGCCTTCCTTGGTTTAGAGTTGCCATTCCGTGGTTTTGATTCACCCCCAGGACCAATAGGGATAGCACTTGAATCATCGTTATCACCCCTCTCCTGGGGCGTATCTTCGCTAGCTTCCTCGTCAGCCCGTAGTAGACAGTCAGCAAAGATGGAGTTGCCATGTGGCCATTTAACTTCGGGGACTTTCCGGACGTCAACCGTCATCTTGTGGCCGAGAACATTCTGCTCGAAGAACTGTTCGATTTGCTGATGGGCTCGGTCTACCTCGTCCTGGTGACGTTGCCTTACTAGCCGTCGATCGTTCCCAGATAACATCGTCTCCCACAGCTTGGGTATCTCTAGTTGCCTACTAATTTTATCGATACCAGCGAGGATTGCCTCTTCACTGCTCTTGCTACGGGCGTCGACAACGTCCCTCGGGATATCACCTAGATACAGATAGCGAAGTACAACTCGGAAGGCCTCCACTGGCTTTGATTGAGGGAGTTTCCACATGCTCGATTCCGTAGCATCAGCGAGTTTCTTCTGGAAGTATGGCGATCTGGCACAAAGGATGAACTTATGGAGGTCGAAAACCTCATCACCCTCGGTTAGTGTAATATCTGACGTCTTAGGTGTTGTTCTGGTAAACAGGGAAGTGATATGAGCCGCCCATGGCTGTAGAGGGTCGGTGGATTTCGAATAATCGTACTTTAGGAGTAAAGTCCGAATTTTATCGTTTAACGCATTGTAGATGCATCTCTCTCCCTGGAATGTGTCACGCTCAGCCAAAGCACCGGATTCCAGGAGCAGCTCGACAAGCTCGTAGTGGCCACACAAGCTCGCCTAGCAAAACAGTTAGTTGTCTCCGTCATGGGCAAGAAGCCCCACCTAGGCATAGGAACTCACAAGAATGAGGGGAGTATAATCGAAGTTATCTTTGCCATTTATGTTTACGCCGGCCGATATAAGCTCCTGCGTCCGCTTCAAGTCTCCCTTCCGACAGGCCTGAAGAAGCTCCTTAAACTCCTCGCTCAAATCGAGAGGGTTTTCATCTCGTAAGACACCACTTTGAACTAGTTCCAAATCGTCCTTAAGCTTTTTTTCTAACTCAAACTTGCGGAGGACCATGATTTATGACTTTTGGTGGCACTAGGCAATAAAGCAAAAACAAAACTATCCCGATAATCAAAGGGATACAGCAAAATAAACACAAGGGTTGAGAAAGCCCAGGTAAGCCCAATAAATTGGATGTGTTGAATCTATCAATCGACCCCTTCGTAACTTTAATTTGTCATCTGCAGCGTTGCTGCCATCTTGATAGATACAGAAAGCAAGGCACCTACGTATATATAGATAGTACTGGGGCCAGTCACGCCGAACCAGGTCCAAATAAGCCAATGAGCGGTAAGACACCGATATGTACCTACCTCACCTACCTATGTACTGTGCAGCAGGCAGCTTATTGAGCACATTGAAGAGCCGAAATGAGCCAGGACGTCACTATCGATAAGGCCAGGGTCCCCATCGTTGTCCAGCTATCTAAGCCCCACATAATTCCAGAAGATGTAACCGCCATTGAATCGTTGCTCCGACCCACTTCCTACCCGTTTAGTGAAGACATCCTAGCAGTTGCCGTGGTCACCATTCAGTTTGTTGATTCACAGGCCGGGGATGTGGGTTCACCTTAATGCAGGAAGCCTTGATGCGTATAGCGTGCACACCTGCACACCTGCACACAAACATCTCTTCTAGAATTCAATCCACTTCTTGTTCGCTTTTTGCGACGACATTTCTAACATTTGTTTACATTAGCCTTAGCGTGCCGATTCTCCTTCCGTTCAAACAACTTCATCCAGCACGATTCCTATTCATTCACCTCTCAATTTGCACCCTTCCGATTGCTTGATGGCACAATAAATAGGCACCTGAATCATTCTAGGCTAAAAAGGCTGCCGTGTACAACTTTTGATCATGGCGGAATCGGACAAATATGAGGTGTTGGAGAAGATCGGTAAGCTTTAGCTCTCTGTAACGACTTGCTCAACCTGTTCCTAGCTGCGAGCTCACATTCCTGTCTCCCTCGTTGTAGGTCATGGCTCCTTTGGGGTCATCCGAAAGGTTCGACGAAAGGCCGATGGCATGGTCCTCTGCCGCAAGGAGATCAGCTACCTGAAGATGTCCCAGAAAGAGCGAGAGCAGTTGCACGCCGAATTCCAGATCCTTTCTTCCCTTCGACACCCCAACATCGTCGGCTACTTTCACCGTGAACACCTCAAGCAATCACAAGACCTCCACCTATACATGGAATACTGTGGGAATGGTGATCTAGGTCGTGTTATCCGGGATCTTCAGAAGAGCAACCAGTTTGCCGACGAGGAGTTCGTCTGGGTCGTCTTTTCACAGCTTGTCACCGCTCTGTATCGCTGTCATTATGGTGTCGACCCTCCCGAGGTGGGTAAGAGCCTCCTCGCGGCTGGTGCTAAGTCGAAACCACGGACCCCGCCCGGAGCAATGACAATATTGCATCGTGACCTGAAACCTGAGAATGGTAAGTTGCCGAGAGACGGGCGCGTGACACTGCTAACACGCTGTAGTGTTCCTTGGAGAGAACAACTCGGTCAAGCTTGGGGACTTTGGTCTATCTAAGATGATTCAGTCTCATGATTTTGCTTCGACATATGTTGGCACACCATTCTATATGTCGCCAGAAATTTGTGCAGCGGAACGATATACGCTAAAGTCTGATATCTGGTCTTTGGGCTGTGTCATCTACGAACTCTGCGCAAAGGAACCCCCATTTAATGCCAAGACACACTTTCACTTAGTACAGAAGATAAAGGAGGGGAAGGTGGCGACGATACCTAGGGTGTATTCCGCCGAGTTGATGGCTGTCATTAGAGATTGTCTGAGGGTCAACCCTGACATGAGACCTGACACAGCAGCTCTTCTCAATCTTCCAGTAGTACGGCTAATGCGTATGCAACGAGAGGCTGTCGACCTCAAGACCAAATTAGAAACAAAAGAGGCAGCTCTGGAAGTGAAATTGAAAGAGGTGAAGACGAAGCTGGCCAGCTTTGAAGCGGAAAAGGCCTCAGCGCGACAGGAGATCGACTCTTCGCTACGCAGAGAGTGGGAAGTGAAGGCCCGGCTCGAAATCGACCGACTCGTCAAAATCGAGCTTGATGAACTTCACAGGCGTTTCGAGGCCGAGGTGCAAGCGCGAGTCCAGGAGGAACTCCAGAAGAAGTCTGTCACAGTTAATAGTGTAGAGACAACGGCAGACCTCGCCTCCTCAAAGTCAGATTACCCGCAGTCTGTTGCTGAGGCCAGCACGGACAGTGAGTTTCCGTCAACCTCTGACATCACCGAATACTCGGTGGATTCATCCGACGAGGCACCCTTGAAGAAGAGCGCCCGTGCTGGCTTCATCCGTGCCCAGACCATGTTTGAGCGTCAACTCGGCACACCAATGGATGTCGACATGGCCTCTCCGTCACCAATGGCAATTGCATCACTGTCCCTATCACCCCGTCGAACAAACTCTACTAAAGCCCCATTGACAAATCAGCCTTCCATATTCCATGAAAGCGACGACGAAGATAAATGGAAGAAGCTCCGGGACTCGGATCCCGTCTTGTCTGACTCCGAAGATGACGACACCCCTATCATACCCTCGCCAACGCGGCCACCGCGGTCCGGCAAGAATCCATTTGCTCAGAGACTTGTCCTCACTTCTATCAAGACCGCACCAGCCAATCGCCTAAAGACACAAGGCACGGTTCTTTCCACAGCTCTTAACAAGCCTATGCCGCCTTTGCCTGTTAGTGATTCTATGCCCGATCTACAGCTACGCCCTCAGCCTAGCAATGGCGTCCTCCGCGAGAGGGGCAACTCGCCTAACCGACGCCTCAGTAAAATACCGTCGGTAGCCAGTCTGAATGGCCCAAGCGGGGAGAATGGCCTGCAGCGCAAACCATCTCTCACGAAGAAGGATCCCGAAACCGCGTCCCTCACAAAGCTAGTTGTGAAGAACAAGGCCAGAGGCCGGACACTCGTCGAACTGCAACAGGCCAGGGCTGGCGGCCGCCCTCTAGAGAACGCGAACACCAGCCCCAAACGTACCTTCAAAGAGCGCGTGGTGGACCGATTCCTCGACCCCGCCCCTGTATGGGATCCGGAGAAGGACGAGATGCCTAGTCCATTCCTAGTCCGTAGACGGCCTTTATCTCAGGCATGAACAATCAGAGAGGGGGAAGGTTATGGGGACGGACTGGGGAACGGGTATACGTTGATGGGGCATGAGACGAGTTGCATGAAGACATTTTCACGGATGATTGGTTGGGAGAGAGGAATTACGCGTACCATAGCAGCAGCATATCTTTGATATGGCCTCCGAGAGCCATTCTTCTTTTCTTTTGTTCGACTCGGAAACGAAAAAAAATTCATAATGAAACGGAAACTACCTGGAAAGAAAGCTCCGGGATTGCTGCAACAAGTGTTGCAATATCTCCCCGCAGCGTTTTACTGCTCTAACGGATCTAAGGGGTTATGGGTGTTTTCTCTCTCTGTCTCTGATATTTGGCTCGGCAGGCAAAGCATACCATTACAACGTTCCAGGCGTTTGTTGTCCTTTTATTTTATTTCCCCCATTTTCATGTCTTGTTGGGAGAGGCACCTAGGTAGAGAGGTTTAATGAATATCCCGCCTTTTCGGTTGATGGTTCGGCGTTCTTGTGTCGTTCTCGCTGTTGTTGTGGTGGTGTGGTGGGTGGGGATGTCGTTGTGGAAGTTGTGTGTTTTTTTACTCCGATTCGCGATTCTTTTCCTGTAGAAAAACGAAACGAAGCGTTCGAGGACAGAACAGGATATGATAAGATAGGATAAGGATGAATATACCTACCTAATTGTACTTGCACTTGCACTTGCATTTGAAATGTGTCTGTGTGCGTTTGTTCGAAGGGTTTGGTATTGTAAGTTAACTTAATTCTCTAAACTACCCACTCCCATAAGAATCTTCAGATATTTGTTCGTGTTGCGGCCTCTTACTAGGTAGAGAGGGAGAATATGCAACACAAAAAATACGTATATGACTCACTCATAAACGGCTAAGTATTCTATGAGATGAGAGTATCCAGCTTTGCGTGTTGTTGTACTTCATACAAGACGAGAGATGGCTTGCTCATAGCCCATTAGGTAGGTAGTTACTAAGCACCTAGTTAAGTCGGGTCGGGCATGTTTGAGGACGAAGGGAGATAGATACGTAATCATGTCGAAGGTGCTAATACAATTGAAGGCACTCGGGAGCTTGGTATCTATCTAGGTTATTTATGAGATTGTCTTATTCGGGGATGAGGGTCACGGTATCTTTTTACGTATATGTACAGTAGACTAAGAAAGATACAATCAACTGTATGTATGTATGCATGTCCCACTCTTGGTTCTGATCTGATCTGATCTGATTATTTGTTTCATGACATTTATATATGTAGGTATAGCTTGACACTGAAGGTTGACTTTACATGCTGTTGTTTGGAGCATTTACTTTGCTATCTATGTAGATGGGGTTATACACTGTTTTTATGGGGAAAGTATGCTTATTAAAGCTATTATGAAGGTGACGACATCAAAGGGATACCCTGATCGAGTGAATATTTACAAGGTTGCCGGCCTCGGGGTCATGCATAAGACAGTTGAATTGGTAGAGTTTGTTTGTATATCACATGTTTCCCCCCTTGGCTGTTTCGACTCTCTCGTATCCTCATCTGTGCAGTGGCTAATTTATAGAGTGTGGTAGGTAGGCAGGTAAGAAATGTCTCAAAGCTCACCTACGTGAGGAATGTTACTTGCCTCCGCGTGAGAGAAGCTCGGTTTGATGGTTGGCTAGCTGGCGATCAGTGATCGGACTTGGATGCATTCCTCATTCCTCTAAAAGACAGTAGGGGAGAGAAGACAATGACGATGATGCATACGTCTGTGGGAAACAAATATGGACAGGGTGCCCTTACTAACGACACTATCCTATACTACATTGTTACACATACACAAATACGCACATGTTTTCCTTACCCGTGCTACGTGGGAATAGCGGTATACATAGTATGTCGTAAACAACGTGTCAGGCCCCGGAGGCTAAATCTGCCTACCTAACCACAATACACGGCTAGGTTAGGTTAATTGCTTAACATTGTATACAGCCTTATCCACCTCCTGAATTAACTTAACCCGATGACTGTATGCTGTAGAGATAATTAGGCATTCGGGGCGTTAAAATATTTCCAGGATAACCGACAATCTCTCAACTAGGTGTTTCAGGATGTTTTTGTTGTCTTACACGTAAGTTGGGCCTGTACATATGTGTTTGTCTACGTGGGTATTGGTGGTGTGTGTCATTGGTAAGAGATGAGATCGGCGGGGGGCAAGGATGTTCAATATTCATACTTGGGAACCAACGGGCCGAGTAACAAACGGTGCAATGGGTAGGCTTGGATACAGAGAATAGGTAAAATTGTCTATTCACCTTATGGGAGATTAAGTACGATTGCATAGGTATGATGAAAGTCCTGCAAGGCATACTGACGCCCAATAGGTCCCTATATAGGTAGACCTGAAGTGTTGTACACATGTAGAATGACACGCTGGAAAGACAACATGTCTAATGGTTAAACATCGGTGTCATAAGCGTATATCCAGGTAAGCAGAAAAGACTGCAACGTTATATCCGCAATTCAGGGATGTTACCTTACGTGCCTGGCCACCCTGTGCGGCCGAGAGGGAATTATGTCATTGCCAGCGTGATTACAGCATACAACAGTACATATGCACAGTAACAACGGTGATCCCGTCAGGATTTTTTTTCTCTTGCATTTACAGATGTACAAGTACCGGTACTAATGGCGATGGATGGACGCAGGCGCCTTACTGAACCAAAGGACTTAACCTGGTCTGCCGAGCTTTTGCCACTGCCAAGTATGAGATTAATCTCGGCCTGCCACGGCAACCAAACACACGTCGTCTGGAACCGGTGGTGTCGTCGTTCTTTTGTCTTGAATCACAAGGCTACAGTTGGTAATACATACTACGAGGAGGTATTCACTTATTAATTGGAACAATTCGAGGCTGGCAAACAATGAAATAAACTACTTAGATCTTTAATTTGAATTGACTAAGGGTCTTAAAACGTCTCTATTTTTAGCTGGGATTGGCTCGCTTTGTGTACGGTAGGGACGGTACTTAATGCGGCCGACCAGGCTTCCTTATTTCCTACCTTACAAACAAGGTTGGCTTCTTTTGGAGGCCTTGATAGAGGATGAAACGAATCGACATTCTGGTTTGGGAAGCTTATAGAGTATACGGCTGTGCTGCTGTGTTGCTATGCCATTTTGTTTTCTTAGGTAATCCACGTATAATAGGTCTGGTCGGGTTACATATCTTGGCCAGTGTTTTACGTTTTATTTTAGTTAGTCAACTTAGACATCGAGAATGCTATACATATTTATTTCGTTATTCAGATCTAGGCCAGTCTGGATGTTAACGGATGTATTATCTTGTTTTCTTGCTGGTGCTCTCGTGTGGTCTGGTATGCTACAAGGACGAGCGCCACTTTTAAGCGCGAGTCTGAAGGCTGAGGGAGTCGAACTTGCAACATTTGGAGCAGCCAGTTCGCGGCTGTACTAACAATTAATGCGCACATATAGTGCACATAAAACTTAGTTAGTGGATGTGTTCTTCGATTCGAAGCATAATTACTGTGAATATAAAAGTAATGGTCCCATCATGGTCATATAATCCGAACTAAGTTGCGAGATGCTCTGATAACCGTCAAGTAGCTGGAAATTGGTCAAGGCAGAACGTCAAGTTCTCGGGTTCCGGGCAACTAAATTGGTTCAATACAGCTGTAGGCAGACAGGCCTACCCGTTACTGTGGCTAGGAATTGTTAAATTGTGCAGCAGTTAGCCGTAGCTGCTACATTCTCGAGAGAAGGGTTTTTTTAGGTTGGTGATCCATACCACTAGGCAGGCCGTACATGTGTCTCTCTACAGTACAGTGAATGTCTCAGCAGTCCAACATGCCGCTGGCAATCTCTGCACGACCATATGCATTGGCGCTATGCTTCTTTATGTATAACTCGCTGTCAGGTGTTGCAAGCAGTTGCTGTCAGGCGACCTGGGGCCTAGAAAGGGGTATGGCTGTGCATGTAGGTACCTATCTAGGTACCTCGGTCCTGCTCAGTCATGCACCAGCTGACCATGTACCACTACGTCTTTTCAATCGAGTAATAAAAAGGAAAATAATAATACGAACACAAGCCCCCTCTAGCCCCACTGCTTGGTCAAAGAACCACTGAACCAGAGAATCCGACCCCGACCCCGACCCGGGGACCCACTTCCCTAATCTGTCAAAGTCAATGCGACCATGGCCGTCTCTCCTCTCCCAAATTCTGTTTCTTGCTTGTCATCCTATCCCCAACTTCCAGTCTTGACATGGCATAAGCCGCCTTGTTCTTCCGCTCGTTTCCATCATCATTCTTGTTTTTCTTCATACCAACTCTATTCCTCCATTTTTGCAGAGCCATCCATCAATCAGCTGTATCCCGACCGGGAACTGTGGTTGTTCGTTTCTCTGCATACACCCAGCCATTCACTCCTAGTTCTTGATTCAATATACAAAACAAACAATCGACCTGCGAGTGTGCATCGACATTTGTAACTACGATTACTGGGGCGCTTGTGTGATCTGTGCAGGCACACACGTGGACACCAGTTACGTCGCCGAGAGGGCCTATATCATTCGTTACATATTCCGCCCACTCGGCCATAGATAACTCATCCATTGTCACCTACGCCGTCTTCGACTGTTCCAAGTCAGTCACGATGTATTCAACACGCTGGGTTCATATATTGATGGTGGCCTTGGCCATCTTCGTTGCTACCAGAGCGTCCTTTTTCCATCATGATATAGAGGCGCGGCAACTCTCGCTTCCCTTAGATGATGATAGCTCTACAGCGGATGACAGCACACCGAGTCCAACACCCTCTGATTCGCCAACTTCAACCCCGTCTGATGAGACATCGTCGACCTCGACTACTTCCGAAAGCACTTCAACTACCAGCGAGTCGACGACCTCCGACAGCACAACCTCGACCCCGGCTGAAACTACATCGTCTACGTCGTCGACTACTACCTCTACCGGTCGGGGCCCCATCACCACACCAACTCCCACCCCTACTCCTACGACCTCGTCGGGTGGTGGCGGTGGTGGTGGTGATCCCACTTCGGATTCCGATGAGACTCAACCCACCCCGACACCTACAAAGAAGACTACCTTCACCAAGACGATCTACTACACCTCTACTGATGGAAATGGAAATGCGCATGTTTCGAGCTCTGAGTCGCTTGTTGTGTCGACACCCGGTCTGGTCGGTGGTGGTGGATCTAAGAACCAAGGCGGCGGACTCAGCGAGAAGGACAAGAGCACTATCATCGGTGTGACTGTCGGTGTCGGTGGCGCCATTGTCCTCGCCGCCAGCGGCATTCTTTTCTGGAGATTGCGAAATAAGAGACGTAACCAGGACGAGAACGAAGAGCTCATCAGCTATGGTCCTGGCTTTGGTGGCCCGGGAACAGCCGAGAAGAGTGAGGCAAGTGGGCCTACTAGCAGCGCCCGCAGCCCCTTCCAGAGCACACTTGAGACCTACCACGCCCCTACGCAAACCAACGCTGCATCGAATTTTTAAGCGTGCAATCTTGAACCGTGTAAAGCGACGGACTTGTTTCTCGCGTTTTCTAGCGCAAATCTATCAAACAGGCGTTGGAGTTGGAATTGCATTGGCACAAGCATGAGTAGTGCCTGGTTTCCGGGCATCGATGGACACGATAGCTCATAGACAAAGAAAAAAGACTCGTTTTGTTATGTCCATCGTTGTCGACAAGCAAGAGCGGTATAACCTCAGGAAGACGACGTTCGAGATATGCCGCGAAGAGATCCGACGTGCCCAGATTTTTCGATCTTACAGATGCTCATCTCAGCATTGGAACATGGCTTGGATGGACATGGAAAAGAGACGTTCAGCATAAAACGTAACGAGGCGTGAACCATGAAATTTACCGAAGACTTGCCAGTCGCACGAGCGACAATTTGTATACAGCCGTTCTAATACTCTACCTTATACATTCAACTTTGATCAAACTATGTAGTTCAGCTTGCAATCCAATGTGTTCGTCCGCTATGTTTCGACTAAACCTGTAGAAGAGGGATGCTCCTATGGCCAGGCCAGATCGTATGGTTGTACGAATAGATTTTATGGCAGGGCATACTCAAATATGTCATGTTAAATAGTACTTGAAAGCAGGAATCTGCCCCAGGAAAGTGATGTCAGGTATTGGAATCTGGATGAGTGACACTGCGAAAGTTGAGTACATATAGGAGTGCATAGTCTTCTACCCTTCCTGTACTTATATCATGGCGTCGCGCGTCTTGTTAGGCCGTCTTTAATGTTAGTACCTAAAGCAGAACAAAGTCCCCCGAAATTAATTGCCAGGAGGAATTGAATCTTGAAAGGATATGGGCGAAATCAAAACAGTACCTAGGTAATCACATAACTACCTGCATGGAAACTTAAGTATAGATGCTTATTAGGCATTCTTAATTTTGGGAAAGTATCTGGGTAAGATTATTGCAAACCCTGTGTTTTCTTCATTGTAGTTTTTATGCTTTGAAGTAGATGCAGATGTAGACTCTATCCAACCTTGCCGTGTCATGCATGTGATGCTTTTCGACGCGGGATGATGGCTGGTCTTGTTGCACCATTAATAAGTTGACAGCTGCGGCTAAAAGATATGTACTTAATGGCTGGTTTCTACATACATGCATACTTTTATACTTAGGTATATAGAAGCAATTTTGGGTACAGATGTAATAATAAAACCGTGAATTGCTACTTTAGAGAAGAAGTCCGTGCGTGCAGAGAAACTTTCGGTGGTGGAGGAACTGTGATTGATGGGTGACTGAGCTCTCATGATGTGCGTCTCAGAATGGTTTCAACCGTCAACGCTCACACCCCTTCTTGGTAGGGCAAGATTAGGCAAGGGATCGGGATCAGAAGCCGAATAGGAGAGGCAGAATCTAGATTTCTGAATAATAGGCTCCGAAATTTTGGAATGTTCTCTTCTCTTTGATTTTTAATCTTTTAGTTAAGATTGTTCTGGTGATATTTGAATACTCTTTGTGTGAGCATTTGTATATTGACTTGGCTTGGCCTCGAACGTGAACTCGAATATTGACTTCCTGATATCTGTTTGCAACGCAAATACCCCAACATAGGACTTTCAAATCAAAAGGTGGAAATATAGTAGAGAGATATCGTAAATTCTCGGCGTCACCTAAGAAAACGATTGGCGACTCACTCTACTCGCATTGGCGAAATATAACGACAGCCTATCTATCGAATACCAAAAGTGAAGGAACAACAGGTCGCCGTAATTTGAAGAGACAAGCTTCAAACTCCGTATTCGACAAAACAAGACAAGACAAAATATGCTTTGCCAAATGAAAGCAGTCGGCGTGGCCCTAGCGACGACACTGGTTCTCAATGTCTGCTGGGCTGGCGAACTCGACCTCATCCATGATATCCAGCGAGATTTCAGAATGAGACTTTTTGCGCGACAGGGGGGGCAGAATCTAAATGTATGTGCAGACTTTCCTCTCGCCCTTCTCCCCCTTTCTCATGACGTTTACTACCCAACTCTGAGTATGAGAGACACATTACGATATGACATGGCTAACAGGGTGTTGTTGATGCGCAGACATTCACCGGGGCGCTGGGAGGCGTCAAAGCGCCAGCTGTATGTTGCGTCCGTTCTAATCTTGTCGAGATTATAAATGATGAAATGAAATCGTGATACGGGCTCCGTAACATGGTGAACGAGAAAATTGATGATGGGATGTTTTATAGATCAGTAAATCGAGCGATCCGCAACACCCATTCGCTGTCGATGGGGAACCTGATCCTGTGGTATGTATCTACCTAACCTCGACTTCTTGTTCTTTCCCCTTATTTTCTTTCCCTTCCTTTTCTCATGTGGAAGGCGTTGTAAAGTTGGTGGGAGATCGTGGTCTGCCTGCTTTACTTCACCCCGTCCCGTCCAGTTCGTTTCTTCACGTGGCCCTGGAGAAAGGGAAGATGGGAAAGGAGAACTAATGATGATTCCCTGGATGAACAGCCAGACTTTCAGACTGCTACGAACAAGGCGTGCGATATCCAGAAGAACGACTGCGCGCAGCTGGCAAACGGCGAGCCCAAGCCAAATTTCCAGGTATCTGATTGTGATAAACAACGGGGTAAGTAGGCTCCTTTTTTGTGCTTCTCCTTTTCTTCTTCCTTTTCTCCCCTTCAATGTAATTCCTATGTTGTTCTGGCCTATGATGTCAGTTCGCTTGCGAGCTACTATTACATACGTGTATCTTTTGCACTTGCATTATTCGTATTTTCTGCTTTTCTGATACCTAACGTACTGGGCATGTACGTGTGTTTGAGCTATTACTGACGGAATGAATGAATGAATGCATAATAGAGAGATGTATAGACACACTGGCTTCTGCCACCCAAACGGGCGGTCAAACCTTAGTGACGGGTATTAGCGGCGATTTCGACTTTCTCTGCGATGATTAGGATAGGTTCATATTTATGCTTCTATCTGTGTAAGGATTTTAACTGGGTACGGTGTTTATGGGCTCTGGGGACATTTATTTGGGATGATGGCGCTTGGGGAATGAACTTTTCTATAAATTCATTCGATGAGATATGGTTTGCGTCATTGGCACCCCCGAAGGCTCGGATTGCTGGTTGATAGTGAAACATGGATACAGGCGATATTAACTGCCGATTTTAAAACGCGCTGCTGTGTTTTGATACATAACTTCAACACGGAATTGGTTATTATAAGATATCACTGCTAGTTGAATATCTGTATGGCTGTACATGATGGTTATGAACATTTGGCTTTTTGTAGGTATTGTAGATATTAACTATGGCTTATTACGTGAGAGGAGAACTCAAGATACTGTGCTTGCATTGATTAGCAAATTTCTAATCTGCTTTTTGTACCCGAGTACTTGGGCGGCGCGGGTCAGTGCAGTCACCAGCGCTAGGAAAGTTCTGCAGATGCGCGAACTGTTCCTGCGTCTCTGGTTAATTGGCTATGTAGCACACTTTCGTTCTCTCGACAGCCACATTGGCAGTCAATTCTCGTGTGTTTTGTTGTCGAAGACAAGCCTAAGAGGATAATAGCCAATCAATGCTGCAATCACCGCGGTACACGTGGTCACCGTCATCTAGTAGGTCCTCGAATGCGTTGTCTTTTTTTCCCTCCGTTAGCGGTCGATGCCGAATGTACCTCACAATGTACCCGGGTATTATTTCTCTTCTTATTTGAGCAATAAAAGCCGGGGCAGGTCGTTGATAGTAGCGGCGACTATAATGTAGACGCCGTGCTAATCCCAATAAAGTCGGATAGGTGTGTACTAGGAGCTTGTGAGCTTAATAGGCCCTTTGGAGAGCTGCGAGGGTTCTGTTATAAGCTTTAGCAGCTCCTATGTGCTGTTGTAGTGGCAGGAAGTGCTAGAAAAATGGCAGGAAAATGAAGAAATGACAGCCTTGATGGGTTTAGTCGAGCCTCGGGCGACCCACTCCCACTAATTTGGAGCAGTGGGGCGCCGTAGCTCCTAAGCATCGACAGATATGAGCTACTTTGTCACGCTACAATACTCATAGTAATGAACCCCTTTTTCCTCCTAACGCTATGTATTTCCCATCCTTCCTCTCTCAAATTGACTTTTATCAAGCATGCTGGACACTGGAGTCACACCCTTGCAATAGGTGCCCTATTTTCTCGCCAGATTGACCCTTTTCCTTCATTACTGGCACGGGGGAAGGTCCAACATAAGCTTGGCCCTTTTTTTCTTCTTTCTATTTCACGACCTCCTTCAACGACGCGCTTCCTTCTCGTCGTCCGTTGTCACCACCCCTTCTATTCGCTCGAGCCTCTGCCAGCTCTTCTACCTCCGCAAGACATTCAGAATCGAGAGCGCGTAACCCGATGCATGCATCAAGTTCCCTCCTTTCTATTTCCCTTTTCTGTTTGTCTACCGGCTTTTGAGCATTTCTGTCGCTGTTGCCCTTTTTGAGGCTCGGCACGCGTGTCAACCTTTTTCGCCGCAACTTGACTCGCTGTCGGGACACATAGGCAGTACTGCAGTGACTGGCATTGTGAAAGTAGTTGGGACCTAATACTTCGAGACATCGGAGATCAGAGTAGCAGACGACTTGCTCTTCGTCTGCTGTTTTGATCCCTTGCCTGTACGCGCATATCAAATTCTAACACCCACATCACATCTCAAGGGTATCTCGAGCTGAGCTAACTTTGGTTTCTATCCCGCTTGAAGGTCCACCAAAGACGTCTTCCCCAACTTCGCCAATCTCCTCGCCTCGGGCGTCGGCACTGGGCAGGGTTCGAGCCACCACTCCTCGTCTGGCGTCGCCTCTATCGTCGCCTCTCTCGAGCACTTCGACCATTGACGACGGGGATTCGTCGTCCCCCATACTCCCACCACTGCAAGTCCCTCAGCTACCGGAAAGGGCTAGGGGTTTTTTGAGGACACCGCCTCAGTCCACTCGTGGGATCGACGAAGGCCAATACGTCACGACAAGCTGGGGCTCGCCGTACCCTCACGCTGAGGGTCAACACCTTCAGAGATTGAGTTTCAGTAGCGGCGAGACTTCTGACGAATTGCCATTGCTCCAGCTTGAGATCGATACCCCATTTCTGCGGCCCGCTCCCGAAACTCTAGTCTCAGCGTTAGCGCCTCTACCGACGAATATTTCCCTCTCAGGAAGTGCTGCCGTGCTTGCAAATCGGGCCAGGCGACCACTTGGTGGTATAACTGAGGAGTGGATTCGCCAACACACAACTAATGATCCGGACTCGGAACAGGTTCATTGGTTTAGCGACGGTCCCAACGAAAGCGAGCACTCTTCATTGAGCGGCTCGGTCTTAGGCGACGAGGCAGGTTGGCTTGATGAAAACGACTTCCCTACGCCTCGTCCTACTTCTCATCCTGCTCAGGCTTCAGACTCCGTAGTTGGGCGCCCACGGACTCGGTCAAGTATAGAAACACTAAAGCAGGCTGCTCTAAACCGTGCTGCCGCAAATAAGCCAGACAACATGGATTCTCTCGCATTTGAATTGGCTAGTCAGGAGGCTGCTAGCATCCATACAATTGAGTCGAACTCTGATGCTACGCCTAGGCCAGCGACTCCGACGAAATTGGAGCAGACATATACGAATGGCTCAGCCAATGGTACTGAACTAGAGCCGGCGCTGCCGGCAACTCCCGCAAAGCCCACAAAGCCAGTTTTATCACAGACCCCGAGGGTGAAGAAGAAGGTACCCTGGAAAGGAAAAAACATACTGGTTCTACTTCCTCGTGATGAGGAGCGGGGTCAACCGGGCAAAGCCCCTATGCCTTTGGATGCGGCAAGTACTGAGGCCATGCTGCGGTCCTGGGAGCAGTTGGGATATAACATTCGAGGTTTTGACCTCGACGGTGCTTATACATCAGGGATCCCGGGCGAGAACGATTCTCGGAGTCGGGAGGAGTGGCCTACCACTGATGATTTGGTTAAGGAGCGCTCCCTCCGGCAGTACAACATTGTTCTTCCTGATCTCAATGGTGAGTCATCCCGCATATCAGTATTAGAGGTTGACTAACATCATTTTAGCATGGAAGGCATATGTCAATGAACTAGCCGAGGCCAAACTCAGAGCACTTGGCGTTACATTTGCTGAAGAGGAGCCGGAACCATCAATGGTATCTCCAGTACCGTCTAATATGAGTCGGCAAACCTCGAATCAATTTCCAGCGTTCCCGTTCTCACCTCCGATACCCACCTCATCTGCTGCTAGCAATGGTGGGCATGGATTTCCGTTTTCGGCGCCCTTCCTTCCCGGCGGACCATCTGCTTCGCAAAGCCCTGGAATACCGGCTGTTGCCTCGCCCGTTTCGTTCACTGCCCAACCAAGATTCAATTCCCGAGCGTCTATATCATTCTCGCCTCACGAATTTCCGAATATCCACGGGCAGCCTTCGCCCCTGGGATGGTCTCCGCAGTTGCTATTGCAACAGCAGCAGCTTGGTCGTAGTGGTTCGCCATCTATGGTTAATATGATGTCTCCAGGCTCTCCTTTCTCGCCAGATGGTATATCACCCCCTGTCGGCATGCACCAAAGACACCAATCTTTGCAGTATCCGATGTTGCAGCATCAGTTCCTACAAAGGCAAGATTCTGCCAGGGCATCGCCACGGCTGCAGGAGGTGCGAGAAGACGATGAAGAAGAGACCCAGACAAATCCCTACGACCAGAGTCCTGCTAAGACGCCCGAACAAGAGCAATTTATACAACATAACGCGAGCAACAGCCTGCAGAAGGAAAATGATGAGGCGGAATATCACTTGGTAGAACAGTTCCGGTCGCAATTGGAGCATGAAGATTACAGCCCCCATAACGAGGCCGGACCTGTGGAATCCCACGTGCCAGTTGACGGGTTTGACAGCGTCGATACAATGCACGTAAGAGGTCCCTCGGTACACTTTAGCGGCATTGGCACAGACTCAGATGAAGGTCCCAAGTTGCATCACCCTCAACCGCATAGCCGTGGACACTCCTTATCACAGAATCCGTTCTTCGATAACGACGAAGTGCGCGACAGCACAGATGAGGGTAGCATTAGAAAGCCGCCATCTCATACTACAGATAGGTCGCAAAGCGTGAACTCTTACGGAGTTGAAGCTAATCCCAGTAACATGGTTAAACCTGCGCCATTCGATTTCGGAAACCACCAACGAGGATTGTCTATAGGCAGTAATCCTTGGGCTGATTCGCAATCGCAGCCTGCCAGTAGCGTGCATTCCCGGCAAGCTAGTCACACGAGCAAACCATCATTTTCGAAACTGAATGCTGGGGCTGCTGAGTTCAAGTTCAATCCTACGAGTAATTTCACGCCAGGTCAATTTGTATTCGGCGGCAAGAACCCCCAGGCACCTTCATTCACCCCAGCAGCGTTTCAAGCCTCGACATTCTCACCTGCTCTTCCTCAGTCGGCAACCTCTAGCCATTTCAGTGTTCCGTCTACTGGATCAGCGGGAATGGGCAGGATCAACCCCACTGCACCAGTATTCACTCCACACAAGAGCGAATTCAGCTTTTCTTCTTCTGGACCGAAATTCAACCCGGATGCGAAAGCCTTTCAGCCCATGGCTTCAGTTGCTCCTTCGATTGCTAGCATCGGTGCATCGGGCAATGAGAGCAGTGATATTCGACCTAAACCAATCTTCGGTAACATAAATCTCAATAGCTCTGAGTTTGTTAAGCCAGTCAAGAACTCAAAGGCCGTTCCTATTATTCGACCCTCAAGCCGACATTCACCCGATCCAGCTACCCAGTCGATGGAAGCTTCTGCGAGTGAGGAGCGAAAGGATGGCGGCCGCACAAAGAAGCAGTTTCGGGACGGTGATAATGGAGACGGGGATGAAGTGCCTAAGTTTGCTCCTACACCAGAGCCTGAGTCTCTGCCCAAGACGGAGACCGTGCCTGCCTCTGCCGACTCGGGCGTGGCTGAGACTGGCAAGGCTGAGGTTCCCGATACTAAACCAGAGATGAGAGAGGAGGAAGATGACCAAGCTCATGTAGCTGATACAACGATGGCGTCAACTGTTATATCTGAATCTACTGACGGCAGGGTCCCATCTGAGTCTAATGACACGAAGGCCACAACCAGTCCATCTGCAACGTCTCCAGATCCCGATAAAGCCAATTGGAGGCCGATCGAGTTCATCACGGAGGCTGATATACAAGACTTCAATAATGCCAGGCCATTCGGAGATCCGGAGCCCAAACTGAGCGAGGGGCGGAAACCCCATTTCTCTGCTACCGCTAAGCCTTTCGTACCTGGAAGCTTTACATTCGGAGCACCAGAAATGGTCAATACGCCATTCCAGCCTGACTTCACTGTGCAGCCTGAGCCATTGGCTGAACCAGTGGACGATTCGGAAGACGATCGTGCCGGGTCACCTACACCCGGGCCAGATTATCCACCTGCTCCTATTACTGAACCAGAGGCACCCCAGAAGGAGGCATCTCCAGAACGCTCAATAATGCCGGCAAGAGGGCTGCTTTCTTCTCGGTTCGCATCTCCACCGCCTGCTCCTAAGGGTCTTAAGTCGTCTCGATTCGCTTCTAGTCCTCCGGAATCGCTAAAGTCGGTCAACGAAGTGGATTCCCGAGACACTCGTTCTCCGTCACCATTGTCCGGCGAACAACTTGCGCCTGTGGACGATGGCGAACAAATACCAGATGCCCATACATACGAACCGCTCCCCGTTAGCCCACCCTCAGATGCCGGTGTCCAACCTCTCGGTACTGCTACCCAGGACCTTACCTACGAGGAGATTGATACTATTATGGAGCAGATCAGCCACAACGATCCTACCATGGGAGTTAAGAGAACCCTGGAGTCATCTAAATGGCGTAATGCCAGCCCTGTCCGGAATAACCCTGAGACAGCCGTCGCCAACTCTCCTCCGGTCCAGCTGCCGCCGCAGGTTCCCTTCCGAAGCGATGCTCCTAGCCCCAGTCCCCGTCAATATCAGACTTTGCCGCAAGAGCTTATCCACCCGAAACCGTCGACAGAATTGGAGGATCCATTTGTCGACCCACCACACAGTGCACTTTCACGATCTTTTGATGGGGCTGTTCAGCGTCTGAATGGTGGTGATGGTCTTCCCGAAAGTGAATGGGATGATGCGTTCAGTGGAAGTGAGCAAAGCAAGTTTGAGCAGCGTATCTCTTATTTCGATGGTCATGTCAATGACTTGGTCGGTAGCCTGCTAACCTCTCGGTTGGATCCACTTGAAAATACCTTGAGCTCTATTCAGGATGTCTTGGCGAAAATATCTCAAAGGGCACCATCCAGCAGGCGTGAGAGACGCAGCATTTCAGCTGATATCCAAGAAAGCGACGCTGATGATGAAGACGATGAGATACCTGTACGTCGCTCCTTGAGCCCGAGAAGAGATAGAAAGTTGGAGCAGATCCGCACCGCTGTCATGGACGCTCTGAACCATCACCAGACGTCTCGTGCTCTTGCAGCCGCCCAGTCGGAGCCGGCTGAGGACGCCAAAGAGGACTCTGTCGTTATTCAAGCACTCGAAGAGATGAAAATGCAGATCACGGAGAGCATGCCCAAGTTCCATAGTGAAGATATCCGTACTATAGTAGAAGAAGCGGTCAAGAGTCATGTTCCCCCGCCTCCACCTCCGGTGATTGAAGACGATACGGAAGCGAACAAGAAATTTGCCGATATGCAGTCAAGGATACATGAGCTGGAGGAACGACTGCGGAGCGAAGAGTCAAGATCTGCTACAGAGCGCTCACGTGTTCAAGAACTAGAGGAGAAGCTTCGGGCCGATGAAGCTAAAGCAGAGACCGAGACAGCTACTAGGCGTGCTGCTGAAGATCGTACCGCTGAACTCCGCCGGCAATTGGAACAGGCAGAGACGAAGGTGGAAGTTGAAATAATGAACCGCAGCATCTTCGATCAGAGAGTACATGATCTTGAGGATCGACTTAAGGCTCAAGAAGGCAAAACAGAGCTTGAGCTTTCCGCCCGCCGCGAAGCGGAAGACAGACTCTCAGAAATCCAACGACTGCTCCGCATCTCTTCTGAGGAAGAGGATCGCCTCAGAGCTGTTGTCGAAGAACGAGATCAGAAGATCAAGGGACTTGAGCAGGCTTCTGGAAAGACATCAATGCGTCTTGCCCTACTGGAAGCTGCCCAAGCTAATGCCGAACGGACACAGGCCGAGTTGAAGAATCGCTGGAATGTTGCAGATACCGAGCTTCGTGATGCGCGACAAGAGGCCCGACGCTGGCGCGCCGAGGCCGAACAAGCCAGGGACTCAGCGACTCGGCAGACTAACGACTTCCGGCAATCGATGGACGAGAACAAACATCTTCGCAAGCTCATCGATACGCTCGGCGTGCAACTTGAGGAGAATGAGCGGATCCGAGACAACTGGAGAGCCAAGTTCGTATCTCTGCAGGATGACATGGCACATGCCGCCCGGGAAATCACCGAAGAGAATTCACGACGAACAAAGAAGGAACAAGCTCTCATCGCACGTCAAGAGGTCCTTGATGCCCGGCTACAAGCAGAGGCACGAACTCGTGAGCGCCTTGAAGTGGAGGTTGAGAGGTTGGAAAATGGAGAGCGTGCTGGTATGAGAGCGGTCAGCGAGTGCAAACGTCTGGAGTCGCTACTTGCTGAACTACGCACTGAGAACCACAACCTCCATCAGCAAGCACTTCGAGCTCAAAGAGAAACCCAAGAAGCTCGCGACGCCGCATCGTCCGACATGTTGCGTAGCCAGTTGGAGATCCAGGAAGCCAGAGATTCTGCTACGGCCGACGTCCAACGTGCCCATAAAGAAGTAGAAGAAGCCAAGGAACTTGCCGTTATCGAGATTCAAAAGGTACGCGAGTCCGTCACTGCCGAGCTCGAAGCCGCTCGCGACCAGACAAATATCGTCAAGGCCGATTTCGAAGACGAGGTCGCCAAGCTGAGAGCCGAACTCGACCAAGTCAGAATGGATGCTGACACGGCGAAGGCGCACCACGAGATGATGCTTGAAGAAGCGCAAAATACTAAAGAAGAACAAATTGAGGCCATCAAGAATGCCAAGGCCGCAGAATTGGACGATGTATCTCGCAAGCATCAGAATGAACTCGAGGATCTTCAAGCGCGCTATGAGAGGCAGATCAGCAATGCAACTGAGGATGCTCAGCGCACGGAACAAAATCTCTTAGAACGTCTGAGCCTCTCGGCCTCGAAGACGGAGCATCTGCAAGACCGTGTCGCCCATCTGGAAGAAAAGGTACAAATTGCCCAGGAGGCAGCCAGAGCTGCGGCTCAAGCTGCTGCGCAGGCCTCCAAGAGCGTGGCCATGCCTGAACCAACTGCTCATCCTGGCCCTGCCGGACAGACGAAGCAGCTAGCCCAGGCCATGGAACTCCCAGAAAAAATCTCGCCTCAAGCCCTCCGAGAATCGATTATGGTTCTTCAAGAACAATTACAAGCTCGCGAGCAGCGTATCGAGGAGCTTGAACAGAAGGTCGCCGAGCTAGACCCGGATGCCGCTACAAAGATCGCTAAGCGGGATGATGAAATAACATGGCTGCGCGAACTTCTAGCCGTAAGACATGGCGATCTTCAGGATATTATTGGGGCGTTATCTGCACAGAGGTATGATAGAGAAGCGGTTAAGGACGCGGCCATTCGCCTTAAAGCAAACCTTCAAATGGAAGAGCAAGAGCGCGAGCGTGCCATGAATGGTGGTTCTGCCCTGAATCTGCCTAACATCGCCGCGACTATTTCAAAGGCTGCCACTCCTCGGGTTGCTCAGGCCGTAGGCCCTCTCGCTGCGGCTTGGGGTAGCTGGCGCAAGGCGACCCAGTCACAAAACGTATCGGCAGCCACATCGTCTCCCGCCCACAGCAGGAACTTGACACCTTCCAAGTCTAATTCAGTGAGCTCTCAAAACAGCCTGCTCTCTGGACTGATGACGCCACCAACTTCGGGCATCCGCACAACGCCGCTTGCAGAGTCGAGTCAAGTACAACCTACAGCGTTTGGAAATACCGGGCGCCGATTCACGGCCGAAGAATTTGCCAACAGGGGTCGGGGACCGTCAGTCACGGCTCGGCAGGCCGAGAAGATGCCTATAGCAAGTACGCCTCCTCCTCGACAGGAGCGAAAGGAGCCCCGTACGCCGCCCATGATGCAGCCTAAATCGTACGATGACGATGCTCACATGGCCGAGTTTGACGACGCGTCTTTCTTTGACGACTAAATAATATGAAACGCCCGCTTTTTGTACAGAGACTACAAATATTGAGGAGGTGGCGAGGGTGTGTATAGGGGCGAATGCGGTGCTGTCTTGGATGTGCTTTGATATCATTTGCTATTTTTCTCGTCACGCTAGATTGATACCCAATACCCCTTTACATTCTGCTTTCTGTTGCTTGTTGCACAGTTGATGCGCAGGAAATATAATGACGCCCAACATACACATTTGATCTACTCAACAGATCAAAACGAGGCAAAATCTCGAGATTGATTCAGGAGATACAGCCATTCTTTTTTCCTTTGTTACTTTTGCATGGTCTGGGGGTTGATTGGGAGAGGCACGCTCTTTTCACGCAAGTCAGGAGGCATATTGTGCACATGATCCCGGGGCAGGAAGGAGACATTCTAGCAGGGGACGCATAGGAGAAGCATTAATAGGAGGAGATTGCACAAGAATGTAGATATATAGTAATAATCAGTATCACATCTCCCTACAACTGAGTGACTCTACGGGACGGTATTTCCGATCACGATAGAATCTACATACATAATAAGATCGGCTATTCTGAATGCTATTTTGGTAAGTAGCTCACCTACGCGATGTACGAGAAGTGATTGGCTCGGGGAGATTGAAGGTAGCACCCAGCTGGGCAGTAGGCTGGATGCCTAAGTGGTCTGCTGGTAACCATCGTGGGGCTCGTCGGCAGATACGAGCGGCTGCAACGAAGATCGGCGGGGAACGGTATGCAAATGACCTCGTCTATTTTTTTTTTCCCCTCTGTTTCTATGTACTACTACAGCATATCCAGAGGAGGGAAGGAGAGAATGCAGCACGGTGAAAGACAGTAGTACCTATTTTCTATAATTATCTAGCCGGCCTTTTTTTCTTTGTCTTCTCAGCAAGTACCAACACGAGATCCTGAGCAACATATCGGGTTCTTTTGTTTGAACTCGTGACTTACACAATTGGGGAAAATGAAGAAATTTGGGGTTGGACTCCTTTCTTAGAGAGGCGAAGTATACGGCACTGGTGTGGAGGGATACGGATACCTAGGGATGTGATGGGACGATGGGATGTCTCGGCGAGCTTTTTTCTCCTTGGGCTTGGACTTGGACTTGATTTGAAGCTGGACTTGACCGCTAGCCTACGTTACATCTAGCTACCTGTAGGTAAGGGTAGGTACGTACGGGAAGAATTGATTCACTTTCGAAGAGGAAAGCAAGAATCTTCTACTTTCTATCTACTCTTTTGCTTCTTGTTGCTGCACTGTGTATCTAGATGGCTACCTACACCGTTGCTCTCGTATCTCTTGTTTCCATCTTCTTGGGTTAGGTACTTCTTGTACAGTGATAAATAGGCAAAGGGTATACCATATATACTGTACTAGCTAAGTATGTATATTAGTAAGTACCTAATGCAGGCTTGATTGATGCAAATGTGGGCTTATATACGCCACGTGGATCGCTACTGCGGGAGTTATATGTAGGTAGTGAGGGGGCGGGCTTACATAGTACAGACCTTAAAAGAGGCGTGCGTGAGACGGGTATGTAGGATGTGCAGTATGCTGTGTTGATGTATGTGTTTATGTATGCTTGCATTTACATTTACCTACGTCCTATGTTAAGGTAAGCTAGGGATGGGATAGGTAATGTTTACCTAAGTACTGGCCATGTTAGTCCCCAGCGGTTTGGTGGTTACAATTTCACAGCAGCGCACAGCACAGCTCAAGCTCAGCAAGCTCATTCGCAGCATACACACAGTCAGCCAAGTCAAGTCAAGTCAAATCCCGGTATACCCGGTTTCGAGACAAGACGCCCGGGATGACACCGTGACCTGCGGTGATGCAAAGAGAGAAAAACAGCTGAAATAAAATACGAGGCAAGATGAGAGTAAGGGAAGGAAGAGACATTACGTGGTGCGGTGTTACGCGAGAGACGAAGATTCTTCTCGTCTGGTTTGCCTATAGCGCATGGGGTAGTGTATGTGGAATGTGATAGGTTGGCGCGGATTCGGGGACCTGAGCTAACCCAGGTAATAGGAGTAACGGCTTGCTTTGCTGAAGAAATCGAGAGACTAATACACTGTATGCATGCATGGCTAGCGCATGTCATGGCAGGACGTTACTTTATAGGTAGATATATGTATGTGTGAGTGTAAGTAGTAAGTATAGTATAGGAGGAGGTAGGCAGGTAGGTCAAGTATATAAAGACAACCGCGAGCCGTGCTGTTTTTGATATAGATGGAAGTCAGCAGACAGGATAAGGCACAACAAAACGTCTCTTAATATACTGCTACAGAGAAATAATTAGCTCGACAGTCGTTCGTTCGCTACCAGTTGCAACCTCACCAGGCCTACCGAGAGTTTTTCGACACAACCTGCTCCTATACCTACGCTTAATAATTAATCCTACCGCCCGGATATCAACCCAGAACGACATCAAGATATCAAAATGCAGCTTGTCAAGATCTTCGGCGTTCTATCGGCCGCTGCTTCTGCTTTGGGTGCGACAGGTAGGTCCTAACTACCGTTACTAATGGATGTATATATGTCCTGTCGTCCCATACACAGCCTACATATTGCATTCATTCATTCACTGACTTACACATCTCCCTAACCAACCCCAACGTCAACCTCCACCATGCCCAACCTCACTACGTCACCACCTCCCTTACTTATCCTAGACATTCCCATCTTATCCCGCATACATCAACTCTCTCTCTCTCTCTCTCTTTATACCCAGCTAAACTAACATAAACCTCCCTTTCCTCATAAACAGTCGCCTACGACCAAGGCTACGACGAGTCGGGCCGGAGCATGACGGCCGTAGCCTGCTCAGACGGCCTCAATGGCCTGACTACGCGCTACGGCTGGACCACGCAGGGGCAAATCCCTCGCTTCCCCTACATAGGCGCAGCCGAAGCTGTCACGGGGTGGAACTCGACGGGCTGCGGCACGTGCTGGCAGCTCAGCTTCAGGGGCAGGAGTATCAATGTCCTCGCCGTGGACCACGCCGGAGCCGGTTTCAATGTTGCGCTCAAGGCTATGAATGATCTTACGAATGGCCAGGCGGTCGCCCTTGGACGCGTGGATGCTGCTGCTGTACAGGTGGGGAAGGCGGCTTGTGGATTGTGAGGGATGGGTGTTGGGATGGCGGATGGGAGAGGAAGCTTGGGGAAGGGAGTTGAATTATGGGTTATGGCTTACGGATTATGCGTTTATATCCTGAGATACGGAAAATATAATGTCTGATTTAAAAAAAAAAAAAAAATTTCAGTCCAGACCTATAACCTATGTCATTTTGTGCAGAGTGTCGGGAATACCCCAATGTCGACGGGTTTTGGGCGGTGACTGTTGCTGTCGTCCAGTTTTTTCATAGGAAGGTTATTGAACTGACTACCTACTTACTACCTTATCACCAACACTTTTACTCAAGTTGGGTTTCTTGTCCCCCCCTGGCAAGGCCCTTCCCATAACGCCCACTCTCACGGCATCTTTAGAGTTGATCGACTATAATTATGCGCTCTGAGCATAGTTTATCTCTTCGTCAAATATCAGGGGCAATACAGAGGATCGGCAATAGCTTGAACTCGTCTGCTGTGTTGACAATCGCCTCGGCAGCTTGGTCAGGAACTCCCTATTGGGCCAATGGTAGAGAACCCTCTTGTTGTAGCTAGAAAGGGTGTGTGCTCCTTTGACGAGTATCTGCGCCTAACCTAGGTATATTTCTTACGCCCTCCCTTCGAGCATGCTCCTGAAACCTGCGGGTGGTTGCCGTTAGGCTGTCGATATTCATACATTCATGTTCAATCTGCTCTAGTCTAGCGCTCCAGCCGAGGACATGGTGAGGGTATTTGGCTCGAGCTGGAGCTGAAGTTGTCAACTTCGTCGTTGTCTTGTCCCAACATACTGAGTCAGTCTCTTAATGCTTTGAACGCGTTTCCTGTGCTTGTAGCGCTTGGACCGGGTCACTGGACTTGCATATAGACGTGTATGCTTGAGGTACGGAGTTAAGGTCTAGCATATGCACGAAGAAAGTGCATGCATACACTTGAACCGCGGGATGTTTGCGTTCTCGCCAACTTTTCCTTCATCCTATTAGTTAGCTTTGTCTTACCTGAACTAACCTCCTTGAAGAGACACCCGACACACGGGAAGCCGATCGAAAGGAAAGATACATAGATCTTTTCCCTGTGCGGCCTTTTAACTCCCGAGTTCTCGTCACACTTCGGGTCGTACTAGATTCTGAGTAACTATGCGAGAAGCCTACGGCTCTGTACATTCCTAGACAAAGCTCAAAAGCAAACTAGGGGTTTAGTAATTATGGGAGTTTGGATTGTCCCGAAGCCCATATCTTACATGACTGCACCGGGAATGTAACAATCACCGTCCGGACGAGTAGAATGCGCTGCTACGCCGTTGATACCTGGCTGATGGAAAAGCGGGCTTGATGGTTCCTTTCTCTTTGAATATATGTAGGCTTCTTATGTAGTTGCCTACAGGGCCGTCCTTCAACCTTTCATCCTTAAACATGACGCTACTATTACTACTAGTCCGGTATATAAAGCATTCGAAGTCATATTCTACACTCATCAGTTCGGATCCCTGCCTTTGTAGGTGACCAGTCCATGACAGTGATGTGGTGATTCAAGCCAATGTGCTTCTATTAGATAAGCGGCCAGAGCCGAAGTGGTATCATCGGGAGACTCCCTAGTAATGACCATCACATAACGATATTGTCCCAATATTGATTCATTCGAGTTATCATACACCCTATCCTTTTGGTACCAAGTGGCTCACATCACGTCTGTGTTTCAGACCTGAATCAATTTGTTGAACATCATGGCTGGCCGCAAACTTCTCCCAGGCCTTGCATGTCTGCTCGACCACGTTGGGAATCTCCTTGTTGGTTATCTGATTAGGTAGTTGCTATTTTAACACAATGTTAGCTGTCATATCATACAAACAGAATGAATGAATGAAGCAGAAGTAGAGAGAGTGGCACGATGGCAAACGCACAATAATGTTCATATAAAGCCCTGCACTGGCATGTACAATCAAGTGGCAATGGAATGGCCAGACACCAGGGTTATCAGCTTCCCACTGAATGACGATATAAGTCGGCTCATCCGGCGTCCCTGGGCCAAGCTGCTGCCCATCTCGGCGTTGGGGGTTATCCGGGTTGGTTATGACGCCGTCCCACTTGCCAACACCTTCAGCAAGTACCCAGAAGTCGGATTTACCATGGAGGTGCATGTTGTGCATAACTGGAAAATAATTTGATACTATAAGTCGAATGGAAGTGGCGTTTCCAGTATTAACAATATTGTATTCTGGATGTGCCGAAAAGTTTGTCTGGCCGTAGAAGGCATCGCGCAGAAGGGGGTCACTGTCATTCATCAGTCAACTGATGCTTTAATTCCACTTTTCTATCCGTAGAGCCGACGACTATCACTCTTCTCGAATTGAGACGCGAGGTCATCGCCGGTAAATTTCAGTCACCAAGCCTTGACTTACCCATAATTGGCATAAAAGCTTGAATTGTCAACATAGAAGAGCAGATTGCCAGTCTCGTTTGTTGTTACAGTAATGTCAACGTTTCGAGTAATATCTGGCGTTTTAGGCGTCTTGGGGACTATGGGGACTGTAAGTGAAAGAGGATCCTGTGAAAGCATTTCAAATGTCAGTTATTTTACGTGGCGAAGTGCAATTTGATATGATCCAAGTCTTACATTGGCGCAGTTATTTGACTGCCAGGTAGCACCAGTTGTGGTTGGTAAGTTCTTTTGATCAGCGTGCGGGTAGTAAATAATGGCTGTAGCGTTGGGCTGAAAAGATGTTACGTTCAAGCAGGGGACGTCGAGCTCGGATCTCATCCATACGGCATCGGTGGCTTTACCAGTGGCTTTGACTAGTACATCTGACCTCTGTCCCACGCCTAAGGTAACTACTTTCGTGGTGTATGGTTTGATCGGGACAAAATCATTGGCAATGATGATCAGTTCGTGGTTGTCGATTGAGAATTTCTGGTTTCCATTACCTCCAGTGTTGACTAAACGCAACAGATGAGTTTTCCCCGTTTCAAAGAAGAAAGTTGAGCGTGTGACGTCTTTCGACTTGCAGGGAACGCCCGGAGCTACCAAGCTACAATTGAACGGCATTTTCCCGTTTATAAGATTGCTATCCACGGGTAAAAAGTCTGGAGGTATGTGGTAAACAGACAGTAAGTAGCTGAAATACTCTGTATGGGTATAGTCGGTCTAATCAGAAATAAGTATATAGACAACGTAAGTCCTCTTTCAGAACAACTAACCAAGAGGATAGGGCCTAGGTCGATATCGTATTTTGAGTGCGGCGGCCTGGTAGATGGCATTAGTGTGTGAGAAGGGTTCAACACTAGAGAAACAGATAAGACGGTATATAATCGAGTGAAAAGTCATAGAGAGAAGTACGGGCCTAAGAAGCCGAACAAAAACAAAAAGGGCAGCCAGACGTCGCCCTTCTCGACTTAACTGTTGAGTGAGATTAGGGATGGGGTCAGGCGGGCAAACTAAGTTTTGAAGAGATACGCATACCCATGTATGACCATAGGTCCGAACAGACCATCAATATACTGGGCGGAATAGTGAGAATGCCACCAACTGGTGCCGTACGACTCTGCGTGAAATTTGTACACAAATGTTTCTCCTGGTGCAATAGGACACTGGTGAACTGAAGGTACCCCATCGTACCAAGGTGTCATCCTCTGAGGAAGTCCATGCCAGTGAATGGAAGTACCTTCCTTTGGACCATCGATGGCATTATGTACGGTAACCTCGATCATGTCACCCCAATTAGCTTCAATAAGTGGTCCTGGAAATTGATTGTTAACAAGCAGCATGCTTTTCTGAACCCCATCAGGAGCTTTGGTTGCTCGGCTGATTGTAAATTCGTAGTGTCGAGTTCTTCCTGTAAGAGGAGCAGACTCTGAGGCATTGTAGATGATGTCCTCGAGCGTTACATCATGCAGTATCTACTCAAGTTAGACTTTGATGAACGCTAAAATAAGGACGGGGATATTATATTAGAAGATGGTAGTATACCTCCCTGGGTTGAATCAAAGTCTGGTCTGGGGTCTTGACCGTAAGGCCTTTCCCTTTGTCCTTGATCGCATGAAACCTCTCATTGTCAACGCTAGCAGCAGCTGTGGCTTGACATGGCATGAACAAAACGGCGAGAGCCAGGAAGGAACAAATTTGACGACTCAACATATCCGCAGAACATATGGTGTGAGCAGTCGTAAAGAACCACTAATGCTCTGGCGAGTGCTTCTGACGTATCAGTTCGTTTGGAATCAAACTATGGGAGTCCGATTAGTTGGGCAGCGGTCTTATACGAGTGTGGCCACACCGGAGCGCTATGACCTGAAATAGGGATATTCATTAAGTAGGTACAAAATTGTACTTCCATTGTAACAGACCTGACATGGGTATTAAGCATCTAGATAAAATGAGGAGGTTACATAAACGGGTTCAACGCCAAGACACAACATCTTGTCATATTGCAAGTTCAGATCAGTAAGGTTACTCCCCCCTGCTTACGGCCATCCCTTCACAGGCCACTTTAAAACGCCACAAACAGGCTTAACGCGTTTTTAAGCTTCTTGCAATTTTTTTTAACTTTACTTATATAACTTTTAAAATTTGTTGTTATAATAGCTAAATTTTTTTTAAAATAAATATTAACAATAAATTAAAATTATATATTAATGCTATTATTTATAATATAAAGCAGCTTTAAAATAAAATAATAAAAAGTTATATATTTAATACTATTTTAAAAACTTTTATTTTAAAAAAACTTATTATAACTTTTAAGTTTTTTTTTTTTTTTTTTTTTAAAAAAAAAAATAAAAATAATTAATTAATTTTTTAAAAAAATATATATATTTAGCTTTATATTTTTATTAGCTAACGATAAATTTTAATATAATATATATTTATAATATTTAAAAGTTTTATAACTTAATAAAATATAATATTATTTTTAGCTTGCGCATAGTATTTTTATATAAACTATTTAAAAATAAATTATATAATTATAGCTAATATTTATTTTTTAACTATTTAAAGGCTATTAAAATAGTTTATATTTTATAACTATTAAAATACTAATTATATAAACATGGTCTCTTTTACTTGTACTAGACAGTATAAGTAAGTAAGGCCTGCACAGCTAGTATTTAATTACTAGGTTATTATATATACGCTATTATACGTGATATATTAAGACCGTGCGAGTAGGTTCTTTGCTTGCATAATAAGGCAGAGCTTTTATATCTTTTCTACCTTTTTTAATTTTTTACTTTTTATAAAATAAACATATAAAATAAAAAATATATTATTATATACTAATTTTAAAAAATTTACTATATATATATTTTTTTTAGCTAAACTAATAATAACTTATATTTTTAATGCTAATAAAAAATTATTAGGTTGTTATAAATTTATATAGCTTATAAGCTTTTATAAAAATATATTAAATAATAGTTAAAACATATATTTTTTACTATTTATAATTTTTAAAATATTAAATAATTTTATGAAAATTTTATAAAGTAAACTATTAATAATATAGCTATAAAATAATATAAAAATATTTTTATAGTTTTTTAAAAAGTTTAATATAGCAATAACTATATAAAAAATTTTAATATATAATATTTATAGTTAATAAATAAATAAAAAAGGTTATAAAATTATTTAACTAATAAAATATAGTTGTTATTTTATAAACTATATTATAATAAAGAGCATTTATAATGTTTTATTAAATAAAACTATTAACTTAAGCAATATAACTTACTCGCATAACAATTGCTAAACATTAGCTAAAGGCTATATTATTAAGACCTAGCACTAGTAATTTTACTACTAGATAAAAGCAACCTTTTAATGCAAGTTTTTAAAATTTAGTTTATTATCTTATAACGCATCTAATGACCTAACCCTTATAAATATTTAGTTATAATATTAAAAAAGTTAGCATTATATGCTTTTAAAAGCACTTTTATAAAGCAAAAGGTTTTAGTAGCTGTTAAGTATATTGTTAAATTATTTATAAGCCCGTTTTTATATAGTGGACCTTATATATATAGGTTAGCAACCTAGTTACTTTTTATACTTTTTTATTTATTTATATACTTACGCTCTTTATTTATATTTATTAAATATATAACAAGATTTAATATATATATAAAAGCTTTTATAAAAGTTAAATAGTTATATATGCTTAATTTTTTAGCTTATATTATTTTAATATTTATTAACATTGTTTTAAATTAGCTATACTAGCTTAAAATAATGCTTAATATATTAAAAAAAAAACTTTATATTTAATTAAGCCTTTATATATATAGCTAATATTTAAAAGCTAAATAAAAATTATATAAAAATAATATATAAAATAATGTTAGTAGTTATAAAGTTTTTAAACAGCCTATTAATATAGGTGAAGGCCTTTAAAATATAAAAATAAAAGCACAAAATATATTAAAGTAAAAAAGGCCATTTAATTGACTGTAATACTGTTAGTTGTGAGTGGCGAGGCCTTCAATTGCAGTAAGTGGCTTTGGCTAAAAGTGGCTCGTGAGGGGACCTTCGTACGGGCGGGGGGGGGGGAACCCTAGTATCCTCGCGCCACTATCCCACTGGATATATATCTTTACAACAGCGACCTTTGTCATTGATAATAACAAGCTTCATAGCGATGTAACTTGCCTCGAGGTCAGAGTCAGTTAAGCAAGGTATTGCGATGGTAGGATGCTTGTAATGTGGCGCAGAAAATACAACGGTGAGAAGTCGATGCTCCACGAAATAGGCCCGAGCTCATTTTCGGTCTCCGTAAGGGCTCCAAGTTACACGAGACACATCCAGTACTCGGATGGGCCTAGATTTTGGGGTCTGGTAGCTCACGTTGTAGCTTGCATGGAACCTTATGGCTGACTGCTGACTAAGTACACAAACTAAGTTGACGATCGGAAGATGACCTGCAGAGTCTTTTTGCATTGTAACCTTCCAGATGCCCATGGGAGGCTGACAGCAGCATGTTGCTTATTTTTGCATGTCCGCGCGACAGGCGTATATGCAGCAACGCTAGATATTCATTGTTGGGGCACAGCCGGGCTGAGATTGGACGCCTTACGCAACAAACTACAGGTCATATGCAAGGTGTGGAAGGGGTGTTGCATCTTATATCACACTACCTCGGCGCGTTTTGCGGCTAGGAAAAGGAGGTTGCTCCCTTGACACTCTATTGAGCTAGCTCGAGGTATAGCTATCCTGTATTTTCCATTGATGTCTGCCGGGTTTCCGTTTTAATCCTGACTCGGCCCGCCTATCATCTCAGCTATCATCCTCAATCACAATCCTCATTCAACATCTCTCTATGTTAAGGACAATTATTTGGTAGCCGCAAACTTTATCTTTTGGCCCTTGAGTATGTCGTTAAGCACGGAAGAAGCTCTCGCTCTAGCCGAGCGTATTGAGAATGCCCTCAACTGCCCGGACCCCGCCTCCAATCTGGGTGACGATAATATACGTCGCAGACTACGTGAGGCCGGACGAAAGCTATCTCTCGCCATGGAAGCTCCTGGGGATACCATACACCGAATCAACAACACCGTAAGCTGCAACTGCTCTTTTCTTGGGCTATTCAGCTGTGTTAACTTTAACTGTTCAGCCGCTGCAACTTGCCCTTGCCCGCATCGGAGTTGAGACCGGCATCTTCTCAAGCCTTGCTGGAGCTGAAGGGTCTACTCTATCCAACAGCAAGCTTGCGGAAAAGTCAAAGGTTGAACCGATTCTCATGAGTACGCATATGAATGCTGTTGTCATGTCTCACTCCAGCTGATCCCAAAGCAGAAAGACTTTTGCGATACTATCAGTCATACGGAATGGTCGCACAGCCAGGCAACGATGAGTACTGTGCCAACAATATCACCAAGGCTTTGGGCTCGAGTACTGGCCAGTGTGGCATCAACTACTTGTAAGCTACCAGTTTATTTTGAAGGGGGGACACAGGTACTGACGTCAACTACAGCTTCGAAATGGTATCCCCTACTTTCATGGCATTCCCCAAGTATCTTCGAGAGAATGGCTACGCCAATCCTACCGACCCCAACAACAGCCCCTGGCACGTTGGTCACTCTACCGACATGTCTCCGTTCGCCTGGCTTCAAAAGAACCCGGAACATATGGGCTACTTCTTGCCGTGGATGGCAGGCCAGCGCGAAGGACTGCCGATATTCCTCGACGTGATAGATTTTAGGGAGGAGTTGGCCCAAGGATCCACCGAATCGACGCCGCTCTTCGTCGATGTCGGCGGCGCGATGGGGCATCAATGCATTGCTCTAAAGCAAAGATGTCCTACCGTCCCGGGCCGTATCATCCTACAAGAACTGGCCCACGTCATTGCGCAAGTGAAGGCCAGCCCCTTGCCTGGTTTTGATGGTATTGAGGCGCAAGCCTACGATTTCTTCACCCCACAACCCATTCGAGGTACGAATAATTCTCTGTATATGTCTTGCTTCTTGAAGAATCACTCTCAATCCGAGGTCAAGCCTATCGTGGGCTACCACTTTCAAGCTTTTCGCCTCGCTAATACAGGTGTCAGGTGCCCGCGCGTATTATCTCCGTAATATCCTACATGATTGGCCAGATCACAAGTGCTTGGAGATTCTCGACAATATGAAAGCCGGTATGACATCTGATTCGGTACTTTTGATTGATGAAATGGTCCTTTCCGAGAGGGGTGCTCCGTGGAGGGCGACGCAGCTCGACATGGCCATGATTACCTGCTTGGCCGCAATGGAGCGATCAGAAGCTCAGTGGCGAGACCTACTTGATGCAGCTGGATTCTATATCAAAAAAGTTTGGAAATATACAGAGGAGTGCGAGGATTGTGTCCTAGTCGCTGCTCTCAAGTAGTTTGGCCTCTCAGGCCCCCCAAACATTTTGTTCTATGGCTGTGCCAGTTTTCATTTTAGGGGGCCAGGGTTTATTGTATCACGATCAAGATGATCAAGACTATACAGAAACACATTTATCCAATGAGTGAACTTCGAAGTTTTGACCACATAACCCACAGTTAGTCGAACTACGTCTTCATAAGTAGTTGTTTAATAACCTGGAAATTGACACTGTCTCTATATACCTTCACAAGATCTCAAATACGCAACTAATTAGCTATTGGAAGAGCAATGCGAGACTCCCTGGATCATCTAACCGCTCCAAATACCCATCGCTACATACTACGATACGCAGTAATTGCGCATGATTTGCTCACTGTCGACAGCTCGACATCTCATTGTCATCCTCAACGAGGGTTTCGTTTAGATACTTAGCGTGACGAGCCGACGATCTCGTGAGATCCACAGCTTTTAGCCCGTAGAGACAGATCTGTGATTGATGTCAGGCAAGCAAGCCATTCGCCGGTATTGGCAGGTGGCGAAGTAGGTGGATGGTTGAGGAGGTGAGGAGGATGGCGCCCAATAATCTTGGCGATGTGTGTGTCTAAGGCTCAGCTGAAGCTGAAAAGGGCACATCCGCATCATGGAGCTTATTTGGTGTGAAGCCGACCGGTAGGACCTACCCAAGTATATAACTTATTTCTCTGCACTGTGTTTCTAAAGATAGCTATGCCTCAGAGGCGAGGTCTGTTGTTGGAAGTTATTATAGGTGTGTGCCAACCTTTTCACTGCCTGGGCAAATCTAATTGATCAAATAATACGACATACCCCAGGAATTTAATCTATTTCACTTAAGAGCACCACGCCTTATCAACCCTTTGGTTAAAGCAACTACATGTTTTTGAAAGAATGGATCCGGCGACAGCTCCCCCAGCCCCCCCTTCTCTCCCTAATATTGATCGCGGGGTACCATTGATTGCGGTATACTCGTCCCTCTGCGGGATATCCCTCCTCTTTCTAGTTCTTCGCCTCTGGGCACGCCTAAGCCTTCGTGCAATAGGTTGGGATGACATCTTCATGTCAATTACTTGGGTACGCATACCCAAGAACCTGCCATAGAATCACATTCCTTCTGGGGTTGCGGGTACTAATAGCTTTTATACGAGATCAGGCCTTATTTGCCTCCTTGACCATTATAGTCGGCTTCATTGGAGGCAATGGAGGCGCACGACACGTCTATTACCTCAGCATCGATCAAGCGAAGTATGTCTTGAAACTCAATTACATCGCTCAACCCTTCGGGATCGTTGCTGTTGGAACCGGAAAAATTGCCGTCGGGCTCATGATCCTCCGACTATTCGGTTCTGCCTCTCTTTGGAGAAAACGGGCTTTATGGTCTTTGCTGCTACTTACCGCGATTATCACAATCCTCACTGCCATCTTCACTTATACTCAATGCAATATCCCTGCCGCCTTATGGGAACCGTCCTTGCGGGCGACTACGTACTGCTGGAACCCTTCAGTCCAGAGTAACTTCAGCATCTTCAGTGCTAGTTGGAACGCTTTCATGGACTTCATACTCGCCGCATGGCCCATGATGTTCATTTTACGGCTGCATCTCACCGCTCGCAAACGAAATGGTCTGATCCTGCTTCTGGGCTTGGGCTCACTCTCCGGAGTGGCCGCGGCTTTCAAGACGGCCCAACTCGTATCACTTGCGGCCAGATCGGATCTCACCTGGGAAACATTCCAACTGTTCATCTGGGTCAGTGTCGAAATCACAATCATCATTCTTTGTGGCTCAGTCCCAGCAATGAAGCCGTTATGGGACCGATTCATCTCACAAGGAAGATTCGGGAATACCAACTCAAGCCAGAGGTACTGGCGGTACGGCTCTAAATCATCTTATTTCAAGTCATCTAGCAACAAGGAAACCTTACAAGGACACGAACTCTCAGAGATCGGTAATGCGATAGGAGCCACCAGTTTTGTGACTACGGCAAAAGCTCCTGATGATGGCAACTTCTCAGCGGATACATCAAGTCTGACGCCTATCAATCTACCTCAGCTTGATCATGAAGCAATACACGTTACGCGCTCAGTTCAAGTTAACTGGGGGCGCGCTCATGGCACCTAGGAGATGCCTTCTAAATGTATACCACATCATTTACAACGGGAGGATGTAGTTAAAATTTTAGGTTTATCTTTGATTAATGATCTTATATATTTTTTATACCTTACTATCTAGGGTTGATTATCTGGGTTGAATTGAATGCGTAATTTGTTGTAGTTTATAACGTTCGCGGTTATGTGGGTCCACAGGGGGCGGGGGAACGTAGTTCCTCTGCTCCTCGTATATAATGAGCATGTCACGCACTAGGTAGGTATTATGTAGAGTACAACTTCTTCCACAGCACATCTGAATTCACTTCACATGATCGCATCTAGAGTGCACCTGGTCCACTTCCACTGTTCCCCAATCGACAATACTCTCCGTGAGACTACTTCAATCTAAGGGTTTTTTTTATGCTCCACTATATGTTCCGCATTGCTGCATCAACATCTGCTTTTACATCATAAGTATAAAGCCACTGTTGCACCGTGGGGTCTGCATATGGGTTGGGAAACCCCTCATTGGCTACGTTCCCACGCATATGCGAGTCGCGTTCTTCCTGAGATGGTCCATCCTCCATTTCCAAGACACATCCTATCTTTTGAGCTTGATCCCTGGCTAGTAAAGCCCGGGCTTGGCGACGCTCGCAGAATATCTTGAGTCGCATTGGAATACTGTCTTCTGAGGTATTTTTCGGAAGGAGGTGGCCAAGAAATGCCCCATCTTCGATGGATTGCGAAGCTCCCTGAGCTCTTGGGGTTGAAGTGTTGCGTCAGTAAAGGATGTTAGTTGCCTATCAGCAGTTACTCACAGGTACGGCTGCATTGCATGTGCTGCATCGCCTATCAGGATCGTCCTTTGAGCCTCGTCGTCTATCCAAACCCGATTCTCCTCTGGCAGTTGTACCAACGTCCAGAATCTAGTGTGGGCCGCAAATTCAAGTAGCTTCACAAAGGTTGGGTCCCACTGAGCAAAGCACCTCCGTAACTCGTCGAGGTCTGCTTCTCTGGGACCAAGTTGAACTCTTCCTTCAACGGGATCTGGGCACGTTAGAGACACATTGAATATCCCATCACTTGGTAATTCATAGGCCACGATATGAGACCTGGGTCCTATCCAGCAGGAAACCGCAGGTGGGTTGACGAGGTGGCCGAGCTCCGAATTTCCGCGGACGAAGTCTAGATCTAGAGTGAAACGGTAAACCAACTTTCCTGTTGCACATAACGTATGTGGGCGACCGAGAATTGTGCTTCTACAGAAGCTTCGCTCTCCATCAGCGCCAATAATGATCTGCGCCGTGAGGACATCGCCGGCGGCTGTGGTGATAGACGGAACACTAAGATCAATACGAGTGACTTGACTGTTTACCCTAAGGGTGACCTTTAACTTGCGAGCCTCGTCGAGGAGAATATTTAGAATCTCCCTTCGATGGATGAGAAGATGGGGCGTTCCAAACTTCATCTCCATATCCGGCCAAAGCTGGAGCTCGTGTAGAACCTCTCCATCACGATAGGAAAGAAACCTCATGAACTCTGGCATGGCTGCCTTGCTTTGGACAAGATCTAGAAGTCCCCAGTCTTGCATAATCTTTGTTGAGTTGGGGGGCATCTGGATCCCAGCACCGAGCTAACGGCCGTGTTAGCCACTGGATTTGGAGAGGATCTTGGATCCGTGACACAAATACTTGGTTTAAGTAGCGGTGATAATACTCACCTCGCTAAACGACGGTTGTGCTTCCAACAAAGTCACATTGTGACCGGATCGAGACAGGGCAATCGCGGCACTTAGGCCGCCTAGCCCACCCCCTACAACTATAATGTTAAGCATCGCTTTTTATTTCTGATGACCCGTGATATCATCCAGAAACAAAATTTGCCAGAGTTGAGTACTATACAACATGTCACAGTTCACACTGTCGGGCGGTCTGTATAGACATATTATTATTGCACAAAGAAGGAAAGAATCTCTGTGAAGCAGAGATTTCCTAAATCTACTTAAGTACTCATATAGGGGTAGTTGTAGTCCGTGCTTCGGGGCCGGAGCTTGTCCGGATCGGAATCGTGACACACCAACCAGGCGCACTACCCTCAAAGATAGTCTTGTTTCCCTTTAACCTGTTCCACTATTAATTGCCTAATTATCAATACGTAGTAACTTAGAGATCATATTCATCATTTAACCTAGGCTTACTAGGGTAGAAGTTCTTGCGTCACTTAGACTGCATTGCTACCTAGTTTCACAGTGCGTAATGTTTTATTTCTAGGCAATGCAGGACTTGAGCTGATCTTGCAGTACGATTTAAGGCTGTTGCACAATTTAATTACATGCTACTTTAAAGGCATGTTTTTAAAGCAGCTTATTATTAAAACTTATAAAAATAAACAATTAAATAAAATTTATATTTTAAAACTAATAATAGGTTATTATAGTTATTGCTTATTATTATTATTATTATTATTATTATTATTATTATTATTATTATTATTATTATTATTATTATTATTATTATTATTATTATTATTATTATTATTATTATTATTATTATTATTATTATTATATTTGTTGTTTTTTTTTTATATTAACGTATCTCACGGCCATATTTGCCACCCA
>Ga0247782_1000046_pt1 | contig 173191 bp, 131 predicted proteins | sample UWRJL019104C5_FD_179928 | JGI IMG/M metagenome (GOLD analysis project Ga0247782, IMG submission 179928) | Plant litter microbial communities from Arlington Agricultural Research Station in Wisconsin, United States - UWRJ-L019-104C-5 | ecosystem: Environmental > Terrestrial > Plant litter >... | reverse complement strand
GTTATGCTGCTTTAAAAGCTTTTATTTAGTTAGTGTTTTTAACTTTGTTTTTAAGTTAATTTACTATATTTTTAAGTATACTAATTGCTTGCTGCTTAAAAATAAATTAAAGCTTTTTTTTTTTTTACTATTTAAAAAGTTTTGCTTAAGCTTATTAAGTTATTATTAAATAAGTTAGCTTAATAATAAGTTAAGCTATTATTACTATTAATTGTTTAATTTATTTTTTTGCTAAAGTAAGTTATTACTTTTGCAATTTTTTTTTTGCTTATATTTTTATTTATATACTAGCTTAAATTTTTGCTAATAGCTTTTAAGTTAATTTTTTATTTTTTAAATCTAAGCTTTTTACTTTAATGCTTAAGTTAAATAAATTAGCAACTAGTTTTTACTTAATAGATTTAAAAATAAATTTAAAAGTTAGTTTGCAAATAAATTTTAATTTAAGTTTAACTTTTAGTTTTAATTTACATAGTTTTTTAAACATAAATTTATTTTACTTGCTAATAAACAAATAATTAAAATATAATAATTTTTACTATTTAAAATAATTTAACTAGCTATAGTTTACTATTACTAAAAGTAAACAAATAAAAAAAGCTTATGTTTTAATTAATTATTAAAAAGTTTTTTTTATATACTTAGTAGTTTTAATTATATGCTAAATATATGCTTAAATTAATTACTAAAAATAAAAAAAATAACTATAGCTAGCTAAATATATAAAAAAATATATACTTATTTTTTTTTTAAAATAAGTATAAGTTGCGGCTATTACAATCTAGCGGCTACTAGCTACTAGCGGCTACTGGCCGCTGCATAAAAGTGGCCGCTGGCTAACTGATCAGATCACGTAATAGTAGCTGTAGCATGTCTTCTGGTCCAGCAATTACCCTGCTCCTGTTTGTCTTGATCAGCCCTAGCACGGCCAACAGTCTCCCACCTGTTGGTCCATAACATTAACAAAACGGCGCAAAAGTGCGTTAGCGCTTAACATAGCTATTAACAAGCATAAATAATCTAGCAGGTTAAACACCAAAGTTGGTAATTTATACATTGCAAAAAAAAAATTTAAAATATTCAAATAACCATAGAATAATTATTGTACTTTCTTATTAATAGTTGCACTTTTTTAACATAACCTACACCTTTTAAAATTTTAATAAAAAAGGTACTTTAGTATATGCTTTGCAATTATATTATGTTTATAATATTCTTGCTAAAAAATTAATTTTTTTTTTTTTTTTTTTTTTTTTTTTGATTTTTTTTTTTTTTTATAAATTTTTTTTAAAAAAATTATTTTTTTTTTTTTTTTTTTTTTTTTAAAATTAAAAAAAATTATATAATTTTGTTGTTTTTTTTCTTTTTATTAACCTTAACAAAATTGTGGCTAAGGTTGCTAGTTGTAATGCTAACTTTAATAAAAAGGGCGCGGCTAAAAAAACTAACTACGATCTTGCTAAGCTTAACAAGTTGCAAGTTAACTTTTATATAATAATTGCTAATCTTAGCAAGCTAAAGCTAAACAGTATTAGTTTTATTTAAATAACTATTATAAATTATATAATTAAAGCTTAGCTTAATACTGCGCGCGTTATATAAAATAATAATAAAGATAGCAACTATGCAAAATAATATAAAAGCTAACCTTAATATTAAAGATATTAAAAGTTACTTTAAAGAAAAAGTAGTAATAATTAACTTAAAGAGCAAGATAGATAATAATAATGTTAAAAAAAATAGCAACAAAGATAATAATATTAATATTAGCGCTAATATAGTAGGCAATAAAAAAAAAAAGCTTAATAAAAAATATAGGCTAAGCTAGCTTTAAAAAAAACTAGCTGCTTAAAAGGCTAAAAAAAATAATAAGGCTAGCAAAAGAGCTAGCATAGTTGGCCATAAAGAAGTAAAGCAACTTTTTTAAGCAAAAGCAGTAATAGTAAATAATAATAATATTGCTACAAGTAATAAAGAGGCTAATAAGCATAATAAATTTAATAGCCTGCTTTTAAAACAACTAAAAGTAGGTAGTAAAGGACTTGTTAGCGCTATTAAAGCAAATAAAAATATAGGCAACAATACTATTATAAATTAACTAATATTTATAGAAATCTAAAAAGCTAACAAGCATAACGTTAAAGAGGGTAAATAAAGCAAAAAAGCTGCAAAAAGTACTACCTTTTTATAGCTATAATAGCAGCGGCTTAAAAAATTAATAAAAATAACGCTTTATTTAAACAGGTTTTTAAAATAATTAACAAGTTTTTTAATAAAAAAACTAATAAAGCTTAAGCTTTTAATAAGCTTATTAAATTTGTTAAAGCATAGGTTTAAAAAGCTATTATAGCTATAAATAATAGCAAACTATAAAAAGTTTATTTGCTTAGCAAAGCGGCTATGTTAGCAATTAAGTATTATAAAAATAATAGTAGTTTAAATGCTATAGTTAGCAATAAACTAGCATACTTAAGCTAACTAGATTTAATATAAGTTAAGCATATTACTAGTTTTAATATAGGTAGCAATAATAGTGCACTAGCTAATATTGTTTTTTTTATATAATAGGAAATAAGCTTGTTAAAAACAAAGCTTAATAAAAAAAAAGCAAAAAATATTAAAAAATCTAATAAAAATGCTATTATAAAAAATATTATAAAAGGAATTAATAATAAAGTTAAGCAATATATTATAATAGCTAAGCGTAGCATATAAAGCAAAATTGTTAGCAGTTTATGCTTAAACTTTGCAGCTAAAAAAAAGCTTAACTAGATTAGAGTTAAAGTTAATATTATTATAGCTATTTATAGCAGTATATTAAACCTATTTATGCTTATAGCTAATAGATCGTTTAAGAAAACTTTTTAATTAACAAAAGTAATAACATAGAAAATAAAAATAACTTAGGGCAAGTCTTTTTTTTTTAAAAAGTAGTACTTGTTAAAGGTTCTAACTTTATAGTTAGGCTTGGCAAGAATTATATTATTTCTAATATACTTATTTTTTGTCTCTTAGTGCACTGCTTTAGTTAAGAACCTAATTATTAATCTATTTATATCTAACACTACTACTATTAAACTTAATATTGTGATTTAACTCCTAACAAATGCTATAATAATATAAATAGTATTAATTAATTTATACCTAAATAATAAGTTTAAATATAATTTTTTTATATTTAAATTATTTTTATTTAGCAAATTATAAAGTAATACGTTAAGCAAAGATTATATAATTTTTAGCAAAGATTATATTATAGTATAAATATTATAATAGTATATAATTTATTTAATATTATAGTAATTAAATTAAAAAAAATACTACTAAATTCTTTATTTTAGTAAGAAGCTAATAGTTATATTTATATTATTATACAATTAAAATTAATAAAGTTATAAATTTATGTACAGACTTTTTTACTAACATCTTTTTAATAATTTTTGCTTATTTAATGCTTTAATAACCTGCTAAATAAAAACGCTATTAATATAAAAAAAATCATATTTAAACTTGTTATTTAATTATAAATTAATTAGTACTATTTATATTATTTTAGTATTAGTATTAGTCAAGTTATAAAGTTGCGCATGGACGTTTTTTATATAGAAAAAAAAGTGTTAAATATAGCCGGCTATTAAATATAACCATAGAATATATTATAACTATATTTTTTTATTAGCAACATAATATTAAAAGGCTAGCTTAGCTTTAATAAGTTAAGTTATAAGCTTTTTAAACTTAATAACTTATTAATAAATAAGCGTGCTATTATTTTTTATAAGCTATAAATAGTATTTAATAATTATTTATAGCTTATTTTAAAACTTAAATAAAACTTAAATGCTTTTTTATAAAATAAGCAGTATTTATTAATATTAATAAAAAATATATTATTAAAAGCATAAAAAGTAATTATTAAATAAATAAAAAATAACTTATAATATAATAAGCTTAATAGTTTTAATAATATATTATATATTTAGCGTTTGCTTAATAATTATTTATTAAATAAATAATATAAAAGTTAATATATATTTTTAAGATATATTAATAATAATATTATTATTATTTTTTAATATTTTTTATATTAAAAGCGTAAATAGTTTAATTATAAGTATTTTAAATATAAACTTAATTAAAAAAAAATTTTAGCAAAAAAATTATAAAAAAACATAATTAAAAAAAGGTTGCAAAATATATAATAATATAATAAAAAAATAGTATAATAAAATAAAATATAAAAATAAAATAATAATAAAAGTATTATAAAGCAAAGCTTTAATAATTAATTAGTAATAATAATTAAAAGTTATAATGTAATAATATAATAAATAGTTAACAGCTAAATAAAGTAAAAGTTAAAATTTTAAGTTTAAAAAATATAAAATTAAATTAAAACCTATTTAACTAATATAGGCTGCTAAAAACTAGCAGCTTAAAAAAAAAGAGCAATATTATAAAAAAGCTGTTATTAAATATATACTTGCAGCACGCACCTATAAGGTATATACCTTAGTATATACTATAGCAACCGCTTTTTAAGGATTAGCTAAAAGCTTAATAAAGCCTTGCAACTATACACAATTAGCAAACTATATAAAAATAATCTTTTATAGCTACTTTTTAAAATCTAGCATATTACCTTATAATATACCAAGCCCTAAACCTTATAAATAATTAAAGGTTGTAATATAATAATATAAGAAACAGTTAGCAGCTAAAAAAAGTAAAAGTTAAAATTTTAGGCTTAAAAAATATAAGGTTAAGTTAAAACCTACTTAACTAGTATAAGCTACTAAGGACTAGCAGCTTAAAGAGAAAAAGTAGTATAACAAAAAAGCTATTACTAAGTATATACTTGCAGCACGCACTTATAAAAGTACATACTTTAATATATACTATAGCAATCGTTCCTTAAAGATTAGCTAAAGGCCTAATAAAGTCTTGCGGCCATATATAATTAGTACACTAGATAGAAATAATTTTTTATACCTATTTTTTAAAATCTAGCATATTACCTTGTAACGTACTAAACCTAAAACCATATATTTTTATATAGGATTTTTTAAGTGTGCAATTAACCTGTAGGATGCGTTAGCATAAATAATAAAAATAACTTAAAGCAAGTTGTTTTTTTTTAAAAAAAAAGCAAAACTTATTAAAAGTAATATTTTTATAAAAATTTATATTAATTATTATATTAATAATAACAAGTAATTAAATTGTTTTAACTTATATAGCTTTAAATAATAAACTTAATTATTAATTAATTTATATTTAATATTATTATTATTAAACTTAACATTATAATTTAACTTTTAATATATACTTTTAATGTTAAGGACAAGGTTATAATGTTATAATAATAAAGGTGGTAGTATATAATATAATAATGATTAAAAAAAGATAATGCTATAAAAAATATTAGCAGTATATATATATAGCAATATATTGCATAAAGTGCGAGTATATAATTTGCACTATTATATCCTAACATTTAGTTTTTTAACCTTATATTTTAAAGTTTAGTGTAACTATATAGTTAACTTAAAATTGCCTATATTATAGCTAGAGATTTCTTAGGATTTTTATCTTGTTTAAGGTATTAATTTTTAACGCCTTTAAAAGGCTATAACATTAATATAGCTAAAATCTTAAATAAAGTTTAATTGGATATATTATAATTAACTATTATATATTTAAATAAAACAAATAAAATCACTTTATAATTAAAGGTTTATAATTAACAGCACTATAATATTAATTAGCTATATTTTATAAATAAATTATTTTTATATAATAGTTTTAATGGTTACAAGCTGTTAAAGATCTAGCAGGTTATATAAGCTAAGAGGTGCCTTATTAAAGATAGAAAAATAAAAACAAAATAGTTTGTTATAAAGTATAATGTGCAACGCATAAATGTTATAGTTTATATAGCTAGACGGTCTATATAAACATATTATTATTATATAAAAAAAGGAAGAATCTTTATAAAGCAAAGATTTTTTATATCTACTTATATAGGTGTAGTTATAGTTTGTGCTTTAGGGCCGGAGCTAGTCCGGATTAAACCGTGACAACAAATCATTGTGCACAATAAACGCAGACATGGCATAAGGTCCTTAAATTAAATATAGTGCTAGTACAACCCGTTAGTGCTGCTACCGAAAGTATCCAAGTTAAAGGAGAGGTAGACTGTAGCTTGTCTAATAATGCTGCTTCTTAAACCAACGCATAGCACTACCTAAGTACTTAGCTCACTCTAGCTTATATAATTCCTTTAATTTGCCTATCTAGGTAGTTATGCTTTAACCTCTTGTTTGTTTAAGTTAAAATATTTAAATTTTAAGTTTATTAGTACTAACCTAAATACTTAATTATTTAGATCTAGCAGAATTATAGATTCTTTTTATATAAGATCTCTGGTTAAGAAGGGGTATTAAGGATTGTAGCTTACTTACCATAACTAGTACTAGCAAGTCATAGGGGCGCCGGCACCTTTTTGGTCTCTGTGCCTGCATATCTATCTACCCCGCTGCTCTAAAAGCAGGCACAAGCAGATAACTAAAATTAACATGCATCCCTTAACACTTATATATACACCAATGACAATGATATTACTAAAGTAATGCAGAACTAAGCCCAACAAGTTTCCCCAAGATCTAATAAGTAGTTTTTAGTTTAGTAAATTATTTCTCTTATGATAAGCTTGAATTTGCTAGTAGTGTACCTGTTTAGACCCAAAATGTTGTTTGATCAAGATGTGCCATTTTTTGTTGCTCAACTGCCCCAAGGTGATGTCTCAGCCTCAACCTACCCCACCTTATGCATTTGGTTAGCTCGCATTCCACCCCCGTCTTAAACTGTCCAACCAGCTGCTTGCGCTTATAAGCGGGAAGGATGCATTGCATACCCGTCTCATGAGTGCACGTGTTAGCCCCCATGCTAGTCATCGTTGCTGCAGGATCCTGATAGTCACATCGCAGAACTTGCACTCGATTATATTAGTGCGAACGGGTGTCAAATGCGTAAATTCTGTATTGACGGCATCTTCTGTTTGCATAGGAAGGCGGTGTGATAGGTATAACATCAACTCAAGCTTAGGCCAGGTACTTCTTGTCGGCTGTCTCAGCTGTCGAATAGCGCCGATGCCAAATCCCCTGTCCTACAGCCTATGAGAAGCCGCGAGCTACCTAGGTAGTCACTAGGTATTATGGAGAACGACAAGGCCAGTAATATGTTTTCTTACGCTTTAGACAAATCTCTCTTAGGTAGAAAAAACTAACGCCTGCGCAAGCACTTTAGCAGTTTACAATGCGGACTATTTGCGTCCCTATTAATTCGGTACTGACAATGGGCCTCTCTGTCAGGGCTATCATTATCATTGTTGCTGTTGTTGTTGCCGTCATTGTAGGCCTACCTCCTGCGGTACACTATTCACTTGAATATATCAACCCTGGACAGATGAACTAGTTTCCGCCTTCTCTTTCTTTCAAGCTCGCAACCCTGCATCTGCCCTTAATAGTGATCCGGGGTTATGCAGTCTATATCACATGATTTGAACTAAGATTGCACTGATTTTCTTTGTGTTTAACCTTGCTAGCTCGATACAAATTTCACCACTGCGTTTATCATCACCAAAACCCAAGAAATATGTTGCCATGTCTTTTGTCATAATTGATGTAGACTCCATAAAAGCTATCTTATTGATCAAGAGGTTCCTTATGTCACCGGCCACTGATAATTGGAATATTCCCCGAGGGAAGTCTTCGGCTTCTGTCCCCCCCTTAACGAGTCAGGTGCCACCTTATCAACTGGTTCTGCCTAGTAGCGTGCTTTCCCTCGATCAATACGCAACCTCACTCGTGGGTGGCTCGCGTGTTCACTCAGAGAGGGTAGAGACAGATACCAATGCAATCAGCACCGCCATCATCTGGGTTGCAGTCGTCCTGAGGGAAGTCGTAACACACAGTCGGACGGTCCGGGCCAGGGAAGCACTCAAGGCCAACGAACCCGGCGCACTGAGGATAGTCATTGGGCACGCAGATACCCGGGAGGTCGGTGATATCTGGCTTTCGAGGGTCACGGATACACATATAACCCTTAGCGCACGTTTTGGGGTGGATGACAAACCCACCGCACTCTTGGTATGTGTGGATGGCCTTGTCTTGTCGCGCGCCCAGCGGCGTTGAGCGGGCATTGACAGCTACCGCTAGACAGAGTGCGAGAGTAGTGATGAACTGCATGTTGAGTGATTTATAGCAGGAACTTGGCTAAGTCGGGCTTTTTTAGTGATGATATGCACTTGATAGAAATGAGTGGTGGAGTTGGTAGAGGAGGAAGTTAGACAAGATTCCTTTGCAAAGAATGTATGGTCTTTATACTTATAGTCTTGGAGCCTGAAGACAAGGCTGGTGTGATTCACCGCTACATTGAAGTCGGCCCAATATGTCCTTTGTCTCTGCTCGTAGACATCAGCCATATTTCACGTAATGTCAGCTTGTTACCAAAAGTTCTACTCATCACCAGACACCATTTGTGCCATTGAAGCTCACCGATTGGCGTACCATGCTTGCTTGCCAAGCGTAGGACGCCTCTGCCAAGTATTGATGGCTGTAAAACACGGCGTAGCGAAGGAATGCAGGGACAAATGTGGATACATGTGAGACTTGTTCCATGGAATTTAAAGGTGAATGGCAACTATGATAATAGCCTTTCAGAATTATACAAGACAGGATACATAATTGTTTAAATAATACTCTCTGCCATAGCTACATTATACGAATTCTTTAACACTATGTATATTTTTGTAGAATCACTTTTATGACTAGATATTTTAAATTATCTGCTTCTGCTGTCTAAAAGCAAGACAGCTCATTGCTTTAAACTGTTAATTCATATTAACATCATAGTCTCTAAGATGGCAAAGGTATTTTATTAGTGCATCTATTATGGTCGCCATTGTTTAAACTATTATACCGAGTTGCCGGCCGCAACCCCTGTAATTCTATTTTCAATCAATCATGCTGATTGCTTACCTATTGCAAAATTTGCTTTGTCCACGTTTGCAGGAAAATAATAGGTTAGCATTGTAAACCTATGTCCAACTAATTGCTACAGCACTTTAATCTCTTACGCGCACCTTTAACAACAATAAATGTGCTTTAAACAAAAGTAAAAATTTAAACACTAAGTTTAACCCTCCACTATTAGGGCCCGTACATTATATCCCCACGCATTCACACTGTTAACTATTACCAAAGGTCAATTTACTATACTTTCTAAGCATTGCTCACATTTTACATTACAATCATAAGTGTTTGGGGACCCTCCCCCTGCAGTTCACCATCACAAACGTAAGATACACATTTACGTAAATCTCGGCAGCAAAATGTTCTAGTTCCTCAGTATGTCATACTATGGTTTCTCTCTCTTATTGATGATGTCCGTGTTGTAGTGTCACATGACATAGCCCCACATTGGCCATACCATCCCACACAAGGAGGGCCACTCGCAACTAGACTCAGACTTAGCTGTCTTCATCATCATTCATCATAGTCACAATAAAGTTGCACCCTCGGATAGGTCTCGACCCTCATCCAATAAGACCCAATTCTGCATAGAATTACGTCTCAAACGTGCCTTAGTGACCGTGGGCCATCCTAAGATACTACACGTGTCTTAGCAACAAGACATGAATAGGACTTGGATCTCACATCGGACATTTGACATTTACAAGGGTCTCAGCTCGCTAAGTAGCAGACCTAGAATAGGAAATCAACAGCGTGCGGGAAAAAATCCGGTCCCGGAATACGAGCGACCATAAACCTTCCAATAGGTAGACCGTATCACAGCGCCACACGCTGACAAGGCCCTTCCGACGCTCCCTTATGTAATTTGAAGGATGGCCTGATGTTACACGGTCTGTCATGGGACCGTTTTACATGCATCCCCACCGAAGACCTTGGCGTCTGATCTAATTCATAAGGCTGAGCTAGATCCCAGCAACCCGGCACAGGTCTCCAGGATGATAATCAATAGCGCCGCGCTAGGTCTTGTACCTATACAACAAGGTAGGTTTGGTAGCGAGTTTTAAGAATATTTCTTTTTTCACATATAGTTGCTAAAAAGGGGCCGTTAGGTGGTAAAAACGTCTTGACACTAATCAGCAACTGATTTTCTATAGAAATTATTTAACGGCCTTGCGGATTAACAGTGCACTTGCTTTCCTAATACTTGGCGCGAAGTTATTGATTATGATCTCTAGAGGCCTGTGTAATTTGGAGTTGATGGTTACGGAAATGTGATTAGTTACTCGGCATGCTCGGTCCTTTAGAAATATACTGGTGCCTCCCCTCCCTTTGCAAGAGTGACTGTGGGCCGTTACACATACTGTACCAGCCCCCCTATTTGGCTCAGCCGGAGAATTCTATCGCAGAATCAAATACATAGCCAATTTATATAGGAATCATTTGTCCTGTTGTCGTCGCTATTTCCTTCTTCGTCTTTATCTCCCTTTTTCTGGCCGGCATGGGAGGAATCTAATCTCGGCTTCATCACACCCGACATGTTCCCCTGCCCACCATATTACCTGCGGTGGCCCTTTCGTTCTCCGTCTGCGCCCATGTCGTGGAGCCCACTAGGAAGGACCTACGCGACCACCGCCCTCGAAGGCGCCCAAACCTGACGTTTCCCGCGCGCCAAGGCCAGAGAGCAGCAGTAAATCAAACCGCGAGCTACTTACCTACGTTGCGCTGAGGATGAAGAAAAGTTTTGTGATGTACGATAGCTGACTGCGCTCCTTTTCTTTTGGCCGCAACATAGATTTTCCGTCACATTCGTAGATGTCAGGTGATCGGCGATAGGGTTGTTATCGCTATCGCCGATGTATGAGTATACAAAAGGATCTGTCAGCCACAGTATGTCAGGCGAGATTTTTGACTATTAATAGTTCCAATTCTTGGAATAGATGCCCCTTCACGCTACCTTCCGTTCATCATGGCAGTAGGCGCGACCGACTGCGAACGCCGTCTGGCCGTATCCAACGATGACAGTATTGACATTGGTTACCTGCATCCGTGTGAGATGCGGTCATTACTACTACTGCTAGTCAAGCTGAGAATGGAAAATGTACCTAACATACACAATAGTAGTATATATGGGCCATCTCCCGCCAAATACTAAGTGCCATGGCCTTCGAGGGCGGAGCACCCATAGTTACTACACCGCCATCATGTCTTATTGTCCAGTACCCCGGGGGTTGTGAACAAAAGCAGGTGCACTTTAGCGGGGTTATGACTAGGGGTCGTGGGATACTTTGCACGGAAAGACGAGGGGTAGAGAGCAGCCCGGTAGCTACATTGCTGAAATTGCGTTCCGATGTTGTAAGCAGGATCCCCACTGGTGCCTGTTCAACCATCTGGCTGAAATACCGCATAGGACCACAACCCTCATATTTGACAGTAGCCATTGTTTCATACCTAAAAATTTTTCATTAATGAAGAAGAAAAACCTATTCAACGTCAGTGATTACTCATTGGCGAAACCCCAGTTGTCAACCCCCTCGAAAGCGCCGTCCTCCGCCTCAGCCTTTCCACGGCCGAAGTCCTTAGCCGACCACGTCTCCATGCCCTGCACACGTCTCCACTCCTTATATATTCCAAAAACGCGGAACAGGCGTCCATTCAACTGCTCATACACCTTATACGGCTTCGGCCAACCACCAAGCCTCTGGTAAGCCAGTTTAAGGAGGCGAAAATGGCGGAGCCCGGCTGTGGGGACGCGCTCATCATCTGCATCGTGCTCTGCGCCGAACTCATCTGCAAGCTGATAGAGTACTTCCTCGTGGATGAGCAGAGCCTTTTTGAAATACCCGGCGCCAAATGCATCAGCCTTTTCTGACGAAGTTTTCGCCTTACATAAATGGGCCATGCTCGTGTATAGTCGAGTGAGTAGTCCGTAGCTCTCTAATGCGTCAGAGGCGCAGACACCATGGGTACGCCGTGCGTTGTAGACAATATCTTCACAAAATCTGGTGGATTCCTTTATGTTGTCGGCGAGGCAACCCGCGTAGATGAGACGATAAGCAAGGTTAAGGACCACCTGCGCTGGCCAAGAGCGCTGCACATCACGGTTTCTCCAGAGCGTTTCAAGAAGCCACTAAGAGAATGTCAGAAATTCTGGTCCATAGAAGGAATATTAGCAGTGACGATTTACCTTAAGCGTCACGTAATCTTGTTGTTCGCCTAGTATTACAGAAAGCCGACTCACCTGAGATGGTTGCGTTTGCTCAAAATGCCTAAAGACAAGAACCGCCTTAACCATGCGGTTGGACAACTCCAAGACTCTCTCACCAGGGCCTGGAAAGGAAGACTTCTCCTTTTCACGATATTGGAAAGCCGCTCGGGAAGCACCTCGTATGCTGGGCACAACAAACTCGTCAAATGAAGTGATGAAGTCATTGCAAGAACTTGGATGTACGTGTTGAATCTATAAAAGAATTTCGAGAGCAAGAGACGTTCCATCCAAGCAGCCTTTGTAAAAATATTCCTCAGTGATATCTTTGACAGTCGTCTTATCCGGATCAGGAAGAAGGGATGCTATGCTCCAGAAGATAGTACGGTACCTTGTAGCAATGGACTCGCTCATATTAGGGTATCTCAAGAGTATGAATGACAATAATGGCTTGTATTGGAGATACGAGAGAACAGCCTCCACGACTCTCCGGACAGCCCCTCTGAGTAACAGCAAGTGGATCATACTGCGTGGGTCCCTCAGGAAGTGCGATTTTGAGATAGGTCAAGCTGTCCTGCTTGACAATATCTAACATATTTGGCGGTAATCTGAGGAAATCCGCTCTGGAATCATGTTCCGGGAATTCTTTGGCAGTCTGATGAAGTAACTGGACTTGATATTGCATCAAGTCCTCCGTTTCCTCCCCAGACTTTGATATTGGGACGATTTCTACAAGGGTCCACGCAGCCTTTGAAGCTCTCTTTCAAGCATAGCCAGCGACTGGCCTCTCTTTGACTTAAGCGGGTCAAATGACCGTAAGAGTGCTCTTTGAATGTCGTCTTCGATTAACAAGGCTGCTAATAGCAGATGTGGTAACAATAAGGAGCCAGTTTGAGCGTTCACAGCTGTCCAGATGATTGCGCGTTTCGCCCTGACCTTTCCGGCGTTCGTCTTGAGGCTTGATCCTATTTTTTTGACGATATCCGCGTAAAGATCGTCAAGGTCTTTCTGAGGAAGCCTGCAAAGCTCTTCTTCTAGCCCCAGAAGATCACAGAATGGCTCCGCTGCTAACAGTTTCAGAGTAGCAATGATCGTCGTAACCCATAGGAAGACAACATCTGCGTTGTCCTTAAGGTATTGTTTGATTTTTAAGTAGCAATCTTTCTCTTCTTTACTTAGAGTTTCGTTTGCGGATTTTAATAGCAGTGCTTCGTTTTCGAGCGGCGAAACCGCATCAGCTAAATCACCGCCCACCTCGAGGTCAAGTTCGGGTTTGACTTGAATTACTAAAGACAAAAGTCCCCTATTATCGATTACATGGAGAATATCGGTCGAATTGGATTCCTGCATGCAAACTTGGCCGCAGGATTTCAAAATTTCTTTAATATCATGATCTGGTCGACTAAGAAGGATAACTTTAAAGTTAGATTGCTTGGCGACAAGGTTAGACAGAGCATTTAGGACGTCGGGTAAGCATATTTCCTCTTCACGTCCGTCTCGGTACGACCCATCTAGGCCATCGAATATGCACAGCATAGGCCGTTGTCTTTTTGGATCCGATAAGAGTCGGTCCAATACTAACAACATGTCCCTGCAACACCGGAAGGGATCAACGTTGTTAGGGCCATGCTGTCTGTAAAGCGGTGCCATGCAATGAAACAGCGATTTTTCCTGTTCTATAATCTGATGGACAATCGCCCTTAGCATGAGCAAATGACTTTGAAGGCGGTCTCGCACGCTGTAGAACCATGAGCAGAGGATTGGCGAGTTGCTTTGCACCGACTTGTCCACTGCAACCCTTTGCGAACTTATTGACCATGCTACTAGCAAGAACAGACTTGCCACTCCCGGGCTTCCCATAGACCCAGAGCATCGCAGATTGTTGACTTTCAAACTTTTCATAGGTTGCGTCCGCCCATATTCAGTGATTTGTTCCAGTTGCGGCAACTGGAATACGATCCCGTCTCTGGCTCATTCTTGTGCAATATAAAGATGCCAGACACTCTATGGCACGTCAGCATGAACATATACGAAGAGAAAAATGAGTAGTACCCCGGTATTCTGTCACTCGCTCGAGGTACAACCTATTTGAAAGTTAGACTTGTTTCATTTGGCAATTGACCAGTTTATACAAACGTTGCCTTCACGTTCCCAGAAGCTGACAATCTTGAAATCCAACACTCGATGCCTGAAGTTGAATCGGAGTATGTCAGAGAAGAGAGATCCCCCGTTCAATATTTGCACGATGTCTTCGTTCTTCTGCAAGCTGATAGAACGTGCGATTCCGGCAGCGATAGAGCCAAGCCCCACAAGTGCGCCATTACCGCCTCCATGAGTCCCAAAGAAAACGATGGTTCTAGTGGCATCCCGGATAGGCCGATACAGATCGCTCTGGAATGCATTTAGGATGGATTGTTCTATGAGAAGACCACCCAAACTGTGACCGAGGAAGATGATTGGGCGAGACTGGCACTTTTTCCGCTCTCCACGGATGGCCTCGAGAAGTTGGTTTGCTGCGAAGACGAAGTTGCTTTTATCCCCGCCGAAAATGCCCTTAGAATTATACACGTAGAGAGAGACTGGGGCTTGTAGGGCAAGGTCTCTCAGGTCGTCGCGCAGCCAGAGCCGGCCATTTTTGGTCTATGTACCAAAAGCATGGGCTTTGTCGTCTTTGCCTCTAGGGTTAAGGCCGTGGACCGCTATGATCTCGCGGAGAGCGTTGTCTATTAGAGAATAGTGGAAGTGGACCAGGTGCACTCTCTAGATACAATTATGTAAAGTAGATTTAAATCTGTTTTTTAAAAGAAGTTATACTTTATATAATAGTATATAATATGCTTTTTATAGACTTATATAACTATAATATACTTTTTAGCTTTGTTATTATTTTTAATAAAAAAGCTATAAGTAAATATAAAAAAAATAATAAAAAAATTATATAAATAAATAATATATTTTACGGCTATATTTATTACCTAGCTATATTTGCTACTTTTTTTTACCTTTATATAAACAATCTCTTATAACTTAACTATATAATAAAAAATTAATTTAAACTATTTAAAATTAAATTTGCTAAATATTTTATTTTATTTTAATATGTTTATATATTATAGCTAGGTATTAATAATAAAAGATAATAACTAGGTTAGGTATAACAATAATTAAATTAATATAAGTATATTAATAGTACAAAACTAAAACTTAAAAGATCAAGTTCTAGGTTTAGGACTTATATAATATAAGTAATATATATATTTAAAAGAGGTCTAAATTAATTATATTATAAGGTATATAATAATTATGCTTCCTTTTTAATATAATTGTTTTAATTAAAAAGGTAAAGAAATATTTATATTAAAATAGTAAGGTTTAGTACAAAATTTTAGCTATACCTAATTAAAATGTTTTGCGTTTTGCTTTACTTTTGTATATAAATATTAACAATATAAATTGCTTTATTTTAAGATTCTTTTTTTTTCTTTTTTTTTTTAGACGCCGCCGTTAAGTTTTATTTGTACGTTTTTATTCTGTTTTCTTTTATTCTTATATCTAAATATACTTTAATTTACCTCTTTAATTTGCTAAAATAACTAGTTGTAATAATAATGCTAGTGCTAGTGCTAGTAGCAATGCTAACGCAAATACGCGCCGCTAGCGCAAACAAACTGCTTAAGCTAAGCGCCAAGCTTATAAAAAGCAAGAAAATAGTTTAAAACTATTAGTAAAGAATGCTTGTTAACAGTGTTTTAAAGTTGCTTTTAACTTATTTTAACTTAAAGATAAACTTTTTGTTAATTTTACTTATAAAATGTTATTTTTTAGTTTGTTATATTGCAATGCTTGTTAAAAAAAAAAAAAACTTGTAGTTTAGTAAGTGTAGGCCTTTTTGTGCCTGTTTTTTTATTAAAACTTATATTAGTAAATTCTAGCAATAATTAAATACAAAGCAGTCTGCTTTAATAATTTATTAAATTAGTTTTTTAATTTTTTTATTTTTAGTTGCACTAATGCAAATAATCTTGCTTTAAAAATAAAACATAGTGCTAATAATAAAGTTATATAATTTAGTTTAAAAGCTTATTAGATTAAGATAGCTAGATGCTAGTATTAACTTTTTAAAGCATTTTATTATATAATGTTAACATATAAAACTATGTATAAGCTAACTAGTAAAAAGTTAAATACTAAAGTATTTCTAATTTATATTTTTATTATAACTAGTATAATATGTTAACTAATGTAGTTGTAACATTTAGATTATAATATAAAGTTATATTAGCGTTGCACCTATTTTTAAGGTTTTGTTTAACTTTTAGCTATAAAAGTAGTAAGTTGTTCTTTATTAGTATTGTTAAGGTTGTGCTAATTATAATAAATACTTAACTAGCGGGCTATATATAAGCAGCTAATTATACCTTAACTCCTGTTTATAAATAAAGAATTTTTTGCTTAGAAAGCAGCAGTTATCTTTTTTTAGCAAGAAGTAAAAAATTAGGTTAAGCATAAGTATAGCAAAAATAGTATTAAATAGTTTTATGCTTAGACGTACTTAGCATTTTTTAACGTTTTTAAATTTAATATTTAAAAAATAAAGTTTAAATTAAGTTTAATTTATATATAGCTAAATAATAAAGCGTAAATAATTTATTAAGTTTAAGTATTTAGGTTTAATTTTTAGTATGTAATTATTATAAAAACTTTGTTTTTATTTAAAGTTTTTTAAAATTTTAAAGTAATAGGTTAATAATAGTTTTAGCTTTACTTATAGTTATTATTAAAGCTTTTTGTTTTTAGATTTTTATTAAAATAATATTGTTTTTTTTATTTTTTATTATTATTAGCATATTTTTATTTATATTGCTATAATATAATAAAGGTATAAAAGTTAAAGTATAAAACTTATTAATTATACTTAATAGGCCATTTTTTTTACTAAACCTTGTAGTAAATTTTGCTTTAAAATACCTTTTTATTTAAAATATTTTTAATTTTTAATTTTTTTTAATTGTTATTTAGGTCTAGCATAGTTAGCAAATTAAATAAACTAGCAGTCTAAAGCTTAATTAACTAGACTAAAAAAACGTTATAAATTTAGCTATATTTTTTTAGCAATGCTAGCTAATATGCTTATTTTTTTACTTGTCCTAAAATTTTAAATAGTTTAATAAATTAAAAAGCAAGTTTTTTATAGTATAGTTATAAATTTTTTATAAATAATATAACTAAATCCTTAGTTTTAAAAGTTATTAGTTAATGCTTGTTGTTATAATATTTTGCATGCAATTTAATTGCTTTTTACTATTAAGTTATTAAGTTAAACTAAATATTGTTTAGCTTTGCTAGTTAGTTATATATTGCTAGTACCTTTTTTAATATAGCGTTATTTTTAACAAATTGTTAAATTTTTAAAATATAGCTATATATTATATAAAAAAAAAACATATATATTATAAAGTTAGTTATTAAATTTATTGCATAATAAGCTTATAGCAATAGTTAAAGCTAATTAGTTTTTTTTGTATTAATAAAGCATTTAAAGTAGGTTTTAAGTATTTAGTTTATTTGTTTAATTTAGCTATTAGTTTAAAAATAAAAAGCTACTAAATATTTTTGCTTAATTTTAGTATAGTAACATAGCTTAGACTAAAAGTTAAAAGTAAATACTAAATCTTAGTTAAAAATTATTTTTATTAGCAATTTAAATTTATATTTTATTTTATAATAAAATAGTTTAGCAAGTTATAGTGCAGTAATAGTGTTTTAAACTAAAAACATATAAGTTAGTTTAATAAATTAGTTAACAATAATAAAGATTGCATTAACTAGTTAGCTTTAGTACTAGGTCTTAAAAAGTCTGGTAATAAAGTTTATAGCTAATTTTTGCATTAGTTTTTTTAGCTAGGGTAAAAAATTTAATTTATTATAAAAGTAGTAGTGTTTTACTTTTAATTTAAAGTATATTATATAATTTTTAATATACTATTAAACATTAGTTTTTATTTATAGCTAAAAAAACTTTTGTTATAGCAGTTATTTAGTTTTGTTAATGCTAAAATAGCTTACTAAAAGATTATTATAATATAGTTTAATAAGTTAAAAATAAATAGCCTTTTAAAAAAAAATATATACGCGTCCTTTATAGCGTAGTAAAGAACTATGGATATTTTATTATAGATTTAAAAAAAATTTATAAGTAATCTAGTTTTAAATTATATAGCATTTAAGATTTTTTTTTTAAATTTTTTTAATAAGCTGCTAAAGAGGTATACTAAGATTAGTATTTTAAATATGCTTTTAAAAAGCACTTATACATGCTTAACTTTTAGTTACTGCTTATATTAAAAAGTACTGCACGTTAGCAGGCTTAATAGCACACACTTTTTTTACTAATATATGTAAATATTTATAAAAAATAGTAATATATAATATAGCAATCTTGCGTTTTAATATTAGTAAAATATTAACATTTAAAAGTAAATTACTTATATAATTAGGTTTATGCAAAAAGGGATCAGCTTTGTTGTGTTTGCCTGCTTTATACTTAATTATAAAGTTATAAAGTATAAAATATAAATACTATTTTGCTTGCTATTTAGTTAACCTAAAAGTTTTTATAAACGCTTATAAGTTATTATAATTAGTTAATACTTTAACTAAATATTTATTTTCTTAAAGGTAGTAGCGCTAGTATTTAAATAAATCTACTATAGCTAGCATTTTTTTGTTAAGGGTACTATATTATATCTTTGTATTAATAAATTTGCAAAAGTAAAACAATATAAGCTTTTATTAACCCTAATTATTTTATTAACATAGGTTTTTTATAAGTGCAGCATTAAAAGTGTTAGTTTTTACTAATGTTAGCTTTTTAAGGTTAAAGTAAATAAAAAAATTTCTTTTTTTAAAAGCATTTTTTAACTTATTTATTGCTAATAACGCTACAAAGTTTAAAAAGATTTAACTTTTTTTTAGATTACATACTTTTTTTTAAGGTACTGTATAAAAAGAGCGATTATATATAAATATCTTTTAATAAAGCAGTAGTAAAAGTTATAAAACTTTAAAAATTGCTACAACTTATAATAAGACTTAAAGGTTAGCTAATTGCAAATAGTTTAAATATAATTAAAATTTATTTTAATGCTTTTGCTTAAAATAATGTAGCCTAAAAATTTTAGTTTATCTTAATAAAACTTGCACTTAAAAAGCTTAGCATATAAATTAACGTTTTGCAAACAAGTTATAACTTTTTAAATATAATTTATATATATTTTATAATTTTTAAAAAAAATAAGTATATTATTAATATATATAATGCAAAAAATATTAAAAAGATTAGTAAAAGCTTTTTAAATATAGCTTTAAAAAGTTGCTAGTATATTATATAAACTTATAAGCATAACTATAAACTTATAATAGCTATAACAAGTTTAAAATGCAGTTTTTTATTTATTGCTTTTTTAAATTTATATATAATAGTAAACATTTTTAAAATTAATTTTTAAAAATACTTTAGCTTTAAAAATTTAATTTAATAACTTAAAAATAAGTAAAAGTATAAACTAATTTTTAATTATAACCTTGTTAAAACCTTAGTAATTTATATATAATTTTAGTGTTTTATTTTTTTTTAGTACAAAAAAGATTAAAGCGCTTACAAAACTTTTGCTTTTGCATATTTTTTTACTTTTGGTTATTTATTTTAACTATTTATAAAGTTTTTTAGTTTAGTATATATTAGTAAATATATAAAGAAATAAGGTATAGTAGCTTAGTTTTATAAATTAATTATTAAGTTGCTTTATTTAAAGTAAGAGAGTATGTTTGCATTTTTTGCTTTAAAAAAGTTAAATAAGTTTTAAAACTAGTTAAAAATAAGTTATAACACTAGTTTTAAGTTTACTGTTTAGGTTTTTTTTTAACTATATTAGTTTAGGTAGTATAATAATTGTTTAGCAATAAGCTTTTAATTAACAAGACTTAGCAAACTAAGCTAAGGTTTATAGTTATATTTATTGTTTTTAAAGTTTAAAATACTACTAGTTATTGCTTAGATTAAGTATAATATGCTAGTTTTTTAAAGTGGTTTAAAATAATAAAATAAAACTTTCTTTTTCTTTATAATCTTTTATAATAGCTATACATGCGCAACGCAAAGTATAAATAACTTTATAGCTATTAGTAAGTTAAATAAAGACTTAATAAAGACTTAATATATTTTATATAACTGTAAAGTTATTTTAGCAGCGCTAAAAAAACTATAAGTATAATAAAAAGCTGGTTGCAAGCAATGCTTTAATATAAATGCATAACTAACAAGATTATATTTTACACAAGTATTTAAATTAGCATGTGTTTTTATTAGTAATTTATTTTGCTTTAAAGTAAATATAAAACATAGTATATAAAAATAATAAGCAAATAGTACTAATAAAAATTAATTTAACTTAAATCTTTTATTTTAATCTAAGTCTTTTTTTTTTTTAACTAGTTACTTAACTCTTTTTAATAATAATTACTTATATATTTATTAAAACAATTAGTTTAGTTAAAATTAAGTTTAAAATTAAACTAAATATATTATATTTTTTTTATTAAAACACTTAAGTGCTATGTGCTTTAGTTTGCTATAATTATAATAGATAATATTTTAAAAAAGTTTTAAAAATAAACTAGTAGTGCTTTAGCCTTTATTTAACTTATAGTTAAATTAAGTTGTACTAGCAATTTTTAATTTTTACTAATTAAATTAATTTTTATTTTTGTTAAAGTTTATAAAGTTTAACTTTTAGTTTAAAAAGTTTTAGTAAAAAAATAGTTTAAATTTAGATTAACTTTAGTTATTATTATTATTAAAGTTTAATATATAATGTAAACAGGCTTAAATAGTATTTAGTTTTTATTATTAGTTAGCTATATTAACTATATTAGCTTAAGTATTAAGTAAAAGATTATAAAAGTTTTTTAAATCTAATTATAATTATTTAGTTAGTTTATAATAAAAAAGGTAAGCTTAATCTTTTTTTAATTGTTTTTTAGTCTAATCTTTTATAAAAGTTAAATAGTAATTAAATTTTTAAAAGGTTTAATTTTTTTGTTAGCGCGCTTGTTTTAGCTTATTGTTTAATAAAAACTTTAATATTAATAATTGTTAAATTAATATATAATAAGTTTAAGCTTAAAACGTAAGCTAATTAGTATTAAGTTTATATTGTTTTTTTTTAATTTGTTACTTAGCTTAAATTAAAAGGCATTTTAACAAAGTTAGTCTATATTTTTTTAAGAAAATAAGATTTTAGCTTTATTATTACATAATTTTAGTTTATATGCTATAAATAATTAGTTTAGCTTAACAATTTATTTACTTTAAGCAAAATATTTAAATTTATAACTTAAGTGTTTATAAAAAAACTTAATAATTTAACTTAAGTTAATATTGTTATTATTAAGCTTTAGATTATGCTTAAATTGTTGTAGTAAGTAACTTTTTTTATTATAAATTTGTTTTTAAACTAATATATATATATTATTATTATCTTCTTATCGTAAATAAATAGTTAAGCAGCCCTTTACTTAAAAAACTTAAAGACTTAAAAGCTATAAGATTATGCCTTTGCTAAAAGGTATAAATATAAATTTAGTAGTTTATTTAAGCAATTGTGCTTTTAGTTGTTAAATGTATTTAAAATATTTTTTATTTTGCTTTATAACCTGTTATAATTAAGCATTAAGCATAAATTTAGTTATAAACGGTAGCGCTAAGTATTAAAAAATATAATGTTAATTTTAAACTAATTTGGCTGCATTATAAAACTTAAGCTTAGCTATATTATGTAGTTCTTAAAATAGTAAAAAAGCTATTATATAAATTTGTTATAGATAATTTTTAAAAGAAAAGTTTTAAAATTGTTAACAATAAAAAATAATAACTAGGTTAAGTATAATAATAATTAAATTAATATAAGTATATTAATAGTATAAAATTAAAACTTAAAAAATTAAGTTTTAAGTTTAAAACTTATACAATATAGGTAGTATATATATTTAAAAAAGGTCTAAATTAATTATATTATAAGGTGTATAACAAATAATAATTAATTATTTTTAATTTATTAACTTTAAGTTTAAAAATAGCTATTAAACTATATATATAGGTTTTTTAAGCGCTTATATAATATTTTAATATTATTTTTTTATATATATTTTAAAAAGCAATATTAATTAAAAATTAATATTTAAAAAAATTATTATTAAATAAGCTAATAACTATTATATATATATATATATTTTAACTAATAAGCTTAATTTACCGCTAAGCTTTTAAAAAATATTTAAATAAGCTATTATTAAAGCTATTAATATTAGCGCTAGCATATTTGTGCAATAATAATAAGTTTATATAAACCGCTTAACAGTGTGAACTATAACAATACATACAGAAGCTTTGTTAACAAAAAGCATATGTAGCATAACGTCCTTCACTTTCTTAGAGTTTTTACTAGTTTTAGTTAAACTTATACATGTAGAGACTTATAGACAAAAGTTGTGCATTTAGGCTTTGGACACCAGGATAAGCAAAGGTGATAACGTTACAGTGTCCTTTTTTTTTTTTTTTCTCACTATATACCTGGTCTAAAACATCTACTCACCTTTGTAAGATTGTGAAAATCGAGTATCTGCACTTACTTTCAAGAGATAGCATAATCTTTTGTTTACTTTGGTTAGAGATGCTAAAAATAAGGTCACACAGACAAGGGGGGTTATGATATAGATAGCGGATCAGACTCAACCTTATGTATAAGCATTTATATAGTGAAGAATTATTATGCAAACCATGTTTTTTGAGGCAGTGCCACTGAGATTATATATACACGTACATGAACAATAAATACTTGTGTATATGTAGTAAATACTGGTAATAGCTGGTGATCTTTCTATGTCTTCGGGTTTATACTTACAAAACTTCACAATTATAGTTGCTTGCAAGATCCTCGTGGATCATTTCAAGTGTTAATACCCCCACTATAAAAAGTCAAAGTAAGGCTATCAAGATTGTATTTTCATCAAGGATTCCGCCCGTCCCTAAGGCGGGCTCTTAAAAGGTCCCAAATCATCTAACTCCGCATATACAGACCCTCCTGCAGGGATGCTTTAACTATTGTGGGGTTTGCCAAGTGTGTATGTATGCATGGCACTTATAGATGATAGCTATCAAAGTGAGGCTCAAGCAGATCGTCGCAAAGCTATTGATATCAGAATACGTAGCTCAGCAGTCGATCTAGTAGTATATCTCAAAATATGTAAAAGCTCGAACGAACAACCAAAAACACGCTCAAAGTGCTAACCAACTAACCGCGTCTTCCACGTTTACTTATTCATCAAAAACTTTCCTTTTCCACTCAATACCTATCTAGGTAGTCTACCACTCATAGCCATCTCATAGAATACCATACTGCCAAGCACAGCAAAATTCTGCATAGCCCCCGAGAAAAGGGCATCAACCGCACAATTCTTGCGTCGCCAATTCCTCTCCTCTCCTCCCAAAACCTTGGCCGGAACCGTAAACCTCAGCAGCAAAACAGCCATCGTGACAAGCTTGAACACTAGTCTAGGTCTTGAATGCAGTCACCAGCCCCCCAGCGTGGGATTAAGCCACCCCATCCTCGCCGTGCGCAACGAGGCAAAGGGCGGGGAGGCGAAAGGTAGCTCGAGCAGGAGGTTTCCAAAGCGAAGATTGAAGTCTGGAAACTAGATATGTCGAACTATAAGTCTGTTACTAAGTTCGTGGACTGTGTTAGAGACGATTGGAATGGGAGGGGGATGGGCGGCTGATGTTTGATAAGCAGATCTTTAATGAGTATTATACTGGTCACGAGTAAGTCGTGTCGGCTCTCTGGAACTCAAGTTTTCGGGAATATCTTTTTAACTGGTATTAACCGCCATCCTCAAGAGTAAAGCGCGATCTGGGCCGGGCCGTACGGTAATAGTACCATCCGACATAGCGGCATGGGCCAAATTCTCCGGAGCACGACAACAAATCTCCCCCCTTCCTCCTCCTCCATTACCACCACCAGCACACCCCTCTTATCCGCCTTCGACACTAAAACCGAAAAATTCTTCGACGCAGACGACCGCTACTGGATATCTACGCTGCTCGGCCAACTCTTCATCCCGGGAAGTTACGGCGTGATTATCAACCTCGCTAACCCGGGCCTGTGCCACGGCACGGGCCTGAACAGATCTGTAGACGGCAGTGTTGCGGGGTTCGTGTTCGACTTTTTGGGGGGGACCTTGGGATACAGTTGCGCGGTGGGGGCGCGCCGGCTGACTGATGCTGCGGCGAATTATGGCGAGGAGATTTATGGGGAGTAGTTATGTCGAGGAGGGGAAGGCGTCCCTGTTGAGTTTTTCTTCCACCCCCCTAATCCTTTTATTAATATTTGTTTTCTTTTATGTGTATGAGAGAGGAGAGGCGGAACGGAAAACAGTGAAAACATAGCTAATGCGAGGTTTACAATGGTATGGCACCACTCGCCTTCACAGCCCGATGCGACGAGATTACTGCACAGGTATGGGAAAAGACTATGGAGGAACTGGAATTCGCCTACGTGAGAGAGATTATCAAGGAAGCGAGCGGATAATTAAAGCTTGACCTACAGGTAGCTACCATTCAAAGTATTTTGTCTGTTTACCTAAGAAGCTATCTCATTTATAAATGTGCTTATCGATCATCTCCTAATTTAGCACTTGTAGGAGATGCCATTCAAGGATTGCGTAGCCCTTCGCGAAGGAAAGGCTCTCGACACTTCGTACATTCGCAATGAGCTTGATGTTTCCTTCGCAGCAGTGGAGTGGAGCGGCCACGTGTAAAAGTTCCTTGTAGATACCTAGGTAGCGCTGACACAGTCACTTCAGTATAGATCGGTCATGGGATCAAGGAATTTAGCTAACCTAGGTTGTCAATACTGAGGCCATCATCCATCATTATATCCCGTACCGACATTTAGGACCAAAAAAGTGAAAACAGTATCTAGCAGCAATATCGAGTATGTCACGTAGGACATATATCGGTAATTCCTACGCGGGATTAGCGGACGTCGTTTTTTCCGTGACAGAGTAGATTTGTATATAGTATGCAAGTATGTAATAAAATCACATCATGTTGCTCCGAACTTCGGGAGGGCAAATGGAAGGTGGCCAAGGTTTATGCGACACCCCCGCAAATTGCTCCCAGCTGCATCACCAATCCCGAGCTGCCGTGTGACAAAGAGATGTGATATCAAGTCGACTGGATTAGATAGACGTTCAATCAAAGCGGTTCCTCATGGGAAACGTGAATAGGGCTAAGAGATAGGCATAGGAATAGTGAGAAGCCGTTATAAAGCTTTGATTACCGGCACAAAGTAGTCCAAGTACCGGTAGCCCTTGATAATAGTCTTCAAAAAGTATCCTCATTTGGAGGACATCGAGGGCATAGAAGCCCCAGAGTTGGTGATTTGCAATTATATGAACCTTGGAGTCAAGTTATCTGGAGACGGAATTGCACTGTCAATTCCCCTAACCATCCCTTATTCCGGCGAACGTGACCCCTGCTCCCCCAAATCATAAACGGCATTCGCTTGCTCCGACCCAGTTATACCCCTCTACGACCCATGCTACGATTGGCAACATCCGCATTTCGAAAGGTTCTGGATCTGGGGTCGGCGCTAGAGATACCTACTTCGCAACACAGATCAATTGGATATAGATAAGAAAGTAGTAAGCACCGCAGAGTATGCAGCGAGCCCGAGCAGGACGTGGCTCATGCGGTTACCAAGCGCAACTAGGGTGAAGGCGAAAATGAGGTCGAACAGAACCACGATGAAGAACGACAGATACTTATTTGGCGTGTCGAGATATAGCACGCCTATTGGTATCAGAAAGGTAGAGTTGAAAAGGATCATCACGCCCTTGACCACGAGCCTAATCCTCCTTGCGCGGTAAGATCTTCTGGCGAAAGGAGTGTATCCTGCTGGCAATAGCCGGTCTAGGTAAAGGAATCGCAGAACTCTCTAGCGTAGTAAGAATATTAGCTCAAGACATTGAGACTGTCAAGGGGTGGCAGTAATTGGCTATGCTGTGCGTGAAAAATAGAGCAGTACGATAGCGGGGATGTTGTTGTTTGATGTGCGATGCGGTACGTTATTCAAGCGAAAGCGGACTGCTTGCTCCCCTTAGGGTCGTAAGTGAAGGGGGGGGACGACAAGATACTCACCAAAATTACATTCCTCGAGGAGACTAAGAGGGCATGAAAACGTTCATACAGAGGATCGGCATCAGCGTATATAAAGTCGTCGCTTGCCCGCAAATAGTCGAGGACATCCGGCTCGAGGTCCCCCATGCTTTGGATTCGGCGGAAGAGGTCCTCGTGGGTCTTACGAGATGGACGGGGAAATTTTCGTTGTTCACCAACCCAGTTAATCCGGTTACCTTGAGAAGTATGCTCTGTCAGCACGTAAGTCTGCGAATGGCGCTATGCTACAGATGTCTGCGAGACATACAGTAATTGCTGAGAATACGCTCTGCATTCGCCACCAAGTTCTCCCTCATTGCATCGATTTTATGTCTCTTGGCTCCTTCATCTTCTTCGTCCTCGGCCTCGTTCGGTGCCTGGACTAGGATCCCTTGGTCGGGCGATCGGCGGCATCGTGATATGAACTGTTCTTTATCGAAGGGGGCCTTCAGACAAAAATTTCCGCCTGAGGCAGACGCGATCTCGCGTGCTTCTTCAGTGTCAAGCTTCACTAGCTCCCCAAGTAGACATGTGAGCTGGCCCTGGTATCTGCTCATAAGCATCTGGTTTAGATAGCCGAACCCCCGGCAAGATCTCGTGTTGGGGTATTTTGCATGGAATGCGGCGATCGAAGGGAACCCTTGAACTGCGATTTTCTCTAATGCAGATTAGTACTTGACTTCTATGTATTGGTCGGAGGAACAGGTCACAGTTCGTACCAATATCGTGGCTTGTATAGAACTCATATCCCGGTCGTGCTCTCGGTCCTTGCCTGTCTAGGACACGTTAGTTAAACCGGGTCGAAACCGGGCACGGAAAGGGTACTACAGTTGAGAATTGCTGAGTAGAGACCGTCGTGCAGAGATTGTGGTTGACCTGCTTCTGCGTTCTGCGGAAGTTCCGACTGTTGGTGGATAGAACCGGAAGACCCTGGGATATTTACTGGAAATCCAGCTTCGATATCATGGGGCAGCGGCATGGTAAGGCTCAATGGAAGCAGCTCGTAGATTATCGATGTACCATTATTCCGTAGAAACACGTCCCTTTTGTGCTCGATGAGAACAATCAACTGGACAAGGCTCGAGCGAGCAGGGTAAGACTATCAGTAGCAACACCAACGAGATTCAAGTGCATAGCCCCCTCAAACACCCACACCCCCCTTTGGGGCTCAATAGGATATCGCGTGGTCATCTCCAGTGTATAGTCTATATTAACAAAGCCGTAAGAGCCTCACGGTAAGGTAGGCAGTGCTCCGGTCTCCGAGGCAGCGGCGATGGGAACCGCGCCGGCGCAATCAGAAGGCTTAGGATAGATGTGTAGCTTATGGTGGCTTATGGCGGTTTGGTGTGCTGCGATAGGCTCCGAACGTCCCAATGTGGCAGATCAATGTAGTTTTGGCCCCATACTGTATCGTCTTCTTTAACTACTACCTCCTTCCCCTTCAATGTTAAGGCTGCCAGATGGGTCTTGGAATGGCGGTTAGGATGGAGTGTCTGTTGTGATATTTGCGGCAACTTGGCGGAGGGTGAGGTTATTCGGGCTTCCTTGTAGAAACAGAGACATCTTTGGGGTCGTTTTCTATGCGGTAGAGCAGGTGACACACCATTTGGGGGCAAATAACAATGGCATGATCACTTGAGATGCAGGCTACAGGAGGCTATGCCTGACAGTGCTTTCTGAGGATAGAATGTATTGGGGAGAGGATAAACTCCCGCTCCGAAGAGAGATCAAGGGCAAGAGACATGGGCGATGAATAAAAGATACCAATTTAAGAGTCTAGCAGTTTAAAAGCTTATTGCTAGCAGTCAGGCGAATACGCCAGCTGCTTCAGTGCAACCTGGGTGGCACAAGGCGGCAGCACGATGATGAACATGGCTAGGATGATAATAGTAATGGACGAGTGCAAGACTAAAGCCTGAGCATGTACATTTAATAGGAAAGGGAGGAGGGAAACCCTGAGCCACAGTAGTCTTCGTTCTCGTGATTTGTACTACTCGAGGGCCGAAGCTAGTACTTATAGTTACCTGTTCAATTGAGGACCGTCACTCGCTGGCTGGCTTGTACTCAATTAGTGCCAAAGGCGCTTGTCCCGGAGGCAATTTTACTACCCACATACCCAGTAGTGACGCGTTGTAACTCTACCTATTCAGTTGCGATAGACGCCACTTGGTCCACTCGATAGGTAAGAGGTGGCTGCGGTCCCAGAGCCGATAAAGTGGTCATGGGGACAAGGACAAGGGGTTCACGATAAGGAATAATCAGTGGACGCCGAAAGAGAAGCTGAATGATGAGAGCAATATAGCTATTGAAACCTCAGCTACGTAGGTAGGTTGGAAACAAGCGTGCCGCAGCGTCGGGGTGATCAATATCAAGCCCTCACCGCTTCCTCCAACGGGTGTCCTCGTGGCTCATCCCACTATACCTGATTCCTCATGCTTGCATGTGACTCCATCGATCCGGTCGTAAAGTTCTACATTGACCCCGCACTTTATCCTTTCATCTTCCTACCCGCTAAGGCGGTTATAGTTTCGTCGGCCCTGCTTTCACCTTTGAGCATGTTCGTTTTCTTTGCTGGCTTTCGCTAGAGTTTCAATGAACTTCGAGAAATAGGGCGCTCCCTGAGTAGGCGGATAAATGGGCCAATATGATCATGATTAGATTCCGAGACAACGGTGGTACCAGCATGCAGCTAGGGCTCAAACCCCTACCACCCTAAGGAGCCGCCCGGTACGTATTATCCCTGGTGTATAAGGCCGGCTGATACGCCGAAAATCGAACGTTGCCTCCGAATTACGCAACGTGCGGCCTAGACACACCGGGCCCGTGAAGATGAAACGTGAAACTTGGTAGCCGGAAAGATCCGATTGCCAACACAATTCACTTAGGTACATCTCAAATATGTTTTGGTTGTGTCGCGGACAGAATTTGGCTTTGAACTGCTGAGTCGAGATAATATTTTAGAAACCGCGCCGCGAACAAGCCACAGCCAGGTAAAGCCACAGCCACAAATGTTAGCTGTCCTGTCGCTGTCTCATCCCGATATCGTACAATCGCATGCCTACTTCTGGCTCGGAGAGTCTTTTGACGGTTTGCTGTCAGGATAATAAGCCGTACCTATCCAGGAATTTGAGATGTCATGAATTGATGCATTGGACTGATGGTCAGCGACTTACTTGAAGGTTCCGTGTTCGAGCCGACGACATGGCCCTTGCTTTGGCCAAAGGGTAGGAACAAACATACAGCAGTGCATCCTTCTCTAGTTAGTGGGAAGACCCCTGGAGCCTACAAAGGATAGCCCTAGGGACGGCCCGCTACTACCTGGTCGGTGGAGCCCTGATGTCGACAGTCTACCGCCCAAGACCAGCCAGCAATTCATCCGGGTACCTGGTGAAAACCCATTATACTACAGTAATGGAGAAAACCAGGACGAGGGTGTTGCCAAGGTGCGACCGTCCAGTTTGCGAGCTGTCTTCCTCGAACTAAGCTTTAGGGCTGGTACTCCCAGGAAAATTTCAATTTACCCTTCCCACCGCAGACAGAAAATCCACATTTTTGCGACGTTACCGCGGTACCGTCCAATGCCGAATGAGGGCACCAAATGACCAACCTAGGCCCTGTCTACCGCCGATAGATTTGTATGTTGTTCCTGGTGCCTGGCATCTCCCTTAGATGGACAGTTGATTCCGTTGGGTAGGGATACGCGCAGACGAGGCGTGTGGTAGCGTGTCTTTCACTACCGAACCGTGACGCGTCGCCTATGCGATAACCCCCCGCATGTACCCCCCTGCCATGCTTGATTACATGTAGGAATGAGCTGTCAGTCTGTAACGGATATGGTTGAGTTAGGCAAATTCGAGCCTGTTGGGAGGAAACCCCTGGCCTTTCCCCCTTGTGCGCTAACGCAAAAAGAAAGATGGGCGCATTCGTGCATCAAACTCCCTATAGTCTGAGTTACATCACAATGCGTAACCAGACGAACTCACTTAAACACCAATATGACCTTCTGCCAGATTAAAATGTTTAACTAGATATACTAGTAAAATAAAGATCTATCATATTATCATTCATTTGATTGATATTTATACATTATATGGTGCCTTCACCTACATCAAGAAAACAGTATGGCGTAAGAGGGTTACTGAAAACAGCGAGGATAGTGCAGCTCTCATGAACTTGGCGCTGTAAAGCAACTGAGAATCATCGCAGTGCCTTTGCAGTGTAGAGACTTGCTGAGTGGGAAAATGTAGTAGTCTTTCCGTGCCGTTAATATATTTTCGTCTCGTTCGCGCGCCGCCCATCCTGTTCGACTAAGTATATTATCTAATAGCTGGCGGCCGTGCTACCATGCTCTCCGCAGAGCAATGCACCCCAGATGCATAGCCGCTCCGTATTTACTTTTCCTTCATGAACCCTTATCTCGTAAGGATGTACTAGTCTAGCTGTTTTCCCTTGGCTCCGGCTGGGTTTCCTTCTGGACGTACCTAGGTGTACGTTAAGTGGGGATATGTACTCCCAATGTCTTCTAGCGACTATCAACTGTTACCCGTTAATACGGCTCCTTGAGTATAAGAGACGAGGCCTCTGTCCTTGATACTCTCTGATCTATCAACTGTGTGACTACGACTATAACATCTTATGGGCTTATCTTCCTAGATCTGAACATCTTAAAGGTATGAGCCTATATTTCTGTATTGTTCTCTACGGCCCTCTTTACATATTCGCGCGGCTGACCATATTCTATCATCTAACTAGTTGTGGGCATATTTGACAGAGATTTATTACGTGTACGACATTACGTACCTGCACAACGCCTCGTCTAAAAACCAAGTCAGTGTCATTGGGCCGCCACCTTCCTGGATACCACCACCCAGCCTTCGTGCAGTTATAGTATCTCTCTGTGCGCCGAATAATTCCTCCGAAAATAACAACTGCGGGATCAATGGAAGACGAGGAGAGTCAACAGCAGCAGCAGATACTGGAGGAAATGGAAAGACAGAAGAGAGAGGAACAAGAAAGAAAGGACCGGGAACGACAACGTAAAAAGGAAGAACGACAACGTAAAAAGGAACAACGACGACATGAAAAGGAAGAACAACAACGGCAGGAACAAGAACATGAAGAAAATTGGGCAAATTTTGCGGTTCATCGTCACCGATAAATCTTTACTCTTAAACTACCCGTCTCGAGGAGGATAATACTATCCAAATCGCCAAACTCTCGAGATAAACGCACCCTATACGAATCGCCTATCATCTATATTTTGCTCCAAGCCGAAGTATGTGATAGTAATACATAATGCCTGTCACAGTCCCATACATATAAACTGCGTATGAAATCAAGCGCCTTGACTTGACTAACTTTTTTCGTACAGTAGTGTTGTGGGTTAGCGTTGCAGTTCTGATCCGTGACAACAATAATAACTCCGCCAAAGCCCGATGCTCGTTGTCAGTCGCACGAGGAGGTTGGGCAACTAAAATAACGGATGGCCTCCACGACGATACAGTCTGACGATAAAGCTGTTGGTAATATTTATCAGAGTGGTCATAAGAATATTGTATGTCAAGTGGGCAGCAATCGTTACGAGCGTATCTCTGCTTCGACAAACCCATGCAACTAATACAGGCGCTTAGGTTGTTTTTCAGCCGATACGTCATTGCTGAGCTACGTCTTTTCAAAACACAATGCTATTTATGGGTTGATCCCCCCCCCCCCATCTGACTTTGCTGCTGCACATGAAGAGAATGTTTAGCGAAATTAGCTAGGTATAGAACAATCGAGAAATAAAGATACGTAGACGCCCCCCTTGACCTCACAGGAGTATGAATTACTACTGCTAGTTGATACCATAAAAGAAGGCAAGCAAACCTGCTGCGTTGTGACTAGATTACTAATATTGACATTCGGGGTAGACATGGAGGTCTGTACGGTGCTCTAGCACAAATCAATGAAAGGAGGGGCATTCGTGCGTCTATTCCAGGGGATTGTCTACTGTTGGAGCTTTAATTTTTTTAAATTTCCTATTTTGTTGTTTTGATGCAGCTCGCAGGGTTTTGGGGGAGCCGAAATTACAGTGAGCAGAGACCCAGATTTCGAAGTAAGGCAAAAAAGCAGGTCGCGGAATCATGGCCTATGGTTGCCTTACCTCTCCAGCTGGCAGAAAAAACCAGGTCAAAGCCCAATTTGTCGCTGTGCAGGTAATAGGGTTCTCCTGCGTCTGCAGTATATACGGATCAGAAATGGGATTACAAGGAAAAGGGTATATCGGAAGAAAATGCCACGTCTTGCTCCTCTGTCATGCGTATGCTATTCCCATCACAGAGACTAAACTAGTTCCTCTCGTGCTATAGCCGAGATCGAGCTTGGTACATCTGTGTACTTGCAGTTTGCCCTTATTAGCTGGGCGTAGGAATTGAGGCGATGCAGCGCTTATCTGACCCGTCTTAACAGTAACTTTTTATCATGCAGGGCGGACGCTTGTGTGGCCAGTTGCTTGGAACTCAGGCTCTTTTCACCTTGATCAAATTTGATGACGCTTACACAATTATTTGATAGACAATATATTCCTAACTCCTGGCGGTATTGCGTCCGCGGCACCTTGTACATTACGCGAGCAGCTTAAATTCTAAGGCCTACCCAGGAACTTGCCGTGCCGGTCCGAAGCGGTACCCTATACCAGGCGTGACCGATTACGAGGGTTGTTCCATACATAACCCTCTGTTTGACATTTCCCTGGTACTAGCTAGCATCGGCGCCTAGAGCGAGTAGATAAGCCTCAGAATGTGGTGTAACAAAACCTACCGACAAACCTGTACGGCCCTGAATGGGTCCTAACATGCCCAAGGCGGAAGAACTCAATAATGAGAACCAATCGTCCGAGGCCGACAGCCCAGGATGAGTCAGTTAGGATGCGTAGGTGTACGCACCTATGCATCGAATACAGATGTTCCACCTTGAAACCCGCCCGGGAGAGGAGAGGTACGGTGCTGTACCCTTTCGATCATCGTGCTTTGCCTGCTATACACCTTAGGTGAAGAGAAAACCCGTCTGAATTCTAGAGTAGGCAAGGTATGTCAGCAGATCAATTCCATCTTGTACATATCACTACAATACCTAAGCCCGACTTGAATGCTAGGGTTGCACTGCAGATGCAACATGGGCCACTAAGCTACAATTAAGCCTAGCAACTGTCTCATATTCGGCCATAGCCAGGATCTCATTGGAAGCGCTCTTTGTTAGTAAACAATGTCACGTTCGGGCGAGAAATCTGGTAGCACTTGGCCATATTCCTTTCTTCCCTCCCAGAGCGTATTATTTTCTCCACGCGTCAAGTCAAGCCTTCAGAGCCTATCATTGCTACACTTCCCATCTCTTTTAGTCTATGAGTTGATCTGAACAACCACAACAACCATAATAATTAACAGACCCTTGGGGGCGTTCCAGCAGCCCCCGGGACACATCTACAATCCCTAGAAAGTCTCTCCTTTTGTTTACTTCGATCGTGATACTGTGCTGTCACTTCGGCGTCGGCTTTCGAATCCATCTCCGAAGACCTCACACTAGTCCTAATAAACAACGAAGGAGCCGAATAAATGACCGGCCTAGTCTTAGCATAGTTGACAACGCCGCAGAACTCCTGCTCAGCCTTGTGTTACCATAGAGTGACCATGCCCGAATTATCGAAAAAGCCGAATTTTCCAAGGACCTGTATAGTGCGAGGGGCTCAACTAGCCGAGGCGGCCTGCGTGACACACTATGTTCAGGGTCCCAGCCGGAGAGACATTTCGGTAGGCTGTGAAATTCAATAGCTTTCGTACATTGCCTCTATCTCTCCCATCGCTATTCTGACCACGACACGTACAACATGTAGGAGACATTACCTATACGAGGAATCGCGGACAACAACAACTTCAGAGGGCCCACCCCATACCGGTCGCCTACGGAGATGACCTCATGAATACTTGCGAAACGGCTACCTGGGTTTTCGGGCACGTTTCCGAATCGTAGTATACCTGAGCCGCAAGGCTGTCCAGGCTTATTTATTTCCTCCCACGCTTTTACTATTGGCCATAAGTCTAGAGACAATCTAACGGCTTTCGGTTTTAGATAACTACTATAACCAGTTTGCTAACCAACCGCAGATACTCGAATACTTCGAAACAGACCACGAATAGCCCCTCGATCCATCCCTCAGCGCCAACAACAGTAAAACACAAATGGCAATCTTCTCATAGCCGTCTCAGACCCAGGTCTTCATAACAGGTATTTTGGATAAGAGGAGCAGTTGGTACATCCCTGGGTCCACACCTAGATCCATTTCAGCGATAGACCAAGTGTCTTTATCACTCTATAGTCTTCAACAATATTCTTGACAAGCGCACGGATAACAAAAGGTCGTAGCGATCTGAATACAAGACGACAACGTTCTAAGCATCAGTTGATCTTGAATAATACTAAGTACTACGCATGTTAGCATAGAGGGTTTAAATAAGATTATTGATACCCCCCATGTCACTGCTCTGTTCTAGACTAGCTCCGGCCCGAAGCACGGACACTAGACACGGACTACAACCCATTCCCATATAGGTAGGTAGATACAGGAAATCTCTGCTTTACATAGAAACTTTCCTTCTTTGTGCAATAGCAATCAGTCTACAACGGACCCTCCAGCAATGTGAACTGGGCATCTAAATAACTTTAATGTCGTAAACTATTTAATGTATTTTTACGCTATTCGAGCTTTTTGGCTCCGAACCTCATACATATACTGTGTCGGAGCGCACGTGTTATACTCGCCGCCGAACCGTCGCCCATTGCAGGTGGCATCCTAATCACCCAAAGAACCTGCCCGGCCGAGCGCACCAGATAGTGGTAACGGAAACTTACCGATGACGTGTATTTAGAAGTTCTGTATATATTGCACAAAAGCCATGTATACCGGGGAATTGAGAATGCGATATTGGTTGAGACAAGAACTCTTTCTATATCTCTTGACATAAGCAATGCTTACGACCCCTATCCCGCAAAACTTACCCTGTACTAGGTTGGTTCTCGTTCAGTACAAATTCATCAGCCACACTGTCCCAGTGCGCTTGTTTAGGTACTGACACCTCAGGGAACCACCTCTAGGTATTCATCCCGACGTGCGCCTTCTCAACACAATTTAAACAGTACTTGAAATATAAATTCTATCTGTGAAAATGCAATGTTATCTCACGCTTCTATCACCCTTTTGTCTTAATCCATTTCCTCTGCCATGTTAGCTGACTCGCCGTCCTGTTCCCTGAGCTTGGGCTCAGCAATGTTGTAAGTTGAAACTCAATACTTTCTATTCACCTCCAAACCTCCCGAATAAACTGGCGGCTTTTTTCAATTGGGAACTCCGAGATATTGAAAGGAGAAAGCGGTAGGACCCCAAATATTCTGACTTGTCTGTTCTGAACATTGGGTGGCAAATGCGTCCTTACCAATGCTTGTTGCTTCGCATAGCCGAAACTACGGCGATTCCACCGCCTTTGCTGGTTATCAACGCTCGCCCACTTTTAGTGCTGTTTATACGGTACAGACAAGGAAAGATATCTTGTCCGTTGTTAAGTTGCCGCTCGTGTCATTTGTCGACGGGATGATGTTGATGCGACATGCTTCAACTCACTTGTTTGCTCTGTGAATACGATGATTTCTATCTCTTAGCTTAAGCAGCCGATCCGTAAATCCACATTTGGATAACTGATATTGATCCCGAGACCTCAAGTGTTATACACTCGCTCCTGCCGCCCGGATCGCGTCAGGCCGCCTAGCACCGAAATGATAACTAGTAGTTCTGCGCAGCGCATGATAAACTGATACATAACATCAAGGCTACTTGCATCTGAGCTCAAATATGAGAGGCGCAGATATTTAAGAAAGGCTCACTTCGCTAGTACTGGATCCACCAAGCCTACCTTACACTGCATTGACAGAGCAGCGGCCGGAGCATGGCATTCAGAACGCAATCTTATTTTTTATATTCCTGATGATGACAACGATGGACGACCCTGTATTTAAACTTAACAAAATCATAAAAAAGAAGGTTAAAGAAACAAAATAGAAAAGAATTGTTTGCTCTCGATCGGGGAATCGAACCCCGGCCACCTGCGACTTGTTACTTCGACTACACTAAACTAGTCTCCTAGTTCGTCGTCTAATGACAAGCAGGTATCCTAACCACTAGACCAATCAAGACTCCAGAAACTTCGAGTTGTTCCTATTTGCTTGTTGGTGAGACGGCAAAATGTCAATATCAATAAGGTCAAAGGGAGATTTGAAGTGTTCAAATTTGTGACTCTCTAGTCACAAGTCCTGTTACAACGATTTCTGAAGGGCCACTTTTGGTCAGTCACGGATCGGAACTACACTGCTATACCACAACATTCTAAGTGGGTGCTGTACAAAATTAGCATTTATGTAATCAAGCCAAGTACCTTGACCTCGTATGCATGCATTTGATATGTATGTATGGGACTGTGACACTTTTAAAAAACTACTGGGCTGAGTGCTAACTCCTACTAGTCATGTCACGTGTCCCTCTGTACGTAGACCTCTGATATCTTCTCCGTACGTATCGGATCTTTAATTAATAGCTCGGGTAGACTTCGTAAATTAAGTATCTCAAAGAGTCCGGAGAGAATCAAGACCTGTTTTCGTTCCACCTATCATGATGGGTGGTCTAGGGAGCCATGACTACCTTTTTTGTTTTCGAAAGGGGCATGTCCAAGCATACATGCGGCGCTACACATACAGGATACATAGATCAAGTTTTCACAGTATCTCCTAGTTATTATTCCTCAAACTTGCAACTATAACTAGAAAGTTAAACTTTACAAGTATGCACGGCGTTTATCCCTTCTGTCAAAAGGTTAGGTATAGCAGTAAATAGAGTTGCCTTGTTTAGGATAAGGATGAAGAACAGCCCTGAAGGTCACTATGTAGGAAGCATTCATATATACAAATAGAAGAGGTGGAGTGCCTCACGTGACCCCCTTTCTAACAACTTCTCATTATTGTCACGGTTCCGATCCGGACTAGCTCCGGCCCCGAAGCACGGACTACAACTACACCTATATAGGTAGATACGGGAAATCTCTGCTTCACAGAGATTCTCCCCTTCCTTGTGCAATAACAATATGTCTATACGGACCGCCCGGCAGTACGAACTGTGACAATTATCTACCATATAAAGGCGTATAGACGTAGGTGTAGGTGTAAGTGCACCAGGTATCTACCACTAATAAGTTACTAGTAATCCGTATATGCCTATAAACCTACCCAGCCCTGCTTACGAGTCAACATATAATGTCACGATAGGGTGATCCAGTTGTAGAGCTACTTATCTAATGAATAACGTTTCCGAGTACCTGATCCGTGTGGAGATGAGTTTTAAGAGAAAAATGTGAACTAGCTCAGTAGGACCAAGAACAGGATAGAAGGAGATGCGTCGGGTTGCCGCATTACACGTGTGACGCGAGGCCCACGGATGTGTCGCCTCGCTTGTCAAACTTAGAGTGGTGAATAAGTATTTTGTCAGCTTAGGTATCTATCTAGGTAATCTCTATCTATCTATCTATCCAACCTAGTTGTTTGGTTTGGTTACGAGTACACAAAAGCGGACTGAAGTGAGAAACAGGAGCAAGAAACACGAAGAACAAGGAGGAAACGCTGGGTATTATCGCCAGGTTGATGTATACATACATGCCTACATATATACACATATCCGCGCCTTATAACCTACGCCCAAGTCACGGGTTCTCATGTACCTACTTATCGGCCTGCCGGCTTACCAAGCAAGCAGCCAAACACCTACCGAGCTCGCACACGGCCCGACACAGCACAGCACGGCACAGCGCTAAGGTACAGGACGCAGCACAACACGCTCCATAGCCCATAGATAAATAAAATACAGTCCATCTCGTGTGCGAGGCGCCAGTGAACAACAACTAACGAACACTTCGAATCCCTGACTCGTGGAGTGTTACCAACCTAACCTAACTGAACTGTCATGACACCTATACTCGTTCCCCTCATCTTGCCCTCTTATCGTCTTACAGCTGAGTTTTCCAAGATATGTACAGAAGGACTAAGACTGGTTAGGTATCCCTAAGGTCCAACTCGATTTGATTCGATCTAATCTAATCCGATGATGATTTTCCTTGATTGCCTCAAGGATTGCTTCGATTCAAGGTAAGCGTGATGGTTGGTAGGCACCTATGAACTGGAGATGACATTTCGACGAATCGAACTCATGAATATCGAGGGTAGGGTAGGTCTCACGAGGTGGGGTGAGTGGCTCCTAGTGATGTAGGTAAAAAAGTAAGGTAGGTAGAATAGGAAGGCAACAGGTCACGTTTTGTTGTGGACAATTAATACTATCTACCTAGAGAAAGACATAGCTATTCTTTTCATCATTCAATCTAGACTGTCAGGAAAGAGTCGGTGGCGAGGAAGCTTTGCGCTATGAGGGCGATGCTCGGCTGATGTCGAACATTACCACACACACAAATACACACTTGCTATCCTGCCATCTAGCCCTAGCACTGTTCATAGTACTCTTATCTATTCTAGAGATATAGCATCCGACTCGTTTTCGCGTAACGATCGGCCTCTGCTGTCCGACGGTACGGTTCCTAAGGTAATCCTTTAGTCATCGATAAGTGTATACATACTACACACTCCGAGTATCCTTGAACTAAACAGCAAGCATGGCACGGTGAGACAGACAGACCAGACCCATCATCAATAACGTAGGACGGAAATACAGCAGCCCATTCCAACCCAACTGTGCCTGTGCTCCTCAGCCGCTTCGCATGCTGAATAATATGCTGTGTATGTCGTGTGTTGCGCTGCCCTGATTTGTGACAATTTTTTTCTCTTATACAAAATATTAGATACATCTTCGGTGATTTTAATGAGTCCGTTACTCAAAGGTGAGGTGTATATAATACCTATACCCTATATGTCACTGGCTAGTGAGTGAGCGTTGGTGTGACAATTACTTACTCTGTACACTCACTCACTCACTAGTCTCGGTGAGACACAATTACGAGGGGCATGGATAATAGCGGTGTGTTTCCTTGCTACCTTCTTTCTTGTGAGCTATCAATTCGTGGCATCTATTTTGAACCCCGTGAGCTCACGGTAAATCAAGTCGTTTCTTGACATAAGTTACGTACCCCCGAGTTACAAGGCTGATGCTGCCGCTACCGCCGTCTCTGATCTATCAGTCCGTGAAGAGTCTCTCCTCTCTCGGTGGATCATAGCACACACACACACATATATATATGCAAACACTATGCAATCATAAATATAGGCAGACTCTGCTATATTTTACTATTTGCGTCTTCACCGGCGACGTTCGACAACAGGATTTCTCACTAGATGCACTGCCCCCAAAGTAGTACCTGAGCCAAACTGGGTACATGGCATATGTTCATGGACAGACAATTCCGTTCTAAGCACAATGTGAAACGCGAGTCCAAGCATAGACAACAGAGTACTATTCGTCACGAATAGGGGGGACGGGAGACAAAATGGAGTCTCAACCAAAGGCAGTTGGCTTGTATACTTGACTCCGAGCTCGACATAATAGCTCGTAAGAAGGGGAAAAACGTAACATGAGTTGGGTTGGTCCTTAGCGAAAAGGGATATCAACAATATAAACACCATTATTCAGGCGCGGCAAATTGCATCATCAGGGTCATGTAAACTGGTCGTTAGAAATGGCGAGGTCAATTGTATGTAACTATGTTCTAATTCACTGTGTATCGAGACAATCGAAAGCTTTTTAAACCATCGTCAAGTGGAGGACCATGATACCATACCAGGTGACACATTTCCAACACGCCTGCTGACACCTTCCCCTTTTTGCTGACAGAAGAAAAGTTGGTCATTCATCATTCGTAAACAAGGGAAGAAAGCTGTACCGCTAGCCCCTGTCTCTACGACAGGCGGAACTGGCGGATATGAGAGAAAAAGGTAAAATCAAGCTGCCTCGGTCATGAACATTGCCCGCCTAAGCCATCATTATAGGGGGGCGTTTTTTTCCCGTGGGTCGAATGTCGTGGATCGAGTGTCTCGTTTAGCTCGCGTCAACGTCGCGGAGTATTATGGTCGTCTCGAAGAATTAAGGTCCGCCATGCGACGCGTCAATTCATGAAGCATTTACACTGCCACGAAAGGCGTTTAAAATAGCAATTCAAGTTCATAATGTTCGTAATCGGATACGGTTCAACTGACTGATGGAAACAGGTCGTTGCTCAATCATTCAGAGCCAATACAAAGAAGCATCTAAAAAGGGAACCGAAGGAATGTGTTAGCTGCCGCAGCTGTGTTGCCAAGTCACGGTGAATCGTCAACTCGGCCTCGGGAGGGGATATCGAGACCGTTCTAGCGTCTTCGAGCGCCCCCCACAGTGGAAGCAGGGCGGTTCATCGCGTCGTAGCCGGGAGCGGGTATCGATCCATCAACAAGCGTTTTCCGACGCTTGAGATCTAGGCCTCCGCTTTGAGATCGCTGGAGCTCATCCTCATCATCCCGGCCCCGCTTCAAGCCAGGGACACCGCTTAACCCGGCGGAGGAGGCATATCCATTCTGTAAAGTAGAATTCATATCGGCTTGCGAGCCGTATACGTCTGAGGCTGGTGCTCCATTAGGTGCTCCCCGGTCGTTGCTCATCACATTATATAGGCTGCTCGAAGAAGCTGGAGCACGAGGCGGTGTGCTATATCCGGGTTGTTGCCCGTAGTAGGGCTGGGGCGGCGCAGCCGTCCTGGGCGTAGCTCTGCCAGAATGGGCTTGGTGGCCCGGGGACCCGGCCATGTCTGAAGACATATGTTGGTGATCACCTGGCATGGGAGCAACTGGCGGGGCCGTGTTATAATTGTAGGCGCCGCGAGTCGCGTCGTAAGCGCCGCTGTCGTGTGTGTACTCCGCTTCGTGCTCTGCCTCATCTTCCCCACCGGGATGCTGTTCTCCGTGCTGCATCATGCCATTTGGTGGCTTAACATCGGAGCCCTCAGGTCCACCAGCTCCAACGGGACGTCCCGAAGGTGGGCCCATCTCACTCTTCATGTAAGAACCCGCCTGGCCGTACACGCCTCTATCCTGTGGACTGTTATTCGACGGATACTGTGTTTGTTGACCCGCGTGACTGTAAACACCTCGAGAATTGTCATACGACTGAGTTACTTGCGGATATGATTGCATGCTCTGTAGAGAGTTTCCCGGGGGTGTTGTAGCTGGCGTGGCGGGCATTGATCGAGCAGCGTTACTTAGGCTCGTGTCGATAGACATCGGATTCGCCCCCTGGGAACCATTCATACCCTGTTGATTCCAGGCGTACTCCGTAGCACCCATACCGTTCATCACACTAGAAGCACTAGTTGGTGGCGTTGGAAATGTTTGAGCACGGTCCAGGGAAGGGCGTCCGGAGCCGTTATGCGAGGGCAAGGCTTGCGGGCCGGGTAGTCCCATGTGGTGGTGATGCTGCCCTATAGACGGCAACCCGCCACCTGGGGGTGACGGCCCCGAGCTAGGGCCGTTCCGCATTTGACTGGCCTCTTGCTTTCGACGTTCTGCGGCGGCCATTACTTGGTTTGTCCGATTCTGGTTGGTAGGGTGATACAACAAAGCCCCAATATTATGGACAAACAATGGGTACAGGAGCTCTGTGATCTTTTCCTTATTCGCGAAGTCTAAGGCTCGCTCGAACGGTATCCTGGTAGTGGTATATTAGCTTTGCCTGGTCCCAACGCAATTCAGGAGGGATCTCACCAGACACCCTTGAGATGCATCGGCCCTATCTTCACGACATGCCGAATTTTCTCGCTCTTCAGAATACCGTCTCGTCGTCCTCTGGTCATACCAGCAACATTTAATAACTTAGTGCCATTAATCATATGGTTGTCTGTGAGATGGTAAGCCGCGCTAGTTCGGGTGTCCTTTTTATTGTATTGGACATCATACCTTCCCTCCTTGCTACGCAAATGCCCCTGGCTTCAACCTGGAAACATAAGCTTCCCTCATCCTCCCAAAGCGTCGCCGTAACGCGAGGTTTCATCCCCGGCGGAGCTATTTGACCAGTCGTATCAAATCCTTGATACTGGTTCTGCATGCCTGGTTGGTTTGGAACCCCAGGCAATGGCAACACATTGGCGGCACCCATGGGAGCTGACACAGCCGGGGGCGCCGATTGGGGAGAGGTTATGCCATTCGTATAACTGTAAGAATAAGGTGGAGCGGTGTTATAGTGAGGACCTGGCTGCAGGAGGGTCGGTTGCTGCTGATGGCCATACTGCGGGGGTAGCGAACTCGAGGTCACCGTTTGAGGTGCAGGCGCTGGGCCAGCAGATAAGTGCGGCGCTTGGTAGTACATGTCTTGTTGGGGATTCATCGCTGAGTATTGATCGTATCCACCAATACTTTGTGGGGTAGCTGCTATCGCCGTCGAAGAAGGCAAACTCGGTGATGGAGTCTTGGGGCCGTTTGACGACGGAGCGGATGTGAAAGACGAGTGCGAATCGCCGTTCGGGCTAGCCGAAGGAGCCACGGAGCTCACCCGGGGAGACGAGGTGCTCGGAGAATATGCCACCGGTGGTTGCGGTAATGGGAGCGAAGGTAATTTCTCGCTCGCATACGCTGTCCGCTGGGTCGCGAGATTGGCGAAGGATGCGTAATACGGCGTTATGTGAGGCACGTCTGAGGATCCCCGGGCAGGCGGATATGAAATCGGCGGTAAATCCAGCTTTGCGGTTTGGATAAGACTGGTCAGCGTATTAACGTGAAACTCAGACCCGGCTAAGGATAGCTGAGGAACTGAGTAGAATAGCTTTGGCCCTGAATGGGCTCTAAGTCGAGGAAGAGGAGAAAACAACTTTGAGCAGGGCCAGAATATCAATTGGATTCCCCTAGACAAGCCGTTGTTGTTTCCGAGAGTGGAAATAGGTTCTCGACGGAGTCAGAAAGATATCAGTATGCTGATATTCGGACAAACAAAACCGAGATACTCGATGTGTAAACAAATAATCGTCAATCAATGCTCTCGTAGCGGGGTCGTCAAATGTAGAACGCTTGTCAGAAAATCCGCCCTCCCACTTGTACCCAGCGATAGCTACCAACAGCGCAATAGAAATTGTTTGTTGGTGAGGCAAGGGTCCTTTTATGGAATTCGCAGCATCAACACGCCGGGTCGCTGAGAGGTACAACCCTGCAAACAGAAGGTACCCGAAGCCCGCAGAGGCAGTTCTTTCTCAACTCGTTCTTGTCGACTTCGTCTAACCTGCCAGCCAAGCTCTCACGCGGCGCAAGAAAATAATACGCAGGCACAAGGAAACTTCCGCATGCAGTGGGTAGTGAGACGCTGATGTAACTTCGCACACGGCAACCGTTGAACTATAATTTGACCAGAGTATAAGTTAGCATACTCGTTGCTAGGTACACGATAGGAAATATTAACGGCATAGCGAAAACTAGTTTTAACTCGCAGAGGCCAATCAGTCACTAGTGAATACGACATACCTTAAGCTCGGAACCTTGGTGACCTTCAAACCCATAAATTAGAGTTCCGATCAGAAGAAAAGACTGGCAAAAGTGAGGGTAAGGGAGGAAGAGAGGAAGGAAAGAGAGAGAGGCGAGGGAGCAGACAAGACTACTAAGAAAGTCGCTCCTTGTCGGTGGTGAGGAGGCAGGAAGGTAGAAGAGGAAGAGGAGAAGAAGGAGGAGGTTGAGGTGGATAAGAGAGGAGCGAACAGAGCGGAAGGCTAACTAAGTACACAAGTTGAAATAGGTGTACTTACAAGGCCGGTAGAGGAAGGTATTTTTCGCAAGTACAGAGGTACAATGGTACGGGAATTGTTACTTCTTTCGCTGTATTTTCCACGTATCTCCCATCCAAGACCCGGTATAGGAGCAAAGGAACTTTTGCCCGTTGAGTGAATAAGTATAGCAGTGAATAATCCCAGGTCAAGCAGGTAGAAACCTTAAATCCCCCCCCCAAAACTTGTTGTACTTACACCCGCCATTCACCACCACAGCCAAAGTGCTGCTATACTTACGCTGTAACTTAACCCTATTGCTTACCTACTTTGTACCTCGCACCACCCACCGCTACGCTACCCTCCTCCTTATCGCGCTGCCGACAAGTATTTCATTCAGTATTTCAGATTATCTTTTTTTCCGTGCGCAATACGGCATCCTCCTCTCTGCGGTTGCTCACCTGCTAACAGCAATTCTTACTGTCAATCGGTAGGTATTCGCTTTTGGGTCTAACGACGACAGACTTGAGTACACAGGGCACCATACAGTGCCGGTCTGTACTCAGTACCTGACGCCGTTGTCTGTCCGGCGAGGACGAGGGACAAGGGGCCCAGCCGATAGCAGGCCAGAGGCCCATCCGGCCCTCTTTGCTGTTCGCTCTCCCCCTAACACCATATCGGGGGTCTGCCATTCTCGAGCCGGGGCGGTAGGTAACATGGATGGATTTGTGGAGTGGAGTGGGCTGGGTTTGGCGACCGACCACAGCCTGGATCTCCTCCTTGATCCTAGCTATTTGCACTGTACCGGTACCTACAGTAGGAGCTTATATGCTGTAGGAGGATGGTGCCATGGTGGAGGTGGAGATGGTGAGATGGATGGACTAGCTGGGTTGGCACGAGCCCTCAGATGCAGGCGAGATACGTACCGTGCCCTACCATATTACCAACCATCAAGACAGGTTAGCCTGAGTAAAGCCTGTACTGATATACAATGTACAGTACCGCACCAAATCCAGGATACCCACAATGCTAAAAGAACCATTGTGCCTTTTTTCCCTCCCAGGCAGCTCATCGATGTAGTCCGAGTTGAACTTCGGATCGCCCTGAGAAACGGTCACCTTCTCCCCCAGCAGAAGACCTAAGGGATATATATGTATGTTCTCGGTCCTCGTTCTAGTTTTCCAGCGGCTTTTGAGCGGGCTCAGCGTTGTACCGTAGCACAATGAACGAGAAGGTTTTTGTGCTTTACTACGTAGTGTGGTCCTTAGGTGGGGGTGGGGGGGAGAGTATGAGTGTAACGCTATATCTTTTCTCTATACTTTATCATACACCCCCTCCCCACACTAAGGTGCCCTTCTTATTGAAGAGGACCGGGATCGACACTCTGTTACGGGTCTGATAGGTAGCAGGGAATGTACACTGTATTAACCCTTAGTATATACTGTACTATAGAATAACGCAGCCGATAGACTTCCCACCTACTACATACTTCATGTACATAGGGATATGCACAACAACCACGATGCTTTGAACGTCTGTCTACCCGCACTATTCGTAAGATGCAAGGTTCAACTATCAAGCAGTCAGACGGTCCATCTAGACATTGTCGGCTGCCACAGAAACAAACAAATGAGGGGTTTGAGGCGACTTTACTGACCGATCGTGAATCTGCTAAGTAGAAATTAAGTTTATGTTTTCATTGGCTGCTAGTTGTTACTCGTATGGCATTTTTGGGATGGTATGGAAGAATCGACAAATACCCGTATCAAATATGGCGGCTACGTATGTAACCATCAGACGAGCTGATCTCCAAATAAAGTTAACAAATATGAATATATCTTACCTACCTAGTATTTACAGGCTGCGGGCCAATCGACTTGGTCGGTGGTTTCTCAAGGTGTTGTTGATCGTTGTCTATCTTTGGCGCACCAATAGACTTCCGGTAGACTCCCGATATGTATAAAAAGGTCTGCCATCGATCGGGGACCGTTCACACCCATCTATACCTACCCACATACATACCTACATAGTTAGTACATACATAGTAGTTAAATGTGTAGAACTATGTGTATCAATTCTGCAGGGTCGATCGAAACACCTGGCGACGTGTCTGTCCTAGACTCCTGACATCCTAACCTAGGAACCCGTCTGACGTCCACACGTATTTACCCAGTGGGATTTCTGAGATATTCTTTGGTCGGGTAGATCGAGAAACGGTAAATAAGGGACGTGTTCCTGTTCCAATGAGGTGATTACTATTACTGTATTAGTATCTGGAGCGTGGAGACCGAGAAGGAAGAAGGCCGCAGCCTCTGTGGCCAAGCGCATTTTGATACCAATATCTCATTGGTCGGCCATTCGGCCGGTTGGACTTCAGGTTGACGGGGGTTTACACTGTGTCAATAATTGAATAATCTGTCTAGCACAACCCCTCCTGTCAACCTCCTCCTAGATCTTTGGCGTTTGTATGGAAGCACGAAGCTAGATGGATATCCATACAGCGCTGTTGGGTGGATGGCGCCTAAGGCCATTGAACGGGAGTCCGGGGGGCAAAAACAAGAAGTTTAATAATTAGACAAGATACCTGAAGTACGCAGGCACGTTTGTGTGAATGAGAGTACAGCTTTCTGAACAACATCCTGGGTTCGGTACTAGGTTAGATAGAGATAGAAGAAGTACTAGTTGTGAGAGTAAGGAAAATAGCAATTCCCTTGCCCCGAGGACGAAGCGACTGACTGTGTTTTTGAATGTTCGGCCTTTCTTGATGGAATGAATCCTTGGAATGCGCATCTTAGCTAGCAAATATACTAAATTCGATATGAATTCCAAACCCAGATTCTCTTAATGTTGTCAGCCCTCTTCTTCCACAACTGGCCTTTCCATACTATGGCTTTTAAAAGAGACTTGCTAAAGCGTCACTGGGATCTCAATATGGCTGTTTAGATACAGCTATACACACATTAGCCCTGGGGAGCGTCATATCCTCTACCTACCTTATCTCTATGAAGGCCGCCTTTACCTACTTTAAGGCTCTATAAAATCCTGTCTCAATTGTTTATGTTTTAGCATAAGAAAAGCAATGTTTGCACGAATCAAATGTCAAGAATAGCCAACATGTGGTCCCTCGTTCGACTTGTGAACTGGCATGATATATGCCTATACCTACCTGCTGGTGTGGTATTGTGGCACAAGCGCAAGATATTAATACTATATCTGAAGTACCCGTGGCCGGGGCGCTTGAGACGCTGGTGGCTTGGTGGCTTTTCATATACAGTGTTTCGAGTCCTCACAGCAGCGTTCATTCATCAGCAAAATATTGTTTATGCATGATAGGGTCTGTTGTGTTTTGTGTATTTATTTTACCCTTTTTTGGTGTACGCTGTTTCCTGGTATGAATGAAGTGCAGGTTGATGTGCTGTAGGTGCCTACTACGGACATATTTGTGATCGTGAATGCTGGGGCTAGCTAGATGAGTATCTAGAATTGCTGGCCGGCCTCTTCAATAACTTATCAACACAACTTTTTTGTTAGCAACACCCATTCTAATCATAGTACAGATGTACAAAGTATAATTCTCACGGGTGTTTTTTGCCAGCTTTAAACCCATGAGGAAAGCGGTTAGTGAGTCAAACGTGTCAAGATATCCTCCCTTAGATCTTGTCCACTCAACAGCTAGCCCGGACAGCCCCGGGTCTCATGGCCCCTGCTCCTCCTCCAACCTGGGCGGGGAACGCAAGACTTGACTTCTCCTTTGCGTGGCGGAATCCATACCGGCCGCCCTGGACAAAGGGACGAACGAGTGAGCAAAGCTTTACATGTAATTAATTAGCCACCAACCTTGGAAGCTGATGGTCACTCGTGTTGCACCGTCGACGGAATGCGAGAACTTGAAAGCCTAGACTACCTAGGTGGCCAATGCCTGTTTGCGACATTTTAAACAAGTATCCAGTCGTTCTTTACAGGTACCAGAAAAGCCAGTCAAAGCCCTTTATCGAGTTTCCCAAAAAATCCGATTTCCGTTGGGTCGTGATGGAATTGACTACGTGTACCTACCTGCTCAGTATTCCTGGGAGCAGATAGTACCGCACCTCCCGTCCATAGATACTACCTAGAGTAGGTAGGTTAGCGAAGTCCGAGGATGCATACAGTATAGAAGTACCTGAATACTGTAGAATCTTCCTTGCCTGGATTCTTACTCCACCGGGCTGGCGTTGGACTCTTGGCTTTCCTCCTCCCCCTCTTTTCTCTACAGCTCTAGGTACATACATACTACCTACTGCTGTATGTAACTGCTGGCAGCGCTCGGCCGGGGGTTTTCTGCTCGTCTTGGACCAATTACCACGATCCTGGTCGGTCTCTGTCCGAGATCCACTGCTACCCTAGCCTAACAAGAACGACGGTCAATTTGAACTCACAATCACGCTTCTGGAACCGTGTCCATACTGTACCAACTTGATCCTTCAAACTCCATTTTTACTGGGTACCTAGGTACATATGTAGCAATGAACGCCATTGATGTTCGGTCACCCGGTGGTAAACCGAGCTGAGTTACCGTTTCAAGGAATTTCCAGGATATTACATTTGTGCATGCAGACAGACACAAAGTCAAATACATACTTAAGGTATTCCGAAGGGACTAGGACGGTGCAAACACCGGTGTTCGTCAGAGCTGCAAACTAGCAGACGGTAGGCGTTCAGAAGGCGGCAACCAATGCATGCGGTAAGTCAGGGCCCAGGCTGATGTGAGCATGCATTCGCTCGAGATAGGCAGATGCGCAATAGCCCCCGGGGGTACTTTCCGTGGACCTTACAGCAGTGCTATCGAGCGTATCTCAAGGTACCCCTGGACGACCATCTCCTGCCGTACTGTACAGTACACTGCATCCAGCATGCAGCGGAATGCTGGGCGACCCTCTTGCATCTACCCGACGACTTCGCTGTGGATTCTCTATAGACTATAGTATTTGAGTCCAGGTTATGCTGTAACTGGCTTTGTACATAGCTGCTGTACCTACCGACTTCAGAAGGGGTGTGTGGATGGGGACAGCTCCTGGTCTACCCACCTCGCATTGCTGACGGACAAGCCTTCTGACCCTGTCACGCTTGTACATCCGTAGTAGAACCTAACTAGGTGGGTATGTTCACTATCGCATCAAGCAGAGCATACAGATAAGATGGGATGGTCTTTTACCAGCCGACAAATTACTTCAACCGTTATTTTCTAGCGCGCCCGCCTGAATGCTCGCAACACATGAATGGCAAGGGCCAGACATTGCATTGCACTGCTTGCAGAGGCACATGAGTATGTTACGACCGCATCATGTCGTGACCGACTGTGTTCGGTGGCGGACAGGACTTCCGGTAGCGAAACTTCAATCGATGAACAACCTGAAATGCCCTGTTTTTGACAAAGAACTTGATTCGTACTAGGTTAGTAGTCTCTTTGCGGCTTGGAAAACTCAACTTTAAGTTATGTGGCGTGGTTTGCGTCGTATAGGAAACCCAGCAAAATAAGCATACGCCTCTCAGTCGACATGGTATTTCGCTCATTTACCCCTCCGACCTCGCGAAACCGAGATACTTACGTAGGGTTGTGATTACTCATTACCTATGGAGGTAGTAGGCGACTACTTACCACATGTAGGCTATATCTGGCTTTTCAAGTAGGTAATGAGGTGACACTTTTCTTGCTGCTTCGTATACAGTTGTACCTTAACATGAAACTCATAAAGAAGATATCTCAATACCAGAACAGCCGCGACGTCGTACTGCCGTATGCCTTTGCAGCATTTATCGTACCCGTATGCAAGATTCCGCCAGTGCATCTTCCTGCAAGTGAATGCGATGTACTGAGGCCAGTAACCGCCAAGGCGTTTCTTGCATGGTAGGTATTCTTGCTCTGCCTAGCCGCAGGAGGGCAAGGACCGGTTGTCAATCGGTAGTACTAGTGTACGCGCCGGTAGATATACCTCTATCCGCTGTACAACCATCCAGACAGCCACCTGGACCAATAACTCGGGCGGAGTGCCTACCTTGAGCGAATACCTTGAAGCATCCCGAGTTCCCCAAGGCTCATTGAGATCACGAGTTCAAATTCACGCACATACGGAGCTTGCCATACCTATTTGCGATTCGTATCCGTTTCCTAAGACTAGGTTAGCAAAGTTGTCTAATTCGAGCTAACGACCACGGACACTACCCTAGTGCCTACACAAAAAGAGCTGAACAGCCGAGGCACCGTCTTCCTCAAAAACTGCATGGTGTAGTACTACACATGGAAGGTATGCTGCGGTGCGATGCTAGTAGATTTTAGATGAGAGTTGCCGCAAAAGAGTTTGCCTCGCACGCGCGCGGGCGCGCGTGGGCGCAAGGCAATTCGCAAGGCACCGGGAGTCGAAATCCATACGGCTGGAAACCACCGGCCTGTCAAAAGGGAAGGCTGCGCCTACAGGTGCAGGCTTCCGTGCAGTGAGCTAGCTGTCCCTTCGTCTTGAGATTCAAGGTACGTGGATCTCGTGCCATCGTTACTTCGTGCTCACGGAACGGGCAAGACGCAGCTGCTCAAGGGGATCTTCGACATAGGTGGATACTATATAATGCTAATGTAGACCTCAGAGGGGTCGAGTATGTGCATACATAAATACGCTTATACATACATGCCGTGGATGAGAGAGCCTCATATGCCCACCGCATGCGACGTCATGCTCATGCCATGCACGACATTCGTCCATCCACGTCGGTACATCGGGAGCCCAGCCTCGTCTCAGACGGCGCATTATTGTATGTATGTAGACGGCAACAGCCGCCTTACCTTGCCTACTACCGACCTCAGGTATGCTCTATGCAGCTAGAGACCTTCAAGCATGTTTATGTACGTATTAAGCTGAATATGCTGCCTACTGCCTACTCTAATTACTACAGAGGTAGGTAGTTTCAACTCCAGGTCTATAGATGCTGTCTTAATTATTATCTTGCAGTAGTGACGGGAAGCGTCAATGCGCGATCGACCCAGTCGCGATCTTGCAGCTCGTCCGCTTGGAATCATTGTGGATCACAGTTATTACTGGGATAGGTACCTACAGCATACCTACAGCATATTATCCCGACGCACCGGAATCGTTGGTAAGTAAGTCATTAGCAAGATCTAAAATACAAGATACCAACTTGGACCCTCTAGGAACAACCGAGTTTGCAGCCGTCGCATGTTAGCTTTGCTGAGAACCCTAAATTATAGGGGCAATTATAGCGGCGATTATTACAGACCGTCGTACCAGTGGACTAGCGAGGAGAGGCTGCTGTCACCGTCTTTCTTGTCTCCCTTGACTAGGCGCGGCCACTAACACGGCGAGGACAATGCCTAGTAATTCTGCTTATTGTAGCAACGTCCTTGCCAGCAGGGTTACAGCTCAAGGACTTACATGATACAGTACATTCAATGGCTTATGTATGCACCTACATGAGTAGTCCACAGATCTCCCTTCAATCATCACTATAATAAGTATACTGAGCATACTATTATATATTAGGTTCAAGTTCTGAGCATGCGTTAGCTTACGCCCACGCCCGCTTGCTTATTAGGAGATACCTACTATGAGTACAGTAGGCAGATGTAGCCAGAACACACCGACCACCCATAAAAGCCGTTTTCTCAACGGCTGACAAAATAAGCTTCTCCCGTCAGCGATGTCGTCTACATACGTATGTACGTACCTTCTACGGTTCAAATACAATGTACCTACACACTTACTCTGTACGGGCCACAGAGCTGCTGAGCTACCGACAGGGGGACGCGATGATGGGCTTGAACACATGCATGCCCGAGCAGCATAGACTAACGCACGGCGGGCGCGGCTATGCATATCTCCTACCAGGCCAATCAGATCTTCGCTAATCCTTAACCCCATGTCCAACGAAGGCTGCCCCAGAATCGAAGGGATCGTCGTGACCTTGGGAGCTAGCCAGCCTTGCTACTATGCTGTCACCCGGTTGTCTTGGATGGGCGGCACAACCACTAGTAAGTACATCTACCTACCTGAATGCCACCCCTTCCCGCTCCCCCACCTAACAGAACTACTGTGAGTACGGTATACAGTGCCTACCTTAAAACCCAACCACCAGTCTTTTGTCATGAGCACCCATCGGGTCCTTAATCTAGGTTCTAACTAACGGGCAGAAGACAAATTCTTCATAGCGTTCTAACTCCATCTCCTCTTGTGACTGAAACCGTCCCGAAGATATGGGAATTGGGTCTATGGCTCATCCCAATTCCTTGATCTCGTCATGTCTCGCTGCATACCTATCGTAGTACGAAGTTCAAGTAGGGAAAATACTTCGGTATGCACATGGGCTGTATTTACTCTAGAATTAGTCCAAGTGTACAATGGGTACTCTTGTAGCTAACCTAGTAGCTCCGATCAGTCTCCGACATCAGCTAAAATAGATGGCCTAGGTTAGGCCTATTCAGAGGCCTAGTGATTGATTACGTACCTGATGGCGAAAACTGGACGACCGTATAATCACCACACCCTAAAATATCCAAGTACATAGGCATCTGAGACTGGGTCGTCGGCACTTGTCTGGAGAATGCCCTATCAGTTAGACTGCGTAAAGGAAGTGCTTCTGCGTCGCTGTTTGGCTAGACAAAGCAGACAAGCGCCTCGTATCCTTATCTTCGTCCTTTTTTAATTTCGTTTTTTATTTTTTCTTTCTACACATATTTTCGTTCTGTGTGCCAACCTCTCTCTCTTCTTGTCACCCTCCATCTAGTTCAGCCACCACGCAGCCAATCAGAGGCGCCCACGTCGACGAGCACACCCATCCCGTTGATGTGGATCGTGGTCCTACTATGTTAGGATACTGTATTCCTGTAAGTAAGTAGGCAGGCAAAGACATCATAGACGAGCTAATCTTGGGTACCTACTATGAAAAAGAGTTTCTGTGCAGATGATACCGTTATCAAGGGATACCCAAATTATAATCAGGAAATCCATTATTTCACAATTTCATGTCCGTTTCGTTGTCACCTTTAAAAGAGAACACCGTAAACGATGCATGTACGTTTTAACTGCATGAGGGTTAAGTAAACACCGAGTCTACATATGTACAGCATGTCGAAACGCGCTATGTACTACCTACTACAGTACATACAGTACAGGGCCTACAGAGATAGGTATGGTACGTAGACACCCGCAAGATCTGAATCCTTTGTACTGATGGGCTTTTAAGTGTCACATGGAGACTATGCACATCATCTCGGCTCCGTAGTCTTCCCTGGCAGTCGGCGAGCTGCAAGAGCGGACCGTTATCCGTGCTAAATAAGGCTTATTGTCCTTGCAGAAACCCGTCATGACTAACAATAATTAACACGGCTGGCAACGAGCAAACTCGGAGGCAAAAAAAGGGCACGAAGTGGTGTGGAGAGAGAAACACCTACTCGTCGATTACATACGTACATACATACTTAGGAGATCGTGAAAATCTACAGAACTCGTTTTCTCGTAAAACTTGTAAGACGTTGTGGCGCTATTAGATGGTGCTCACAGCAGTACAGCAGTACAGCAGCCATACCCTCTATTAGCCGTCTCACAAAAGACTTGTGCTGCTAATATCATTTTTTTCAGTCTGGTATTTTGGATATTTGTTGGCCCAATTGGAACGAACAACGTGTGGCAAATGGGCGCACAACGCAATTCACCTCTCCGCTAACAATTGGATTTAACTCATCGGTTTGATCGAAACAAGGGGTCAGTGGCAGACAAATTCTACCATTGGCTGTACGACATACGTCCAACGCCGCAGTAGGTAAACCAAGATAGCTTTATTAATGGGGGAGGAGCATGCACACTTCTTCGTTACTGACTGATAGAGTGACTATATGACACTCTCAACCCGCAGTCTTGACTAACTTCATAAGCATATACTTATTAGGGATGTTGCCGTTTATTCTCATCCTGCAAACATTCAGGGCTGTCTATCCATCGTGAGCGTGAGTGCCACCTCTCAACACGATTCTATCATAAATATTTGCCTTATGTACAAGTCCTCCCATTACCGACCTATGAGACCCTTGTCTTCCTCCTGCCAGTCAAACTCACATGTACCTAGACTTCTTACCAATTAGCTCGACGAGGGAGTTTATCTGAGAACGGGAGTTATGGGGCCACTTTACACACTGTGCAGGCTACCTAGGGCCAGAGCTTCTATGTACATATCTCCCCTTCACCGCCACTTCATGAGATCTTCTAACTGAACGCCCTTTCCCCACTAGACTAAACTAGATTACCTACCTACCCTTCCCTTGTCTCTTCTATGATCGCCGGTCTTATGGTTTTTAGCTACGGCAGGCAGGCCTTTTTTTTTCCCTTCAAGGACCCCTTCAAGGGCTGCTGACTTTACTGGGGGTTGCTGTCTAAACTCGTATATTCGCATAGGACAGCCGAGGGTTGCCATGTATTTTCCGGTCTTCTTTTGCGAAAGGGGAAGAAATATAAAGGTAAAAACAACAATGAACAATAAAATAGAGACAATCTTACATTATTTTTAGACGAATAGAAAGCAATGAGACTTGGGAGCACGGGAATCTCGTTGTACATGGCTCAGGTCTCATTGCCGCGGTGGCTGGTTTTGCTCTCGACCCTGTACTTATGTACTTACTTCCATTATTCTAGGCGTGTTTTTGTGCCAGTCCTGCCAGTCCTGCCAGGGCAGAGCAGGGCAGGGCAGGGAACCCTTCAAACTGCATCTTGACCGGTGACATGTCACTCTGGTAGGCTCCTTTTGTCAATTCTAATGTATCCATTTGCCCTTTCTTTTCATTGGTCCAATCAATTGCAAAATTCCTCCTGCCCAATCTAGTTCTGACCAGTGATATTCCGCGTAGGTTAGGTACAACAGTATAGTACTTTACTTTACTTAGCTAAGTGGGAAAACACGCCCCTAGCACCTATTCGAACAAGGATATCATCGTCTCTCGAGTACCTTCCTACCTGCCTACCCTCGCACACGAGTAAGTATTTGATGTACTACCTTGAGGGCAAGCAAGCCCTCTCTCGTGAGTTCTCTTATCTGTAAATAGGTACAACATGCGCTGCATTGGAATTGCAGAAACCCTCCCGAGTGAGTTATTTACGTACTCTATACAGAATAGACATTGTAAGTAGTCATTACTAAGTAGCCTACCTAGGGGCCAAGAAGCTATTCCCGCCCTTGAACCCACGTAGAGTTATCTGATGGCTGTTGCGTGTAACGTGACCGGCAAATCTCATGATGTTCGCTGTCCTTGGATGTTCCTTGAACTTTTGTCCGGTTAACGGGTCGAGTGATCGTCGTCAGCAGACAAGCAGACAATGCATACCGAGCATATCATGCGTAAGGCTAGGTATTAACTTGTACTGCTATAGGCACGGTATATATAACCCGGCGAGTATCCTGACCTGCCATTAATGACGACGAGGGTTCGAAGAGAAAAATGCCCGGTCATCATTGGCCCAAGAACATTCCCTCAGACACAGACGTGTTTGCAAAGCAAGGATCCTCGTGGGAATAACCTACATAGGTATAGGTTATAAGAACAAGCGCTAAACAATTTTTGGCGCGCGGTCTATTACTGGTTCAATTGCTGCTAAGTATAGATGGATAGACAAGACAGTACGTAACTTGTTAGCCGAAGTTCTAACCAGCGCAGGGCTGGGTAAGTGAGACATCCGGGTTTGCGTTCATGAGATTGACTTCTATACATTACAGCATACACGCATGTACATACATGGGCTCCCTGACAGATTATAAGAGATTGTCTTATTATTTGATGCTATGCACAGCATACTGTAGGTAGGTATGCCGTATGTTGATCGTCGTTGTTTGAGAGAACCCACGGGCCTTCGATCTGACATCGTGCATAAGCGGTGCTAACTTGCCCGGCCCTCCATATGTAATGTATGTATGTAAGTGCGGTATGTATGTCGGTATGGATAGGTATGTGGATGTATGTAGGTGGTATGTATGCCAATCCTGGTTCTCTTTGCAGCCACTACAGTGTCTTTCTCCTGCTGTGCTAATGTGCAACGCATGTAGGAGTATGTACATATGTACAGGACGGGCAGGATTAACCATAACCGCACTCTACATTACTAGCGGCGGAAGAGGAGACATGGGGTCAAAGAGATCATGACCACCACTTTTGCTGATCCTCCAGTTCGCTGGCCATTCGATAAGAATCGCCTGTTGTACACACTACAGTATGTATAATAGGTATAGTCGATAGATATGCCGTACATATTCAGCGCACAGATAGTAAATAGACTACAGAGACTAGGACATTTCCGCAAAGCTGAATCCACCATTACTTACACGTATGTTAGCCCCCATCAAAAGTCCACAGCTAGGTATTCTAAGTAGGTACCTATCGCATCGATACAACGGTGCCGCTCCCGTTAACATGGGAAAATAGAAAGGGAGAGAGAACAATCCTCCATCACAATCCTAACCACCCGTGCCTCCACCGTTAATTAATGGTCCGAAGTTTTCCTAACTCCGGTATGCTGTACTTACGGGTTGTACCTAGATGGGTTTACCGGTGACCTTAGTTGTACAGTGTTGCTGTACAGGTACCACACAAGAAAACAACCACCCACTAGCCAAGATTTTTTTTTAGCAAGCTTAGGCTTAACCAAGGTGCCTTCGACTGTTAAGAGTGGTGCCATTGCCAAGACCCAGCCACCCCACGAAACATGTACAATCACGGGAAGCGGCGCCGCAGCCTTCTTTGCTGCTGCTTCGGCCAGTAGCATGAAGCAGAAGCAAGTATGATCCGCATATGTCTGTAGTACTACTTGTATTATATTCATAGCTCTTTCTTTATAGGTGACAATACGTCAATAATTATCCCTCCAAGCTCTACTACCTACTTAACGATTCGACCAACTGCGGTTTTGTTCAACGTGGGCGTACTTGCGATGTGAGTATGTACAATTACAGCATCCCGTAGTTCGCTACTATCCTGTTCCCCTTGCTAGTTTAGTGTTGTGGAGCGCCGTTTCTTTGCAACGCTACGTCAACCAGGTATAGCCAAGTACCTACTGTTGTTACTTAGGTTAGATAGATAGGGATACAAGGTAAAGGGGGGGGCTAGGAATCAGACTGTGGAGGCAGCTTTTATATGGATCATACGGGACCGTTACCATTGTACTTTGCCCTTCGGTAACAATAGCTTTCTTTAACCTAGGTTCGGTAGGCATTTGTGACAAATTTCATAAGCTGAGGTTATGAACAAGGGCCCAAAAAGAGGGAGACAGAGACAGAGACAAGACAGTGCCGCTCCGGGCCTTCGTTGCGTGAATCAAGGTTGCTAAATATGACAGCAAAACAAAACAACGGCTCGGGCGGGATCTCTCAGATTGACGCGAGGGATGACGCTTGTGATTGATTACTGTATGGTCGTACCAGACTTATCGCTTTTTCCCAGCCGCGGGTATAGTCACTCTTCACTAAAACTTGGGAAGGAAGCTTCCTACAATCTAGCCATCATAATCAAAAGAGCGAAGAGAGAAGAGACTCGTACGTTTTCGTGTATCGGAGAGACTCAAAACACCAATCGAGACCCGGCTCTAACCCGGTCTGCCTAGTCAACCTATGTAGTCTAATACGTGTAGCTTTTTGATCCCGTTTTGATTTACTACGCAAGATTCGAATCCCTCCATATTGAACTCCTATAGTACACTACATGTATGTACTCAGGGTCCAGAACCCCAGCACGAAGGGCCGCATTGCTAATGCTAAAGCAGCACATGCGAGTAGGTAACAATTCCCCATAGCGCGTACATCCCCAGAACGTGGCGAACTCCTGCTATGCTATGCCGGCAAAAACCAATGCACGGCTGCGGACTCCTGCGCCTGCGCCTGCGCCTGATGCCCTGTGCCTTGTGCCTGTACCTGTCTGTGCCTGCGCGTTGCGCCTGCGACGATGGAACAGAGCATACGTAGAAGCTTATTATTTCGGAACAAAATCCGAGCTTAAGTATCATCAAACCTTACTTACCATGCCATTGAACCCCTCTAGTGCGGGTCTCTCTCTTACCCCTATACCTGCCTACCTCGAGCTTGTTTCTCGCCTGTACTATGTAATCATACTCGTACGACACGCTGATTGTATTGTATGGGGACTGCAGCCAAGTGACGATAACAATCAGTAACTGGGTACTGCAGCAATAGCAACACAGGAAATCCCCTCATTGTGCTAGACAAGTAACAGACCTAGGTTATCCGCGCCAAGTTACCCTCTGGCTATCTATCCTGGCTGCATGAACCCCCCCGGACATGCCTTACCGCCGCGAACAGAAGCGATGAACTTTGCATATTACCAATACATATCGAAGGTGCAGTTCCCTAGGTCCTACAGTAGTTACCGTTGTATGTGCAGATTACCCTACCTACCCAGTCGCCTATTACACGGCAGGCAAAGGCCATCTTTCTCCTACATTGTCTGTATTACCTATCTAGCATTCAGCCCGAGACCACGGCTCTTCCAGATGTACGCCCCCCAACAACCATCTAAATACCCTTGCCTATAGAGGTTCACGGGCTCTATAGTCCCGCCACACTAAAGTAAGTCTGTCAGTAATTAAGAGTTGGGGTGACGTCGGAGTAAGGAAAAAAGCCTTTGATGGCGAAGGTCTATAACGAGGCTCTCTCCTGGAGCAATATACATTTTACATTATATATTCCCTTGTCATACACACACGCACATACACACACACATTTACTCACATTTCATTGGCCAATTGTGACTTAATAAGCAGGGTAAGATTGATTGATGAGCGCCGCAGAACCAAGAGGTAGGTAAGCCTACTTAGAGCTGCTAGGTTGGTACATAGTAATAGAAAGTATCAGAATGCATCATTCCCACGATGCACGTCACCCATATGTACAATGAGCTTATGCTCAGGTGCTTACCTACTTATGCCAAGCAAGGATAGCTGTATCCCCCTTCAGCCCGGCCGGCTTCCTGCTACCTGCCTACCTACCCCGTCTAAGTAGCATGCGACCGAGAAAGAGTCGAATGCATAAGTAAAGAGAACGTCAGCGGGAAAGCAAAGATGTGCTGCTGCTTGCATGAGTAGGTAGGTGGTTTTGCGGGGAATAGCCGTATGTATGCTGTATGTACATCTGTACATAGGTAGGTAAAATGTGAACCAGGGCAATGAAACTACCAGGACCAACCAAACCCCTCCCCCGAAATCGTTAAAGTAAGGTAGATAGCGGCATAGCGGCATAGCGGCATAGCGGCACAGCGGCTGTCTGTCAAACCGGGGAAGGAAGATGACGGTTGAAGGGAAGAACCGTCAACTTGCATAGGCGCGCACACGCGCATACAGACATACCTACCTAACCTAGTACGTAGGTAGACACACGCATGCGCAAATCCCTCATTCAATCTTTTCATTCATCCCTTTTTTACTGGGCTGGTCTGGCCTGGCCTAGCTTGGCTTAGCTGGGCAGGTAGGCTAGATAGTCGGCGATGTCATGATTCAATCGTGACCGCACCGGGGGTAATAATCAGTCAATGACAACGGTTCTTCTGTTCTTGTTTGTTTGTATTTTCTCGTATTTTCGCTGAGCGCAATACCTACCTGCCGCTGATTGACATACCGTTATCTCTCCCCTTTTTTCAGCTGATTAGCAGCAACCTCATATGATCCTCTTTTTTTTTTACCTACCTAGACTAGGTGCAACAACATACCATCATGCCTGCTCAACATCCCATCATGGATGGAACCCCAATCCATCGACCGCCACCATTGCTACCCTGACCTGACCTGACCTGACCTTGCCCCCCTATCCACCCACACATACATAGTACACACACAGGCACACACACAGGCACATCCTCATGAAACACAACACAACCGTCCCATCGAAGAAGGAATGCAACCAAACCGCGGTGCGCGCGCCAATACGCCAATACGCCAATACGCACAGCCGCCCATTGTCACTGTGGCAGACTGAGTAGGTACTCTGTCGTTTATTTCCCGGTCCCCAGTCCCCAGTCCTGGCCCCTCCAAGCTAAGGGACCCACGGCAGAACACGGCCGGATGGAGGACGGTATTGAGAGATAGAGAGAGAAGAAAGGGAGGTAGAATTACCCGCACCTAGAGAAAATCTCACAGGACTTTGCTTCTTTACTTCCCAATCATCTTCTCGCTCTTTTTACTTTATTGTCGCACTTTCTGTTTGCTTGTTTGTTTGGTCGTTTCTCCAATCTCACCGCTTACCACCCACTCAATTGGTCATCTTTTTAAATTCTCTTTTTATAGCTGGCTCACCTTATCAGAGAAAGGACCTTGTGATGTATGTAATTTTATGGATGGGTGATATTTCATTTCATAATATGTGGTAGGTAGTAGTAGCATGGGGTCGCTTCGAAACGGATGCGCAGCGGCAGCAGCCCGTTGCATGCAGAGTGCAGTGCAGTTGCAGTTCCGGGAGTTCTAGACTTATTTGGGGCCCGCGAAAAGAAATTGAAGAACAAATTGATTGATAGACTGGAGTATACCAATATGCTCGGACCTTTGTTTGATCTTCGAAAGGAAACATGAGACACGTGCACGAAACAGAACAGATGACCCATTGGATGACAATTGTTGCCGTGAATTTGCGAAATCGTCTTACTTACGTCTCCTCTCACCTCATTACTCATGTGAATAGTACTCATAGTTCTAGATAGAAGCCCGTAAAGTATAGTGGACTTAGGTAGGTTGACTTCAAGTCACGTGCCTATGGAGTTTGTTAGTCCGAAGGCTATTACAGTAGTACTATGGGGATGCAAATGTCTTTGTTGCCTAGTATGAAACTAATGTTTTGCTTTCAAGAAAGGAAAGAACAATGTGATTGCGACGTGCTTAAACAATGGACGAGATCTTGAAATGATATGTAATAAGTACGAGAAGAGAAAACCAGAAGAGGATAATATCTGGGTACAACGGTATCACAGCCGTTTCTCCCTAGCAACGAGCAAACCAACTATGAGAACAACATTCCAGAAGCAGCCTGCTCGTCATTTCTCATTCTATCAATCGACTTACTACCCACTGGGTACTTGTTCAATTGCGCTTTTCTAGCAATCAAACAACCAGATCGCCAAATATGCCATCATCCTCATCGCCATCCAAATCATCACACCCCAAAGTCGCCGAACCAAGGTACGCCCCGTCGTTCGACGCATACAACTCGTCGTCGACGGGGCACCAACGCGCGGAGAACAACCGTCTGGGGGCTAGCACGGGATGGCGCGACTCACGCAACAAGAAGCTCATGAGCCAGTACATGGGGGGTGCAGGCGGAGGCGACAAGCGCGTCTCGGACACGGTGGGCGAAGGAGCAAGGGACTACGATCCGGGGACCAAGCCGCTGATCACGCCCGAGGCGCGCATGAGGGCCAGATGCTCGGTCTTGGATATGCTGGCTAAGCCGGGGAGTATGAAGTCTGCGTCTGCGTCTGCGTCTGCGGCAACTCCGACTTCAACACTGCTGCCATCTGCTGCTGGATCTGGACAGCAGCAAGGGATGCCGATGACGGCCGAAGAGCGCCTTACGGCGCAGCGAGAGGCGGAGGATGAAAAAGCAGCGGAAGCAAAGGGTTCAAGAAGCAGAGGCATCTTCGACGGCGTCGTGGTCTACGTCAACGGGAGCACGCACCCGCTGATATCGGATCACCGGCTCAGGCACGTGCTAGCCGAGCACGGCGGGATGATGTCAAGCCACCTGGGTCGTCGAAAGGTCACGCACGTCATCCTCGGTCGACACTCCTCTTCTGGTTACGGTAGTGGTTGCGGGGGCGGGCTAGCAGGCGCGAAGCTGCAGAAAGAGATCTTGAAAATAGGGGGACCGGGTGTCAAATACGTCGGCGTCGAATGGGTGCTCGAGAGCATCAAGGCCGGCAAGAGGTTGCCCGAGGCACGATTTGCGGACCTCAAGATCGCGGCGAAGAACCAGCAGAGTGTTTACGGATTGTATTCGAAGCATGCAAATGCCAAGGAGAAGACGAGTGTGTCTACCACCACTACGACTACGACTACGACTAATACCAATGGCGAGGATGGGAATGGGGATGAGGACTGGGATTGGAGTCAGCTTCCGCCGAGTGGGCAGCGAGCATGATGACGTGAGGGTAGAGTGGTAATTGACTTGGATGAGATTTAGATTTCATGACTTGCATTAGACAGGGGACTGGGGACGGGACAGGGAACGAAAAGATGTGTATGCATTATTGGCGTTTCGGGAGGCATGCATGAGTCTTTCCCATTGCATTAGAATCTACGTATGCATGGTCCACGGAGTTTGCATGCATCATTCCGCGGTCCTGGGACTCGCGTCTTCTAAAGGCTATGAATATTAAGATGAACGACATCAAGACAAACCATTGTCCTTCGCATACCGAGCAGTTTATCAATTGCTTCTTCATCTACTTTGGCTTTTGCTTAGGGAGCTACGCGGTTTATCGTATGCGAGGGACTTTGACCACAGGTAGACCTCCTGTCCATAACCTTGATAAAAGCATCGTATATGGGAATTGACTGAACTAATGGCTTCCAAATAAAAGCCGGCGCGTGTTTATCGTGGTCTTCGGATACCTCGCTTCTACCCCTTGCGTTGAATGAGACAGCCATGGAATCAGTCACCTTGCTTTGATGCCATAAGCAAGCATCACTTAGCTTGACTAAGACCTCGGCAGCTTGAAAAGCATTGCGGGGATGTGATGATAAATGGACACATAACATGTGGCGTTAAAACTGTGAATAGATAGGTATTAGGCTGAACTATACTCCTGGAAAAACCCCGGTGCTGTGTTCTTCAACCTAGAATTGGATCCGCTGATATTTGTGTGTAATCAAAAGCGGGAGAGAATAGGCACGTAAAACTATCAACACGAGGTTTCCTTCTTCCTTCACAGGAGCAAAACTTCCGACAAAACCTGGATGCTGGGGTTGATAATAGGAAAAGGGGTTAGAATATGACTGCGCTGCGTCTTCCTTGGTAAGATACAAATCCTGTATCTAGCTTATGGAGAAACTATTTCATTCACCTATTTTCAGTTAAAACGAGATATCAAAATGATAGTCTCTTTTGCGCATATATTGGTTATGCTTCACTTTTGGTTAGGTCTGCAAGGTATTCACTATAGTGAGCTCTATCTCTTCTTAGATCAGACTACGACTTATGTCCTTATTCAACTATGAGAGAAGCTAGGGAGATATCAGTATAAATTCTTAGTAGTGCATAACTAGGATCTCACCAGTTAAATGAGATGATAGATCCAAGAGCTGTAATGTAATATTGCCGTCATAGCTTTTGGTCCAACGTGGCGCATCACCTAAGGCAGAAGGTTACCACTGATAATCGTACCATGCATGATACTTGATCAACTGCACGGGTAGTTAGTCCACGATGAGTAACATAACATTTATTTACCTTCGAAAACATCCACTATGACCGGGGACTCATTACCGTTGGAAGTCAAGCTCCTCAATATTCGGGATTTCAGCGACTTTACCTTAATATGCAGAGGCCGTAAATTCAGACTGCATAAGGCCATCGCATGCGCCCAGTCGCTAGTCATAGCGACAGCCCTCCGTGAGGGCTTAGTCGATGTAAGCTTAGATCGTGTTACATTCATATTCAATCCGTCCCCTCCTTACTACTGCTGGTTAATAAAAATGCATGCTTATACGTAACGTCTACGTTAAAACAGAAAGCCACGGCCGGCTTCTTACACGTTCCGTTTGATCTCGGGAGTGTGAGGCGCTTGATCGAATTCCTGTATACCGGGAACTATCAGCTATCCCCTGATCCGGCGTTGGAGCTACTCGATGCCGGCACTGTAGACGAAGGTGGTAATAATACCGATGAGCAGGATTCTTCCAGCACAGAAATTGGTAAGCAAGGAAGGGGTTTTGAAAACTATCTGAACTGGTTTTCCGGCCAAGCTCGGAAAAGTAAATACTAATGGCCTAAACTACAGTCGACACATTCCAAGATACCGAACCAGGCTCAAGCAACGGTGGTAAAGGGGGGGAACCCGAGGTACCGACAACCGTCTCTGAACGCCTGACCTGCCACAGCCGCGTAGACTCAGTAGCGAACTACTACGATATCTCCGCACTCTCCGAGCTCGCGCGGTCCAAAGTCGAAGACATACTCGAGCACGAGTGGTCCGCCGACGCATTCTGCACCTTAATCCAGGCCTCCCTCGACGCGACCAGCGACCAGAAGTACCACCACATGCTGGCCGTCAAAGCCGTCGACCACGCCGACGAGCTCGCGGCGCGCCACATCTTCGACAAGGGCGGCACGGCCGAGGGACTGGCGGCGTACATGCTGCCGGTCTTCATGGCGAGAATAAAAGCCCTCGAGGCGAGGGTGGACGAACTGACCGAGGAGCTGGCGGCTGAGAAGGGCAGGTGTCAGGAGAAACATCGGGAACTGGTCGATCGTGCCAAGGCCCTCGATGCGTGTGTCCAACTCGTAAACGCGAATCCGCGATGTCGTAACTGCGGCGTCGATTTTGCTTGCACCCTCGAGCAGACGGCGTGGTTTCATCCGAGACATATCCTCCGGTGCTTGCGCTGTTCGTGCCGGCATGAAGAAGATATGTGAGATTTTACTGTTATTAGGCGTCTTCATTGGAAACACCCCGACTCTCCTTACGTTGAGAGCTTAATTGGTACTGCCTAGTTCCGGACATGGTCTTACGCGTAACTTCACATTCATATTCTCTAATCGGGTCTCAGTTCTACCTAGTCTTAATGTTTAAAGGCGTTGGATATATTCGAGATATCGTGGCGCAAGGCGGTATCTCCATGTAAAATGTAGCACAATCATACCTGCTCACCCTAGGTGCTATAATGCCATGGAAAGGTTGTTAACTGCGAGCCCTAGGGGGGTGGGCATGTAAGGAATAAGATGGGTCCCCTTGTCAGGCTTATCCTCCACCGAGGATGGACAAGGGTCTCCCTTTCCAGACTCTAGTGCAGTTCATCTTCGAGATGCTGTGCTCTGCTCGACATGTCTTCCGAGTTTGTATGAGCGGTTTTTAGTTACCTGTCGCCTACTTATATTACTAGTCCCAGTAAGCCGGACTCTAAGCCCCCCCGGGTGGTCAGTCGGCGTCGAATGCCGGATTGTTGTCACGGTCCGTGACCGTGCCGGCTCCGAGAGCACGGACCGGAAGCTAACTAAATGCACGTGCCGCAACTATCCCTATATAGGAAGATGCGGCGAACCTCTATGCTTCACTGCTTCCACATGAACTTCCTTGCGCAGTATTCTGTAATAACAAGTAATTACAGCAGGGAGAATTTTTGTTGACTGCTAACATTGTGCCTCGGCCCGCTTCAGGGTCTTGGATGACCGACCGGTCGACTGAGAGGATAATGTTTATCTAGCATGCGTAGATGCGGAGGTTAGTAAGGAGGAAACAGCAACTGATGTAACTGTTTCTTGTAAATGACAGAAACGGCTATGTTCTGAAGAACGTAATGAGAATAGAATCTCTATGCGTGCGCGACTCTCGAGCTTTACCGCTGCTACCCTTCTGCTTCTACTCTACTCTGCTCTAATGGACCTTCTAAAGCTCGTGCTACACCTCTTACTGTCATAGTTCACACCCCGGGGGGAGCTAGTCTGGAACAGAACCGTGACACTTACGGCACTTTGCCCTCGCCGAGAATATCAACTGGTCACTTTACTTACGAGGCTCTAGGTGAGTGGGATGATGAACGAACCATACGCCTTTTCGTATTCTATTGATACTTTTGATAACACCCCTCCCCCAGCCCCGGGTATTGTACCAGTTTCTCAGGTCTATGGTTGATTGAGCTTCCTTAGGGACACGACGTACATCGCCGACCTTATCAGACTTTAAAGGCTACGCTGGGCAAGAATATGATGGAGGAGCTTCGATTGAAGATTTTACATTTATTGCACATGATAAATGATCCAGACACTACTCATCAAGAACGCCTGACTCTAAGATACGCGGGCTACTTACCTAGCAATAAAGGCGAGTATCAAGTTCATAACATACGAGCTCTACTTTTCATGTAACCAGCGACGAGCAGCTAATACTCGCTTCCTCCTACCTTTTATTCCATGATTGTTTGGAATGCCAGAGCGCTCAAAGTTCTATCTATAGGCTCATATTCTAATCTCGAACCAGGAGTTCTGAGGTCCATATCCTCATTCATGACCCAATCTAACTTACCCTAGTCGTCCCAGAGCCTGTACGGTCAAATGGTATTAGATTCAGGTATATATAGCAATATCCACATATTAAGGGTAAGTCGAGTAGAAAACCCATGAGCCATAGTTATGAGGAAAACAACACACACGTACACGCCCATAAACTTCCCCGACGCAGAACTTGATAGAAGCTGAATGGCCATCGTACCATCATAGAGAGTACAAACATACGACTTTCTTTCTTTCTTCGCCCAATATTCGATCAACAAACACATCGCATCAAGTAGGCAGCCCCTCACAGCCTCCTCCCAACAGCATACTGCATAATTATCGATCGAACGAACGAATGAATGACGACGATTTCGGAATAGAGTCATGTGATCTAACTGGAGACCTCCGCTCTTAAGCACATGGTACGGAACGGAACGGAATGGATCGGGTCGGGTCGATTCGGTCTCGTTCTAAATACATACGTGTACAAGTTCGATCAAAAATTGTCACGAGACTATTGGTCTGTGTGTGTGTTGTGTTCCCATTACCACTTAATAAGTAACCTCAGTTATCTATTATCTATTATGAGAATACTAACCTAGTAGCTAAGTATAGGGTAGGTAGCTAAAGTGGGAATTTCACATATGAAAGATGATGACGATGATGACGATCTGATGTATACACTTCAGTTTACATACTCCAGCAGTTACAACTTGTTACCGTTACTGAGTTCCGCTAAATTACTAACAGTATTTGCGGGGAATGGGAATTCACCTATATTAGAAAATGATGTGGTTATTTGTAAGTGTGATATCTCCTCAAGTCTTCTCCGTAGTGTCCCGGACGGGTATCCATCGATACCCAACTCTTCAGACCATAGTCAGATCTAAAGTCCAAGATCTGGCACTATGTAGTAGGAAAGATACCAAACTCTACTGCTTTTTATGTCATGAGAGGAAACTTCTAGCATATGACACATTTTCTTAACTTGGGTATAGTAGGTAGGCAAAATAACGAATTCACTCCCAGGTGGCTAAGCAGACGAAAAAGTTGTTAAGGAGCGTTCACGTTGAAAGTATGACTAATTACATAAAGCACTGTATGGTATTCACAGGTTTTCGATCTCGGGGTGCGTCTGTGAAAATAAAATAAAAGTGCGGGGAGAGTAGTACTAGGGCCCAAAAGAGTACATTGCTCCGACGAAAACCGGAGATCTCCAAGACTACATAATAAGGGTTCTGAAAGTATAGTGCTCTTGTTAATGGGTCAAAGATTGATTGATAGAATTTGTTGACGTAAATATCATACGCAGATACTCATGTGCTGAAGTATGTAGAGATGAATGTAGATAGGTATGAGATGTTTCGTGAAATGCGAATAGCCTCACTTGAATAGACAGGTTTCTGCTCAAGTTGTCGAAAAAACGAAGGGTCAATAGCTCATGTAGTGGAGCGATTGTGGGGTCCGGGGAGTAGTAACCAGCGATCTGTTGCATGAACTACTAGTACAGACAGCTCACTAACCCAGTCATTTCACAACGCATCTGCAGGTGACGAGATCGTTAGAGTGATATTGATATCACTCACGGGCAACAGCAATTCAATTGAGACCAATTGCTAATCCACCTAGCAAAACAGTGTCGTTTGTCTCATGTCCAAGAATACCTATCCAATGTGACTCGAATGAGTACATAGGCTATCGTGCCGATCCCAACCAATTTCGTTAAGATGGTAATGTTGAACAGTTCATGCCTCCCTTCCCATCCCCGCCGGGAACCAACGCCAAATTACAATCGTATAAAATAATCAGTGAAAAGCATTCTTCTCTTCAAACCGCTTTGATGCTGCCACCTCAGCAGAACTTGTAATAAAAGTATGACAGAGGAAAGAAAACCAAACCTCTTCTCAAGGCCGGCTAAGAAAAGGTATGGTGATAGTGATTGTGTTAGTCGCAATGTCAGATAGCAAGTTTGCCTTTACTACTCTGTTGACCGAAAACGTCGTCGACCATTCTCCATAGACCCGTAAGCATGTTGGAATCTGAGGACTCGGACTCGTGGACGAATTGTAGTTCCACACCGTCTACTCCCATGCCCTCGATCTCAGTGAGCACGGCCGGCGACACTGCGTTAAGGTTGGCAGCAACGATACTGATCTCTGGCGTGGTGACAGGGCTATCCTGAGTTTCCGGCGTGTGTTGGAAATTGACGTTGTCAGGGAGTAAAGGAACACGGAGATTTGTGAAGGGATCCTCTGTTGTGCCCTCGAGGGCGGCCGACCCCGGGAAGACGAAGTTGTCAACACTCTTGGCGGTAGCGTTGGAAGCAGCAGCACTCGATGAGAATGTCTGCATCAAACGAAGTTTGCGGGGCTGGGGGTAAGGTGGGTTCGATGATCGAGTATATAGATGGCGAGGATGCTGTTACCAGTATTTATTAGTCTTAGTGTACGATTTCGCTGGCGGCACACGCAACTAGCCTAGGATAAAATAGGGACTTACATCATTATCTATATTTCGGTCCTTGAGTAATTCTGCATATTTCCTCGATAGAGGCGCCGAAGCTTTTGAGCTTGTGATGAGAGTCGACGCCTGAGTTGCGGTGGTGGTAATGGAGCGGCCCAGCTTAGTGACGGGACCAGTAACGCGAGGACCAACCATTCTGATAGTGTCTTGTTACGTCGGAAGCGCAAGATAATACGACTAGGTAAACGGGCGCGTGGTTTGAATTAAGTTATGAGATCGGCCAGATAGATTGTATAAAGACAAGGCTAACGAGAGCGGATTGATGTCAGTAAAGTATATATAGATTTGAGTTGACAGGTAGTAGAAGGGCGAGGACTGGGATCCCGCATAAGCTGAGATGGGGGATGGGAAGGTGTACAGAGGCAGATGCGTGACTAGGTGTGTGACAAAGCCAAGTCGGAGATCCGGCAGCTGTTATGCTATAGGAAAGGTGAAAAGCATGGAGAACAGGATGCAGGTTCGAGGGGTAAACACGCAAAAGGTGGTACCATAGCAGCGGTAGAGATACTTACATTTTATTATCGATTGGTGATAGGTGAAGAATTATGCTATACGTGTAGGTAGGTAAATACCAAGGCTTCGAGCGATCAGAGATAAATGAAATAAGATAAATAACTGATTATCGTCTGCACAAGGACAAGTCGTGAATTTATTTCATCGAGTAGATAGGAGTGTCAGGCCTCCCTACGACTGAGCTAACAAGCCTGCATGGTAGCATATGTACCTATTTTATAGCGTCCAGACTAAAATGACGGCGGATAGTCATGTACAAGACGTTGTGATCACTTTTGGCCGGTAAATTAAGTATACTTCTATCACTAAGCTCCCAGTTAAATCCGCAGAGCGGTGTACAGAATATGGATACCAGGTACTGTTGTACTACTAGGTACGTGCAGAAGGTACGCGCTTGTTACTTTTCTCCCGACCTGCATGAAGACGTACAGCCATAGTAAGCTGCCCCAGATCTGAGGGTTTGACCAGATTTGAGTTCGAAACGGCCAGCAGTCATCTGTGGTATTATCTGGACTATTCCAGTCAGATCGGCATCCATCCTCGGCACGTCTCTCACAATTCAACGCCCGAGACAACTGATGACTGATTTTGTGAACTTAGCCAGTCCACGTTCGAACCGTTCATCACCTTTTCTTCACTATTCGTTTTGAGACAGGGCAGAACAGGGCGATGTCGAATAGGAAAGATGCCGGTGGGGAGCTGTCAGTCACCGCTACCACGGGCTACCACGGCACTTCGCTCCACTCTCACCCCACTTTCTCATCTGTTGAGACCAGACCAGCCAGAGCTTTGACCATCATCGGGCCATACCCTGTGCATATGCCCCGGGCGCACCCATGTCTTGCCAATGCTCTGTAATTAGAAAAAATTAGGCTAACTGTATGAGGCTTGGTGGTAAACTCAACACAGATCGTCGCCCAATGGCACGCAGCCGCTTTGAAACTAACCCCTGATCTGAAAAAGGTACCATACTGTATACTCCTCTATACCGTACTGTCCGTCCATCTGAGAAGGATTCTAGATCTATTCCCGTTGCTATAGAAAATATGGCGCACCTTTGCCTTTTACCAGTCAATTCCCCTGAAGGGAACATTTAGTCTTACAATCGTCCTTGCTTTCGTTCGAGTACATTTTCGAGGAATTGCTCAGCCAGGACTTGCCTCTTTAACTTTTCTATAAGAAAGGTGCAATTCTGTCCACATTAGCTACCTACTTGTCTCGGACTTACGAATCTGTACGGCCACGCCGTCCTGAACACGCCTCACGGTCACTGCCTAATGTTTACATAGTGAAAGTGAATCCCAAATCAAGCAATTTCTCATCATCCTCTAATTTAGCTTTCATAAGCTCGGACCCCGCCGATACCGGGCGCCCGGTTATTCCTAATTTGTCTCATTCCCTTGTTAAGACGGATTAGGACATGCTTCGACTTGCAAGCCCCGGCTCTTGTCCTGCTTTGCTCCTTTAAGTATTAGCATTACGAGTACGAAATGATTGTGAAGCAACGGGGTTTAAAAAATCTAACCTCACGGGCTTAGTAGTCATAAACGATGAAATGCCAAAAATAAAGCCACCCCGTTGCTGGAACACGCTACTCGCAGGGCGCCATGATCCAGACTGGTGGTAATATCTATGTTCTTCATGATTCCAGTCAGCTGCTGCCTGTACAGCGTAATGCGTCCTCGGGCTCCCTAGGTAGAGAGGTATCTAGGCACCGAGATGAGGTAGAGAGAGCTTACGTGAACTCGGACATCCTCCCGACACGCCCGAGATCTGACATTGCCAACAACGGTCGGGGACCGACATGCGAGCTTCGTCATCCGTAATCATTCTCTAAAAGAGGGAAAGCGCCCAGCTTTATCGGGCATTTTTGCTCTTTTTGCCAGATTTCTAGACAGCTATATATACATACACAGCTGTATGCGCTGTTCTTACCTAGACGACCCAAACATGTCATGGACTTGACCTACCCTACATACAGAATAGGCACTTCCTATTTGCTGGAGTTCTCGGTGTCCAGACAATTCCGTCCCTCGCCCAAAAACACCGAAGTCTCAGTGCCTTTGCCAAGACAATATTTGGCTGCCCGTGTTCACGGGGAACTCTGCCCGGCTCTCTTGGAGCTAACCAAAAGGGACATTTCCTCTTGGGGAAGGTGGGGATCCGATTGTATGGCCAGTGCCAGTTTAGTGCTATCTAGAGCCCAAGGAGGCAGAGGGCTCAAGTTCTTGCTTGAAGTGACTCAACTCGTTAGAGATTCTGGGTGTTTCTAAGCTCACGAATCCTCCTAGTGTATGCTGTGAGTGAAACATCGTTATATTTGGTTTCATCTCGCTGTAATGGAGTGGAGGGGACATATTAGCGCAGTAGTTATAACCGTGTACCTGTGCTCTCAACAATTTAATCGCGCAAGGCGAGTAGATTATGTACAGTAGCAGCTTGTCCGTGACTCTCGCTCGGGTATCCGGAGCTATCACAAGGTACTGAGGCAGCAATCAAGCAAGACGAATAATCTCCGTGAGAGGTGTTTGATAGAGAATCTATGTACTAAGGAGCGAGATTCAGATGCTTGATACAGTTGAGCCAACCAGGCGAAAACCATATAGCACTGTTAGGAATCGAACCTAACCACCTAGTTGAACCCTTCCAGTAGATACCTAGATCTAACCAGATGGCTTATCACCGTTATTCCTGCATGCTACGGATGCATCCTAACTCCCACCGTTGTACACGAACCAATACAGCGCATAGTCACTCGCATAAAGGACACAAAGCATTATGTAGCAAGAAGCTTTTAGAAATCAGCGCGCTCAAGACAGCATAACCTAACTTGCATTCCTTGTTCTCCGTATGTTATCATCGTCCCTGAGTTACTTTCACCATCACTTCGCGGTCTTCGAACGTGATTAAATCCCTCATCGTATCACAGTTTGCGCACATGACCTTTCACATATGCAGTAGTACCTATTAGCAAACTCTTAAAGATCCGGAAAAGATGACTAAGAATATGCAGATATGCAAACATCAACCCAGTCTTCTAACCCGCATCCCGTAGCATACTACTTACATCCCACTGTATACTACCTATACAGAATAACATCCCAATGACAGAGGTGAGTGCACCAGCCGAGCTAATAAGCTAACCTAGCTAATTCACACCAACCATCTTCTTGCTCAGCTCCCAGAGCTTCTCCTCACTCTCCTTATCGAAGGCAAAGGGGGCATATCCGTAGTCGATCGCGTTCGCATCCGGGAGTGCAGGGCCGGTGACCACCGACGTCCCCTCGAGATAGAGCCCGCCCCGGCCCTCGAGCTCCTTGGACACGGCGCCGTAGACGCCTGTCGAGGCGCCTTGTTCGGTGCTTTGGAAGTATTTGGCCACTTGTGGCGTAGTACGCGTCCTCAGGTTAGCCATGATGATATAGATACTACCTATGACTAAGGTACGCTATGTGGGGGTTGAAAAAAAAAAAGTAGCACTCACTGCGCTCATCTGCCAAGGCCTGAGCAATACTGTCCTGGCAGTACTTCTGCAAGTTGGGACTGAGGGAGGTCCCGGGACTAACGCTGTAGCCGTGAAGGCCCTGGGACCCGTACAGTCGCTCGATCTGGTTCGCCATCTGTATATTCGCCGTCTTGGACTGGGCGTCTGGGGAGAGCAGAACGAAGAGCAAAGCAGTTAGTATAATTATAGAACTTCTTACTTACTGTATTGTTACAATTATACAAAACGATGCGACCCTCGCGCGTGTTTTACTTACAAGCAACCCACCCATTATAACCGCCCTTCTCGAAATGGACATCGTCAAAGCGAATCGGGCTAGCCCGATGCCCTATCGACGAGATGTTCACGACGCGCGAGTGGAAGTCGGGGGTGGAGCCCTCGAGGAGCAGGTCTTTGAGTAAGTAAAAGAGCAGGAAATGCGCCAGGTGGTTCGTCGCGAACTGAAGTTCATAGTTGTCTTTGGTGCGCTCTTCGGGCGTGTTCATCACAGCGGCGTTGTTGATCATGATGTTTAAGGTTAGTTTCTTCTCTCCTGGAGCATTGTTGCTGAGCTGTTCGCGGATGTCGGCTGCGCATTTGCGGACGGACGAGAAGTCGGTCTGTCATATTCGTCAGCACATCAGCGCATGAGTTCATTTTCGTTAGTTCAGGATTTGTGAAAATGGAAGTTGAGGTCTCCAATGTTGATGTATGTATCAGGGCGTCTGGCGAGTTGGTAGGCAGATGCCCAGATACTTAGGGATAAACACACAATCAATAGAAAATCTCACTCTCACTCACATTTTCCATAAGCACCAAATGCACCCTCCCACAGCCCAAAACATCAGGGCCCAGAGCCTTTCTCGCCTTCTCAAGGTTCCTCGCCGTCGCGAAGACAGTCGCGCCCGTCGCGGCCATCGCTTCAACGATAGCTGGGCCCATGCCCGAGGAAACACCAGTGACGATGACGGCTTTGTCGCTCATCATGTTCTTCTTTCCCTTCTCCTTTCCTTTTCCGTTTTCTCCGATGAGAAGAAGACCCTCGTCTTTGACCACTTGCATGGCCGTTGGACGCGCGTCCCCGGGGCCGTTAAGGATTTCCCATTTATTGAGCTCGGCGTAGCGGCCAGTGAGCGGGAATGGGGTTTGCGATGTTGCGGCCATTGTTGTGTTTGTGGTTGAAACAGGTAGTTTCTTGGGGGGGTGGGGGGTAACGGCTATTGATATGTCTTTGGGTGTAGCAGGTATGAGCTCTGTCTGTGTGAATTGCTGTGCTGGTGCGATAGATAACCTTCTCATCATCGTCGGCTGTCTGCTTGCCTTTATATACTTACCCAACCCCTATATACACCCCAATCTATCGTAAAAACATCCATCAAGGTCATCGCTCCCTTGCCATTGCACACCTTCACCCCTCGAACCAGTATTTCGCATAGTACCGCGTCATGTCTCTGCCTAAAAACCTCGCACATCATCCCTAGCATCTCTCCTAACGTCAAGATGAGTCGAGCCGAAGTCATCACAGACCCGGTCCTCCTAATTAAGCAAGCAAGTCCGTTCCAGTATCGTTACACAATGCCCGTTGCCTAACTCCATGCTCAACTGCCATGTGCCTGCAGAGCTGCCTAGGGAACGCAGCCACTAATCTCTCCTTGTGGATTAAGGTTTTAATGCATGCATGTTAACTCCGCAGGAATACCTCCGAGTCAGCGAAAAGCTGCATAAAGGGCACACTACCTACCCACCTAATCGGGAAAACAATCTCAGAAATACATCATCTTGAGTCAAGAATAGATCGAAATGAGAAATGTAGCGAGTTATATGGTGTAAGCCATATATTGCCTGGGTTTCGTAAAGCGCTCTCTGACGTATTCACTAGCAGTGCCCGGCGTCTAGGAGCAAGGACATGACCCTGCACGAGTCTGCGTCCCTGATTCCTGAACCGACTCGCTTGTGTAGGTAGACGCTTAGTAGTTGACAGTCGAAGTTGACACTACGCATATTTCTTGATTTTTTTCGTAAGTGCCCGGATTTATTATCTCCGAGCAAGTTCCCTTGATGGTGCGGACAGGCAAGCCGCGGGAAATCAAACCGGAACCCTTTATGATGTTGGCAGCCATGGTACGTCCTCAGCGCATATGCGCATATCGCTTCGACGTAGCAATAGACAGGAAGACAATCTGTTACAAGTTACGCCTAATATAACCCAAGGAGCCAATTGAACACTTTTTCATAACATTACAGACGTTGGTTCTCCCTAGTATGGTAGATAGGTATCATCGCAAAAGACGGCGAAGAAACCGCTTCTGAAGTTTTTTGATCCGCATAGGCCCTACCCTAGCCTAGAGACGCCAAAGCCACTTCTCAAACGCTTCATCTTCCAGGTTCTGCGGCCGAGCAGTCTTCGAAGTCCTCCACTTGCTGGAGCACCCGGCGAACGAGGGGTGCGAATCTGGCTTCTGCATTAGCGCCTTGTATTTCTGCGTCGTCGTCCCCCCTCGCAAGCGACTCGCGCTCTGTAGCCCCTCTCAGCGAAGACCTGCGCTCGGGCCTGGTCGCCGTGGGAAATTACGATCTGGAACGCGTCGTAGTAGCACCTTGCTACGAGAGCGGTATCACTGCTACCGTACTCCTTGAGTAGGAGTTCCAGAAGAGCTTTGCACGCGTGCAGGCTCATGACCGGCTTTGTCATCATCGTGACAGGGTCGCCGATCTGCTTGTCTAATTCCTCGATCCGTCGACGTCGGTCGTCGCTCACGCGGAGCTCCTCGGGAGGCAGGGAGCAGAGGTTGCAGTCGCACTCGAAGCCGAAGTTGACTGCGAGATAAACCTGCCGCTGCGTGTGCGGGCTATAGTTGTAGGATATCGTTATCTCCTCACCTGCTAGGATGTCCTCGGTGGCGTGAATCGTCTCCCGTTGACTGTCCGGGTTCCAGAAATTGTGACAGTTCGGCAAGCAACAGTGGTTGATCAGACAAATTTCCGGGTAAACTCCCCCTATAGCCGCACTAGGCCCGCAGGGTAGGGCGTTCGTCTTGAAGGTGCCCGCAAAGGGGTGCCAGCCCGGATAGTTATTGTGCATCGAAAGGAACTGTCTCTGCTCTTCCTTAGACAGAGACTGTAGTTTGGAGGCAACGAGCTTGTGCAGAGAACCGAAATCCTCACTACCTGGGAGGGTGAAAAGTGGCTTCTCACAGAGGATTCTGGTTCCGCTCTTGATGTTGCATCTAGCCACCAGGCCCCTGCCTTTGCCCGGTATGCCCAACACTTCGTACAGTTTATTGCTGAGGATTCGGGATGGGTAGCTGCCATAACCCTTCTCTTCGTCGGTGGCGAAAAGTGTTGCAGTCGGTATGGCGCCCTCCTATGTCTGATTAGGGTAAATTGCAAAACAAATAGAATGGGACTTCGCGATAACCTTATTGTATGACTTTCTTGAGTGGTGTACATCAAGCCAATCGTAGAACCCATATTCATCACGTAATTCAGACCATGAGCGAGCTCGGCCTCCAAAAAATAAGCGTGCGATGCCCGTCACGCATTCAATATACTTCCAAACAGAAGTTCTCGCAGCAATGGAACCGGTGACTTTGGAGCTGAATCGTAAAAACTTGAAGCCGTCGAACGGGAGCGTCGGGTGCTCCCCGGCTTCGAACTCGATATAGTGTTCATGCACTTTAACCTGTTCGTCATCATCGTAGTTCTTCTGGATAGTTTTGATGAATTTTTTCCACTTCTCCATGTCATTTTTGCTACGTGTCAGTCGTGGCACCATATCGAAGCCCGCATCAGCTCCCATAGTAAAGTTGTTTGTAGGGTACGACAAGAATGATATGTGATTCTAGTAGATGGAAAGGCTAAAAAGTACTCCGTATTAGCTAGAAAGGTCGTCTGGTATGTATTGGCCTTCGGTCAAAAGAAAATTGGTCGACGACATCTCGCGGTGTTATGTCTGTGATCATGTCTAGAAGACAATCTGATGCGGGAGCCTGCCTCGATTCTCACCGGCGGGGTAATCAAGACAAACACCCCGCTGCTTGCGATTTGATCGATGTGTACGCCTCACAATATGAATGTAACCTACAATCTTTGGTGGGCAACTGCATGCAGTCGGCTCCGTCGGCGGCGTCCCGGGATTGACCCATCACTTTTCTCATTGTAATTACTTCCTACGCCAATGGATTAAAGAGAAAGACTACAAACGAAAGAGCGTGACGACAGCGGAATCACCTATAGGAGGTGAGTCCATTCTTAGAGCAGGGTTCTACCCGAGTGCTGTAGCGATGTCAAAACAAAAAAAATAAAAAATAAAGAACGTTCTGACACAAGAACATAGAAATATGGCTGCAATGCACGCTGTTGCAACTACTGGTCACAGTATTATAGTGACAGCCTTGCGGATGACTTGTTTGTAGCAGAGTGTCCACCTTTCAGTTACCCTGTTAATATCAAAAGGTCAGTTCCAAGTCTGCTAAAATTGGGAGTCCCTTGGTGAGTAGGTAGACATGCGTTTCTACTTATTAGCTTGCAGCGTGAAAGTGCTAAATGGACTATGAATCGATGATGAACGCATTACTATCCTTGCTTTGGAGACCAACGGGTTACGTCGATGGTGTACATCTTCCCCGAGACCTTCAGTACCGTCGTCGCGCTCTCCAACGGTTTCGACCTGGGCGGCGCAGCAGGCTATACAGGGGCTCTTTGACTTGGAGCTCTGCATGGACGTGCTGGAGCTCGCGCGGCTGGAAGTAGAAATGTACAAGGAGTGGTTCGGGAAGGAGATAAAGGCATGGCGCGAACTGCGTAACAAAACAACAACAACAACAACAACAACAACAACAACTGCTAGCCATAAAAAGCCGACTTTTCCGACTGCGTTGGCAACTACGTCGGGCTTGTGGTTACCTTCAACATATTACTGAAAGAGGAGGAGGGGGGGAAGGAGTAGTAGAAGGAGAAGGGGACGACAGGAAGAGGAAGAGGAAGAAGATTGGTGTTCACGATCACCTCGCTGGAGAAAACAATGTGTGACCTCGACTTTCATGCCAAGGTTATAGTGAAGGGGAGCGAATGCGAGATATTCAGCTTTATGCCCCTGACGAAGGACGATTGGTTAACCCGGGTCTTAATGGACCATGATATCACACTATTGCGTTGTTCTACTTTTTACCGCGGCGAGGAGGATGATGGGAAGTTGACTGCGCTCAAGTGGATGTACGAGACCGGTGAGAATTTTGGACGTTTCGACAAGGTTGCTTGAGCGTACATAAGTACATACATAGCCATATACACAAGGCGAGTGCTGTCTCGCTAACAAGAAAACAGAAGATTCTACTCACTTGCAACTTGTTCACACCCACCAAGCATATATTATCGATTACAGACCAGCACGATGCCATCTGAGCCGGTTTTTCTCATGAATGATCTCCTAGGGTCTATTTACAACTATACTGGAAGCTATAGAACTCTTCGCCGCTTAGGTCTAATGAATCGAATCTTCTAATCGCCCCGTTTCGCACGCCCTACGCCAGTTACCAGTGCCGGCTCTGTAACAAGATAACAACGCATCTGTAGGATGACTTAACATCCACACCGTCGGGCAGAGCATGTTCTAGAACTAGATTGGTTCATACTTATTATACATATACATATTACTCACGCCACATACACTTAACTTCACAATTCATTCAAGACTAACCGTCTAACAAGCAAGGCAAGGTGAATAATAGGTATAAGATCCAACCAAAATACATTCTATACATAAATTGTCTAAAGCCCGTTTAGAAAACCAATAAAAATAAGTGATCAATAGTTTACTTTATTTTTGTTTTGTTTAACTCTTCACACCCTCTGTCTGTATATTGTGTCTATACCTACAAGGAATGGGTATCATAGTAGTTGGGACCTGAAAGAAACCTGACCGCCAACCCTGCCCAAGTCCTTTCAAGGTCCCTGAATCATCGTTGGCTAGAAGCCAAATGCCAACCAATAGCAGGTTGATGTCTCCTTCCCCAAGATGTGTCATGTATTAATGACTACCACCCGGAGTAGTATTATTTACAGCAAGGGTTTTCGGACACAGTAGTTACCCTTGAACAATTAGGCTTTAAAAGCCCAGCCCTCGGTTGTGTAAATCAGGGCTCAGTTATGGCGTGACTGCCAGCCCCGTCCATTCTCTTGCGCTTGCCTTCGGACTGCGCGTGATGGAAAGTCTTCATGACATATTCGTAGGTCATCATGGTAACTGTCGCTGCGGGTACGGCTCTCATCATGTTCACGCCCATGCCCGCATAGAAAGCTCTCCAACCTTCCTCCCTCAATATTGTACGGAAGGTCATGATCACGCCTTTATACTTCGGCTGGGGAATGGTACCCTTCGATCCCTTGGTCGGCTGTGACCCATCTCCAGAACTGCGTACTGAAACTCCAAGCCCTTGCAGATATTCAACCCCAGGTGTTGGGCGTCGCTGTGTCTGTAGTCTCGTCCTGATTACCTCATGCGGGTACGTGGCCGAGCTTGCCATTATTTTCGATAATATCGAAGCTGATAGTACTCCGAACCACTGGCTTTGTTGATTGGCATCCCCCATCTGGCCCATGCTTTGGCCTGTAAACTTCTTCCTCAGAAACTCGTAAGCGGGGAATTGTACGGCAACATGCGTAAGACCGAGAAGCGCGGGCGTGAGGCCGGAGTAGAAAGATAAGATGCCTTCGGATGAGTACATCTTACGTGCCGCATCGAGTGTCGAATTATAATGCCAGGGAGAATGAATTGTCGGTCTCGAGGTCGGGGTGTTACCTGATCTCGGAAACACCGACATTTCTCTATTATATCCACTTGCTGATTGGGACATCAGCCTAGTCTTGATGACCCAAATCGGATTTGTGACTATCGTGCTGCTGGCTCCGGCAATTATTGACGACCAGAAATTGATAGCGAACTGATTGCGCACTGACCGCATGAGAGATGTTAGCGTCAAGCCCCTAGTTTCCGGTCACGGACGGTAGAAGCGTCTAGCTTACCATTATGCTCGGCCATGTAGACTTTACTCTTGTTGTAGACGGTGAACCAGACAGCCCAGGTAGGCAAGTACCCGAGTACGATGGGCCCCAGGCCACGGTATAGACCTCGAATGCCCTCCTCTCTCCATATGGTCCCCCCTGTGCCAACTAGACCGGAATAGACTTTATGATGACCGACATGCCGCCCTTTGGACACAGGCAGAAACCCGCCCTGGGCTTGTAGCTTGGTCTTTATGACGTCGAGTGGACAGGTGACGACTCCGGAGGTGAAGCCACCCACGGCACCAGCTAATGCGTTGAACTGCGAGTCGGAAGCATCTGCCGCCCATCTCTGAAGGGGCGTCAAGCCCTGTGAAGGGTGGAACTCCATAGTGACTACCGTGGACGCAGACGGAGCGAGCGAGCGGTGGCTACAGTGTGTGAGAGATTTTTCCGACGAACCGGTGTAGGCGGCTGTCGAGGGGGACCGATGAGCGAGGCCCCCATATTCCGGCGGCGTATCGGAAGACGAGGGTCCTTGGGGATGGCTCTCGGCTGCTTCGCCTTGAGACATTCCCTGTGAACGGTGCCCGGGTATCGTCTCGTTTTTGTCGCGTGACAATTCGGCGGGCCTCTGGGAGTCGTAGGGCAGAGCAGGTCAGGACAGGGGTCTCTTCAAAGCGATCGTAGGAAAGTTGGATTCAATCGGCGGAGCGGGACCCAAGTATGCGGAGTAAAGGGAATGGTGAGTGGTCTTATGTTAAATGCGCAGCAAGAACAGATCAAGTAAGAAGATTAGAAACTCGTTGTGAGGTATGCAATTGACGTGCTCGTGCGGTGTGCGGGGAACGACCCTCGCAAGTGCACCGTCGACACAATAGCTACCGTCTATCGCATGCCATCGACATTCGCCAAGTGACGACTTCGGGTGGTGAGACGGACAGACGGTCGGCCACCCAGTCGTTCGTTTGCTCCCACAAGGAAGAAGTATGCGCCGGAATACGGGGGGGTTATAGGAGATATGAGAGGGGAGGTCCGTAGGTGACGGAGAAGATGTTAAGTTTAGGTTGGTAATAAAGTCTAGGGGCAGTTGGCGATAAGAGGATTTGATGTGGATAAGGTAATAATAATAAGCACTGCGACTAAGAGTAGCGTAGGCAAAAGGTGGTATCAAATCTAGGTAGATTAGATAAAGTACCCAGACGACTAAGTATGCTTGCTACACGAGTGTATCGTAGAGCACTAGGTGTAGTATTTGAAGAATACCATTCCCCGAAGGGACGTATATTGAAGAAACAAATAGTACGGGCAAGATATTGGAGGTTTTTGTCGGACTTCCAAGCGGGCCAAGGAACCCAGGCTTCGGAACTGGAGGCTAGGATCTGAGTTTCGGGTTTTGGTCGTAGGTTTCGACTCTTACGTCTTAAACTTTCGTCCTAAGAAGGCGACGAACGGCAAGTGACTGATAATTGAGAGATAATAAAATTTCCTGAGTGAGCGGGATCGGGTTCGAGAGAATGTAGTTCTCAAGCTGGATGTATGTATCCAACCGAAGCAAACTGAGATACCGAGTTTCAAGACGGTCCGATCGGGAGACACTTGAACAAAAGAGAGAACTACCTTAGTCAGATGATGGTTCAATTGGAAAACAGGGCTTCTTTGTTCAATTCGCGTTTCGAGCCATGTAGGTAAGGTAGAGGCACCTGGTGGCCGAGATTTCTACTTGGGTGTATGACAGAGGTACAAGCTCTGACGTAGTCGATACTACTAAGGTAATAAACTCAGGTGAATAAATAATGATTTTACCAAGAGATACCAATTATAGCACTACAAATACCTACCTACTAATACTGGGTATCTATATGCTATAGCCTGTAGGTACCTACACGACTCTAATACCGTAACATATGAACAAGTCGCTCAGCACATCCGAGCACATGCTAGGCTAGTCCCATTGCCGAACAAATGCGATGCTGCTCCGAAGAACGGGGATTGCATTATGCAGTACAAATGCGGGAATAACCGATGCTCTAAACTTCATGTTAAGATTAAGTATCCAAGATAAACTCCAGTTAGGTACTACCTGGCATCTAACAAGTACCTAGTATCATACTGCTACGCTTGGGTATACAATTCTACCTTATGCATCAGACGTTTGATTCTAGCTATAGAAAAAAGGTCAAATTGTATCTGAAGGTCGTTGGATAGAATGTATTCGGCTTATTCTTCTTCATCCACGCAAATTTGGAGTGGGGATTTATGGCGACGTACAGCGTTGATCAAGATAACGGCTGGGGCACGCATAAGCGCATAATGCATCATAATGTGATTCCAACATAGCTTTAGCCGTGCATTGGTCACATGACCTCACCAATTCCCAATTAGCTACCGCGCATTTGCAATGGGGAGCGATTTTGCGTGCAACCCGGAAACGAACGAACGATCTCGACCAATTTGTCCGACATAGCTTAGCAATAGGTAGCTCCTTTCTCGACATCAAACTCTCCCGTTATCGCCGCCCCAAACGTCGAACCGCCCACACGCCAACCATGTCGTACCCGAGTCTCGCCCCCTTCGTTGCCAAGCGCCCTTGGCTGCACAGCTTGCTCAAGCCTCTTGCGAGCTGGTACGGCAATGCTGCCGGCTACCGCCAGCTCGGTCTTCTGTTCGTAGCAACCCTTCCAGTTACATTACCCTTATCGATGCCTCCTAGAACTGCCAATTGAGCTTTGCGACCTACGGTGACTCTCAATTGGCATGGCATATTGAGAATGAAGCAGAAAGAGGAAAGAAGTATAGGCTAACGAAGCTTTTGTTTCCCTTTGCTATATATAGTGCCGACGACTTGATCCTTGAGGAGAACGAGGATGTCCTCCTGGCTCTGAAGCGCCTCTCGCCCAAGGAGGCCTACGATCGCGTCTACCGACTTCGCCGCGCCATCCAGTGCAGTGTTACTCACAAGCTACTGCCCAAGGATCAGTGGACCAAGCCCGAGGATGTACGTATACATATATATATCTTGCCATCCACCCACCCAAGCGCGGATTACAGAATCAACGCGGAAAAAAAAAAGAAAAGAGAATCTATACCGAATACCTGTCATATCAATTCCACTAGAATAGAGAAAAGGATCAGTTTGCTGACACAAACCGACGTGGCCAATACAGGATGTTCCATACTTAAGCCCTATCCTGGCCCAGGTCGAGGCCGCTAAGGAAGAGAAGGCTGCTCTCGACTCGATGACCGTTATCAAGGCTCACTAAAAGCCAGAGATAGACCATACCTATATAATTCGCTGGATAACGAAAAATTCAAAAGAGAAAGACAGGACGGGAGTCTGTCTGTCACGGTTCTCCAGCTCTGTAAAAGAACGGCAGCACACGAGGCTGGCAGAGGGAACGGCTTGTATCTTTTCAGCCGAAGACTTGTACAAAAAGCTACTCTCATCACACCTACATTTAGAACAAAGGCGGAAGAGAAATAGATGAAGTTTTTCACTTGTAACTTGCCTTCCTGTCTTGACATCTATACGAGGCAATTCCGCCATGTCCTCACCGCTACCTCCTGAAGAGTCACGAAGAATCGAGCTACGACAACAATGTATTTTTCCTATGTAATAGATACGTATCGTTCCCAACCACTCTCTTCTCCGTAAACCCATAATTCTCTCTCACCAAAACACCACATCAGACACGGTCATGGTGGAGGTATATATATATTGTCTATTTCCACACCCGAGAAAACACAGCGGCTATGTCCAGGAGCCCTATCTATACACAATCCCACGGTAGTCGTAGTCGAGAACAAGATAATATATCCTTGGGTCGCTTTTGGCTTTCCTAATCCCTGTATACCCCCGAGCACCATTGCTATAATGTCTGGCATGGTTCAGGGGGCGGCAATCATTTTGCGTTCAACGGGAGGCCTGATCACATACCCCTTCATCACATGACATCGGCCATCGCGCCACTCATAGACAAACCTCAGTTATCACAGTTCCTCGCTAGAACCCATCATGTGCAATACTGTGTAGCGGTGCTCGTTCATCCCAGATTCTATACAGGCCAAAAGAGCCGGCCGAAGTTCAACCCAAGCTCATCCATCATGCGATATACACGCATATAAGTTGTTTCGCCGGATATATCCCTATTCAAGCCTTTGAAATGTGGTTTTATCAGCTTGAAAGAGTATTATTTTCGCATGCCGTAATTTCTATCCAGTAGCTTGCCTGCAAAGATTAAGCCTAATCCGTCCGTCAATGCACGTTGTAGCAAAACAAAAGCGAGGAGACCCTTAAATCCTCGCCATTCCCCAACTCCTCTTATTCGGACATTAAGACGACAAGCATGATAACCAGCGCGACCGAGGCGCGGACCATAACTTCTCGTACAGTAGTAGTTATATCACCGGAATTTCGTGAATATGAACTGTCCAAGACTAACCTCGGTGGTGTTGCGGACGAAAGATGGTGTGGAAGGGAACATGTTCAGTCGTTTAGGCGTTTCCGGGCTTCTCTTCGGTATCGATATGCCATACAATGTAGTTAGGCAGTCCAATGACCTCGTAACCCGCTCGTTTGGCCATTTTGGCAAAGCCCTCAGTTTCGGCCTGGTTTTCGAAAGCGTAACTCGGGAAGTTGACGCCTGGTAAGCGGGTTAGTTGATTTGAGGTCCCGGTATCCCGGTGCTAGAATGACATACCTGATCGGTGAACATCAGCTTTCACTAAGATGTTGACTCCACCAATACCGTCAAGTTCAATTTCCTCAAATGGATCAGCGTTTCGATCGCCCATCAATGCCATGTAAGTTCTGCCCGTGTCATATTGTTTATATCCTACAGGGAAACGCCACTATTAGTTAAAGTTTCGTGTCAACCTAGGTGAAAGACACGTACCTTCAGCCAGAACAACATTCTTATCAAGCTTGCTGGCAAGTTTCAACCCCTTTTCAGACTCGATCCAGGAATTATAATCAACTATCGCAGGGCGTAAGTCAGTATACTGATAGTATTGATAGGCTCCGAAGATGCTTACATCTGCCCTCAATATCTACCCCGTTCTCGTACCGGTGGAACCAAATATCTACTGTGGTTAGCTCGGATCACCTAGTATATCGGTGGTTGAATCAACATACTTGGAACGAGTATGTCACGGTCTCGGGAGATGAAATCCTCTAGAATCCTTTCGGGGCTCTCCACTATGTCAACGTCCCGCCAGTAGACCCATGAGTGCTCCGGTTTCAAGGCCGAGGACAGTAGATAATTTCTGGCACGTCCCATGGCCTTCCGTCTCGGGCCTTGAGCGGCGAAGCTGTGGCGGTTCTCAACATCCTGGCCGATGACAACCCCGAAGTCTTTTTCGACGATAGTGGCGCTGTTGAAAGGAACGCTGCCCGTTTGCTTCTGGATACGCTCCAGCTCCACAGACAATACGGCCAGAGTGTCGTCGGTAGAGTCTCCAACAAGAAATCCAAGATCGATGAGGCGGTGGGGATACGTCAACTCGACCAGAAGATCGAAGTACTTCGCAAGGTAGGGCGACGCATCTTTTAGGGGCGTGAGAATGAGGACACGCTCCTCATTATCGATGGCTTGACGGGTAGAATGGATTTTGTTGAGGTCCACGTGTTGTATCGTGCTATCGTTTATAGTAACAGGGGCGTGGTGATTGAAGACCACAGGCGTATGCATATGAGCATTCCACGCCTGTTGCTCGTTCAGAGACATTTCCATGGGAGGTTTTGACGGACCCCAGCAATAGAAGCTACGCGATGACGGTCAGTATAAGACCCGACATAACTAGAAATGGTGCAAAGGTTAAGGTAGAAAAGTCATGGGAGCTATACCTCTGCATCTCACCAGCGGAGGACCTGATGCCGCGCCATAATAATAGGACTATGCCAGCGAGGGCAATAGTCACGAGAGTGCGGGTTCTTGTGAGGAATAGCCATATGGCCCGGGTTGGCGGAAGCTGCCCTCTAGCAGACTTCCAGGTGATGCCGCCCTTAGGGATAAGCATGGCGAACTCTACGGGTGCCCTGGGCACCAATGCGATTACGTATTAAGACAGAGGTTAAGCGGGATAAGCAAGATCAAAGGTGTTCTAGCTCGTTCAACGTGGTTGGGTGCGATGCAAGCCGTAGCAACAGAAATAGTGGCTCGAATCCAGGTGTCGTATTGCTGTACAAGGACGGGATGCTAGGGGAGGGCGAAGCAAGGGTTTAGCGCACGGTGACCCTAAGGCGAGCGCGTAAGTTTATCGTACAGGCGACGGGAAAGTAATTAGTAGAGGCCGAAGGTTAGAAGTGATACCGAGAAATGTCTAACGCTCTTTCGATCCGTTACGGATGCGGGACGAAGTGAAATTGAAGTCAGGAAGAAAACGAGTGTGGGCGAATCGGGCTGGTAGAAACGTCGCAGGTTGGATCGGTCGGTCGACAAGGTACCAACAGTATAGCAGCAAGGTCTGTCAAATTATTCGCGGACACATAGGACGCCGCTGTACAAGGAATATGGCAATGTGCGAGGGGGGGAAACTTCAGCACTCCTGTCAGATAGGAATGCGGTATTTGGAGCAAAAAAGAGGCTTTGCACTTCAGGATGTTGTTATGCGAGTAAGGTGTACGGTATATCCTAGTGGCTCATCATATCAGATGGATAGGTATAGCAGACGGCCGAGAGTAATGGCTGAACCTAGCGGCCGTTCGATGAGACGATGATTTGGAGATACTGGCGATAAAACGATGGACCCATAGAACGCGCATTGAAAACAGACTGGGTAGGGGTAGGGGTAGGGCATATAGGCCTTCCAGTGCTGTGCTTGTCCCAACTCCCAAGGGAAAGTTCATCATACTGTAGCTAATAGGAGGCCAGTGACGCTTTACCCTAATGGGGCAAGCGAGCACGCTCCTAAGCGCGGTCTACAAATAATAATAGAGCACGCAAATGATTAATCCCAGCCTTTAGACACGATAAAGTACTAAGTACACTCATACCAGGTTGAACTTCCCCTGCTGCAATCCATCCGCGAAAATGATTGGAAGGGAGCTCTTACCTTGCTCAATCAGCAAGATAAGAAGCACCAAGGAATAATGGAAATTGGCGGCTTGAAAATTGCAACCTGATAAGGTTACCTTTCTCTCGTTATAGGTAGGTGTCTTCAACTTACACTCGTAGCAATAGCATGAAGCAATACCTAGGTCACGACTAACATGTATGGTTTAACAAAGTTGGTAGCAGAGACGGGAAGAGAAGATTTGGGAGGGAAAAGAGAGAGAAAAAAAGAAGAGGCTTAGCTTCGAGGTGCCACTAGGTAGGTAAAGTCCCCTGCTACTTGGTAGGTTATCCAGTCGTCTAGAACAGTTGTCCTCCTTGCTCACTCTCCATTCCCCACCAATCCAATCTCTCCCTTTACTACATAGTACATTGCAGTAGCCTGTAGGCTACCGGCCGTGTCTACACGATAATGCGTGTAGGTGATCTAGGTGCTATCTAGTAGTCAAGTTTGAATCGGTATTACAGCTGTATGGAGATAATAAGAATATTCATGCCGGAGGACTGGCAAGGTGTGATGAAGTTGTATCTGGGTTAAACTAGCGTACAGAGCCCACTGCAGACTTGAACAGCGTACCACCAGATACGCATTGTATTAACGTAGCATTGCAGGTTTATCGGCGCTGCAATCACGTCTTTAAATTTCTCGTATTACATTAGCCCGGACTACCTTGCACCTCGGATGGCGTGCCCACATGGTAAGTACAATGCATGTACCTCATACAAGGCATGCCGTAATATATCTCCCGGAGCCCATAATACAACCATACATGCAAGTGTGCATTTATGATCGAATACAAGAATAGGGGGTTCTTGCGACTCGGCCGCCTTCAACTATATATCAAGCTTAAAACTCACGTGTTCGGATCCGATGAGAGAGTTCCAGTGATGAGTCTGTCATCATGTTGACTTTTTGACCAGATTTGCGATATTCACGCGGAGTGAATGATAAAATACACCCGATTTACAGTTGGTTCATTCGTCTTTTGTGCCTTCCAAGACTGCCTATTACGGTTGGCGCTCAGCAAACCGCAGGTGTCGAAACAAGGGCGCGGAGATCGGGGTTGCAGGTATAGGTAGCAGTCAGAGATGAGTAACATCCTACCTCTCTTGAAGTTGATAGCTGTGAATAGTTTCAATACCAATGCAACTCACATCTAAAGTACTCGCTTTGCAGTCCTGATAGCAGTGCCTTTTCTCGAATTTGCCCCGATGCTTGTCTTTCGTCATTTTTTCCTGTATTAGTCAAGTGGCTCTCGGCAGAGCGTAGTTATGCATGATCTTCGCCTTTGCCTCAGCTGAAAGCCTTCTGAACTACTTTCATGACAACGACATTTTGAACTCGCCATCTTCAACGGGTTTAACTATTTCATGCAGCCCGGGTCCTGGCCTGGATATTTCGCCAGATCATTCAGAAGCCTTGTCCGGGAATTCCATAAAGGGAATCCCAAGCTACGAAGCACATTCTTTGAACAGCGGAAGCGCGCGACCGTCGTATCTCAACTGAGAATCCGGCAATCCCTAGGGCTTCAGTCTAGCGCTCAGATAACATTAATCTTTCAGCCGATAGCAAATATGGCAACACGTAGATCAGCGCGCCTGTTAGCCGCCTCAGAAAAGGTGACCACGGCGTCACAGGCACCCTCGAAAACATCAGCGCCAACCCCGCCATCAGCTCCAAAGCAAAATGGCCGTAAGAGAAAAGCCACAGCAGATGTCATATCTACCGAGACAGCAAAAGAAGCGCCTACAAAGGCTCCCACGACGCCCAAAAGGCGGCGCGTGCAGAAGGCCAGCACGCCGCCACCTCCAGCAACACCTACGCCGAGCAATGCAAAGCTGATGGCGGAGCCGGTCGCACCTGGTGATCCAACTATCACAACCCCACTAAGCAAGATGAAACCGCGGGTACCGGCCGTAGACAGGTTGGCAGACCCAAACACGACGCTAGCCACGCTTGTATCCCCCGAGACATCGCGCATAGTAACCAGCCACAAGGCCGGTGCGCGCTCTCGCTCCGTATCTCCCTCGAAGAAACCCCTGCAGAGCGTCTCTTCTGCGCTTAAGATGTCCACGACGGCCAATATTCTTGAGGAAGCAAACCGACATCTCATCTCTGTGGACCCACGGATGCGGCCACTGGTTGAGAACAACTATTGCCGCATCTTCTCTCTCGAGGGCCTAGCCGAGAAGATCGACCCCTTCGACTCATTATGCAGCGGCATCATCTCACAACAGGTATCAGGCGCGGCGGCGAAGGCGATCAAGAAGCGATTCATCAATCTTTTCCGTGAGGGCAAGGAGGCAGGGGACGGGGCCGGGGCCGAGAACGAGGGCGAAGACGAAGACGAAAACATTCGATTTCCGCACCCCTCGCAAGTCACCGCCATGACGATCGAAAAGCTGCGGACTGCGGGGCTCTCGCAACGCAAGGCCGAATACGTGCTTGGACTTGCCGAGAAATTCGTCAACGGCGAGCTCTCGGCGCAGTTACTTGCTGACGCCCCCTACGAGGAGGTCATCAAGCGACTAACGGCTGTCCGCGGCCTAGGAGTCTGGTCCGCTGAAATGTTTGCCTGCTTCGCGCTCAAGCGCTTGGACGTCTTCTCGCTGGGTGATTTGGGTGTTCAGCGCGGTTGTGCAGCCTTTGTTGGCCGTGACGTCGCGAAACTTAAGAACAAGGGCGGTAAATGGAAATACATGAGCGAGGCCGATATGAAGGAGCTGTCGGATCAGTTCAAACCATATAGGAGTTTGTTCATGTGGTATATGTGGCGCGTCGAGGAGACTGATGTCAGTACAATGGAGTAAAAGGTGCCTTAAGAGGATCAAGGTATATGTCAGATGGTGATGAGTTTGTAAGATATTAGCCGCTACTACACTAGTGGCAAGTCCTTGGGAGAAAACCACGGCGTCTATGGGACGATCGCTTATATGATGCCCTTGTTAAATATTGGGTATATATGACACTGAGTTGAAGAGGTTTGAAAGGTTGTGGGTATTTATCTTCAAGCGAGTTTGTGTATTGCTTAGGCGAGTTGGTTCTACCACATTACGAGGTCCTCGGCTAGAACCTACCTTTGTGAGTAAAACAAGCCGCCACGTCAATGTTAGTTTCCTGGGGTCAGGAGCAACATCAGATGCGCTTGAATACTGGAGATATATTCATACATAAAATTTACCACAAACGAAACGGCCTCTCGCTTAATTATTCGCAACGAACCGATTACACCAACTCGCAGTCGGGCTCCAAAACAATTCCTCCCAGAACAGACGAGCGCTACCCAGGTCATTCCTCTCAACAAAGGGGGCTTCGACAATACGGGTTGGTAACTATCTATCAGATGCAGTATGGTGACTTGTCTACTTGTTCGAGTGAGAACATCCAATCCATTTCGCCTCCTTCAGGAGGGATTAGACTGGAATGGGATTCATATAGAGAACAATATTACCTCGTTACACGCGTTATACTTCTATGCCCGATCTACTCTGTCTATCGAAGTGGCCACGAGCCTGTAGCCACGCGGTGTATGCAAGATCAAGTCGTACATTCATACACTACACCAAAGGAGACTACGCAACAAGGCTAACATATAGGCCAGGCCCAGCACCAGGTCGCTCATTAACTCACACAGTTAAGCTTAAAATACTAACACATATAGAGCTCCCGAAACACACAGCGAAATAACGTCACAGTCCCACCACATATGTATACTCGTTGTTAAGACCGGTTTAAGTACTAAGTATAAAATGTTAAGCTTTTTTCCCTCCCCCACATTCCGATATCACGGCTCCAGCCGGATCATATACCTTACCTTGTATACGTTGTAGTAAGGGCGGATCCCGCGATTTAATGCCGTCTTGGAAGGTGGCTCTCTACTTTACTAGTTAGGTGGCTCAGGTCTATGTAGCTAGGTAAATATGTATGCGATCATAGTGAGACGAGAAAAGTGGAAGAAAGGACGCGTGTGTAAATGCAACAATGTCTAGGGTTGAATCCCGTTCTGGGATCTAAGGCCGTTTACTTCTGTTTCGTCTCCTCTTACCAGGTTAAACTTATTCCCGATCTCCAAGCATTTTCAAGTTCTAGATCCTCACAGCATGCCTAGAAATCGTTCCCAGTCAGGAAGAAGGTTGATCACCTACGAAAAGTATGGTATATACGTGAATTGTATGCATATGATGATACGTTCGTCGGGGTCATGGAATTTAATATCCACGTCTCCAAATACATTCTGCCAGGGGCAAGGTTACAACCGGTTGCAAACCTAGAATCTGGTCTGGACTAAAATGCAAGTCGAGCACATGGAACGATAACTAATGCCACTTGAAGATTCATCATACATATATATTACGGCTGGTTCGCTCTAAGTAGATCTACGCTAGCACCTAACGCCTGCATTGAACCGCAAACATACTCTTTCTCTTGAGTAGAAAAGCGAACTGGACTGCTCAGCCTATTTACCTACCATGCGTCCTCACCACAGCGCGCTCGCCTTGAGCAGCGGCATTATCGCTGCAGTGCAAGCGGCTTCACTTTCCCTAGCAGACATCTGCACAATCGCCTACACCAGATCCGCCCTTCCCATATCAGAGGAGCCAGGGTTAGGGATAACCATCGACGCCTCATCCGTCACGGTCTCGTTGACAACAAACAAGACAGTTTCGTCAAACTGGTACCCATCCACCGTGATCGACTACTGCACCGTGACATTTGCCTACTCGCACAAAGGGCTAGACAACGACACGGTGCAGGTGTCGTACCTCGTGCCGCCGACGGAGAAGTTTAGGAACCGCTACCTGTCCACGGGCGGCGGGGGCTTGGCCATTAACTCAGGGACGCGGAGCACGCCGAGCGGCGTGATAGTCGGGGCGGTGGCAGGGATAACAGACGGCGGGTTCGGGTCCTTTAATACGCAATTCGACGCCGTTTTCCTGCTTGCGAACGGCACCGTGAACTGGCAGGCCACGTACATGTTCGGGTACCAGGCGCATCACGAGCTCGCGGTGCTGGGGAAACAGTTCGCGCGCAACTTGTTCAAAACCCCCGAAAACGAAAAGATTTACGCGTATTACCAGGGCTGTTCCGAGGGCGGACGGGAGGGCTGGAGCCAGGCGCAGCGCTTCGCGGGACAGTTTGATGGCTTAGTGACGGGTGCCCCGGCCTTTAGGTTCAGTCAGTTGCAGACGAATCACTTGTCTGGTGGTGTGCTTGAAGAAACTATGGGGTATTACCCGCCCCCCTGCGAGCTCGAGAAGATACGCAATTTGACGATTGCTGCGTGTGATGGCTTGGATGGGAAAGTCGATGGTGTCGTGGCGAGATCGGACCTGTGCAAGTTGGTATTTGACTACGAGAAGACGATCGGCGAACCATATCACTGTCCTGCCTCGTCGGGGGGCGGCGGGTTCCCAGGGAATACAAGAGGACCTGGAGGAACAACAAAGCGTCAGTTCCCAGGTAGCGGTCCGACACCAGAGCAGAACGGCACGGTAACAGCTAAAGGCGTAGCGATCGCCAAGGCCTTCACAGAAGGGCTGATAGATTCTAGAGGGAAAAGAATCTACCTGAACCCGCAACCTAGCTCGAACTTCGCCGACGCGCAGACGACGTGGAACGCGGACAAGGGCGCTTGGGAGATCCTGCCCTCGGGCTTCGGCGGCGGATGGGTAACGCGGTTCCTGAATTTACAAGACAAGAGCAACCTGGACAGCCTAAAGGGCGTGACGGTCGACCAGCTGCGCGACTGGATGGCCTTTGGTATGCAAAAGTACTATGACTCGCTGCAGACGACGTGGCCCACGCTCGGCAGTTTTCAAGCGGCTGGCGGGAAGATCCTGCACGTGCACGGGGAGGAGGACTCGTCGATCCCGGCTGCCTCGTCCGTCCATTACTACGAGTCTGTGCGGAAGGTCATGCACGGTGACCTGAGCTACAGGGAAGGGACGAAGGCCCTAGATGATTTCTACCGTCTGTATATCGTCCCGGGAGGTGAGCACTGTAGTGCGAATTCCGCCCAGCCTAACGGCGGATGGCCGATGACCACTCTCCAGACTGTCATCAAGTGGGTGGAAGAGGGCGTGGCACCCGCAACGTTGAATAATACCGGGAAGGGCATCAGCAGCATCTGTCGGTGGCCGTTGCGGCCGTTCTGGACCGGAAACGGCACCAAGTTTGACTGCGTGTTTGATCAGAGATCCGTCGATTCATGGATGTATACATTGGACGCCTTTGACTTCCCTGTCTACTGAGCTTTAGGCTCGCACTTCAGGAGCTATGGTTATGCCGGTGGGCACGGACATCTGATATGATCTGTAAATAGGAAAAAAAGGAAGTGTTAATATCGGGAGCTACTAGATAGAGCAATGCATGTTCATAAAAAAGATGTAGTTAAGCAATAGAGATCGTGCGTATTGTAATCATTTTGTCATCATCACCATCACCACCACCACCACCACCACCACTGTCACGTGTAGGTTTTCAACATACGGAATTCCACAGCTATCTATCCGACATGTGGGCTCCTAGGGAAGAATGTCCTGTTTCACAATAGCCAGGGTGTCGCTGCTTCTTGCTGATTCCTCATAAGCCTTTTTATTTTTGGCATTTCTTACTCGTTGCAGGTTACCTCAGAAATGTGGCAACTACCAATTTCGGTGTCCTGTTCTTACACCTTAAATCACTAACAGTTCAAGAGACATGTGGAATTGACCAGGGACGCGTCGTAATCACGAAGGCTCCGCCTACTCATCTACAGAGGCATTTAGTTGTTGTGCTGAGAACCTCAACGTACATAATAAAGAAAACCCCATTCAACATAGGTCTGTAGTCTCCCGCAATGGCAGGAAGAAAGAAATAGAGAGTATGTTTTAAGATGTTGATCAATGACGTGGTATGCATAATATTCCGGGATAAACACCTGGCAACTGTCCGCTTCTCAGCAAGGCAAACCCCGGCAAACGGGAATAGCTCAACAGTGTCAGCGGGCTGACCGGCAAGGGTGAAGAAACAAGTTGTTTGGAGAGTGTTTTGTCGCAGATTTCGGGCTGCGGCATTGCCTAACTTACATAGAATGTCCTGCAGGAAGTCTCTTAACGGTCAAGTACATGTACAAGTTAAAAATGAAACCACAGGCGTGGAATATGCCTACTTCAGAGAGGTAAATTGGCCCAGCACAGCACAACGCCGGAAGCACGACAGCATTTTTTTCGTAAGAGGTTTATAAGACATTGTTCGTAGTCTCACTAATAGCTGGGCTTGCCGGCTTGCGTCAACTGGCTATTGTAGACATTGAATACGAAGCGGAGTCCTGGCGGAGGGTGACGCCCTCGTGTTGGTGGCGTTATCGAATTCCGTGTTTCTCCAAACTAAATGCTGGATGAGCGAGCAATGGAAAATGTAACACAAAACAATCCAAGCTTTTGGGTAAAACATAGTAAACATGTATCAGATTGAGACAATTCCACTCAGTTTACGCGCCTCTACGAATAGTATCGGTAGTACCTTATCCAGTCCATAAACACAAAACTCGCGTGAGTTTGACCGTTGACTATCTGCTTAGTGAATGATATGGGTGTTGCTTTAAGTGGTAGGTCGCTGTCACAATTCCCAAGTCGATATAAATCCTAGGTAAGTAGTAACCCAGTCCAACCAAGCCTTGTGCAAATGGCACAATGTCGTGCGACACGGGCGGAGTAGTATTTCACCATGAGGTTACCCATCTCCTCCCTCCGATGAGCATGCGTGGACGGGAGAATACAGACTTCTGGATCGCCCCGGCTGTGCATAGAATTTCTTTTCAAATTGCATGCACCCAGTTGCTGGATACGTGCAGCCTATTGACATCCATCCATAACCTGAGTAGATGTGTGATCTGGACCCAATACCAGATGTCGGGCCAGCATTGGCGCACAATATAAAACTAGTGGGCAGTTGAGTTAGGCATACCTATTGACGACGCCATTAGGGACGGAGCCAAAGCAATGGTAGGTGGAGAACAATGGGTTTATGCTCCCACGATAATTGCGATGCAAATGTACAGATATCGAGGGAGTACTGCGGTAACGGTGATAGGATGGATTATCAGGAGAAAAGGAGAGAGATCGACCTCCACGCTGTCGTCATCGACTTCAATGATCTTCGGGCGAAGACGCTAAGGTGTCTGAACTACTGTGCTCGGCTGGCATGCGGCAGCTGGAATTGGTCAGGATATTCGGATCGGGTGAAGAAGCAAGATAGCTGTGTACTTGTTTAGGCTAGTGTCCGGGATGGTTCAACAACTTTGTAGATGAAGAGCCACGTTCATACTGATACTGTGCTGTTGGTCTGAACAGCACACTTACCTAGTGCTGTGCCTGGTGTACATCCACAATTTCGATAAGATTTATTCTGTCAAAGGGGGGATTGCGATGGCAGCGACGAAGATGCGGAAGGTCCCGTGATCACTTATTTAGGTGAACACATGTAGTTAATGATAGAAAAACGGCAAAAAAAGCTTGTTTTAGAGCAATGTAAAAAACTTGATTGTATGTACCTTGCCTAGTAAATATGTTGTATGTATGCATGAGCGGTTTAAAGTACTAGTCATGCCGTACGCTTTGCACACAAGCAGATGAACTTATGTACATGCGGCCAAGGTTCTTGGATAGCTACATAGTATGCCTAAGACTTGCGAGTCAACCACTGAGATTTTACTGAGGTAGGTATTCTGGGCAAGTATACATCTGTAGACGCCTAACTTACAAGAGCCCCTTATTGTAACCTATTGTTCTTGTATTTGCTACACTGTCGATGTTAGGAAAGAAACGGAGGAATTCCGGTTAGCTTTAACGGTATAAATCTCTGGTTGTTATTTGTTCTGTCTGGGGGACTAAATAAATTTGCCATTGCCATGGCCGTTCTAGATCCTGGATACGAAGCTTGGTAGTCATTAATGATGTCGGACGCCTGAGCTATTGACTGGGGGTTGAGTTTTAAAGACTGCTTACATAGCACAGCATACTACAGTGCTTTTACTTTTACTTTTGCTTTTAGTAAGGATTTGCATGCTAGATACGTGAGCAAATACATAAAGTCAAAGGGATTGTCTGTCACTGTACAGAGACAGCACTGTACATATAGTATCAATGAGATCCGGTAAAAGCAGATTCTTGGGGAATTCAACGAGCCGTCATCTCCTAGGTCAATAATAGCTTTGAATAGGCACCTAGAAGTGGTGACTTGGGCTGTGTTAAAACACCAAGACAGGCGTGTGTTCAAGCAAGTACCTACCTACAGCGAGCATACATAGTATGTAGAAAACTGCGATAAGGGTGTGAATATAGTAAAGGGTTGGCACTGTCTCGGTGTTTCTCTTCTTGCATAGCCAGCATTGATTTATTTGAGGGAGGTATCGGATACAGTGCAAAATGGCTAGGGAACACCTTCCCAGTTAGAACGTGGTATCTCATTTGCCTTCAACCTACAGTGCAATCCAACAGCACATTACTATCAAGGTACAGTGCCTAATCTGGATCGGGTTGCTGGTCCAGTCGATACACATCGGTACATATCATACCAATCAAACCTGTGGATGGTTTTCAATGGGGCTTCCAGTTTTAGGAAGCCACTAAACAGCAACCAAGCAGGCCCTTAGCCAACCAGCGAGCAGCAGATAACCCACTGCAGCACAGTGTAGTCGGAGTCTACGTTGCTCTTCTCCAATTTATGCCCCTTTTGCCCATTGCAACTTGCAAGGTCTGCACTGGATAATCAATCGGTTCATTATACTCCCACCCCCCCTGCCAATCCCTCTTCCCCCTAAAGTCCATCAGTTGGATTTCAAAATCGTTTCGGGTTTTCTTGTCGTTGTCTTAACTAACCTTCTTCTCCATCCCTCTCGTCCTTACCCGTCCACTGACTAAACCTCCTACTTCTTCCATTTCGGATTCATTCGTTTGTCCATATTCCTTGATCGTAGAGGAAGAGCACTCGCTCCATTAACTTCCTCCCCTTTAATATACACACTGCTTTAACCTCACGCGTTCGATCAAGACCAATATCCACGACTACTTTGTTTACTCCGACCGAAAACTCTGTAACTCCTTACCCGAACAATTCGACATCTTCTAGTGGTGGTAGTGCTTCTTGGTACCTGAGGAAGAAGAAGCAGCCCATCAAAATTTTCTGGAAAGAGGATTAAATAATTGCAGCAAGGTTAGTCTCTTGATCTCCTCTGATTTTCCTATACTCTCAAACGTCCCATTGCGACACGTGTGTATGTGTTTTTTTGGTGCTTTTGATCGTCTGGCGCGATTCGATCAGCAAAAATAGAGCTGGAAGCTTGGGATTGTGGTGTGGAAAGAAACTTTATTTCCAATAATAAAGTTTCTTTCAACTGTCCTGCAATATGATGACACAGAGCTGGGATACCAACTTGCAACCCTAAGAGAGCTTCGTTAGTGGCGAGGTTAGCGAAGGGCAACAATGTCCTAGTTTCTACACGCGTTTGCCCGCGTTAGAGGCAAGAAAAGCATTGCCTTTAGGAGCAGAAAGACGGGCCGCGATTGTCGAACCACGAACAGTTACCTATTGTCCCAAAGCTGCCACGACATCAACGACACTACAGGAAGGTGGCCGGGCTACTGGCGTATCGCTCCTAACAGCTGTATAAAAACTTTGGTATAAAGTTCGGGCTATGGCCTTGCCACCTCATCTCTAGCATCATCATTTATTGCGACTTCTCGCACAAGCTTCCTACTATGAAATTCTTTATCCTGTTCCGTTGGACTTGCCGGTTGAAGCAAAATATTGTGTCGCTTGGTAGTGCCACCAGTCATCAACGTTCAGCCACGCCTACAACGGACCAATTCTCTCAGATTCGTCATCCATTTTTGGGACGGGTCTCGCTATAGAGAAGTCATCTGCTTTACACGCCGCTCTTGGTTTTTTATTGGGAAACAACCGCTTCGTCTCGTTACGAACTCTTTCAACTTAGTTTTTTTTGCTTCATTAGGACCTAACACTGACCATCTGCCCGTCAATAGTCAATATGTACACCAAAGACGTTCTAGCTGCAGTTGCGGCATTCGGCCTATTCTCTGGTGGGTTTGAATCGACCAGAAATCTCAAAAAATGAGGTATTCTAATGCTCGTATAGGTGCCGCCGCCGTCGGTTGCAAAGACGACCCGGTAGAAATCAACAGCCAAGCCGATGCGGACCAAATTAGCTCCTGTAAAGGTGTCGAAAACGATGTCATCCTCGCCACCACTGCTGGTTCCACAATCGATCTGAGCGGTAGCCTAACGGAGATCGGGGGCAGTCTAGTCGTCAAGAACAACGGCCTCATCCAAACCTTGCAGAGCAGCTCTCTCCGGACCATTGGAAATGTCTTTCAGTTGCAGAATGTCACTTCTCTGACCTCCGTGATATTCCCGGGCCTGGAAGAGGTTGGATCTATTAACTGGGTCACTCTTAACAAACTTCCGGAGCCCACCTTCGGAACGCCTGGTATCACCAAGGCTAAGAGTGTCATGATCCAGGATACCTTCATCATCAATTTGAACGGCGTCAACGTCCAGGAAGTCACCGATCTCAAGCTCGCCAACAATCGTCGTCTGTCCAAATTCTCTAGTAGCATTAAGACTTTGAGCAACGTCTTGGAAATTACCGCCAATGGTCTTGACCTTGACGTTGAAATGCCCAATCTCGAATGGATTGCCAACATGACCATCGCCAACGTCAGCTCCTTCTCTATTCCCTCACTCAAGGTTGTCAACGGCTCCATGCGTTTCGACTCCAACTACTTTGAGAGTTTCTTGGCCCCCAACTTGACCCAGCTCCAGGACGGAGATTTGTCATTCGTCAGCAACGCTAAGCTCACGAATATCTCTTTCCCTCTGTTGAAGAATATTGGTGGTGGCTTGACTATTGCCAACAACACCCAGCTCGACAAGATTGACGGTTTGAACGCGCTTGAGGATGTCGGTGGCGCCATCATTATGCGCGGCTCTTTCGACTCCATTGACCTGCCCAAGCTCGACAACGTTGTTGGAACTGCCCAATTCGTCAGCACTGGTGACATTACGAAGTCGTGCGACAAGCTCAACGACCTCAGCGGCAGCGTGATTCAGGGTACTGTGACCAAGTGCCAGAGCGACGACGCCCTTGCCAACAACAATACCTCTCCCGACGGCGGCGACGACAGCGATGGCTCGGGCAACAATGACGACAGCGCTGCTTCCCTTGCTGGTGTGAGCATGCCTACTCTTGTCAGCCTTGCTTCTCTTGCCGGGCTGGTTGCCATGTTCCTGTAAGTTGGTGGGGTGCTATTGACGGTACCGGGAAGTTCTCATAACTTGTTCTTGCTCTATTTATGCAGCTGAGCCGGTGTCACCTAATGAAACTCGTTTTGCGGTTGGGATTACATACAAGAATCCGTTAGACTTAGTCCCGACACACCTGTTATGCGGAAATAATGGACCTGTCCTCTTACACACCTTCCTTGTCTTGTAATCTCATTCAATTTCGGGCTGTGACGTGTTCAGCCGCCTTTGCATTTGACACGCAATGCTTTGTTGCGAAATGAGGAGTCCTGGAGTTGGTTTCTTCTCGCTCTGTCAGGACATATTCACTCATGCAGCTTGGACTCATAAAACTCTTTGGGAAGAAGAATCGTAGATGAAGTAGGGATCCAAGGAAAATCCTATGGACAGAATAGTCCAGGTGTGGACGGTTGATCACTTTGTAATGGTAGAGAATACAGCAATAGGACCAATACTGGCACCTGCGCGTCTCTGTTCGGTACTTATCTAATACATGATTACTTTTCCTTGTTCAATAAGCCAGAACTACCGTGGGTGTCGTGTGAAGGACTACTACCTTAATTGTAAGGTTTATCGTATCAGCCCGTTTGCTGCAACACGCGGTTTGATATGTGAAACTATTTCTCTTACGTGAATGTTTCAACACCTATCCTAAAGCTTGCCTTCTGGATTACCAGGTAGGCGATAGTCCAGAGAGACATCTGTATCAGATTGGATATTTCATTCGGTTCACACGACCGCTGTCTTTATTCTATTCTAAGTGGTTTTATTCTTTTTGCCAATGAGCTATACCTGCCCCTAACCCCTACCCCTACTCCATGTAATGACTCTGTACTCTATGAAGATCCGATCGTGTGGGTTTGGAGGGACAAGATGGAGTAAGTATGCGAGAACGTGTAGAGTAGAGTACCTAGGCAGATAGCGGGGGGTTGGATGTTGTGCTGCGTCCACGCGGATGCTATGCTACCTAGACACCGGCCTGACTGACGGCCAGGTAAGCAGGCAGGCACAGCGTCTCGGTTCGGGTATCGTGGATCGTGTATCCCACCCATCGCCCTTTCTTTTTCTTCGTAGCACTGCATGTATGATTCCCGAGACTTTTGCGGGGACAGGCGTCTATAAGTAAGTAAGAAATGGGCCGAGTGAGGGGTTTGGTGGTCGAAGGCTTGGTATGATAATATGTAGGTAGGTAGGTAGGTGAGTTTTATGCGCTCAGGAAACCGGTGTTATTTCGCTACTACAGGAATTCTCATTCGTATATGCGCTGGTCGAATTTTTCTGGGTCATAGTACTGTGGTACGATGGCGTTGCCGGCAAATATGCGGCCGTCGAGGGCGTTGACTGCCTGTGTATTTTTGCGCGCGTTTAGTTTAGCTACTCCTTTCCTCATTGCTTTTTCGGTCGGTCGGTGCAGGTGCTGTGTTCCATAGCCAGAGATAAAAGAGGTGGCTAGGCTAGACTAGACGGTGAAGGCCGATATATGATAGTGTTGTGAAATAAGAAAAAAAGAAAAGGAAAGGAAAGGGAATGTGGGAAAGTGACGTACCCTTAATGCTGAGACTTGGTCTGTGAACTTTATGAATACCCGCCGGCCCTCTATGTCGATGTACAACCTCTCGACACGGCCATACTTATCGCCACACTCCTCGCCAATCTCTTGGCCGAGGCCATTCTCTATCTCGGACTGGAGATCTTCCATCCCGTCCAACATGTTCCGCAACACAATGACGTTGCTCATGGTCCCGAACTTGCCCGCGCTCTCAGACGTAGACGAAGACGTACCCGCGCCCGTCTTGGTTCCAATGATCTTGCCCATACCAGCCGGCTGAGCCCATCCACCACCCTCGGCGTCGGACTTCTTCTTCCGCTTCTCGACCTGCACGCGCAAGGGCTGCAGGATACCGCTGCTCTCGGCACCGAGACCCTGACCCTTCGACCACCCGTATTTGGACATCATGCGTGCAGCAAATCCCTTTTGCTTCGGCCGGTTCACACCCAGCCCTATTCCAGCTTCGTCCTCCTCCGCTACAAAAGATGGATCTGGAGGTACATATTCATCCTCGTCATCTACGTCCATAGAGTCTGAGACTTTCTTCTCTTGGGGTTGCGGCGGTGCGTACCGGACGGGCTCGCGAGATATGGTTGAAGAATCGGGCGCAGAAGGTTGAGGTGGAAGCTGAGGCGGAGGCGGCGGGGTGGGAGAACGAAGTGGTGGAGGTGCCGCCTGGCCTTGTGATAGGGCCAGGCGGCGCGCGTATGCATCGTCGCCGGTTTTGTCATCGGGTAACGGAGCTCGGGGAGGTGAAGGTGGTGGCGGCGCGAAGGAGTATGATTCGGGCGGCGCAAACTGGTCTGTAAAGGGCATTGCAGTTAGTAACTATCCGGCTGTAACATCTCTTGCTTGAAGTGATGCCAAGGTAGAATGTCGACTTACTATTCATGGGGCGGTGGCCATCCTCCTCCTCTTCGCTGTCCCAGCTATCCTTCTGACGTTCCCGTCGCCGGTGCTTGTACAGTAACGCCTTCCACTCCTGCACTTCGCGTATCCGTTCGTCGCTCCTGAGATATTCGTCTACGTTGGTAGGTCTAGAAGGGTCGTATATCTCGTCCCAGTCCGTCTCGACTGGCAAAGCCTCGGCCCTTTTCTTCTTTTTCTTACGACCGCCCCGTGCCCTCTTCTCCCCCGTACCGTACAAGTATTCATCCTCTTCGTTCGCCGCCCAGTCGGCTATCGTGCTTTTTACAGGAACTGGTCCGGAGGTCGTAGCACTCGGCGCCTTTGACGTGTCGCCGGTACTTGAAGCATTACCGGCAGTTGGTAATACCTTTGGGAAGGCGGCTTTTGGTTTCTGTATTTTCTGTTGCGGCCGTCGGATCTGTTGATGTGGCTGGAAGCGCAAGGCCGAACCGACAGGCTTCTTTGTAGCTTCTTGCTCCTTGACGGCTTCGAGGGCTTCTTGCGACACTACTGGCGCTCGCGATATGGATCCGGGAGCATTACCATCGGGCTCTAGTAAATTGGCGTAAAGGGAGAGGCCGCCGCCATTATTGCTCTGTGGTGGTGGATCGGTCGCCATTGGATTTCATGCCTGCCCCAACAAATAGCGGAGACAAGATTCGATAGGATTGGTAGGCGGTTTGGGCTGCGAAAGAAGCCTTGTCTGAAATTTCGGTGATCAAACCGTGCAGTCGCAACGGGCAGTACTATGTAGCTACTGTGAATTAGGTACCAGAGACGGGCGAGCTCAAGTGTACTAAAGGTAAAAAAGGCTAACCTAGCGATGCGACTTGGCGGTTCTACTTGTTTTGGTGGGGCCATTACAGCTAGGCCATCGGAAAATACCCCTCTGGGTGCAGCTCTACTCACCCCATCCATGCACTTGGGGTATCGCAGCAATCACTATTGGTCCTGTGCCTGAGCTTTTACCTCGAGGCTGTAACAGCCTATCGTAGGAACATGAACCTTCTAATGGAATAGCTAGCTCAGTTCAAACTCGGACTGTGGCGGCCGTCCGGCGTCTCATATCGCAAGATGCTGCCGGCTTAGCTGCGTAACTTGACTAAGATTACCACCTACCTGCTGACTTAGGTACTATATATATTACATTTTGGTTACAATAGCATGTAGAAATGTAAGTTTTTTTCTTCGATCGCCTGGGATAGCGGTTTCGTGTCTCCCCCATTATAGATTTCCTAGTCCATCTCTTTCGTTTCTTTAGTTGAGTGTATGCACACCGTTATAGATCCTGGATTCCGGAATAGAACCCCCTTGAGATCTGTTAAGTTCATGATGTCCACCCTGCAGAGCTCCATCAACGGCGCGGACTCGTCCATTGCCATCATTATCCCCTCGAAACCGACGCCACTGGTAGTGACCTATCAAGACCTCATCGCCGAATGTTCCTCGTTCCAACACAAGCTCGCCGCGATCGGCATCACGGAGGGCTCGGCAGTCTCGATAGCCACCGTCAACTCGTACGAATTTATCGTTTCCTTCCTCGCTACCTCGTGGCAGCGCGCTATCGCGGCGCCCTTGAATCCTGCCTATAAACAAAACGAGTTCGAATTCTATATTGAGGATATCAAGTCGACATTGGTGTTGGTGCCAAAAGGAGCTTATGAGGCCAATGCGCCGTCGGTTAAGGCAGCCAAGAGATTCAATGCTACCATTGCAGAGTGCTACTGGGATGCTGCCAAGAGAGAGGTCGCGCTGGACGTGAAAGACCTCGGGCGATTAAAGGGATCAAAGAAGACAGCTGTGTTGAGCCCACAGCCTGATGATGTTGCCCTCGTTCTGCATACGAGGTAAGAGGACCCGGACTGGTAGCAGTTATAGAAGTGCAAACGCTGACAGTTTGGATAGCGGCACAACGTCGAGACCGAAAGTTGTACGTTCGAGTGAGACATGGCCCCTGAAAACCCGCAGCTGACCGAATGCTATCAGGTTCCCTTGACACATCGCAACCTGATAAGGACAATGGGTGAGCTCCAACTTTTGATTGCTGTTCAACAAGCAGTCAACGCAGATGTGAGTAGTAGTTAATCTTGAAGTTAGAAAACATCCAAAATACGTATCAACTTACGGACAAGGATCGAACCATGCTGGTCATGCCTTTGTTCCACGTCCACGGCCTTCTATGTGCTCTCCTGGCGCCTCTTCATAGCGGAGGTTCAATGATCGTACCGTCCAAATTCTCGGCCTCGGAGTTTTGGCAAGATTTCATTACGCATGGGGCGAATTGGTACACGGCGGTCCCTACAATCCACCAGATCCTCCTCAAGAACCCGGCACCGAGCCCGATGCCTAGCATCAGATTCATCCGGTCTTGCTCCTCGCCATTGTCGCCCACAGTCTTCTACCAGCTCGAGGAGAAGTTCAAGGCGCCGGTCCTCGAGGCTTATGCCATGACGGAGGCGGCGCATCAGATGACGTCGAACCCTTTGCCGCCCGCCAAGCGAAAGCCGGGGACGGTGGGTCTCGGCCAAGGCGTGGAGGTGAAGATCCTAAACGAGGCGGGAGACGAGCTACCGCAGGGCAGTGAGGGCGAGATCTGCATACGCGGAGAGAACGTCACGAAGGGCTACCTGAACAACGCTGCAGCTAATGCCGGCGCATTTACTAAGGGTGGCTTCTTCCGCACCGGCGATCAGGGCAAGAAGGACGAAGACGGATACGTCGTCATCACCGGCCGCATCAAGGAGCTCATCAATAAAGGCGGCGAAAAGATCAGCCCCATTGAACTCGACAACGTCCTCGCGACGCATCCGGCCGTTGCGGAGGCCGTGAGCTTCGCCATTCCCGACGACTTCTACGGCCAGGACATCGGTGTCGCGATCGTTATCAAGTCCGGCGCCAAGCTGGTACAGGAAGAGATGAAGAGCTGGGTCAGCGAGAAATTAGCCAAGTTTAAGATTCCCAAGAAGGTGGGCCTGCCCCTTTAACTCGAAGGATATTGACAGATCTGGGGGCATCGATTCCATGCTAACGCGACTCTCTAGGTATACTTTACTGAAATCATGCCCAAGACAGCGACGGGCAAGGTGCAGAGACGCATCGTCGCCGAGGAGATGCAGAAGCAGGATATGCCAAAGGCTAAACTATAGAGACTCGATATAAAAAGAAGGAAGCATGGGTCTAGACGCATATAGAAGAGTATTGAGGGGCGACAACTAAAGCCCTTTTCTAGTAGACGGCTGGCGTTGATTAGAAACAACTTATATAGAGATTATATAGATACCGAAAAATTAGATGCATGCATATTGAAAAGTAGGAGATAGCAAGAATACCAAGAGCGAAAGCTTTATTAACTCGCCAAGATGGCAAAGATCATACGCATCTTGGCTCTAATTAGACCGTCTTTTATTTTACGTGTATTACAGTTTCTTGTAATAAGGTCTGCAGCACGTCGGGATAGGTATCGGGCACACGATAAAGAAAGAAGGGATGGGTATGAAATAGGGTAAAGATGATAAATAACTAACCTAGGAACCAGAAAATCTCACTTTTCTGGCGGTTCACTGGGTCATGTGACTACTGTATCGCATTTTGTCATGGCTTCTGATTGTTTCCTTTGGCCCGAATGATTTTAAATATCGTAAGCAACCACGCAAACAAAATGCAACGCAACGAGACGTTTTGGCGTTCATGCATGCATCCAAACTCAACTCTTCGCTGTTACCGTTTCAAGGCCTCTTGGCCAGGAAAGAAAACACACCCCTTGTAAAATATGTATGAATAATGATATATAGGTATAGTATGATACGGTGAGCGAAGCTGCTGTAGTAGATAGACAGGCTTGATAGAACTTGATGTAGCATAGTTTGGTACTATGTATGTACGAGGTTATGCAAAGTAAGCAAGCCACCACTTCCTTCCCGCCCGGCTCATCTAGCATTGATCCCGTCCTATGTAAAAACACATGATAATTGCCTTCATTTGGATTTTGATCACGATCACAGCTGCGTTTGAGCTTCCGCCCGGTTCAAGCACGCGCTCTCTTCAGCTATGGGAAACCCCCCCTCTCTCGAGTCTCCCGTGGCGCATCCAGGGTACACGCAGACAGAATTCATGTAGGTGTGTGATAACCGATAGATTACCTTAAACCGAGTCAAATCCATCTCCTGCCTTATCTGCCCAGTAACCTTGCGCCCGACGCTCGGCCGAACTTCTTCGCATTCTCCCCGGTTGATAGAGATGTGGTGGTGAGTGAATGTTGCTTCTCCGGAATATACTGCTGTATAAAGGATTCGAGCCAAGCCGGGGTATAAGTGACCAGGTAAGATACGAATATGCAGTCTGGTTGAAGGAATGCTCAGGGCGTAGTAGCATGGATAGCGGAAGAGGCGCCATGCGGCCAAAAATGCGCAAGCGCAACGCAACGCAACGCATACCCCCTAGGAGAAAGAGGAACAACCCGCATACCTGCACCTACATATGGTAGGTATACCAAGAAAAGCTTGGCTATTCCTTCCTACCTGGGCATTGTATTTTATAATACCCCCCCTGTAAGATAAATAGGGTAGCTAACTTGCATCTTGCATGCCCATTTGCTCAGCTGCATCTCTGTCCAATTCCTATTGCGGGGAAATATCATCCTTGCATGCGCGCCTTGGTATGCTGTATGTAGGCATGGATGTATGTATGTATGTATATCTGTGTGTAAGATATGTATGCGCGCTTTTTTCCCACACATTTGATAACTTTAAGCCTCCTGCATAAAGTATGTACTGTTTATCATAAACAGTAGGTACGTAGGTTCGAGAGAAAAAGGAGGCCAAAGGTGACGGGGATGAGGTTGAGGATGAAGATTAAACCTAAATAATCTCGTTCTTGGCGCCTAGACCCGGGAGCTCTCGTAGGTAAAGTAGGTAGGCGTTTGTTTGTTCGTTCCTTTTCTTTCTTCTTCTCCTTTGCGTGAATGTGTGGTGGACGTATGTAGGTATTGTCGAAAATTGCTGGCGTTTTCTTCACTCGTAGATGATCTCGTCATCCTCTTCTTCGTTTTCGTATAATTTTCCGGGCGTAACGAGACGTCTGGGCTGCTCTTCCTCTCGTCTCACTAGTCCTTGTCCTTGCCCATGACCTTGCCCGAATCCTTGTCCTACATCCCCGCCCCCACCACCAGTACCGCCGAAACCCTCACTCCTGCCGCCCTCGCCCGATGACGAGAGGGGAGCAAGACGTGAGACGCTTTGTGCAACCGCCGCCTCCAGCGAGGCGTACACGGTGATGGGCTCCCCGTTGAAGTCCCGCGGGACGACGAATTGCTGGCCTTGCCCTTGCTGCCCCTCTGCCTGTGGCTCGATCTCAGTCGCGAAGCTCGAGGTCGACGAGCGCCGGGATAATCTGTGCGTCTTGTATTTGGAGTACAGCTTCTTCCAATTTGTGTCTGCGCCTTTTGAAGAAGGGGATGAGCGAGAGAAGATGGAACTAGTTGAGCTGCTGGTGGAAGATGTGATAATGGATTCTTCGTATGCTATATCTCCCCTAGACGCCGCCCAACGGGCAGACTCGATCTCAATATGCTGCTGAAGTGAGAGCATTATGCCCCGAATTATGATAGTCTCTAAAGTTGTGGAAGCGATAAGGACTAAGTTTATAGGTAGAAGCTTGACGAGTATATGACGTAAATATGTAGTGTGTATATAGTATAGATCCCTTGCTTGATGTTGAGGTTCAGGTAGGTAGGGTTAGGTGTCACAGTCGGAATAGAGTCATGTATGAGTAGTTGGGATATAGTTGGTATGAGGATACAGATATAAGTTTACATACGTACACAGGCAAGTCACGTCAAGAGAGGGAAGTCTGGTCCCCTTTTGTATCTCCGGCTCTTAAGAGAAAGGAGGGGCTCGAGTAGTGACGGGTGATCAACAAGACTAGAAACAGACAAGCCTCTCTCTCTCTAACATATCTCTTGGCCCTACCTAAACTCCTGTTATTGTCACCTACCCTGTCTCTTTCTCCCATGCCTCCCGGTAGGTTATATGTAGTGACTGACCGACTGCATGCCCAGCCGGGGATCTCAGCATGCCGAGGCTGGGCCCGTCTGACAGATTACCACCTGGGGCCGCTGGGCGAAACAAAAATGGCCAATTCGGCGTACACGTACAAGCCGTGTGCAAAGATGTGTGTTAAAAGCAATTCTGCGTCAGACAAAAAGTCTGGGCGAGAAAAGGACCAGGCGCTCCGCCGAGAATCGGCCAAGAGCTTGGCCAAGGCCCGGCATTGACTTAATGAAATTGTATGAATTGAGGCGATGAGGCTACCGCGGCTACTACCTACAGCACCTACCTCCCAGTACGATTATGGCATGGCACTATAACCGCTGACTTTGTCGAATAATACTCACCTGGGTTGGGTGGTAGCAGGTAAGTAACTATGTTGTAATTAATATTATACGTACTTATTATTCAAGGTGTAGAGTATCAATGACATAAAGGATCCGATAAGGCCTTCGAGCGATGCACATAAGTAGAATGACTCGATCCACATTTTGATTTGATGATGATCCGGGGCCAGGCAGATGATTGGGGTTGGTACCTATATGAAGGATTCGCTCACTCGGTTTAAAGTTGTTTTAGGCTTCAATGAACCGAACCGACACGGCTTGTTAGGTGTCCTTCTGTTACGGGCTGTGCACATGGGCAGAGATCTCTAACCTAAATGTTGATGAGTACCTGAGCAGGACGTGTGCTAAGCCACCGCCCTTTGAGGGCCAGTCAGCAACAGAAATGACGACATTCCCAGCTTTAAGATTCTACATATCAAGATGGTGTCGCACTGTAACATAAGAATAAGGAGTTATCCGATGCCTACTACCTACTACTAACTCCATGCTCTCGGATGTCCGACTTGGAGTATCGGAAACAACTTTCAAAGATTTGGAGCGGCTCCGGCTCTGACGTCTGCCGCCTACGCAGTAGGATCCATTATGTAGGGGATATTACTGAAAGCCGACAATAGCCCTTCCGCTTTCGCAGCAACCCGTTAGAGAGCAAAAGGCTGAAGTCACCCAACTTGATGTGTTGCCGTTCACTACGAGACAATCGCAGCTCCAAACTCAGATACCTTCGCCATCGGCAAGGATTTAAAGTGTTAAACCGTCAAAAGTGTCGCGTCTCCTCGGCGCCCAGATGGAAGTCCAGAGGCTCCGAAAAGCTGGTACACTACTACCTAACCTAATCTAATCGGATCTAATAGCTTATTATTCTTGGCCTCGTGACCAGATAAGACCTTCGGAACGTCCGTTTTCACGGGTTGCAACAATGACCGAATAATAGAAACGATAAATAAGTAGGAGTCTACGATGTCTTGTTTCTTGTTTTTGAACCGAGGAAGAAATTATCCCGTCCCGGCTTCGCGAGTTCGCTTTTCGGTCGGGGTTATAACCGTTCGAGAGTGACTGGTAGGGAGTCACCTTTCCTTTTCAAATAGAAAGCCCGAATTTCCGAGCTCTGGGGCACACAGCCTGACAACTTTCCGTTCAGCCGCAACCAGACGCGCTGCAATCACGTCGGAGGCGGCCGATGGAATGAAACGTACGGTTGGTACTGCCTGATAAGCTACCCAGGCATATGTAACCATCTTTTCCTTCTCATTACTCTTTCGATGGTTCCGACGGACACCTATGTAGAACGATGCTCAGATTTCCACTGTCACAATCTAGCTGTCTTGGCGTATTGGAGTAGGCCTTGGCTTGAGAAGACCTGCCGCGCCAGTCCTGTGGTGAAGAACCAAGAGGTTAAACACCAAGAAAAAAAACCATCCGCACTGTAATACCTAATAAAACACCATCTTGGCTTCTGTGATAACCAAGATTACATACACCGAGCCACCGGCAAAAGGAGGGGCTGGTTTGAAAAACCAGAAATTAGCATTGATTGCGACGATCTGCCCAAGGTCATCAGCATAGCGATGCTATATAAGAGGGCCGGGATAGCCATCTCTGGTCATAAGCTACTATCGTGCCCGGTTTCAAGTCAAAAAGAGACAAAATGGAAGAGGCTTTGCGATCAGATAACCTCGATCTGAGTCGAGTAGGTGCAAGTAGTTGAGGTTGTCTGTTAATTTGTTGTTACTCGCCTGATTACTTTGTTGCAATTCGTAGGAAAAGATCTGTAAATGATAGTCTGAGTAACAGAGAAGATATGATGCTATACAAGTAGAGTCCAAGCTGAGGATATTTGGCGACTTTCCCAACAACTGCGCGCTAAGACCCGTTTCCTCCCCATTTTCCCACCAATAGGTCGTGGGGGTCACGGGGTCACAGCTCACCAAGACCCAATCAAGTTTCGTAAAAAGAGTGTCGAGTTCGAACTCAACACTCTACAGCTACGTACACAGGTGTTCTGTACGTCTTCAGTCCGTTTTCAAGCAGTCCTCCCGCCGCGTTCCGCTCTCTTTCGTGAACAGCCTAAGGTACCTACTCCCACCTTACATCTACAGCACGTGTATAGCTCTTCCCCGCATACCAAGTCTCACCCCCTGAGCTACATGCAGGCAGCCGAGCAAGCAAGCAAGCACACCACTACCTACTCCATTTCTCACAGGCTCTCTATAAAGTAGACTATAGAACTAAAAGGTGAGTGCATACTATACTTACCTAACCTAATTACCTGTCTAAGCAAGGGCGTAGAGGTAATCAGGTAGGTAAGTAGGTGTAGTAATTAGTAAAAAAGGGCGTAACAAGATCGGCGCACCTATAGTAGCACCGGGGCAGCAAACTAAAGTCGGTTATTATAGTATTTACCTAATGAACGTTCGGCTTGCGGCCTTATAAAACATACTGCTATCACCGCATAAGCATTGCTCCCTATTTATAAGCACAATGGCCTCCGCAACCACAACCGCATCCACGCGAGCCATACCTGCTGCACTTTCCACTACCAAGATCCGTCTTCTTCATCATCACGTCCATAACAACCTACCCCGATTCCCAAGCCATCTACCCGCATCCGCATCGCCGTGTCCGAGATTCAGGTTCGGATCCAGATTCACTAGCTTCGGGGCCGGATTCAACTCTTCTTCTTCTTCTTCCTTCTCAAATACCCGTACAATGGCGACGAGCCAGATACCAGCCGGTAAGTGTGAGTGGCTCGTCGTGGTGCCAGATAAGCCGGGCAAGCTGGAGCAGAGACTCGAGGTTCGCGCGTAAGTCCTTTATCTATTCGTTTTCGCATCCTTTTATTTTATTTTAGCTAGACGAGACGAAACTCATGAACAATTCGGCTTCTTCAACCCAACTCACCTTCAACCATCCCCACTAGCTTGTTGGGACATGATCTGCAAAGCTACATACAACCCATCGCTTGACTAACACGTGAGAAATCCCGAACATAGGCAACATCTAGTAGGCATCAAACCCCTGGTAGAGTCAGGCTTCGTTAAGAAAGGAGGTAAGTTTCCTGTGATATTGTCCCTTCTCTCCTTCACTCACCTATCCCACCTACATGAAGTTCGGATAAATAGAGGGGTAATATTCGCTGACCCGACTACGAAAAAGGGGCCATTCTGAACGAAAAACCCGAAGGCACCGATGCCTCCAAATTCAACTTCTATGGCAGCACCCTAGTGTGTATTGCTTCGTCCAAGGAGGAGATTCTCGAGCAGCTGAGCAAGGACATCTACGCCAGGACGGGTGTATGGGATCTTGAAAACGTAAGTTTAACTTCTACTTCTTAACTACTGCTGTCTCCACAATGGGTTGTGCCCGGTTGCTGCCTCCTTTCTTCCAACTGGTTCCATTATGGCACCTTTTTGAGCCCAATACATTAACAAACAGTATGTAGGTACAAATTTGGGCGGTAAGTCAAGGGTTATCAATAACCTCCTCGGCAAGTAATGACCGTACTAACCGACTCGACCACAGGCCAAGTTTGCTGTATAAACTGTTAATGAAAGATACTTATTTACAGTGGCCATCATCACTACCTATGTGGGCCGGTAATTATGGATATAATCGAACTTCCACACGTTCAAAACTTGCCCAACCAAACTTGTCCTTGACCGTAACCATCTATCAAACGCCGGGGCAACCACCTTCGTAAAAATAGCTCGTTGCCGGCTAAGTAGGACGAGACCGGGTCTCATCATACTATTCATTCAAGGAATAAGGCCGTCTGTACATATTTCCTTTTTTTGCTCAAAGCTGGGCGATAGGTAATAAACCACCAATATACGGTGTTGATGTCAAATTGTGTTGCATAGTCGGCCCAGAGTCCTATTTTTCAGGTGTTCTGGATCCAGAGACATCTTCTGCAGCGATTCTGAGCTCGTAATTCAGGTCAAAACATTCGGCCAGCAGTTCGTTGACACTTCCTTGGCCCTCCGGTATATCTCCGCCAATCATGAACTTCCCGTCAACTCTCATGTTATCAATAGAATTGAGCTTCCATAAGTATTAGCGAGCCAGAAACAAATTACTGCGCCGATTTCGAGGGGTTACCTTCAAGCTGTACGGATATAGCTCACGTACAGACGCAACACCACCGTTATTTTTCACCTCCGTGAGGCAACGTTTCAGCGTTGTTAGTTGATTGTATACCGGGAGTAGCGCCTCTGACACAGGTTCCGAAGAGATCATGAGATGATAGATGTAGCCGTAACACCTCCGGATTAAGTAAAGAAGTGTCTGTCTCACTCGTTAGTAGATGACGTGCCGGTTTTGTATTCTGGGAAAGGTTTACCCGCTGAACATAAAGATCGGCAGGTTGGCCGTCTTCATCTAACCAATTGCCATCGACTCGACTCTCGTCAATCTTGTCGAGTTGCCGTTGAAAGTCGTAGAGATCAGTCTCCCGCAGGGACCAGGCCTGCGTTAGAGCCAGCTTATCAAGCTCGTTTCGAATGCCCACGAGAACATCGTAGATCGGTCGCCATTTGTCCGGAAACTGGCCAGCCCTATCAGGGTATTTTAGTAGTTGCCCGATGAGCGTGGGTGATTATCCGGCTAACCTCTCGAGAATGACACTGGTGTATAACTGGCATCTTTCCAGCAAGGCAGAAATTTTATCGCTGCCGTGTAAGACGTTACCTTCCTCATCGACGAACTCCCCATCTTTTCTCTTCTCCGCAATCTCGTTTAACTGCGCCTCGAACTTATGTATATCCCCTGCATGGAACTTCATACGACACATTAGCGGGCTTTACAGATAAGCCACGAGCAAATAGAGCGTTGGCAAACCTTTGACTTGGTATTGATCATGGCCATCTGCCTCAATATGGAAACTAGCCTCTCCCCTGTAGGTCTTAGTGGCTCTGCAATATCCTCTAGCTTGTTCTGAAGCTTCATGAGAGACGCTCGGCACCGTTCGATTCGTCTTGCGATCAAGGTTTCGAGCCATGGGGCAGATTCTTCTGTGAGAGGAGTGTTGTGTACTATGTCGGACAAATGTTCAAGGGTGTGAAACATGCTGTCTAGGTCCTTGGCGGAAAATAGGTCGGCTTCAGTGAGGTGGTCCAATAATCGCTTAATGGTCGATGTCAAGGCATACGCGGCGGGCGCCTCATTATTTCTTCCTATCGTCATGAAGAAGAGTGACAGTAACTGAAAGCAACTGTCTACTACTCTGTCAACTGTACGCAGAGCTAGTTAGTGGGAGTTGTACGAGCGACTGAGAAGGTCAGAAACCTAGACATCATGAAATTACCTCTATTCTCTTCCACCGTCTTTCCACTCCGGATTTCGTTGAGACGTTTAACTTGTTCGATAGTTCGGTCATAGAGATGCATGATGTCCTGCGAACGCACGTAGGTTGTGCGGTCGACCTTGCGCAGTAGCAGCTCATACTGGACCTGATTGAGCGTCTCGAGGACTTGCTTCTCCCCCTCATCCTCAGGGAGCGGAATCTTTGGGGTTTCCATGGAATTAAGCCGGCTCTGGAAATCGTGGCGATGTGTCGCTTTAGCTGGGATCGGGGCTGAGAGATCTGATCCGAACAAAGTACTGTAACTGCTAGTACACGCGGTGAGCAAAGAGAACCCTTAGCCTCTCTCGCACTAACCGTCGTGCGTTGCCCTTTGTGTGTTATAGTAGGTTGTATGTCGAATACTTTGGCTGCTACTAATTGGCGAGTCCTAGAAATGTCCACCAAAACGCGATCAGCAGCTCTACCTAGCCTGTTTCTTCGTGCGTAGGTCTGTATGCAGAGGTCCAAAACGGCCGGGCCGTGTCCAATAACGTGGAGAGAATGGGATGAAACAGATGCCGATTGCACGGATTTTTTTTTTTTTTTTGGCACAAGTCAAAATGTAGCAGTAGGATGTTGGGTTTATTACTGGTTGCATAGAAGATATGACTTGATTAGTACTACTTCCTATCTAAGGTAGGCAGGGAGCTTCACCTGCCTGGCGAGACCAGCCCTTTTTTCCGGGCGTTTCCAAGAGGTATAGGTACCTACGGACTTACTAGGTGCGTAGGTGAAGTATAATGTACAGTCGAATGGCATATGGCGGGGATGGGACCATGGGAGCTGCGAGAAGGAGGGGTTGTTTAAATGGGTGGGATTACCTCATATTTGGTCACTGTAGGTGAAAGTGCTTGGCATAGTTGCTGGGCTGCAATTACCTACCAACAATTCTTACGAATGCATATTCCGATAAAATTTCTTCTAAATGCATATTGAATATCTACATACTCTTATATCAGTAAAGAAGTGACCTCGAGTTGTGATTGGTTGTACAGCCGTAAGTTTACTACCCATTCAAGATCCGTCTTTATATCGTACTCATAAAGAGGGAAGGGCCCCACCAAGTGGATGTGGGTCCAACAGAAATCCACCCAGCCAGGCCTACCGGAGACTCGTTTTTCCATTCGCTCTAGCCCTACATTTCCGCCCACCAAAAATTTCCATTGACAAAGTGACTTCGGGTAATTATCTCCAGAGCGCAAGTCAACCATCTTCGAGGCGTCCATCCCAGGCAATTCGCAAAAGACAACAATACTTCACGTCGTCAAAACACCATAATCCTTCAAAATGTCGACCGCCGAACTCGCCTCGTCCTATGCGGCTCTCATCCTTGCCGGTGACAATGTTGAGATCACTGTGAGCACGCCCGAAGAAAATACCCCTCCTCGCGTGCGAAACCCTCAGTGGCTGGGAGATCGCGCGGTTCCGGTGCACATGAATTCTAACCCAACTTTCTGCAGGCCGACAAGCTCCAGACCCTGATCAAGGCTGCCGACGTCGACGATGTCGAGCCTATCTGGACACAACTGTTCGCCAAGGTACGCCTGCCTGCCTGTCACCAATTTTGCGAGGGGACCAGAGGACACCTGTTTGCTGATATTGGGAATATAGGCTCTGGAGGGTAAGGACGTAAAGGAAATCCTCACCGCCGTTGGCTCAGGTGGTGGTGCTGCCGCTGGCCCTGCCGCCGGTGGTGCCGCTGCTGGCGGTGCTGCCGCCGCCGAGGAAGCTCCTGCCGAGGAGAAGGAAGAGGGTGCGTTTCTCGCTCATAATCCGGGACTTTGTCTTGGCAATATCCCAATATGCTAACCAATCATTACAGAGAAGGAAGAGTCAGACGACGACATGGGCTTCGGTCTCTTCGACTAAATTTGTTTCTCGGCTACGATTACTTCCCTTTGTACTTCAAATGCATGGTTTGGGGTTCCATACACCATTGGTGTGGCGTGAAGGAGGCACTGCGATACGGATGCCTAGGGCAAAGATCCTTCTGTCATAGGTTAATATGACAATGCTTTTCGCGAAGACGTTTGATTCAACGGTCTTTGTGTAGGACTCGATCCACGGCTACGATGTGATTTGGGATCAAAATCTGAAGTGGGTGTTGCTGGCCTTAGACGAAAAGTACCACGGAAATGAAGACATGACGCTTACCCATATTTCGTGCCATTTACGATGCTATGTCTAAAATCCATTCTCTAGCTGACACTCAGAACGCACCGCATAAACAGGGTTCAACGCCATTTTAGGTATTCTTCGTACTCTTGTGCAAATGGCCCGTCTATCCACCGTGGTTGAAGCCTATTGCACGATAAGGGCGGCGCTGGGCACTAATCCCGCCTCCTTGAGTGACTTGCCAAAGTCCAAATGTCCCTCGAAGACCTTCCTGGGGAAGTTCTGGACGAATTTGGTCACAGTTACACCAGCCTCGCTCTGCAACATTTCGGCAACTTCAAAAAGGGTCGTGTCTGCTGGTAAAGTCTTCATAACATTCCCGCCAGACGTCTGTAATCGCAAACGAGTCTCGTTGTAGTTAGTAGCTGGTCGGGCGGGGGCTGCTGCGGGGGCAGGAGCAGCAGCAGGAGCAGCAGCAGCCGGTACAACCCTGCCTTCTCTTGCGGCCTTGGCCTCTTCTGCCTTTCGCCGCCGCTCCTCTTTGTCTGCCTCAATCTTAGCCTTGATGCGCCTTTTAGCCTCGACGTCATCGAGTTTCTCTTGGCGCTTCTTGGCCGCTTCTTTCATCTGCTCCTTTCGCTGGAGCTCTTCCTTGAGTTCCTGCGACTCTTTGGTGGCCTTCTGGCGAATTTGCTGGGTAACTATTAGCTTGTAGTATATCATAATCTTGCAGAAGTAGATTATACCTCATTTCTCTTTTGCTCTTCCTTGTCTACAAGGGCCTGGTTGGCTCTCTTAGCCATCACCTTCTCTCGGAGCTCGGTGAGCTTCTGCTTCTTCTCTTCCTCGGTCAGGGGTGCAAGCGCTTCCGTCGACTCTGCAAAATCGACATGGCCTCTACATGTAAATATAAGCCACCGGTCAGAATATCGAGGTCTTTGAACCGTGACTTACGACTTGGTGCCATGGAACTCGGCTTCGCGGTGAGACCGGAACTTTTTACCGCACTCGTTGCAGACAAGTGACATGGCTACTTGTCCCTCCACTTCGGCAACACTAGGACCGGCTTCTTCTTCGGCCAACAGCTCTTCCATTGGCGTATCTTGGTTTTTCTCCAGCCAATCCATAGCATCCGGCACTAATACATGTTAGATGGTGCCAAACAATAAAGGCATCAGTTTACTCACAGCCATCAGACTTCTTGACAGCTAACTCGGCACGCTCCTTTTCAAAGCCCATCTCGAGCAGCTGATCTAAAAGCGATTGTGACATCTTTTTTTCTTAATACGTACTCAAGTAAGTAGACGAGTGAATATGAGTGAGCGGTGGGCCTTGGGAGGGTTAGCAAGGCTAGGTAGATACAGTGGAAGGTGCGGCTTGATGGTAATGATTGTCACCTATCGCCGATTTCAGAGGCAAAGGATGATAGTGAGAGTCAATAGGATAGCGTGTCTATCGTGGAAGGCTTCCTAAAGTGAAAGCCTATGGGTGGCTTGTGAAAGACGTTAACAGTAAATTGGTGATTGCCTTGCTGTTAGGCGGGAGGATACGTATCGCTACTAGTAGTGGGACGTCATTGTCAATAGCAAATGCTGTCTCTATTGGTACTGCTTACCTCAGGTACTTTACTGTATCCTCTTTATTGTTGGTACAGCAGTGCAATGCAGAATTATAGGTGCGGCATGTGTTAGACATTGAGTGGCTTGTACCTGTACTCAGAACTTTAAGTGGCTGCCAAAGCGTACCTGAATAGGTACCTCTATAACGAGGTTTATCGGTAATTCCAGTATTTTAGTCCCAGTAAGAAACCCTTTAGATGCTTAAATGCACCAAACAAATGTTGTTTGCGGGCTGCTGTGTACCATCGAGACCCCGGTAGATGGCACCCTAACAGTTCGCTACCAACAATCGGAATTTGACAGTTAAAGCAGGTTGCGGTGATGTCGGGTGACGATCTTTAGTGGCCTGAGGATACAGTAATAACAGTTGGCATATGTTGTAACGTAATCACAAACACCCAACACCTGTGCTCCCTGGGAAGATTCTAGGAAGCTCTCAATTCTCATCGTCGTCATTACTTGTCAATAACACGACTATCCACTACTACTCACATACACATACCCAAATACCTTTCCGGGTAGCGCATGTTTGCAGAAGCTATTCGCGATATTGCCCGCCTCTCTTCGAGTCGGCTTATCATAATCCAACCAACCTTCTCGCACATCCTCGGCTCCTCGTTATAGACATCCTACCTAATCACCTGCACACCTACGCTACACCGAGTTCTGCCGATACCGCATTTATCCTTTGACGAGTGCCTAACAATATCGCTTCCACCCCATTGTTGTCGTATACAAGTCCCTTTAAGACATTATATCTAACATGTCTGTTGAGATTGATCCCCAGGAGCTCGGCTTCAACCGTACGTCGCCTATATCATTCAATTCGCCTGCTCGCCGCCTCCACGGCCATCGCAAACCAATACTAACGGAGTTACAGGTCCTTTCACGGTTGAAGTCCTAGAAAACCTAAGGATTAGAAACACCACCGCCCACCCTATTGCCTTTAAGGTACAGTCATAGCGCACCCACTATTTGCGCCGCCTTCAAGGCTAACCACATGATGTCTTTTAGGTCAAAACAACTGCACCTAAACAGTACGCCGTACCGCTACCCGACTACAAACTGCTTAATAGCTTGCATAGGTTGACACACCTTGTCTATCAGATACTGCGTTAGACCCAACTCGGGCCGCGTCGAACCGGGCAAGGAGGTTGAAGTCCAAGGTTGCTGACGAACCCGCCATTCTCCCACTCCAATACTGACGTACTGGATAGTCATCCTCCAGGCCATGAAGCAAGAGCCGCCGCCGGGTACAAAGTGCAGAGACAAGTTTCTGGTGCAGTCGGTTGCCATCACCCCCGACAAGGAATTTGCGAGCCTTGCCGCTATTGTAAGCAAGAGACGACCGAGCCCAAATACGTTCGCATTATGTTGACTATCTGGTAGTGGGATGTTGTTGAGAAGTCGGACATACAAGAGAAGAAGATTCGGGTCGTTTTCTTAGATCCGAAGCCAAAAGCTGCTCCTGTCACTGAAAATACCGTTGTGACCCCGAGCAAGAACACGGTAGCGAATGGTGTATGTTGCCCTATGCTGGGTGGTGTAAATAGCCCAGTCATTGACAGATTGTTTAGACCGACGTAACCCCCGATTCCGCACCGCCCTACTCATCACCCAGCGAGTCCACTGCCGCCCAGTCCGAAACGAAGTCCTCGGTTGATGACGAAGCTCGCTCCGAGACGCACTCTTCATTCACCGCCGCCCCTACAGCCATAACCCCTGCTAAGAAGAACGAACCAAGTCTCGAAGAGCTTAAGCAGCAACTACAACAAGCTGAGACCTTAATGGCGCAACTAAAGCAAGGCCAGAGCGGGCTACGACAACGTAAGACGGGGGGGGGCGAAGAGGAGAAGCCTAGCACCAAGCCTGCGGAACTCGCACAAGCGGTCCGGACTGGCACCGAGGGTGTACCAGTGAAATACACAGCGATTCTGTGCCTGCTGAGCTTCTTGCTTGCTTATATCTTCTTCTAGACGGAAGGTAATTTGTGAGTAATAGATGCAGACGGGGCGCAGAGGGTAGTGAGGTTGTTTAGGGAGACTATTTAGGAATATCTTATATGGCCGACCGACTGGCTACCAAGAGTGGCGGCCTGGTGAGTCTAGAAGTGAGTCATGATGCAATGATACACACGGCTTTTACGCCGCAGCAATGGAGGCCTGCCTCTTGTTACTCGAAGCTCGATGGTTGAGCTGGAAATGAAAAAAAACATGAGAATACAGCAGGGATCGGGACTTTGCAAACATCAGGCACGGGAGAAAGACAGAAAGAAAGGGAAGGAAGCGTAGAGAGATAATAGCGTGAGAAAGGGGGTAGACACGGTGGACGCGGTGAAACGAAATACCTTATCACATAACAACAACGCATTGCTTCTGTACTCTAGCACGCATGGCTCCTTGTTTTTTTTCTTGTGTTTGAGGATATATACTATAGTTTCTCTGGCGCCATTCGTGCTTGTCTTACATATCTATTTCGCTAAGCCTGAGCGATGAAGAGTTGACGCTACGTGCAAGTCCCATGGCATGTCGATTAGGTATTTCTCCTCTCTCTGACTCTTCCGTGGCGTACGATATTTCGCTTTCCAGTGTGGTATCATCGCGGGAAGACACAGAAACCAAAGCAAGTACTTAAGCCGCGCAATGCCGTGCTATGTATGCAAATGCTTCTGACGCAGGAAAGTCTCCTACTTTCTCATCAGCTTAGCTATATGTGCAGATAGACGCATATATATATATACTGTATATTCTTATACCGTCCTCATCTTTGACCTCGCCGGGCCTGGGGAAAGAGAAGACAATATCACTCATCCATCTGGTGTAAGTGTAGAGTAGATTATATGTTTCCCTATACGCCCCTACGAACCGAAAAAGGGTTTCGGATCATTATGCGATTGCGATGAAGCCAGGAAGTCTAGTAGAAAAGTGGAATGATATATGGCGTCTGTCTATGAGTAAATGAAATGAAAAGAAAGATGAATTTTTAAAAAGCCAATTGTTTAACTTAGGACTGTAATTCATCATCTCTCCATTCCTCGACAGGTCTCTGCTGCTTCTGACCCTGGCCAACGAGCCGACCCCCTTCCTTCCGCTTGACACGGCACCGAATACCGATGCTCTCATCGAAGATGAAGCGCCAGATGACGTAGGTCCACGACGTGTGGTGCGGGAGGTCCGCGTAAAACTCTTTGGCGATGTCGTGGAGCTTGTGCAGGCGCGTCCAGGGCACGGCGGGGAAATCGTGGTGCTCGTTGTGCAGGCCCACGTTATACGTCAGGAAATTTAAAGGTCCGTAATACGAGTACGTCTCCGGGACGGGGATTCCGTTGGCAGGGTCCGTTTGGGTGGGCGTCACGGTCGAGTAAACATAGTGCTCGGCGATGAAATGCCCGGCCAGCGGGTGTAGACTACCTGCTAAGAAAGACGACAAGAGAAAGTAGAGCAGTGCTTGGCCTCCTAGCGCGCGCACAAGGAGGATGTCGAAGACCACCTGCGTAGCTACGTTGAGGGCCGACACCCACGTGAACGGCACCCGGAACACCGTCATGGGCCGCACGGCGTAGAAGAAGATCTGGAAGGTGCAAAAGAAGGCCTTTCCTAGAATCGAGTCCAGGAATACGGCCTCGAGCGCCGTGGGCAGGTCCGTGTCGAGGCCGTCGACGCCCAGGGACTTGTGGTGCGTCAGATGGTAAGGGCGGAAGGAGGCGCTGTAGGGCAGACCTATGGGGAGGTTCGCGAAGATCGCGAGGAGCCTGTTTGCCGTCGGCGATCGGAAGGCCAGGTTGTGGCTGATCTCGTGGATGGCCAGGAACAGGTTTTGGTTCGCCGTCGCGCCCACCACGTACGCCAGGGCCCAGAAGGAGGGGGAGAAGAAGGCCGTGTCTCGTATCAGGTACGCGCAGAATATCTGGATCGAGACGACGAGGAGGACGACGTATTTCGTTAGAGGCTCGGGGCCGCAGAGCTTCGTTACCTGGAAGGGTTGTGGCGTTTTGTGTAAGTAAAGAGAGGAAAAAAAAAAGAATAAAAAAAAAAAAGAACGGGAGGAGCTTGTCTTTGAGGAGAGTTATAGCTTACCTCTGGATGTGCCTTGATGATCTCTAGCCGTCGTGTCCGATGTGGTTCTTCCGTATATGTCCAGAAGAAGTCTCGGTATTTCACTTCGATAGGGTCCCGAGTGATTTCATCTTGGGCTGGGGCATCTCCTCCTTTGCCATTGATGCGTATGGTCTTCTCTTTGAGCGGCAGAGGAGCGCTGGTTACCGTCGAAGCTGCAGACGGTGCCATTTCGTCCAGAAAAGTATCCCCCTTGCGTAGATACCCCTTCTATAGGTCTCGAAGTAGGTAGACTACGTCGCAGGTGCTCAAGGAGAGGTTAACATGTGCCACGCTCGAGGATACAGATTTGTATACCTAGAGGAAGATATAAAGCTGATGCAGGTGTAGGTATGTATAATACGTCAAGATCCAAATTGAACGTTTCCCATTTCCCCCACAACTTGGGAAGCTCCAAATGCCAAATGCAGGTGCGGTGAAGAATCAGGAACCTTATCTGGCCACCCAAGTGGGATGAGGGTGGGCCAAGAGCTAATGCATATGGGTCCCAATTGGGAGTTCAGAGCCAATCAGGTCAAACGAGTGGAAGCTTAAAACGTTATCGCACTGCGAAGGAAAAGCAGTGCTTCTTGAACGCTACCCAACGTTCAGGTAACTCCTATTGCTAACACAATCGCCGAAACCGTCAGCCAAGAATTACTTATATCACTATCGTTTTTGTATTCTATCTTGTCCCCTATCTAACTAAAGGAAAGTAAATAAAGGAGGAAGGCAGTGTAAATTAATTACAAGTTTCAGGAGATATAGTGCCTATAGCTAAACATTAGGCCTAAGCTCTCAATCTGTTTGCCAGAGATCACTTCCAGGTTCGTTTCACTAGCAGAGGTCATACCTATTCATATACAATTAGAGCTGAGTAGAGTGTTGCGTGATACCAGTCATCTCTTGCTACGATAGTATAGTTGTGGCATGATTGTGGAATGATGAGTAAAGTGAGGAATCAGGGGGATTAACGCTAGGTAGTAAAGGTTAGCAAGCATCAGTAGGCACTATCTATCTCTCTGAGTACTTACTAAGGTTGTTGCCTTATGTATTTAGCCGTCTTGTTTAGAAGTATAAGACCTTACCTCTTTTTCTCGTTGTATTCTTGACTTTCCTTTGACTGGCCTTCAACATTCTAGCAGAGATGCCTGAGGCTCTAAAGAAGGTTGCGGTTACTAGTGCATAAGTAGATAAGTAGTTGAACTGACTGGATTTGGGTTGCTACATATTGCTAGCCGAGTGATGTCCGGTAATATCATCTAACGTGCATCTCATGTTGATATAAGGCAGTCCCCGAGCAAATACGGCAGGTGTCCGCCTAACACAAAGGAAGACAGTCTTCAATGCGCTAGACTAAGGGAAAGCGCAAAGCTATTCAGATTTATAACAAGCCTGTTGGCTCATGTCCTTGTTAATCCACTAGTCGCCTCGGAGATATGCAATTTGATGCAGTTGATTAGCACTGAGACACTAAAGACGGGCAACAGTCCCAGCAGGTCAACTAACCCAATTATAAAAAGGATAAGGCTAACCTACGGAACCTGTCTATACGTTGTCCAAAGAATGTCTAAACTCTCAAGTACCTGTGAGAGAAATGGAACTTTTGATGTTACGGATTGGAAACTGAGGACGTCGTCTTGAAAGCGTAGAACTAACAAGTAGTGTTATCACCAATGGGATAAGAATGTCCTACAACTAAATAAACAGCGCCTTTGGAGGTAATACTGAAAAAATGACAAAGTACAGGGCCGGGTATATCTAACTGCAAGTGATAGATAGTGTATAATACAAGTGAGATCTGCGCTAAATACGAGGCGAGGCGAGGTGAGGCGAGGTAATACAATAGGATAGCAATGGCCGCCCCAAAGGTCGAGCACGTTGTAACTCATGCATGTACGTATTCCGAAGAGCTGATATATGTATGAATACGGCTTTTAGCCCGGACACGTTTTTAAATTAGAACTAATAAAGACTAATGAGGTATACCATCGTAAGGTCGTTTTGGGGGCTATCAGTCTGACTACTGGTCGCTAGGGAGGAGGCTGATATTGCCGTTAACAGAATACCCCAGTAGCTGTGCGCTTAGGGTTTCCCGAAGTGTAAAATGGACGGCATACCTCGTCAGGCAGGACAAGGCAGACTAGAGCTTTCCTCCTACATAGGTGACAGGCATGCATGTGAGGATGCTTCGTTCACTTCAATCTCCACGCGGGTTGAGCACATATCAGCACGGGTGGTATGGCGTACCAGAACTAGAGTTGGGTAGGTATATCTAACCTCTAACCTAATTGTAACATGTATTACATTCAACAATTGGGTACACTAGGTAGATGATAGTTCAAAGTACAGCACGGGAGAGAAGCTGGCGGCAACGTTTGTAATACCCAGTTTTACTTTGCATTAGCCCGGAAATAATAGCTGGTCAATTACAAAGCTAGAACTAGAATGTGCCTTTACAGCATACGTATAAAAGATGATTGCCGCAGCTGGTTGTCTTACTGCATAATCAGGCAGACTTTAGTCATACAGGGTTATTGGTTCATAGATTCTAGGCACAGGACTCGTGCTGACACCTAAGGTGCGTTGAAATTGAATAGGGGTGTCGTTCTCATCTTCCGTTGTTGAGGTTTTTGACCTTCTTCCTTCAACCCCAAACGAGCTCTTAGGGGCAAAGGAGTTGGACTGGCTCAGACTTTTTGTCTGTTTAATCTGTTTAGTCTGTTTACTTGTCTAGCTTGGAGAAGGCTGTTGTTCTATTAAACGCGCAAAACCTTTTCAACTCACGGCAGGCTAGTTCCACTCGTGGCCGGGCTATTGCTTCGATCACCACATGCATGCATGTGCCATGCAGAGCTATTATTGACACGAGCCCGTCATACCATCCGTAGTCCGACTGGGCCGCCTCTCTGGGCTTTCTTGACCACCTGAGCCTACCGGCCAAAATAGAATTTTGTCTGTAGATCCAAGTGCATCGCACTGCCGTACGAGGTCCAGGACACGGTCCCTGCGGCGGCGGGGGCGATGGGTGGAGGGTTGCGATCTGCCGAGAAGGCCGAGTCGTACGTTGGTGGTAGTGATAGGCTCGTTGATCTGTAAATACTGCCACATTTTACTTTATCTTCGGCCCCCAGTTCAATATTGGGGCCAAACTGTAACATCCCGCTCGAAATCTCACGGTTCTCTGCATCGGGAACAGTTGTCTTGTTGGGGACACCCGGGACTTGTTGGCCGGGGATGTGTACGCCGCACTCCATACCTTCCAGTCTGGTTGCGGGGTCGAAACTGATGAGGACCAAAGTCTTGACCCCCCTTTTAGAACCATCAGTGGTAGCGTAGATGATATACCGCTCGTCACCAGACGCGATCACACTCTCGATACGGCCGTGAACATTCAGTAGCTGTTGAACTCTATCCACGGAAGGGTCAACTTCCGATGAAGCCTGCCGAGGGGGCCAAATGAATACCTTATTGCTTGGATAAGGTTCAGTGGGTGGTAGCGCCTGGGGTAGTTCGTTGCCTATGCATAGACCGGACCATCCTAGATCTGCTGACGGCTCTGCTCCAGAGGCCAAGTTCAACGTCCTATGACCAGTGCGGAGGCGCACGCACTGCACCTCAGACGTGTCTTCACTTGTATCGTCAATCAAGTCGAGGAAGGTCTGACAAGATCGGATGTAAGTACAAAAGTACACCTTTCTTCGCAGGAACATCGTGTCTATTGAGCTGTGATCCCCCGCATGAACATACTGTAGCTGTCGGGACGGAATGGGGCCCGAGCCCTGCGGGAAATCCGGCACTCTTCTCCCGGTCCCGGTCCCGGTTCTGGTCCTTTCCTGGCTGCCGTGGCTATCTTTCGGACGGAATACGGCCTCTGTAGTGTAGTACGTGCGTCGTCGAGCACCACCTATAACCTGCAGCCATTCCACTCGACATTCTAATATCACGATTTTGCCAGTGGCCTCATCCGTCTCCAAGGAGAGAAACCCCCACCGATTGTCAATGGGCCCTTCTCGATGCTCACGCCGCCAGCTGTCCTCCTGATCCATCCATTCAGTCTGCTCGACACAGGGTTGACTTAGGGGGAAACGAAAGCAGCAGTAGTAGGACGTCCAATCAGGATTATCGGTGTCAAACAGAGTCTGGTTTGCGAGGCCGTAGAAGTGTTCACCAATGATCTCGAAGCAGACTGTTGTCCCAATATCGCATCCAGCGATGCGTTCCAGAAACATCCGCGGTTGAGACATCCAAGAGAGCTTTTGGAGGTCGAAGCCTTTCAGGACCCATTTCTTCAGCCCATCAACCCCTTCTCCGGAGTGGGTGCCGAAGTACAAGTATTTGTCGTTGTTTCGAACGAAAATACGGGCTGCGGACTGCAGGCGGTACGTCTCAAGTATCCTGTGCTCTTCTGGTTTAATAATAATAAGCCAATTCTCCAGGCGGCCCAGAGAGAACAGGCAGCTCACGATGCCGGCTTCCTGGTAGAGTACTTGGAACTTGTACTTCCGACTATCCGCAGCTTCGGGCAAAGCCGCGAGGATGAGCATTGGAATATCCACAACAAGCTCCCAGCTGCTCGACCTCCGTACGTCTAAGATCCGAAGCCACCTCCGCGAGCGCTCTCCGACAATATAGCATAGTTTGCCACCGCTGTACTTGTACGAGTCGGCACAAGCCAAGAAGCCAACAGCATAAGGAGACGCCCGCGATAGGGCGTTACGTCGTTTGACAAGACGACGTAAGGCTCGTGAGAATTGGCCAGACTCGAGGGCATCACGTGCCTCGAGGGTGTTGGATGCCTTTGTCTTCGATTTATTTGTAGTGTTAGCAGCGTGTAGTCAGCTGAGATGCGGTGTTCAAGGTCACGCTTGAAGCCTCGCTCACCTTGATCACGGGTTTACAGAACCTGTCCTCTCGTATAATGTATTGGAATTGTTTGCAGCACAGTGACAAGTTGAAGGTATCTTCAACTTCCAGGTCTTTCACTATCCACGCTATCAGTTCATATGGCATGCGTTGTATTCCCGGCGTTCTAGGCAAAGTCATTTGTTCGACCCTCTCTGCCTGACCAGAGAAACTGCCCTCCTCGGTTGATCAAGTAAGATTCGTAGGAGTACACATTGGTGATGAAGGCTGCCCCTTTGGTGCAGCCTCCGAAGGGCGTCCTAAGCTCATAGCCTCTAACTTAAGTACTACATCACTCAAGTCATCGGTGGGTCGACCATTAAAACAAGAATGCAATAACCAGCGTGAGCCTCACTCATAGTAGTGCCAACCAGCCTGCAGATTCAAGCTTTAAAATGCAGTGTCCGGGAAGGTACCATTCGGCGACCGTATATACATAGCAGTCATTCCGCGCATGTAACTAGGGTCAATGGATGCATGCAGGTTCGTCCGCGTTCAGAAGCTTGCACTTGAAAGAGCCTCATTTTCCTTCTTTCTTTAATTTTAGCCCCCCCGCTCCCTCGCACTCAATAGACTGAACCCTATCTTCAGCTGCTTAATTACTGCCTTGCCATTTAGACCCCCATACCACTACTGCAAATAGGCAGGTATCTACCTTGCCCTGTTTTTATATTGTTTTCTTTGCGATAGGCCGGGGCGTAACAATTTGATGCAGGCTAAGTATGCTGTACATGCCTAGGTTAGGTACGGCATGCTCTGCCTCCAGTATTATCCCCCACCTTTTTTAAGAAGAGGAAGGCGGTTGTTACGGTTGTGCCGCAGCTACTCTCTGCTCGGGCGATTATGTACGAGCCCCGCCTACCTATTCTTATCTTACAGATGTACTCACATGATAACCAGAATTTTTTTTCCTTCACGACCTTGAGCACTGGCAGTCAATCATAGTGTATACCACAGGTCTGGAATGATCTTAACGAGGCGAATGCCCGCATGATCTCTGCCTCCTATCATCTTCACATGTCAATTGACGGTGTATTTACCCTTCCAAGGCCCCAGACCCATGACAAGCCGGTCTCTGTTGCTGTCATGTGTATTGGATATTTATAAAGGGCGTATCTTAGACGTTTTGAAGCACCCAGGTTAAGAAGTATTCTGTGAAACTCATTGAGGTACCTACTCCCTTCATTTTTTACGCGGTTCCTATCATGAGCCGTGTGAGACGTCAATATTGGGGCGAGTGCTACCTACGTACTTTCTACGAACACAACAAAAGACAAGGAGTGTTGTCTCCTTGGCATCGCTCGAAGCAGGGCGAAAGCCTTAATATTCACTCACTATCTATTGATATTGTTGGGATCGACTGGAGTCGGACTGTTTTCGTCAATAACTGCCATCTCTCTCTTGACTTGAAAATAGGGCCTGCCTACCTACCTAAGCACGTCTAAGGTAGGTAAGCACGAAATCACATTTGTTGTCAACCATCCGAGCCTGTAACGGGTGAGTTATCATTTTCACTATATATTATTTCATTGGCTGCCTCCTCAGAGGACATCTTGCGGGAGCGACTGACGCAAGGAATTGGGTGTGGCGCTGCGAGAGTCGGAACGCTAAAGCCTTGGTGTTACATCGTTCTTGTTAACGATATTTCCTCCTAGCTTATCAAACGTCAATATCCTTTAACAACATTGAGGCTGAAGCTCGAATGCGACCACTATTAAAAACGGGGACCAGTTACAAGGGACTAAGTGGCTGGCATCTGAGCGCCGTGGCGAGCCGCCCGGTTGTTTAGATACAACTACGGATTTCGTGTCCACCGGAACGCTGGGCCGCTTGGGCTTCGAGTCTGTGCCTTCAGAGACCTTAGTCAAGAAACCAGCTATGCGTTGCCTCACTCGACAGTTGACACTAGGAATATCCTGAAAAGGACGGCCAAGTTAGTAAGGAAGCCATATCGAAGCTCAAAACTCGATCAAGTTCGTGGTACTAGTAGGGTCTATCCTGGATAGGTGTCCGGCCACTACAAACACCTATCCACAGCCTACGTGGTGTATGTTTATTTGGCAATTGCCCTACCCGCGCCACTCTGGCGGTGGCCTTGAAAGGTGAAAATTTCTTCTAGTTACACAGCCAAGTCTTCCCAGTTTTGTCTACAGTATCATATTCTTACATCCCCAGAGCCTCAATGCATGGGATGGCCTCTGGGCTCAATTGGTCATATGAAAGCTAAGATGGTTGCTGTGCTTTTTGACTGGCTATTTTCTTCGCCCTTTCTTACCGCTGCTACACAGCACACAGGTGACCATGTCCAGACAGCGGGAACAATATGTCTATTGGTGATGATATATTATCTTTGCCTATCACCTGAGGCTTACGCAACATGGGAGGGCTGGTGCCCAAGCCGAATGCACGACATGAGTGGGGTTAATAAGATGTGATGTGTTGCTGTATCATGCGCTGATTTTCTGCTGACGTTCTAGTCGCCGAGGAAATTTTCGTATGACCTGTTTAAGCAGTGGAACCTGCTTTTCAGACTCTCGAGACATCGCTTGCGGGTTCTTCGGCAAGGCTGCAAGCAGTCTCCCCTATGTGCGATTACTTCATCCGCCTGAGCCTCAACGCCCCTACGCAATCCGGGTTACCGGAGGCGCTAATATGTGAGCTAAGGCAAGCCTTATGCCAGATCGGAATTTACATTCCGTGGTCGTACTATCCCCTGGGTGAGACCTTGGTACCGAAGCTGCTGAATGAAATGACAGAGCTCCGAGCGTCAATGCACCATACGCTATGTGGGCTTCTCTCAATGCAGCTTACTGCGATAGGCGGATGAGAATCCCGCAAAGATGGGTATTAGCGCCCGGAGGTTTACGGGAATTTCGAGATCTCACGTGGGACTAATAAAGCGACACCAGTTGAAACGCAAACGTAGAATGTGTTGAATCAATGGCTCGTGTTTGGGACTGTGCTTTCGAACTAGGATACCGAAAGCAGCTAGATTCACTTTGGTTGCCAAACTGGTATGAGACACAATTGGAATGCGAGCCGACGGGACATGCCTGTGCCATCATGGCAGCAATATGCACGGCACCGCCTCTCTTGGCACCTGGTTTTACTTTCCAATAGGGCAGCCACCTTTTGCACAATCTTACCCGGTTCCTGGATTCGAACCTGGAGCTTGTCGAAGACAGCTCGGCTGTAAGAAGTCTATTGGTATTGAGAGCCAAGATTAGCCTGCCTTTTCTCCCTTACTCCCTGATAACAGGGTCGTACCCGGGCACCAGGTTTCTAATAGCCATGCAAGCTCTCAAGTTCGAAGTTGAAACCACGAGCGATCTCGCTGTTCTCGCTCATTTCCTGGCCAGGCTCAAGATGGGTAATGCTTTCTTAAGCTTTCTCTCTTGCTCACTTGTATTAAGAATCCTGTCCCGTTAAGGGTTACCACTAAAGGAGCATGCACAAAGTCGTCTTCCCTGGCGCTGATAAGTGGTCCACTTAGCCATAAACTTCTCTAGTAAATAAATAGGCATAATGTTTGTCAACACCGTCAAATCGAAAGACTGACTAAGCTGCGCTGCTCTATGACGATCCTATTGGGGCTCCGCGTTGGCGGGTTTGGCGGATTCCTCAAGACGGGATGCGTACGTATGTAGCCAGACGGCATGCCATACGGATTGTTTTCATCGGCCACGATTCTGATTCGACGACTCATTCTCAGATAATGACGTGCCTCCCTGGTTGCCCTGTTGATTTCGTACCCTGTCTTGCCGCTATTTGATCTTGTCAGTAAGAAATAAAACCAACCCACGGGCAACCAAATCAGATTCTTCGAGAGAAAATAAGAAATGAGATATTAAAAACAAACAGAATTGAATAAATAAATAAATGCGCGCGACTTAGCTAACATACAGCACTTCGCCTGGCTTCACTTATTGAAGAACGCGTGTACCTGCATAACATGAGGCTGATTGTCAGCATATCCGCGTCGGGTTTGGGACCAAATAAAACGCCACCACACCAACAGCAGACAGGGAGAAGGGAATATTGCTATACGCACGCAAACAATATGCACGCCATGGTGAACGCGGCCGCTGGTGCCACAAGCGTCTTGCATTCCCGTCAGTTGGTTGGATTAACTTGAAAAAATGAATATGTGAATGAATGATCTATCCTAGGGATGGGATAGGTAGATGAGTGACATACTCGCGGAGTGATGCTGCCTCTGGGGGCCATCTTGGTAACCAATGACTTGGGATTCTACCAGGTTGGACTTTTGCTTGAAGAATGATTAGGTAGCCATTATGCTTCGTGTAAGTGAATAGGTGTCTAAAACTATGAGTCTAAGATGTTTTAATTAAGCTTTATGAGACGGAAGGAACATGTGACTTCAAGTTGTTAATCCAAACTTTGAACGGATTAAACGTGGAAATAAGACAGGTACTAGACCGTCAAGGTATGTACCTTAAGACGTGCTTTACCTAAGAGATACGGCAGAGATGGTACAAAGGTAATACTTGTCTGTGATTATCCGGTTATATTTAGAAATGTACATACATCTGTACGTCTAGGTTGGAACCTTAGTAGATTGACGCGGTCGCCAGCCGGAACCGGCCCGGCGAAGCAGTTTGGAATCCGGGCATCATTGACTCAAAGAGGGCCCCTAACTTTCGGCACCGGTGAATTGGATTAGGTATCCCTTCAGGCCACATTCGTTCTTTCACGATTCTGTGGAATGAATAGGTACCTACCTACCCAGCCCAACAACATTTTGTTTTCCAGATGACGAAATCAAACCCTTGACGAGGACATACCTAGCTCGCTAGAACTATAAGCTCGCCATGATATAGACTACGACATATCCATTCCACGTTTACGTGCTTTCTTAACACGACCAACCAACATGTCTAACAACGCGCTGTCCCTGCTGGGATGGATGTTCCTCCCTAATGTGAGTTGGCGGTACTTAATCTTCACAAGCCTATTCCCACATGACGCTGTCGTCATGTTTTCCCCCGCCCTTTTAGTCTACCTACCTACCTATCTAGTAGCACGAAAACTACTGCTGCCTCAAGACTCTCGTTCCGGCCCAGCAAAAATGACTGACGTGGCATGCGACAGCTCGTAACGGGATGGGTCCAAAGCATATACTACGGCCTGACCATCCGCGCCGGCGACCCCCGTCCGCCGCCTCACTCGCCGCGCTGGCAGCTACACCGTCGCCGCATACACACCCTCGTCATAACCGCCTACCTGCTCTACACGATATACGAGGCCGACTGGGAGCTGCAGCGGCAGGGGTCCTTCTACCAGTCGCTCGGCGTGCCGTTCGCCGCCAGCGAGCGCGATATCAAGAGCCGCTTCCGCCGCCTCGCCGCGCTCCACCACCCGGACAAGGTCTCGCATTCCTCTTCCTCCGCAGCAGCAGGTGATAGTGGCGCCGCCGGCGCCGTCGATGCGAGCGACTACTTCATCCACCTCAAGACGGCATCCGACGTGCTCACCGACACGGCGCAGCGCTTCGCGTACGAGCGCTTCGGCCCGGACATCACAGGGTGGCGCAACTGCGTGACGCTCCGGGACTTCGTGTGGCGGGGCTTGCAGACGCAAGTAGTGCCTCACTACGCCCTCGCGGCCGCGGGTCTATACGGTTTAGGTCTGCTGGGGTACTTAGAGTTCGGCCGGTACTGGCGGTGGGTGACGCTGATAACCCTATGCATGTTCGAGCTGCACACGGTGACGCGCCCAGGATTCCCTCCCTTCGTGGAGAAATTCGTGAACCCTTTCCTCGTGCGCTTCACCTCGCACGCACCCTACCTTCCCTTTCAGGTTGTCACGCTCGCGCGCCGCGTCGCCATAGCCATATACATCGCCTTCGGACAGCTGGGGCCCATCTTGCAGGCCGGTCGGAATAGGGAGGTCGCGGCCGGCGAGAAGGCGCTGCAGCAGAACCTCGATCGTCTCGAGCAGGTGGTAAGAGGTGTCGATACCGATGCGACTCGTCTGATGGAGCTCGAGATGGCGCCCTTCGCCAACGATCCCGAAGTGGTGCAGGATATGCGGTCAAAGTTGAAAGAGTGGCTAGTGCAGAACACGATACGCGCAGATCCTATGGTCAGGGATGCGCTTGGTAGAGAGTTGCAAAAGAGGAGAGTTAATGCACCTGCTGGCGCGCGGGGCACGAAATAAGTAAAGAAAGGCATAAACTTAACCAGCTTTTTACATACTTTGGGCATATTTAACTCTTAATAGACTATGACTACTAAAGGTTGCTGAAAATACCTGGTGTGTTTATTCTAGGCATAGCTAAGTGGACTCCTACGCTTTATTCTAAAAAGGTGAGGAAGACAATGTCTAAATCCATGTGTAGGAACGACCTAGAATATGTGTTTTTCGTGATCTAGCCATCAGTGAAAGTTATGTAAGTAGCCGGTCAGACTGCAGGAGGCTACAAATAGCCTATATCAACCTATGTACATGAACTCTGTCTCTCTAGATTTGCGTATACCTTATTTTCTTCAAAGTCACTATGTATCTTCGCTCAAAGCCGCTGTCTCCCCCTAGTCTCGATAGGGATTAAGACCATACCGACGAAAGCGGCGAGGATAAGAGCAGCGGAGAGGTAGACGGGGGCCGTAGTGCCATCGCCGGGGACATTGGCGGCCAAGAGTGGGGCGAGCAACCCCGTGACACGATTCAGGAAACTCGCTACCCCCGTAGCAGCGCCACGGACAGGCGCAGGGAAAATCTCAGGCGTGAAGGCGTATAGGACGCCGTACATGATATTCTGGCAGAAGGCCTCGACAGAGGTGAAGATGAGCTGCGACGTCGGCGTGTGGCCAAGCGCCACGAATAGGTATAGGAACATGGCCGATACGAACGTCGAGATGGCGAGCGTGCCCTTGCGTCCCAGCCACGGCGACTTGTGGTCTACGAGGTATGCTGCTAGCAGACTCCCCGGGACGCCCGCGATAGAGATGATTATGTAGTTCCTGTATGTTTCGGCGGGTGTTGCTGATTCTGCTGCTGCTCTCATTGCTACGGTGGTTACTGAGGTGGATGCGTCGTCTCCGCCGTGTGATAGGTATTGTGGTAGAAAAGCGTTGAAGAGAGGATACCCCATGCCGATGGTTGCCCAACAAAACCAGATGAGCCCCGTGGTGAGACCCAGCTTGCGGTTCTGGAACAGGGGTTGGATATGGTCTAGCGAGAAGGAACTGAGATTCTGCTTCAGCACGCTGCTCGCTGAAAACCGGGTGGGCGCTCGCTCCGTGTCCTCGACGTCAACAACGGCGTCCAGGATATCCTCGGTAAGCCAGGTCTTTTTGCCGTTACGGTACGCGATGCCGTGAACGACGGCCACGGCCTCGGCCTGTCGCCCCTGCGACAGTAGATATTTCGGCGATTCAAAGAGATGGAATAGCCCGAAGCGGATGAGAAACATTACGAAGGTGACCACGCCGACTGTGGCGATGAATAGGCGCCAGCCCTGCTCCACAGGCCACCCCGTGATGAAGTACCATGCGAATAGTGACGACACGAGCTGACCCACAGGCCACCAGACAGATAGGAGCGTCAACAGCGAGCTTGAGGCGTCGGGTAGAAATTCTAGGAAGAGGGCACCATCGACAGGTAGATTACCACCTACCCCGGTACCCATTAGACCGAATAAAAAGCATACAGTCGGCCAATTGGGCGCGTAGGCCGCCAAAGTGCCAAAGATGCTCGTGATCAGCAGCGTGAGGTTGAAGGCGATCCGTCTACCCATAATATCGGCGCCCAGCCCCCATAACGCACTACCAATACTCAAGCCGACGTACAAGGAACTTGTCGTGTACCTGACTTGTTTCTCTGTGACGCCAAATTCCCCTGACAAGGAAGGAAGGGTTAATGAGACCCCCTGATGAAAATGGGGTTAGTAGTTGTTGGTAAGACATCAACCGCCCCGAGACATGGGGTAAGTAGCTCGAGAGTTGTATCCCAGCAGGGCTTAAGTACTTACTTGCATCCAAAGACTATATATCGGTGTTTGTTAGCATCGGGACTTATTACGAGCGTTCAAGAGGGATCGTGACTAACTTATCTGCAAACCACCCGAAACCGCATAGGATAAACAGCTGCCAGTTATACCGTCCCATGCCAATATCCTGAATAGCTTTGTTGATGACTTTCGACTTCACTGCGCTCAAAAGCAATCAGCCAAGAGCCCTCGTGGCCAAGACCATAATAGCCCAACCAGCAACATGTTGCGGGTCAGAGCTTGTCAAGGTGGACCAAACAAACTCACACTCATACTCAGTCCACCTCCGGCCAGGTTCGCCCTTCCTTACATCCCGCCGTAAGCCCTCGATGGTATACTCGGCCGCATCCATCTGCAACATGCCAGTGCCCTCGTGATCGCCATGTCCATGCTTGTAGGCGCTGCCGAGCTCGGCCTCCTCGTCTTCCGAGTCCATGTTGAAACCGCTGGAATCATGTTGATCATCTTGCTCGAACTCGGCCTTGCCACATCTCGCCGAGTGGCTGTGCAGATGCGCCTCTTCCAGCGGCACCAGCACGCCTATGTAGTCGCTGACGGACTCCCGCCGCGCGAACCTGGACCTGAAGAATTGCTTCATTGGTACCTATGCGTGCATGCAGGTAGGCTCAATGATTGGATAAATGAATGAATATATATATAAAAAATAGAAGCAGTAAAAGTAATGATAAAGGAAATACGGCTCTCTAGCTTCGAGGTAAGCCCGGGCAAGCGGTGTGGCCCATTGGATAGGTTTTGTGGTCAGACTCTTTGTCCGTTGGTTTCAGCGTGCATCCATAGGCTACTAAAAGGGGAGATGTCCGACTAATCGGTTTGTATCACGTCAAAAGTATATAGATAGAAGTTAGAATCGCCATGGAATAAATCGCCAAATGTGCATCGACGAGATCGGAGGAAGTAATTAAAAAGGGAAACGGTTTTTTTTGGATTGGCCACGTGATCAATGTACCAGCTGACGATGTAGGTAGGTAGCAAGAAGCAGTCTCGTGAGCTTAAGATGGGGAGCGAAAGGAGAGAGCCAAGCCAAGTCCCGAGATCCCATGTAACAATGTGTCTCAAAATTCCCCAGATTTCATTCGCCCTACCGCGATGCAGGGGCCGGATGTGATGGCGATCAGCGGGAAGGCCAAAATGCGTTAGAGGTAGTATTGGTAGGTACTGGGATACCGAAATAGGTGGAACATCTATTGACCGTAGTTGTCGATAGAGATGTGACCAGCCACTGCTCCTACGTCACATAGGCAGTAATCTATCTCTAAGATTACCCAGCGTTGTCGGGATGCAAATGGAATTAGTTGTGACTTCTTTGAGCTTTTCGTCGAGGCGAAACGAGCGTTGACTTGTTACGAGTCATTGCTCATCACAAAAGTGCAGGCGCTGTCCTTGGCTACGGCCTACAGCGGAGGGGAGTCACGCCTTACTAATTGCGCCACAGGGAGCAATAACAATTGCTTACAGTTCAACACCCGCATCTCGCAAATATTTTGTCCATAGCACGTCATCAAACGCCATAAAGTCGTCCTACCTAAACCTTCTAGGCACCGGTTCCTCTTGTCGATATTGTATTCGCATATTCAAGATGACAGATCAAATAGATGGCAGTAAATTTTTCAAAATCCGACCAGAACTAGGAATGACTCTCTACGGGTAGGGCCATACTGCCTAGTACTACTGGCTAGATTTTCACACCTGAAGTCCCAAGCATGTTCGATGAAGATATGATACTCTAGCTATTTCGGCTATGAGATCGCAACTCGCCCATGAACACTTACATAGGCATACGAGGTACACAGTTTATGAAAGGCATTAATCGTCCCGGCTCTCATTTTATGCGATCAACTCCTGCCAGCTTCTCATTCAGCAGCTTCCTCCATCCTAAACTGTTCGAAGTCCCAACTAAGCTTGACGGTGGTCTTCTACTCGAGACTATTGTTCAACCGGAGAATACATATTTACCATAGCCCAGAAGTGACGGGAGTCGCGTCCGCCAATGCCGGTGACACTTGAAGGATGATATGGCTATAAATATAGCCCAGCAGAACTAAGGTCATTGAGATACCGAAGTTTCGTCGATACTCGCGATGCTTGTTGGAGGCCGTAGTTCCAGGAGAACATGCCTCTCCGGTTAGCCAACCGGCCCAGAGTGAGTGTACAGGTATGATACCTATAAAATAATATTAGTTGGGCATACATACAAGCCTACCTTTTATACAGCATACAGCTGTCGACATCTAAAGCAAACCGCTCAACGAGTATGGCGTGTGTGGCGTTTTAGATAGACGATAACCCATGGGCACAATATGCAATATGTGCATAGGTGCATTACTAGTACCCTGTTGCGCATTTCCTTATTCTCGTACCGGTGAGCTAATCCCTCGGTATCCTTCTTTAGGTCACACCGTCGATAAAGCGCGTACCGAATTATCTTATTTTTCGTCTTATGATCGAGCACTCAACACAGAGCTCTTTGTCTGACAAATTACAAGTCTCCGATGTCGATACCTACTTACATAAGTTGTTACTGTCATGTAGGGATATATGCATGTTGATGACCAAGACACAAGCCGGGCCAGGGACCTCGCATCGCCTAGGGGAAGGTGTGTGGTATTGAAGAATTAATGGTACGGAGACATCATCTCACATATCGACGGTCAGTACTCCCCCACTTTTGCATCCAATGCCCCGAATTAGGAGTGGGGAGTGGTCGGTTGCTGGTGTCATCAGTATGCATGTACCTATCTTGTGATGTGTAAACACAGGCTTGTCAAGATTGGCGCTACAGACACGTGTGCTGACAGCTGCGGCCGCCGAATAGGTAATCGCTGAGCTTGCCGTTCATTAATCTTTAAGACCATGTATAGTGAAATGCACATCGATACAGGATGGCTCCAAATTATACATATCTGTATTAACAAAAGGTAGGTAAGTGTTGAGTCATGTGGGTATGTGAACCTCAATATCATATACCATAAGCGTCGTAAAATATCATTATTGCCCATATGCATTAATCCGCAAAAAAAAAAAAAAAAAACCCTTATCGTCCATCTATGCCTATGCCTGGATAGTACTCCTCCGTTTGATCCCAAGCCAGCACTCAACAGGTTTCTTCGAGAAGCCCTCATGCGACTCGAGCTTCTCCTGGTAGAGCTTGAAATCGTACCGATGGAACGCGGTGCCGATAATGAGCGCCAGTTCCATATGAGCGACGTTCTGACCGACGCACGCTCGGGGCCCGTAGGAGAAGGGGTTAAACGACATCCTCTGCTCAGCCGTGGCGTCGAGCCAGCGCTCGGGGCGAAATTCTTCGACGTCGGGACCCCAGACCTCTTCCCTGTGATGGAGGGTATAGCTCGGAACAGACAGCACCGTGCCCTCGGGGAAATGCTCGTTCTCGCACGTGACGCCAGATGGCTCGGTCACGATCCGCGGTAGGCCGATGGCCGACGTCGAATGCAGACGCATGCCCTCGTCGATGCAGAGGCGGAGAAAGGGCAGGTTCTTCACCTCATGGTGCATGGCGATGGCGGAGCTGGCTTGTATGGCCTCATCGAGCTCCGCTTGTAGCCTGGGGAGTATCTTGCCCGGGTTCTTGCGCTCGCCGTCGAGGACCCAGTATATGATGGCGCACGTGGTGTTAGACACTGTATCGCTGCCCGCGATGAGCTGCGTAAGGGCCTCTGATATCAGCTCGTCTAGCTGCATGGGGTTTCCCTGGCTATCCTTGCTTTGACATAGCATTTCCAAGATATCATGTCGTTTTGAGATATTTGCTTGGCCATCCTTTGCAGATTCCAAACGTTTCGTAACCGCCGCTACAGCGATGCCGTGGAGATTCTTGACGGACTCGAGACCTTTGGAGAAAAAGGGGTCGGGCAAGTACCGCGCCCAAGGACGTAGGGCCGGCAGCAGCCCCAGCGTAGAACTCACCTCACCCCTCCGATTCAGAGTTTCAGCGCCCTGGACGTATTCCACGGGGTAGCCGGGCCGCGTCGATTCGCATTCATCTCGACCGCGGTGGACCATGCCAAAAGGTGCACCGAACGCTAGATCACCGATGATGTCGAAGGCTAAAAACGTACACCAAGGCATCATGTTCATGCGGGCGTATCCATCTTTTCCCGGGCTCGAAGCTATGCGATCTAGTTGACCGACCCATCGCTGCAGGTTCGCCGACATGTGAGGCTCGAAATCGTGCACGGCGCCAGGGGAGAAGGCGTGGGCCACGATCTTCCGCTTCCTTGTGTGTTCGCCTCTGTGGCGGACATTGAATACGCCCGGTACCCCTGAGACGAAAGCATCGTAGAATACACTATCATATTATCCACCGTAAGCAAAACTGAGGAGTTCCCGATTTTCGTCTTTACAATTTTAGGGGGTATTTAGGTAACGTACTCCTTCAAGAAGCCATTGCCATGAGCATAGACGGTGCGCAAGCCCTCGGCCGTGGCTATAGAGACATGATTATACCCCACGCGCACGACTTTCCCGTACTTGAGATGAGCCCCGTGTACCCAGGCGTATTTCTGCCCGTTCCGTGCGCCAAGGGCCAGCCATATGTTGCTGAATTTAGCGAAGAAAGGTCCCGGGAGGTGTCTAAGATGTCTATACGTCGTGAAATACGGGACTATCCAGTAGCAAGCTACCCATAGGGGTAGCGCTATGCATAAGACGATGGGGTGGAGTAACAACATCGTTTGATCAATGATAAGCCGGAAACCTGTTTCTACTTAAGAGGTAGGTAGATAGGTAGGTAGATTGGTGAGAGGCACTGAGACAAGATAGGGGACTCTACCTAGTAAGGTAAGTATCTATGTGAGCACGCATGGCATGGCTTGCAATGAGAGCAGCACAGTATAACACACTCTTTCGCAACTGGAACATAAGAGGATCAGAAGTAGCACCGGTAATAGTTGTAGCGAACCATGGTCTAATATAGGTGAATAGATACCCTCTATAGTAAGGATACATAATTACGTCGTCATGCGCATATGTATATCTATCTGCTAATGCTAGTACCTCCCTTTCATTTACATTGAATGGTACATAGGTAAGGGTGGGGTTTACATCTTCCATCCATTACCCTTCCCCCTTCCCCCTTCCCCCACTCTTGCTCTTCTTGGCCAGCAGCAGCTTTCAGTTTTTGTAGAAACCCTTTCCGACCCGTCCAATTAGGAGCCCTTATTCTTTTCGCTGTTTAAGTATACTCCCGGTAGGTTACAGGTTATGCGTGACTGTCACGGTATACCTATTGATGTGTATAACCAAGAAGTGAGATACTATGGTTGAAGCGTATGTGTGTATGCAGGGTTCGAGGACAACAAGAACAACACATAACACAAAACAACAACAACACATATGCATGTATGTATGTATGTATGCTTCCAGTCCCCGGTTCCGAAAAGCCACCGCATGGACACCTCGTGAAATCCTACCTGGAGCGTCGCAGTAACGGGTTATATCCTACCCTACCCTCCCCTACCCATGTATCTTGTACAGCAGGTCGGGTTGGTTATCTATGTACAAGAATGTGATTGATAGATAATCTATTAATCTGTTGATATGCTGTATGTTGATCGCATGATGTAGTAGGTAGGTGCTTACTTGGGTGGTTGGTCATGGCTAGATACGGCATGAGTCGGATGTTCGTGCGTAATATCCTGGTTCGGTATGGGAATGGGTGACAGACATTCGGTCGACATATTTCCACGACCTCCGTTCATGACCAGTGTGGACTGGCCTCACCTCTTAAACACCTCATTCAAGATGCATATCTTCAATTAACTAGATTAGAGAGCTCGGTTAGAATCTTTTAGGTTCTACTTTAGTATGGAGGCTGACAGCTTTATCATCTTACATCTTATTATTAGGTAGGTTGGCTGATTGATAAAAGTCTGGAATGGTTCGGTTCGGCTGGCATATTATTTAGGGCTGAGGATTTTCAAGACTTCTACTTCAACTTCACCTTCACCGCTACATCCCTACTTCACAGACCGATTGGCGGGCGGAAAGGCGGCAGAGAGCTCAGCTGCGTCTAGAGTTGAACCTTGTTAGTCCATATGTGTGGCGTTTTAGGAACCCAAGCTGTTGCAGGATTTCCTGCGCCTTGATAGGTACCTAGGCTGGTAGGTAGTCCGCCCTCGTGGCATCCTGTCCTGTTTCCCGTTTCACTTTAAAGGCGACTGTCATCTTTGATAAGGCGAAAAGATGGAGGAAGGATGGCCGTGGCTGGAAAAGGTGCCACGATCGAGACAGATCCCTCGCCGCATGACATCTCCCTCAATTGGTTCAATTGGGCTGTTGCTTTGGCTGAAATGATCAGCTCGAAGACGGAGTGAACTGGGAAGTAATTACAATAGGAGGAAGATGTCTACGATCCTGACCTGGACGTACGGACTGCAGAGTTCACTGGTACGTAGATGTGACCTACGCTGATCTGTGTTCCAGACTCCCAGAAAATAGAATGATCATTCCACATCTTCGAACTCGGCACGCTTCCACACTGCACCTCCCTTCATTCTCGACAAACACCAACCTCTGAAGACCGATACTAAATCCTCAAGTTACAGAACCGCTGATTGGCCCTCGACTTTCTTGTCTGCAAGTATGTCTGTAGTCTGATGTAGCAAATTTGCTGCAGTAGTCCCATGGTGCCGCCTGATTAGAAATCATAATTGCATACCGACCTTATCCTAGACACTCGTCACAAACAAAGGCGAGCCGTCAATTTCCGGGTAGAGAAGCCTAGGCCGGGCGGAACAAAATCTTCTGTGGCATTCACCAAGAGTTCCATAATCATATTTTTTGCTGCCTATCTACCGAAATGATCCCCTTGTGAGCATCGCCCCATTAACCGTCAAATGCTTGAGTCACCTGATGCCAACCATCGCTCATAAGAACTTCGTGTATAGCCAGATAGCCTCCATAAACGCCGTTTCGTGATATTATCTAATGGCTGCCGGCAATGCAAAAGTGCTAAGAGAAAGCAAGCCCCGCTTTCTATGCTTTCTATGCTTTCTATGCTTTCATGCTTCATGTCTTTTAGGTAATAACTTCATGAACAAAATAACCGCGACGCCAGTACCTCACTTGACAACGTACGTAGGAAATAACATTGATCATACCCAGAAACGCCACTACGCGTTCCATTTGCTTTTCCCCTCACTTGGCACTCGGCTCCGCCTCTGTTTCACAGGGAAAGATGACGACGCACCACCTGAGCCGCTCGCTGAGGCGGGTGGCGAGTATCTGGTGGAATATCGAGCCCCACGCCCGCCGTTACCTGTCATGTTCTCCTTGTTCGATGATTCGCTTTCGCTACGTGACGTTGCTAGCGCCCCTAGACTGGGCCTCGAGTAAAGACCAGAGGCACGCGACAGCCTGTTTTTGCTTCCAATAGGACTGCTGCCACCACCCTGCGCATCCACGCTGATCCGACGCGGGATCGAACTGATCGGTATACCTGGGTTTTCATCTCTGCTCCGCGGCCTCTGCATGGCGGCATCCCGCTCATGAGCAAGGGACACCGCTGACCGTTTGGGGCTGGATGCGACTTCTATATAGGCAGAAGATTGCGATTGTCTAAAAGCGTGAGTTGGTGTCTGAGGGACAGAGGAGCCGGGTTGCAGTGAAGGTGGGGTGTAGATGCGCCTTGGGCCGCTACGAACACGACTAGAGCCCGATGCTGGTCCTGCTGTAGACGATAATGCCGAGACAGATTGATCGGCGTTGCCATCGATATGTGAGATGATAAGATCGGATGCAAGGTTCCGGACAAGGACGGCAGAGTCTCTTTCCGCAAGAAGCCGAATGGCATCCAAGAGCGATTTAAGCTGCCTCTCGCGAAGGCTGACGGAGCTTTCATGTTCCCGAGCTTCTAGTATGTTTCGTACGAGGCGAAGAAGATTCAGCCGCACCACGGCCTTCTTATGTGAAAGCCGTTGAGCAATGCCCGAGTACATGTCGGGTTTTGCTAAAGATGCTGCCAGCGATGGTGAGAGTCGGAGGAGTTTCAAGAGTGGCTCCAACAAGTTGGGATCAAAGGCGTTAACCTTGGGATTATGGAAGCACGACACAATCGCGTCAGTGAACTTGCCGTCTAGGAGATGGTCTTCTACCTTGGCCGTTTCCTCTTGCAACCTAGAATGACTTAGCATGAGCTGTTTTCAACCCGAACTGTACCAGAGAGCATACCAGACGAATATTGCATCGAGTGCGGTGACTTGCCAATACTGATCAGCAAGAAGAGAGACGTAGAAGTCGAGGCCCTTATTCTGCCACAAATACCGACGACCCTTACTTCCTGAATGGGCCATGTCACATAGGATGGGCAGGGCAAATTCCTTGGGAGGCCGATCCGTCTTCATTATCTTTAGAAGAATGGGTATGATTCCATTCACGGCCGCATATTCCTGTCGGTCTTTGCTCAACCGACACAGGTTGAACATCGTATTGAGGACCTGGTTTGATATCTCCCGGAAGTGCGTGTGACCCTTTTTCATACTACTGCTTAGGAGTTCGATGAGCAAATCGATTGCATCGGCAGAGTGCAGCGTATCGAGCGTCGTTGACAACATAGATAGGTTTTTGATAAACTTTAACATCGTAATCTGGTGTTGAGGGGACATCCGTCCAAGGTCTCTCAGAACGCCTAGTAAGATGATTAGCTGCAATTTCAGAGAGTCCCTGGGGGAAGGGGGCCATACTCTTTAGCACTTGTCGATCAGCCACCACCTCTTTGACGTAGTTTTCAGCTTGGGAGAAGAGATAAAATATATTGACGATTCTGCCTTCGATCAATTCGGCGAGTTCAGTCTCAACATCCTCATCGAGCACTCGGTGCAACACCAGTGCTAAGGGATCTAGAATCTTGCTCCTGGAGAATATGCGGCAGAAGTCATTCTTCGGAGTCGGCCCCTGCTTAGGTATTAATACGTGACTCCCCGGACAGGGATCAATGAGAGGGAACTCCTTACTTGTAACTCAAACACGTTCCAAATACCGTTGACGCCGATCAAAACAAGATCACGAGCACTATCGTAATCTTCGTCCAGGAATTCCACAAGCACATTGAGACCACCGGCGCTGACAAACATCTGGAGCGTTAATGTTGACGTCTGGTACATCTGTCTAACAAATGCAGCAGCCTCCAAGCGTATCTCGTTTGAATACTGGCGTGCCGCGAATTTGGTAATGATGGGGATGCCGCCGACAAAGCAAAGATTCTCCTGTAGCTCGACATCGTCTAATATGATCTGAGTTCTGTTAACAAGCCGCCTAGATGATACCGAGGCGCTACACACTAACCGTGTTCACAACTTTGAGCAGCTCCAAAATCATGTGCTGCCTACTTTTGACTGTACACGGCTCGAGGATCTCCAAGATAGGAAGCAAACCGTGTGCGCTAATGATCAGATCTTTGACCTCACTGTTCTCCCAAAGTACTTCCAGCTAACTAAGTTAGTCGATGCGGGTTCGAAATATTGATAAAGAACACCTACCAGATCGCCAGACAGCTCTAAAAGTCTCTCTTCATTCTCGGTCGACTTGAGCGAGCGTACCAACTCTTCAACTCTTTCTGCGAGTCGAGCGTGCCGATCTCGCGCGATGTTTGCTTCCAAATCCATCTCGTCCCACCCTGGATCCATAGAAGCAAAAGGATCGTCCTCATCTTCATCATCACCAAGCCACGAACTGTTGGATAAGCGCGACACAACCATTAGATTCCCGTCCTCGGAACCCCGATCACTTTCATCCTTCTCAGTAAGGTTATCGCTTGGTCCAAATATATCAGAGAAGTCCTCTTCGTCGTTCTCGGCGAATTTTTGTATTTCGATCGACGACTTAGACCTGTGAAATGAACGGCCGGGCAAAATAGAAGGTCGTGACGCGGGTTTCCGTCGCACACTGCCAGCTTCGGGCGACTGCGTTGAACGTGGTAAACTGGTGAGGTCCGAGGGGTGGAATAATTGCGGAGCATCGGGCTATGTGGCATTAAAGATGAGCGATATGCAAGCAATAATAATGACCATGAAGGGAAATACCTTTTTTAAGCTCAGCTTCTGACTGATAAGCCCGTCACTGTCCTCAAAAACCTCCGAATAGTCTTCGATAGACTGCTCTCTGCATATCACATCAGGCCGCGGGGGCAGCTCGAACTTGTTGCTCGCACTGCTCTTTGCTCGAGAATGATGTTTGTGATGATTGCTACCTGAGCGCTTCCGGGGTGAGCTTCGAGACGAGCGAGGCCGCGATGGTTCCTCTTGTTTCTCGGGTTTTGCTATAAATTTATAGTTGGGCCTGATGGTCTTCTCCTGAGGATCCTCATCCTGAACGAGGTTTACTTTTTTCATCGTCATGAGCTCCCCGCCACGGTCCAAGTCCCAGTTAGCAGATAGGTCACGCGAATTGTCGATGGATGCAAAAGCCTTTAGGCGGTCAGCAGATAGGAGGCCGCCAAAATGGTCATGTGGCTTGATGTGGGGGAGTTGCAGGGCAGTCGGTGATATCGCCGTCGCGAAGTCGTTGTCCCAGTTGTCGTCATCTTATAAGTCTGTCAGTAATTGGCCCAGATATAGACAATGAAATCTCTGCAAGCATAACCAAGACATACCGGCAAGTTCAGGCGATCGAAAGTCCTCAGCAGTGGGCCGTGTCTTTGGGAGAGTGAATGGAACTTTGGCCGGTGTGGGCAGATTTGATTTACTGTGCTCGTGAGAGGAAAGGCGCTGGTTCTGTTGGCCATGCTGTGGAGGTCCGTTAGAATCTGAACCTGCGGACGCCCGGAGGTTGCTGTCAGACGAAGTGAGCGCTTTGTTCCACTGCTTGACCTCCTCTACAGCCTGATTGAAGTTGCCCGGGGCTTTGGCTACGGGGGCGTCGCTCCTTCTACAGCCTACGATCCAGTTGTGTTTCAGCAGCTTCCGCGCTGATACGCGAAGGTTTGGATCTTTCTGAAAACACTGCATCAGAAAATCGCGAGCGGCCTGTCATAAGATTAGAACGAACTGAAAAAGAAATAAAATTGCAAATATGACTGACAGAAGAAACGCCCTCAGGTAGAGGAGGATGATCATCGTTGACGATAGCGAAGAGTGCTGGCATAGCTTGGAGGTGGTGGTAAGGAGGTTTTCCCGACAATAACTCGATGACAGTACAGCCCAAGCTCCAAATATCTGAAGCTGGAGTAGCACCTGAAAGCTCGATAATTTCCGGGGCCATCCAGTAAGGGGTGCCAACAACTTGTGCTTCTTTGTCGGGTCCAGCAAGTGTGCTGGTCGACACTCCAAAGTCGGCAAGCTTTACCTTGCCATCCTTGGTGGTGAGGATATTGGCGCCCTTGATGTCGCGATGAATAACACCTTGATCGTGCAAATATTGGAGACCCTGCAATACTTGCGTCATGTAGACGCCAACAAGATTCTCGGGAAACTTTCCATAAGCTTTGCATATGGAGTGGAGCGAGCCATTTTCACAGTATCTGAGAGGTTGTAAGCAAGCGTAGGGTGTTGTACTATGCGGGTGTGTGTCACATACTCGAGAATGATATTCAGACAGTCGGCCGACTTGACAAAGCCGATATACTTGACAATGTTGTCATGCTATGTATGAAGGATCAGCGTCAGCAGGCATGCTGAAGGCTGTAGGAAGTCCAGGCATATGCTCACATGGAGGTTCTTCAGGAGGTCGATCTCGGCCTATTTATTGTTAGGGCGGTGAGTCCAGTCTGGGCCAGTTCAGGCATCTGAACGTACCTCGATCATACGCAATTCGCTCTTAGGCAAATTGACAAGCTTGATCTGCTTCACGGCAACAGCCTCACCAGTGCCCCAGTTAAACGCTTTGAACACGGCACCAAAGGCTCCCTTTCCTAGGCATTCCCCCAATCGCTATCCGTAGTCCCAGTCAGCCTTAGAAACCGGGCCGGCAAATGTAGATTGCCGCGGGAAAGGTTGTCCACGTACATAGTCTCTCAGGCCTGGGTCTTGCAAAGCCCTTTCACGGCCATTGCTTTCTTTTGCGGGTGTATTTGGGGTGCGGTCATGTCGGACTGCCACTACGGATGGTCTCCCGTTCGCGGCGTGGTATTGACGTTCGCTTGAAGGAGGAGCACCATTGGGAGGCTGCTGTTGCTTAGTCGGCGAGCTGGGTGCCATGGCCACCGCTACGGGGATCCGATCGAACTCGCAGAGTGGGCTGAGAGAGAAGAGTACTTTGTCAGTAGGTACTCAATACCGTCACACTGGGAGGGCTCTCAATACTGGATTGGGCGTGTGGTTTCTCATCGGATCATTTTACGCGTTAGTTCGCGTGCTTGAACGGATCTTGCAAAAGACGTCGGCGAGGGTGGCTATAGGTACGCTCGAACATCAAGTTGAGGATGGTAGGTAATGTCTAAGCCCGATTTTAGCACCTAAGTAAGTATTTACCGTAGATAAGTCATGATAAGGAGGTTTACGATACTCACTTCCAGTTGCCTACTTTTTAGTCTACCAGGTACTGCATGCAGGCCCAGGCACTGGTCAGTGAAGTTATGCAGGTGAATAGGTGTCTTGGGGTCAGGTACAAAGGCCAATTTCCAGATCGCGGGGTTGTAAGGTGCGCCTGAATGGGTCATTTTCCTGGGAGGCTTTCAGGGGTAGGCCGACTGCAATTGGCCAGGGAATTTAAGCTGGAATTTTAGGGTCGGAATTGACATAACTAGGGACCTGAAGCCCCACTAAGATTTAAGATTTTGTCAGTGCTTTGGAGATAAAAGTGACGTTGTCCCCAAGTTATCTCCCAATAATATTTAAACCTTTTGTGGTACGAGGTCAAGAACTGTCAAGAAACATCATTTAGTCTACCGCAGCTTGCATCTTTACTTGATTGAAGAGGTGACTACTATACTATGTTTATATGAGATGCTCGAATACCGACCTGCTGAGTTAGATTCATCACAGCTTATCCTGCAATCACACCCTTGATGATCTAAAGCAAATGCAAAGGTTTATTACCATTTATTGTGTTTTAAACATAAGGTAGCGTAGCTTTTCCAGCTCTGTGTTTAAAATTCCCAGGGACATGGTACATTTCTTAAAGGCTGCTCTGAAGTTTGCCTGTTATTTTGTCAATTGATTATTGGTAAAAAGCTGTAGAGTCATATCCTAAGACTTAAATAGTATCTTACACTCTGATTAGTCAAAATTACAATTGAAGGAACGGAGTTCAGTCTTGCATCTTTGTAGTTTTAGACAGGGTTTGGCAACAGTGGCTCTTATGGAAATTTCATTGGGTACTAATAGTGATAGTTCTCAGCCTCCGTAGTAAGCGCATAAAAGCATATTACAACTCTAGAAACAGTGCAGTAGGGGGGATCAAAAGCCTTACCTGCTTGAGAATATATGCATTTTCTTACAGAGTATTAAGCAATGCTTGACTTTATACTTATTTCTTGAATTATTAAACACATTTAATCTTTAGTTTACAAAAACCAAAGGAATCGCAATGGTGGTAGGTAGAAGGAAGTCCTACGTCACAACTACCGGTCCTCGTGATCACCTATCTAGCGTTATGAATCTTATAGTCATAGATTTTAGGTGTAACTTAGGCGACCAGACCCCCCTCACAATTACTTCTCACAATTTACTTCCGTGTGAGGACCGACACATGAGCCAAAACGTGAAAGGGCCGACCTTTTCCTCCATCTCCTCCCACTTCTCGTCTGGGTTCTCTATCACAGGCACGTTGACGTTCTCCTCAATATAGTTGAAGCCATTCGCTTCATACAGAGGCCGTCCATAAGGCGTTGAATCCAAGTAGAAATCAAGGTTTTTCTTGTCAGCCGTCTTTATGCCCCAGTCCATGAATTGCTGTCCAACGCCCTGCCGGCGGTAGTCCGGGTGAGTGAAGATGATAAAAAGATCTTACTTTTCATAAGTATTTACTCTATCTAAAACGATATGGGAAGAGTTCTTATATGTAGGCATGAGTACTTACAGAGATGTGGTTTCTGGGCCATCTTGGATCGTGGACGACTATGATTTTCTAGTGCCTTCTCCACGAAGCGGCGAGAACCGTCGTCCGGGAACCAAGTGACATCGCTGGGATGCGGGTTTGCAAACGGGTTTTCTTCATGGATATTCCACAGCGCGCCTCCGGTGATCTTGCCAGTCTTCTTATCGACGACTTTCTGCCAGTAGCTCGAAGGGTCCTGCGTATGCCAGAGCTTCAGGCGTTCCGCGCACTCCTGGATAGCTGCTTCGCGGGCCTCGTGTCCCGAGCCGTGAATAGGGAAGAAGACATGAAAGAACTTCTGAGGCGGATCCTCGTATGATTCAAACATGCAGCGGGCCAACGCTGGGAAGTCCTTCTCAGGGTCAATCTCCTGGAGTTTAAGTGTCATGGCTGCGGACCAAACGGGAATGCGACGTGCAACTGTTGGCTGTTTCTTAGGGCAGGTGGGAGTATGGTTTTCCGTGTAGTGCTCTGGCAAGGAAATTGAGACTCCTTTGGTACCGAATGGAAAAGGGAAGGTGCTGCCCATGATAAATGATTGTTGCTGATAATGTAGGTGTTAGGCGGGCAGGCCCAACTACTATCATAGATGTCAGGCAAGTTTCCTTGCACAAACAGAGCTTCAGACCCTATGAATAGGCGACTCTTGATTTTAATGCATATGCCTCACTTGTCTCACCGCTTACGTGAAGGTGTAAGACAGATAGCTTGGACTCGTGGCACAGAAGAACATGACAAGCATGCCAACCAACAACACGTTGTTTAGGTGTGTTTCGGTAGGATCCCCTCTGATTAAAAAAAAGAAGAAGAAAATTAATTACTAAATGATGCGGTAAGGCAAACGCGCCTTACAAAGGTTATCACCTGTCCTATTTCTAATTATTGATTAGCAGGTTTCAAGACTTTGAGGTCAATATCGCTTATTATTAATCTACACATCAACAGGTAATACTCTCGTACGTTATGAAGATACCAATCTGAGTTTTCCGCAATGAGAAACCCTATACGGCCCGATTATTATATAATATAGAACCTGTTTATGAACTTCATCGAATGCGTCACCACAACACCATTTGAGAACGGACTTCGTTTACCAACATTTCCTCCAAGCTAGAGCACGTTTAACTATGTAGTTTTGCCAGAATGTCCGATAATATGTCTCAGCAGAGACGCGCAGTTCGAGCTATGAAGTTCCCTCACGAAATGCTACAGAAATGGCATGGGCGAATGTCCCACTATTTAATACCTATGCAACTAGTGATGGTCCAGCTGTTGTAAACACCGTTCTGCGAACTCCTGTAATAACGTACACCTAGTGGAATAAGTGCTCTTCAACCTCAGACTTGCCAAGTCTAATTGGGGGTATAAACAGCCTCATGAATATTGCAGGCGCTTGAGGCGTTTTCAACGATCTACAAAATATTATTAAGAACTAGCCCTACCCGAGCAGATAAGTCGAGATACTCAAGCAGGAAAGCAAATAATCACACATATTTCAAAGGTAAGTAGTTCTTTGTAGCATTAAGGTGCTTTCCAGTAAAGAATGGTGAAGACAGATCGCATATAGTCACGAGTCCTACTGTTTGTAGAGCCTAGAACGAGCAATGTTTTGTTCGCGGTCGGGGATTGGCTACCTCCCTAGGCATGAAGGTAGGTTACGTACAACCATGGTACGCATTCGTAAGCATCAGAAAAGCCTCCTACTGGGAATAGAAATAAACAGAATTATTCTTTTGACCTTTTTAAATTAAAATCGCATTGCACGAACGTTTGTAATGTGCCTTATCGGTATTTGTCAAAGCGTCTCTAGTTAAAGGTACTGGGTAGGCATCAATTTAAGCTACCTAATATTGTGGAGCTGCGTTTCATCGGTGAACCACGATCTTCGATTTATTCAGCTGCCCCCGAACGTGGCGAAGAAGTACCGCGCAGTTATAGTAGAGTAGAGGGGAGACGCAAGCCTCATCGCCACACTTTGAGGTTGCAGTCTTCAGTGTGAACAGGCAGGGTTCATTACATGGTATTATGCTACGGTTACATTGCCCCTTTGCCACCATACAATAGTGACGACTCTATGCACTGCTGGACACCATCGCCCACCGTAGAATGAACGGACAGTAATATCAGGATTCAGTAACTGTATATAACAATATTATTGATAATTACAACAAAAATACAGAGTGAAGTATGACCTCAAGCGGCTAAATAAGATACAAAACGAGCCGACTAATAGGATAGTACGCAGCTGTAATAATAAAACAACGTGATATTAAGACCAACCATTGGGAAACGACCGATACGCCAATACTGCGCGGCAGTCTCTGATGCAAATGCTATCCTAAACACTAGTACAAATTCTGGGTATCAACGGCTGGGCAATTTATCGTACAAAAAAACACCCCTAAATCTCAAAATATATGACACTTCATCCGCTAACGTGAATGAAGGAGAAATAAGGACAAATTGGTGAGGCTGTTGGTGAATAATAAATCATACTGACGTGAAATTCGTGAGGTGGACGAGCATGTGAATGATGCTCTCTGCCAATTTGTGCTCGTGGTCGGTGAATGCCTGGGAACGCCGAAACCGTGATGGTCATGTACGATAAAACAACGGAATGGCGATGGGTATAGTAGAGAGGTATCCTAACTTTCTTGGGTATTTGCATTCCAATCTGGAGGGAAGATTAAACAAAAGAAAAATGTGACACAGAACCCGGTTGTTCTTGCGCAGCGCGCTGACGCCGAAGGGAGATGAGAAGCTCATATCATCAAGTTTGCCTCTTTTAATCGGCTTATGAGGCTTTCCTTCTCCTTTTCCAATATGTCGATCTGCTCCATCATGGCACCCTGCTGAAGATAGCCAGCCTCAATCTTTCTTCTGAGCTCTTGATTCTCGAAGCGGAGGCGTTTGTTCTCGTCGCGCAGTTCGTCCTCGGCTGCTTTCCTCTTGGTGCCAATTCCAGGACTAGGAATAGTTAACAAAGGTGTAGAGTCAGAATTCTGGTGTGATTGAGTAGGTAATGCCGGTGGAAACTCATTATCCGGCTCCTCACTCTGCGCAGATGGTCCCGCGCCGTTGGATGTATGGCAGCGTCGTAGATGCTCGTTCAAATTTTCAAGTCGAGCAAAGCTACTGTCGGTGTGCCGCTTACAGTTTGGATGTGGACAATACAAGGGGTTTTTAGGGCCGCCATGTTTCCGATGGACCTCGCGTTCATGGCGAAGGAGACCCCCGGAATAAGTGAAGCCCGGTATGTTCTCACATCCAACAGCATTGCATTTATAAGGCCTCTCATGCTTGTCCATGTGCTTACTACAGAACACGTTAACATGCGAAACCATTTTCCCCAGATGAGCAGAAAACTTACGACCATTCACACTTCCGCGAAAACTCCTTCACAGGGGCAACACATTCATTCCATGTGCAGATAAATTTTCCGTCGCGATTTTTCACGACTTGTCGCTGAGGCTTCGGTATTGGCTTCATCCGAGGTTGGGGATGAGAGCTCTTGAGACCGGAAGCCTTGGGGTTAATGGGAGGGGACGAGTACCGGTCCGGGGGTGTCGTTGGTGCCAAGCTATGTGACCGACTTGATGTGGATGAAGGTATCAGCGTGGGATCGCGGTTGGGATTCATAAGGTTGAAGCCTGGGTGTCTTTGCTGGTCGGCATTGTTATCGTTGTCACCACCTTCGACATTGCCGATATTGTCGATATCGTCGATATTATCATCAATATCTTCATCGGCGCTGACGTTCATGGAGGGCGAATAGGGGCCGGTAGCCAAGGACAGCGGGTTCCGACCCTCATAGATAACGCTCATCTTATAGTAGTAGCCGTCAAGGGCTCTGTTATAAGGTCGGTCGTTGTTGAAGACTTGGAGGAACTTCAGGCGACTCCGTTCACTATTGCGATAGCGACGCGGAAGCACGTAACGGCGGCACACGCCTAAAATATACAGATCTTCCTGGTTGATGGGTATTTGCACAGTCAAATGATAATCCAAGTTCTTCTTCTCGAGTGCTGCGTGTACTTGATAGATATGCTCGGCAATCGCTCTAAGGCCTGTATCGACGTGTTAGCTGCCTAAGGTTGTGAATGTATCTAGTAAGCTGAACACAGATGGATCCTAATCTTCGAAACTGGAACAACTGAATAAATGTTGCATCTTGCATCTTGCAACTCTGCACGTGGAATACTGTGGGCCCTTGTTCGAAAAGTGGACTCTTTAGCTTGCCACTAGTGTTAAATGGGTAGCGGGACGACAGGGGTGGGTGGGGATTTTGTGGGGGAGTTGTCAACCTCCCATGTTGCCACGAAAGGCGCGCAACGGGAGAATACCCAAGCCACAACAGCCACCTCAGCTGCTTGGTCACGCTCCAGTTTTGGATGCCTCCACAAGTCTACGTATATTTGTAGAACCTGGGGCTATCGTGAATTCTAGGCAACAGAATAACGAACTCTTCTGCGGGGTATGAGGTGTCACCCTGTAGGCGTATGACTAACACATCCGGATAGATAGGAAATGGTCCCATTGGTCTTGAGGCAAGTAAGGGTGAGTGGGTAGCTTTCAGTTGGACTCCGCAAAAGCCGTTCACGGCTTGCATGGAAGGTTCTGAAACCGGATTTCCTAGCAGCAATAGAGCCGAGACAAGAAAGTTTCACTCACCTTCTGGATCATTACCACTGGTATCGCCGGGCCAGACTTCGACAACGTAGTCCCAGTTGTCACTCTCGACGTTCGATGCATGCTCCAACTCATGGACCCCTTCGCCTTCTTATATAGTCAGCTATGTACTGGTTAGGCGGCCAATAACGACACGACTAGTAGTGCTGTCCGCCATGCGAGTGGGGAAAATATCAACCATAGTCAACAGCCTTTAATCCGTTCTCTCCAAAGGACTCCAGGCAGAGCCAAAGTGCGTTAACGAATGAGTCACTCACCCTGCTGAGGCTGATGATCCGCAGCCTGACCACCTTCCTGGACAGAAATAGCAACCAACGGATATTCTCCGTGTCGATTATTATAGGGAAAGCTCAAGCCTAATTCATCACCAAACGCTGAGCCACCAGGCACGGCTTCGTCAAGGCCCTTGTCCCATATGTTTGGATTCTCGGCGTAGCTGTCACTGTTACCCGGTACACCGTAGGTTGTAATTGGGCCTTCACCGTCCGATGCCTGTTCGCTGAGCGGCCAAACAAAATACTCCATCACGTGTGTTTTGCCGATGTGTCAACACCAAACTTTGCCTAAGATAGCTAGGTCGCTAGATTGTTGATGATCGCACCCGATGAGTGCCGTCGCTGCTAGAGCTATTACTAATTTGCTAGAATCTCTGCCACCATAACGGATCGTCGTAACGTCTCAAGAGCTGCCGAAAAGACACACTATCTTGCCTGTAGGGCACGAACGTCGAGGGGGCCGGTGAGCCCAGAAGTGCTAAATGTTAATGCCTTGAATGCAAAGATGCCTAGTAAGGGCGCCAAATCGAAGCTGTACGAGTCTGGGCACGCCCTTTTAGTTACAAATGTAACGATATTGGTAGTTGGAACGGCGGTTAGATCACACTCAGTAAGTTTACATTTATAATACCTCGTTGGCGATTCTCGTGCACTCCAAACATGCGATTCAGTCCCTTATGATCGAGGTTTCCCGAGTCTATCATCTCTAGCCAGAATAAAGCAATGAGACACTCTGGAACTGTTCTTTCTCTTCTCTGAACTATTTCTAAGAAGAGGTTTCCCCTAGCCCTTTCCACGGCAACCCCTTATTGTCATGTTTGTCCACCACCCCAGCCTTCGGTGTCTTCTCTGGAAGAGGCTGCGTCGCAGGACCAGATCACCCGGGCAGAATGCCTTACCCTCACCCTCTGCCTAATCATATATTTTGGCTTTGTATCTCGACTTCACGTCAGGCTCGTCGCTAGCCTTCTGAGACTTATGGTGTGCTGCTGCCTAGATCATAGTTGCCTTGTTCCCGAACGCATGAGCCAGTCGCGGCATTATTAGAAGGGACACTATGACTAATAGAGTTACCTTTTGTCATGATGAAAACAGTATTCGATGTTGATAATAGGTTTCTTTATGGTATAGATCATCTTGGAGCCAACCGGCTACTTGGGTTGCAATGCTGCTGTGACTCTTGCATCTCATTCACTGCCTCTGGTACTTCATAGTAGTAGTGGTAGTGGCTGACCCATGTTGTTTTGACCTGAAACAGCGTATCACACATCCAAAGCTCAAAGTGAGCGTCAATAATATCGGCGTTTTTTCAATTTGAGGTTCCGATGGGGGTTCTTGTAACTGGATATCTACATAACAATACTCGTTCTTCCCACACATTGCCGGCGATCCCACCACACATAATTTTTAGAAAGTTTGAGTAGCTACTCTCCGAACTTTCAACACGCTTCACAGCCTCTCTCTCGTTATAGATATATGCAGGTTATTGCGTCTCTTTGCTATAATCGGATGACTCGGTGCTTTTGGTATTTCCACCTCTAAATACCAAAGATCCCCTCGGTCGGGATTCATGCTCAGTCACCGACCAAAGCATCCAGTAATGTGTGCAAGTGTCACTACCTAGAGACCGAAATCTGCCATGCACGTTCCACAAAAGGAACGAGCGTTTTGCTTGGGGCATACTTACCTACCCAAATGCCATATGCACGCCTCGGATGAGGAGAATATCTACACAGGACTGCCTATTTCATAGCATATAGGGTGGTCTGATGGAGGGCTATGCAATGGTCGAAAACGCATATATTTGGAGTGTACCTGCAGCTTTGGCTCCTATTTTCCCGTGCCGCTATGGCTTAGATGGATGCTTTGCATGAACACAGGGCTTTAACGTGCAACGTAAAGCTTAGACAAAAATAAACATCATGAAGGGAAGACATAAAAACTCTATATAGATTGATCCCACAACTACTTACCTACCTAACCTATTAGCCGTGGCCGCCTCTTTGAACTATAAAGAAGGAGAGGGTAGGGGGTGGCTATGCTCCGCTCGTTGAGCGGGCGGGCAGAACGTCGAGGCGTTTTCTGGGGAAGAGTAGGCCTATAGGGCTACTAAGCCAGACCACTACATGAAACCTGTGTTTGAAACATAATGTTTGTTTATTTATTAGACGCCATTGCAGTGGGTAAACAAACAAAGTCTTTATATTGGTGCATACGAGAGTGCTACTATTTTTCCTGTGTGTTATATCCGGTCACCGAGGTAGTAATCACTCGTGATGCATGGAACTTTCTGCAAACTTTCTACGAACTGCATTAAGGCACGTGGGGTAGACAACCTTTTGAGTCCTCTGTGTTCCATTAGGGCGCGCCTACTAAACCCTCTGGAATTGTAATACTTCTGGACTTAATCGCTTTAAATTTATCCACTTCCCTCCTGTTTATCTAATTAATTTACACCTGCGAAAACATAGAATGTAACCTAAAATAGTGACGAGTAAGATTCTAAAACCGATACAAGTCTTTCTTCAGAATTTCTAGGGGCTCTAATGCGTCTCCTCGGGCGTCTTATTTCGCAGGATCAGCCTCGATGTTGCTACACCAAACAAATACCGCCATAAACAAGCAAAGTTTACCAATAAGGCTCAGAGATATGCACGCCAGTCGAAAACAGCCTACCGACGCGCGACTGGTAAGCCTTCCCGCCTGCTTCGATGAAGAAGTGAACCACTCTGAAAGCATGAGTGGACGGAGAGTGCTTTCTTGAAGAAACAGATTTGTCGGTGTCTATTTACAATGAAATTATGCGTTACCCTTGAGAACAAACCACTATAGGGAGGTTAAGATGGATGACTATCACAATAACTGCCCCAGTGACCTACGGCCACGAGATCCTATACTAAGTCTGAAGTAACGATTCTATCGCGTATGTTGAGAGCAAAAGATAGCTAACCCCGTCTTTAGACCGAAGTTCTGGAAATCAAGGTCCTTACGACGGCCTTGTGAGTAGTAGCATTAGTCTTGAAGAAGTCGCAGCTATAAGGTGTAGGCATTGTTGTCTAAGCCATCGCATTTCACGGTATTAGAGGCACTTATGGGGCGTTAATATTCCACTTAGCACCTGGTCACTGGACTACAAATCTCCAAAGATCTTGCTCGTTGGAATGGTACGGCTGCAGTACATGCCGACTGGGATGCCGCCCCCGTCGACACTAAAGGTCCTACCGGCTTGGCTTTGTACGTCAACCTTGTTGAAAGGAGAAAGAAGTGGTGGATGCTACTTAAAAGGGGTAATAAGAACAGCCCTGTAAGGTTGAATTAAAATCGATAGATCATTTTTGAAGGCCCCCCTTTGAAGGCATTTTCGACAAGTCACTAGTCATCACGAAGATCAGGTTCATTCTGTACGCCCCTAACAAATAAGGAGTCATTGGTACCTACGCCGCTTCCCCATACCATAGTAGGAAAGGAAAGAAAGTGGAGGCTTAATTAGGCAAGTCTAAGGGCGACATCAAATGCCTAAAATCTAATATTGGCCTAGGTTAGTTACTTATATATACGGCGTATTTAGCTTGACAGCATTGTGCTGCAGCTAAGCCAACCACTACTGCCGGGCTTTTGTATATCCCGTCCGTGATGGGAAAAGAGCGTCATGAAAAGTACTTTTCATACTCTTCCTAGATTATATTCGATTGGTATTTTCAACTGGGACCTGCAGATTTGGAAAACATCAAATTCTTGTCAATCCCGCCATCAATCACATGGAAAAAGAGGTCAGGTCTTATGTAAGAAGGTAACAGATGTGGCAGTGCATTGTGGCACAGCTCTGGCTTGGGTGGGAAAAACCTCGATCTCCTCCAACAATACCTATGTACAAGATTATCCAGACACCGTGCATCAGCATGTCCTTTGCCATTACCAACTGACTGGACAATTGGCTATCGGGTCTGATCTCTAAGGCAAACCAAGAATAATGGTGTAGTTACGTCGTCCTTCCTTTTAGCTCAATGTCTCTCTTTAAATTTTAATTGCCTCTTTTTCCTTTTTGGTACTACTTTTCACCTAGTGCCTCGGCGGAGCGCACACTGAGCTAGCTACCTCACTTTTTTTCCGGCCTAGCGGGTGGCCTCGCACGCCATTTGCGCGGGTTGATGAGCTGCCGCCGGCCTAGGCCTCGACCAAGAGCATGGCGACAACCAACCATGCGGGCTTAGTGGGAGGTGGCCGTAGCTTCTTCTTCCTCTCGCCACGCATCCATGACCTTGGTCTCGCCAGAGATGTTCTGGAGCAATGGATGTCGGGGCTCGACGTGAGGCGGCTGGGGTCTTTCGCTGCATGCATCAGTGTAACGCCAGCGGCTTGGCGCTTCCTCAAGTCAGCCTGGAGCGAAGCATACGGCTGGATAAGACAGCTATTCATAGCGTCTGTGACTGTGCCGGGAAGAGATCCCCTTAATAGGAATGTCATGAGCTGGGTCATGGCCAATGTCGTGCAACACCGTGGCATTCGATCCTTCACTGCCCGAACGCAAGTTCATGCTGGCGACCTCACGGATAGAGCTGCGCTGCTGAAGAAGAAGCAGAGAGATGTCCAATACCTCCCGCACTTTGAGACGACGTGGTTCTGGTATGGGTCTTGTCTGTATTTCGTCACGCGGCCATTGGACTGCTTCCATGCGTCGATGGGTGATCCTTCGTATGACGGTCTTGGTGGCGAAGAGTTAACACTTGGCTGCCTTGGACGGTCAACCGAGCCTATCAAGAGGCTTATTCAGACATGTCAGGAGTACGCTGATAGGCAGACGGAATTCTTCGTGATCATATATGCACGTGATCGGTATGGGATGACGTGGCAGCCTAAGGCTCGGAAGCCAATACGGCGAGTCGAGACGGTGCATTTTGACGACGGCGTCAAACAAGCTTTACTAGCCGATATCAGGAAATACTTAGATCCGAACACGAAGAGGCTTTACCAGAGCCGCAGCATGCCCTATCGCAGGGGCTATTTGTTCTTCGGACCTCCTGGCACGGGCAAGTCTTCCCTCTCCTGTGCATTAGCCGGGGAGTTTGGCCTCGATCTTTACGAGGTGAAGATACCATGCGTGGCGACGGACCAGGACCTGGAGCAGATGTTCCAAGAGATCCCTCCGCAGTGTATTGTGCTTCTGGAAGATGTCGACGCCATATGGACGGATCGCGACTTGGAGAAAGACGATAAGCACTCCGTCCGATCTAGCTGCACGCTTTCCGGCCTATTGAACGTCCTAGACGGTGTAGGGTCGGCCGAGGGCCGCATCGTAATCATGACGACGAATAAGCCAGAGCAATTAGACAGTGCCCTGGTGCGCCCGGGTCGCGTCGACATGAAAGTGATGCTCGGCAACATCAGCCGGAAATCGGCGGAGCAGATGTTCGTGCGCATGTTCACTCCCGATATTATGAATCCCTCCTCCCTATCAGCTGCTAGAGACGAGCATGGCCACGTGGACTCCTTAGAAGGCGATTGCGCGACACTTGAGCCGGCGGCATTGCAAGAACTTGCTATAGAGTTCTCGTCGAAGATCCCCGAAGACACGTTTACGCCGTCACAACTACAGGGGTTCTTCCAGCTACATCTTAATAGCGCGACTGAAGCCGTCGCCAATATCTCTAGCTGGGTAGAAGCAGAGTTGTCTAGGTTGTCCTTGGACGATGACATCTCCGTCGTAAGCGAAGAGAAGACCTCATGATCTGGAAAACTTCTCATTGCGGGATACCATGTCTTGTATTAGTGTTGTAGGTTACTATGTATTATTTGGCGGTATCAGCTAAACATTTCATTTCGTTATCTATAGCTAGAGGGTCATATGGAAAATAGAGAGGCGCATTTAGAGAGCACATAGATAAATCGGCGATTTCTAGGGCTTATGGAGGCTAAGGTTAACGGCCTGGGGAGCTCGAGCTATAGACAATAATTTGGCTTTTAGCCAATATGTATATAAATCGAACGTTTGGGCCAGCATATTCAAGAATACTTTGAAACGAGGATGCTTGTAATAGCTTTTTTATCTTAGTTAAGGGGTCGCGTGTGCGTTCGACAGGCCAGTCTCAAGCGGGGGATTGCTGTCATTATGCGTAGATTTATTATACTACTTCAAAGAATTCCCTGCTGCTCATGATTCCATACTAACTTTCGACGTGTTTCTAGTGTGTAAGTACTCATCCACGAATCCATTGAAGTCTTGAGGCTCATAAGGACTGAAGAGCTCAGACACGAGATTTGATTTGCGGCGACTGTTCAGTTTCAAGTCGTCGAAGATACTATCGATATACTAATTACGAATGAGACGTTAGTAAGGACATCCAACTGCAGAGTTCAATCGGCGATCGGTCGGGGTGCTTACCGGGAGGAAATCATATAGCGAATACGTATGCTTCTGTCCTTGGTTAAGGTACCTCTTTCGGGTCCACGTGTTCCAGAGCGCTACCTCCTTCGCCATAGTGTAGACATCGGGCAACTCGATCTCTTCGAGGAGATACAAGATGGCCCACAACGACTGGACTTCAGCCACGAGGGGCGTCTGGATCGTGTGGATCTGGCCGAGTATGGCGAGGGACCTATCGCCCTTCGCGGCCATGGATATAGGGACCACGCGTCGGTACAGATTCCACTTCTTCTGCCGCGACGGGTCTGACGTCTCCGTCCGCGGGGTCTTCGGCGGTTTAGCGAGGAACGGGAGCTGTTCGTCCACGGCTTTGTCGGCTTCCTTGTAGTAGCTTTCCCAGTCGATGACGCCGTCTTCTTTTACGGCATCGAGGTTGTCGCCATAAGCTGGGAGACCGATCTTCGCCTTGTGCTTGGCGTCGAAGATGCCGAAATGGTCGCCCCAGCCAGTGCACATGATTAAGTAGTCCGTGTCGATGCGCTCGTTCGAGGCGAACGTTATGCTGCTGCCTTTGATGCTCTCAATCACATCTCGCCGGATCGTGAGGCTCGGATCGTGCAGTGTTGGCCAGAAATCCGGAAGAGTGACAAGGCCCAGTCCGGCGTTTGACCAGAACACGCTGGTTGCTTTGATTAGCATTCGTTCACCTAATTTACGTACATAAATAATATTCGGATAACTCTCAGGGTTTAGGGATCTGCATACCTCTGTCGGTCAATCTCAGGCTTGAGCAAAGCCACATGGTCTCCCTTTGAGTACCCAGCGTGATTAGAGCTGGCCCAGTCAAGAAAATCCCAGAACCTACCAACACACCATCGGCCAGGGCTAGTCTTATGGAATGATTTGTAAAGGGGTCCTTTGACGTTAAGGATAGACGGGCTGAGGTGTGACATGAGCCGTGTAGAGGCAAACGCAATCGCATTCACCATATTCAAAATTTTATACGGCAAAATGCTCATCGGCCCAGCGCCTTCGCTGCGGATAGCCCAGGTGACTTTCTTGCCCAGTTTCAGAAGCAAGTACACAGCGTCGTATGCAGACTTGGCGGCACCCACCACCACCACATTTTTGACGTTTCCACTTTTGAGTTTTTCGTAATGTGACCCTAGATCCCGGGAGTGTATAATGGGCAGCGAGCTTTCTGAGAAGTCTAGGTTTGATGGGAAACTGGGAATGGACGTGACGCCTGTGGCCACCAAGAGCTTCCCTGTCTCGATAATCTCACTGGTATCTTTTATCGAAAGTCTCCAACCTCCCTCAAATTTCTGGGCGTTTGTGACGAACGTATTGAAGCGTATATGGCGTAACAGGTCATGGTCTTCAGCGTATTTCTGCATGTAGTTATGTATCATTTCTCCGGTCACTTTTTCATCTTTCCGGTTACCCTTATTAGGTGGCATAGGGGTATCCGAGTAATTGAAGAGCTTTTGAGCAAGGCGAATTAGTATTCTTAGACGCAACTATCTTTGAGAAATCCGACTTACACCAAGTCGGACTTGTGCCACAAGGTTTGGATATAGGCGGTCTTTGCTCCATACTCCGCCAACACTGTTATCTGCGTCGATAACAATTAACTTCGTAGACGGTCGTAGCCGCAAATATGTTCTAGCCGTAACCAATCCGTACCAGCCTGTTCAGAGATCAGTGAAGGGAGTAGACTATGATGAAATGAAGTTAAGCTCACCGGCTCCGATAATTGCCACATCAAATTTCGAAATGTTGTTAGCCGCCATCTCTCCAAAAGTGGTCTTTAAGTTGGCTTCAAGACTTAGTTATTTCGTTGTGTGCTCTCGGTTATGATCTTATTGGTTGGAGTCAGACCCGAGGACCTGGTTCGTAACGTGGTATTGGTCTCGAACCCGAGACAGTGGTATATGATATGTCAAATATTGACGAACCCGAGGGTTTGGTTCATGTAATCCCGTCTTACCACGAACCCGACGCTTTGGCTCGATAACTCAGAGTTGTTCCGGAGATTTTGAAACTCGAGCAACGAGGTGCCCCTCGCATAAGTGATCGTGGTGCTTGCCATAATGAATTCAATATGGTCGTCACCTTGCTCCCAACGTGTCTGAATCTATCGGACACGGTCAGATCGCCTTTGCTCAAGGTCGATCAGGACCCCGTTTGCTGAGAAGTCGCTTCGTTGACCGACATCGAGGCGAAACAACCGTTAACACCTTCCTATCATAGCGCATTGCAGAATGGGTATGGGTGTTTACCGCTTCCAAATGTGTCTAAGGAGGTGAGCGGTCCCAAGGCTAGCATGCCGATACAGGACTCCACGTTTTCTCGTCCTTGGGACCTAGGAATTCACAAGCAAGCACTGCATTAGCATGGCCCTTCCGCTTCTGACCAATATCTTAGTAAATGTCTGCTATACCAGTGAAAGATACTATGCTACCATACTACCGACTCTATCCAACTATATCATGAAATAAAGCCTGCCATGCACGCACTAGGGTTTCGATGTGAACATACCAGACGAGAAAGGCCATTGAAATCTCAACACGTAGAAACAGGATCCAATGAAGGGAATCCAGCGGTGAAGACGGGACTAGGGCACTCGAATACAAACTTTGCAGAAACTATGCTAGGATAGCGTCAGACGTTCGGTGTGTCCCCAATGGAAAGACGGTATTCCATAGGCTAGTCGACGAGGAGAAGAGCCTTCCTAGTCCGTGAGAACCCGCGAGAGCAAGGGTCTGGAGCAGATTTCGACAGCAATTCGTTGCAAGAATGGTGGACTTGCTAGAAGCACGTATCCATCGTCTAATGCTGACAGTTCATTTTCACCTCTGGCCACATCGATGACGGGTTGTCGGTCACCCCATATCCCTGTACCCTTGCGTGAACTGGATAAAACGGGCGTGCAGGTCCTCTTTCGTACATTGACAGGCTCATCCCTGCCGTGGCTCAGTGGGCCTCGATATGCTGAATAAAACAGACGAGGGGTCAACGACGGTGCATGCCCGTGGGTAATATGATGGACCATAGGTTGCAGTGCATGAGTAGCAGAATGCAAAGTGCAAAATGCAAAACGCTGAGTTGGGATTTATCCACTCCACTGGTTATGTAACGTCAAGTAACTTTATTACCACCACTGAGGAGTCATATTTGCGGAGTGAAGTTGGGGCCCTGTAGAAGAGCTTAACTTTAGATCTGCGGCAGCTGTGGGCTCCAGTGGCCCCATCAGACGTACGACACACCACCGTTGCACCACAGTGACATAGACTGGTTCGATTTAGTTTGCCAGGCAGGTACCTCCTTTCGCAGATACCTTCCTTCTTCCTTTTCTTCCCGCCTAATCTAAAGTACTTTTCAACGCAGATACCACCATGTATGTAGGTATCTTTTCTGCCGCACACGAAAGATTACCACTCCACCCCGGTTCCTGCATGTGCATGTACTTGTAACTAGTCGCGTCATGTGATGAGCAATGCGAACCAAATAAGCCACTTCACCGTATTGGAATAACCGTTGCGGCCGCACCTATCAAAGCAAACAAGTTCCAACCTTCTCAACAAACATTATTAGTAAAAACGAACGGCAGCTCGGCTTCTCGATATCCTGGCATACTGGGTTTTCGGGACACGTTATACTAGCGAATCTGACTAATAATAAACGTTCGTGCAGTAGCGCATGAGGGGTTCAAGGAACTAGGTCCCTGGTCCGCCGTCTTTGTTCGCAGCCTTCCCTTTTTCCGGCAGAAGCCCTTCACGTACATACAAAGCCAAGGAGACAGTGGCCCCAGCGCCGATAGTCAGGTATCCAATCACCATGATGAAGGCCAAGGTCAGGTTCGACATTCGGGGGCGATTGGGCATTCGCGACAGTAGTATGAACGCCCAGGCCAGGCTAGCAAACTCGTAGATCGGGACATCAAACTGGAGAAAGAGAAACGAACTTCGGGCTAGAATGTGAGAGAGTCCGCCAGAAGGGCCGTTTGGAGGATAAGGAACTTTCATTCGCACCAGATCGGTCCTTGGGTCGGTGCTAGTGTATATTCTTGCAGCAGTGTAGACGTGACCGGCTGCGGATGAAGCGGCTGCCAGGAGATACGATGCCTGTGTCCATCTGGATGCTCGTCGTGGAGCGCAGCCAGGATCGGCGGCAACCTGACCGGAACGTAGCCACCGAAACGCCTTCGTGAGAAGAGTCTGAATTAACGCCACCCACAAAGGATCTACTTGAAAGAAGGCAAGGTAGCGCTGGTGCACTCCGGGCGATCGTGACCCTGGCCCGTCCCACGTTGGTGCCAACCCTAGTATAGCAGGGAAGATTGCACCTAGAAGAAAACTGAAGGGCAACGCCGAGGCTGCATCGGTGTCCCGGACCCGCAGGATTTCTGCACTGTCGACCCATAGGATATGATAGGCGAAGTATAGTGGCAACGACACCGCACCGCCCGTGACCTGGGAGAGCATCGCAGAGAAGAGCGGTCTAACGAGTCAAGTGAGCAAGGCATGATTCTAGGCGTGACGTGGAGCTGGGAAAAACTCACACTGCTACTACCCAGGGTTTATGGCTCCCTGGCCTTGCCATTTCTGCATACAGCCATACAAACGTTGACTGAAGAGTGGCATAACCCTCGAATGCTAAGAGCTGTAGACCCTCGTCGGATCCATCTGTGACAAAGTAAAAGAAGGTAACAAGGAGTGTCACGGGGAAGTCGATAAGAAAGATGCCGGTATAGTTAGTACTGAGCGGGATGTCTTCCTTCAACCTCGCGTGCCACGACGATAGGAAAAATGCTTCGAGACCTCCATTGAGAGCGTATAGCCCCCAAAGCAGAGCCACTGAAAGGACCGATAGGGCCCGGTAACTAGTTGCGATCGATCTGGCTTTCATATTGGACAGTCGCAAAGTTGTTGAATGAACTTGCCAAAAACTATCGACCCTCGTCACTCGTTCGCCTCCTGATATAAATGTGGCAATCCGGGCTTTGTATGCCAAAACGCTGTGCCAAATACAGAAGATATGCCGGCAGTGTGTTCTACTTACAGTCCCTGCCCCTGTCAGATTACGGGGAGGACATGAAGTGCCGAACTCGGCAACATTTTCGCTACTAGCTACTAGACGCAAGTGTGTTGTCAAGCTTATGCACAGTACTTGCGCAGATCTTCTGTTTAATCCTTATCTAGCTAGGATCAGTCCTAAGGTACAAGGAATCTTCCTTTTCAAGGCGGTGGTTGTCTTTCGTCGATGTGGGCCGACATGCTTGCTCAGATAGGATTCACTACTCCGGGCATGCTTGGTGGACATGTATCTTTAGAATCAACATGTACTCGACTGTTGCCGGGGCTCGTCTTGGGTGACAAGTAAGTACCACGGACACTGTCAACACCAGAAGACCAAGTACGGTAAAGTCCTCAAGCCGTCCAGAACGGGGCAGTTAGAAGTGGTGGGGTGACAGTATAGATTTCATATGATTGTACGGCGTCAAGTTGGTCCGCTATAAAGAGCGATTGTTCTCGGTGAACCAGTCCAACCTGCCCTTGGAGTCTCATTGACATACATACATCAGACTTTGTTCTATAACCATAATGTCTCCAAATGCGGTACAGGACAAGACGGCCGAGCAGCCGTCACTCGAGCCAATCGCGATATGCGGCATGTGTAAGTGTCCCATAAGCATGTCATACTACATTTCAGCTGAGACGAACTACGGCTGACATGCACACCAACGATTTGTAGCGTGCCGACTGCCAGGCGGCGTAGACTCCCCCTCGTCTTTCTGGAACATGTTAGTCGAGAAGAGAACGGGCCAAACGCCCAAGGTTCCTGCATCCCGCTTTAACATCGACGCGCATTATCACCAGGACAGAGATCGACCCGGCTCTTTCAACGTCCTTGGTGGCTATTTTCTCGATGGTAACCCCGAAGAATTCGACCCGAGCTTTTTCAATGTGACACCTATTGAGGCTCAGTGGTTGGATCCACAGCAGAGACGCATGCTTGAGGTATCTTACGAATGCCTTGAGGCTGCGGGCCTAACATTAGATCAAGTGGCTGGCTCGAACACAGCTGTCTTTATCGGCTCCTTCACATCAGACTACCGTAGGTGCTTCCCTCTGCGACTGGCGAACGACTGATACTGACTGAATGTAGAGCAGACATCTGTCCTAGAGCCGGACTTCAGGCATAGCTATGCTGCTACAGGAGTAGACCCTGGAATTATAAGTAACAGGATTGGAAACATTCTGAACTTAAACGGGCCAAGGTGAGTACAGGTAGAATCCAACCACTCTTGAAATCAGGGAGCTGACAAGGTTTAGTTTCACTATAAATACGGCCTGTTCTTCCTCGATTTATGCTTTACATAATGCGTGTAACGCGCTTCGAGCAAGAGACTGTGAAGCGGCCATAGTTGGAGGTGTTAATCTGATCCTCACCGTCGACCAGCACATGAACACGGCCAAACTGGGAGTTCTCTCACCAACTTCGGTGTGTCACACATTTGATGCCAGCGCTGACGGCTATGGAAGAGCCGAGGGAGCCGGTGCTTTATATATTAAGCGACTTTCTGACGCTATCAGAGACGGCAATCCCATCAGAGGTGTTATCCGTGCCACGGCAGTGAATACGTAGGTTCTCAGCCACACGAACCATTCTAAATCCGCTTGAACTGATTCATGTGCGACCAATAGAAATGGAAAAGTAGAGGGAATGGGCATCACGTATCCTAGCGGGAAAGGCCAGGAGCGTGTTGTGCGAATGGCATACGACAAGGCAGGACTTGATCCCCGTCTCACACCATACGCCGAATTACACGGAACCGGAACTCCTGTCGGAGACCCCATCGAAGTCAGAGCTATATCAAGTGCCCTAAATGATACTCGGCCGAAAGATGAACCCCTGCTCATGGGAGCAGTAAGTGCAGCCCACACAGAATGTGCAAGTGTCATATAGATTGAGTCTAACCGGGTTGTGACAACAGGTCAAGCCAAATATCGGCCATAGTGAGGCCGCCAGTGGAATCTTTGCGGTCATGAAAGCAGCTTTGATGACAGAGTCCGCCGTCAGTAAGTGATCTCCGAGCCCTTTCCGATTCCGAGGAAATTATACAGAAAATTGGTGTTCCAAGTGGTCCAAGCGTGGATCTAAATCCATCCCTAATTTTCGAAACTGTCCGTACTGATTCGCAGTTCTACAGTTCCGGGTGTTGCGTTATTTAACCGTTTAAATCCTGAAAGTGAGTGGATTTTCTGTTTCATAAGCCTTTGAATGCCGGCGATTGTGATGTTGACCAACATACCCAACAGTTCTTGATAAAGAATGGAACGTCGAGGTTCACGCAAACACTGCGCCATGGCCGGAACACGCACTCCGAAGAGCAAGCGTGTCCTCGTTTGGTTATGGCGGTACGAACGGACATGTCATCATTGAGTCTGTGGACAGCTTGCTCCCCTTTTATAAACACGGCGCGTGCAAGGCAAATGCGGACTACGACCACTCCACAACCAAACCTGTGCTTCTGTGCTTCTCGGCACACGATAAGCCGACGCTTTCTCGAAATATTGCAGCTATCAAGAATGTCGCAGCAGACTATTACGCTGCCGACTTAGCCCACACACTAAATCTTCATCGTTCAAAATTCTCGCATAGAGGATTTACGATCCTACGTGAAGGAAAGGAAGAATTCGCTTTCACAGCGGACGAGCTTCGAACGGGAGTGATTCCTAAGACGAAAGGAGGGGTAGGATATCTGTTTACTGGCCAAGGTGTATGTATCTCCTAGTTGTGTTTTGTTTCTCTTACTATTACTTCACATGATGGCTAACTAGAAACAGGCTCAATGGGCCGGCATGGGCAGAGTTGCGATCTCGACATTCCCCTTATTCCGAGAGACAATCGAGAGGCTGGATTGGGTATTAAGTAGCCTAGATCCGAAACCGACCTTTTCTTTGACCGATATTCTCTCATCAGATGCAGAGGGAAATGCCGAACGAATCAACGAGGCAGACATTACACAACCGCTATGCACCGCCATACAAATAGCACTCGTTGATCTGTTTAGCGATTGGAACATCATGCCGTCTGTCAGCATCGGCCACTCTTCAGGCGAAATTGCGGCCGCCTACGCTGCCGGTCTGGTCAGTGCTCCCGAAGCAATAGTAGCAGCCTATGCCCGCGGTAGGGCTGTTCAGGAAGCCGCCGGCCCGGGATCGATGCTTGCAGTCGGCCTCGGCGCTGATGAGGTCGCTAAATGGCTCCCGACCGACTCTCAGGAGGTCTGCATAGCATGTAATAATTCACCGGGCAGCGTTACATTGAGTGGTAATGCTTCGGCTATACAAGATCTAGGCCGCAGGATGAAGGAGGAGGGGCTTTTCGCAACAGAGCTGAAGACAGGTCGTGCATACCACTCACCACACATGGCTGTGGTAGGGGATGCGTACGATGCGATCCTGCCTCGACTTCTAGCGAATCTCACAGAGGAGGACTTGAGCTGGAAGCTTCCCCGCTCGGCGATGATCTCATCGGTTACAGGCGACGTGATTACTGATGATGCTATCCCTCCTACTTACTGGAGTAAGAATTTGCGTGAGCGCGTGCTCTTCGACACTGCCGTGCGTCGAATGAGCTCGGACAGAGAATTCGACGACGTAACTTCCGTCATCGAGGTGGGCTGCCACTCTGCTCTTGCACGTGCATTCAAGCAGATCAAGTTGTCCAACCGGTCCTATATATCCTCCCTCGTACGGGACAAGGACGACGCCGATCAGTTACTCGCAGTAGCCGGCTCTCTCTTCCTTGCAGACTACCCCGTAGACCTACAACAAGTCAACCTGGACTTGGCGGAAGATTCCGGCAGCATACGCAAACCCAAGCCCCGGAGCCTACTAGTCGACCTGCCCACCTACCAGTGGAACTATTCGAAGTCATACTGGGCCGAGCCGCGGGCCAGCATAGAGTTGCGAAACCGCACACATGCTCGCCACGACCTGCTAGGAACACGTGTTGCCGGGCTTTCGAAGAGTTGCAAAGTTTGGCGAAATATACTACGACATCGTGATGTGCCTTGGTTGAAAGATCATAATGTAAGTGCTCCGCTGCTTTAGCTTGCGATTGCTATCACGGACTAACGGAACAAAGCTTGGCGGCGAGGCGGTCTTCCCAGCGGCAGGCTACCTGTCGGTCGCGATAGAAGCTCTACGACAAGTTCACGATACCGAGAATCGACCTTTCCATGGCGTGCGGTTACGCGATATTGACATTAAGACCGCACTTGTGGTTCCCGAAGCCGATGGTATTGAAATAGTGACCTGCCTGCACACGACAACCGACGAGGAGTACACTTTCACACTTGAGTCAGTAGTATTAGGCGAGTGGACACTGCATTGCGAAGGCAAGATCTCGGCAGCTCCAGACTCTACCATCACACGAGAACATCCTGTCGATGAAGGGGAACTTACGCAACGCGTTACTGGTAAGAGGTGGTATGACACCTTCCACCGGGTCGGCTTCAACTACAACAACACATTCCAGCGGCTTCTCGACGCAAAGACGGACAAGTCTGTGCACCACGCAGTAGGAGATGTTGTGCTGTCGCAGAGCTCGGGCATCATGGTGGGCGAGTCTCGCTATATGATCCATCCAAGCACCATAGATGCCGTCTTACAGTTGGTCATCGTCTCTGTCCACGCCGGAAAGCACAAGGAGATGCAGTGGGGTATTGTGCCGACTCATATAGGACAATTCTCATTAGCATTCCCTGAGGGTGAAGGTGAAGCCGAGTCCACGGGACATGCCGTAGGATGGATGGAGAACTCCGATGGCAGACACTTCTACACTCACGCTTGCTTGAACGATTCAACGGGCAAGCTAGTCATGGATATCGACGGCCTTGCTTGCGTCGCTTACGAAGCCGTTCTACCTCCTGAGGTGCAGGCACCCAGTGATCCGGAACCTTTCTCAATAATGACTTGGAAGCCTGATATTGAGACTCTTCCATCAGACTCTCCAGTCTCTCTTGAATCAATAACTGATCTCGTCGAGCTCATCTGCCACAAAAAAACCGTTAAATCGGCTTTGATTTGTGGGGCTCCTTCGTCTGCTACGATTAAGGCTGCACTGAAGGATTTACCGGCAGGCTGCTCCTTTACGGTCGGCTTCTCTGAAGAAAAGCGTGCCGACTCTGTGGACGAAGAATTACGAGGGCGCGTTACTGTCAAGACGTCAGCAGAGGAGTGGCAAGTTGGCGTTGATGGTGCGCGCTATGACCTGCTTATTGTAGACTCGTCTCAGGATAAAGATGCGAGCCTTAGTCTCGAAGTAGACACGCTTATCCCTCTCATCAATACAGGAGGCTGGCTTGTCGGTGCCAAGAGTTGCCTCACATTACTTCCCGCCACAGCAGTCACATACAACCAGAGCTTTGTCTACAAACTGACCGACACAGTGAGCGATACCAACAACACTACGCTCGATATCTCACTGCTATCACCGGAATCACCATTTTCGGAAGCCACTAGCTTGGGCAATGTCCTGATAGAAAAGGGACGAAATGTCTGTGAGAAACGCCTCGCGGGCTTCACTGCGGATTCAGAACAATGCATCGTCATCGATGATAGGAAGGGTACAACTCTGTTATCGCTCACCGAAGCAGAATTCACTGGCCTCAAGGCGGTCCTTGCCTCGGGATCCCTCCTCCTATGGCTCACCCAGGGTGTCCAAGAAGGCAGCTCTGCTGAGGGAGGCATGGCAGAGGGCTTCCTCCGCGTCATTCGGTCGGAGCAGGCTGCGGTTAGGGTAGCGCTCCTTGATGTCGACCAGAGCGAATCAACAAATGCTATAGCTCAGACAATCCTGAATAGGCTTGACACCATGGCCAGCTCGAGCTCAGACAGCGATACAGAGTTCTGGTTGCACCAAGGCGTTTTGAGGATTTCTCGCTTGTATCCCCATGACCCTCTATCAGAAGAATCAGAAGTTGTAGAGCAAGAAGAAGAGAAGAGACCGGTTACACCGACAACAGGCCTGCTTCCCGCTGCTGAGTTCATTAAGGCTGGTGGCAAAGACACACACAAGCCGTCGATACACACCTCGGGATGGCTACCCCTAACGCCACCGGATTCACTACCCTCATCTCCATCAGCACGAACAAAATCGGTAGAGCACACACATACAGAAACACACCCAATAAAGACACCTACCGTAGATGCGACACCCAAAGCAACACCCAAGATGCCTCAGTTATCACTTTCTAGCGAGGGAACATATGTCCTAGTCGGCTGCCTAGGAGGCCTGGGACGCAGTCTGACAAAGTGGATGGTGGAGCAGGGCGCAAGGCACTTCGCCTTCATCTCGCGATCAGGGGCAAGCAAGCCGGAAGCAGCCCGTGTGATAGAGAACATTGGGAAATGCCCAGGAACGTCGACAAGGGTATACCGCGCCGACGCGTCTGATGTGGTCGCCATGCAATGCATCATCTATTCTCTGCAGGCGGAGCGACCGGTTCGCGGCGTCATCCACGCCGCCATGGTTCTCAGGGTATGTAAAAATTTTCCTTATCTCACCCATTTACTTACACTTACACCATGAACCTAATACTAACTTACCTAGGACGGCATGTTCGAGCAAATAACCTACGACGCATATATGGGTGCCATCACGCCCAAGGTGCGCGGGGCGCTGAGCCTGCACAAGGCGCTGGGCAGCGCGCCTCTCGACTTCTTCGTCATGACAAGCTCCGTGTCCGCGGTGCTGGGCAACATGGGCCAGAGCAACTACAGCGCAGCCAACAGCTTCCTGGACGCTTTGGCGCGACACCGTGCGGCCCTCGGTCTGGCCGCCACGTCGCTGGCCTTGCCCATGGTCCTCGACGTCGGCGTCGTGGCCGAGAACGACGCCATCGAGACCTCGCTCACGCGCAAGGGATTGTACGGAATCAGCGAAGAGGAGATGTTGAGGGGTATGGAGGCCGCTATGATGACAAGACCGCAGAAACACCAGTGGTCGCCTTCGCGTCTGGCTATTTCGATGCCAGTACACCTCGTCATGGGCATGGAAGCCCGCGAGCTAAGCCGGGCCATCGCGTCTGTGAAGGCCGATAACGTGGACGCGTTCTGGATCAACAACGAGCGATTCTGCCACCTGCGCGCCGCAATCGAAGCCTCATCCTCCTCATCGCAAAACGGTTCAGCAGGAGACAGCCAAAAGGAGCAGCAACAAGGCGGGTTCAAGACGGCGCTAGAAGCGGCGCGCGCAATAGGAGGTGCCGAGGCGACGGTGACGGTCATCGCGACGCACATCATGCAGCGCATGTCAGGGATCCTGGCCATACCGGTCGAGGACTTCGAGATGGACGGCCCCTCGCTGGGCAGCTATGGGTTGGACAGCATGGTGGGCGCCGAGATGCGCGTCTGGCTGTTCAAGGAGTTCGGGCTCGACTACTCGTTCCAAAAGCTCCTCGCCCGGACGACAACCTTTAGAGCCTTGGCTATTGTCGTCGCTACGAAGTTGGGCGTGCTTGAGGGGGACGGTGACGGAGAGTAGAACACGCAGTACATGCATAACTTCTAGTGGGATCTTAACTTACTACTTGCTACTTCAATACTTCTCGTTGTTAGAGATTGTCGAAGGACCCTTCCTTTGTCTCGTTATCCGTCTATATACCCGTCCATCAACTTGTGCAAGGAAGAACAAGTTGGACATGGTATTGAAAAGGACAGTTCCGCACTCTTGGGAATTCCCCCAAATATTTCCCTTGCCAGACTTATCCATACAGCATACACCTAGTCTTCAATCTTGCAGCATTATGCATGATAAGGACATCTTATTTCAAATCACAACAGCATACCTAGATAGAAAAAGAAAAAGAAAATAGATATAGAGATCCAAATCGCTCCATTAGGGTATTATTTAATTTGTGCTTTAATTACTTGCTTCATGCTTTCCTTAGAATGCATCACTGTCTAATACAGGGACTTTCGGAATTGGTTTTCTCGACCAATGCCTTTTTGCTCATTTGATAAGAAAGATTGATTACCTACTTTGCCATCTTAGGTGGCTTTACTTACAACCCAGTGTTTTTCAATCCATGTACACCTATCTACTTACCTCTTGTTTACATAAGTAGTCTCTCAACACGAAAGAAAGAAAAAAAAACCTACACATACCGCCGTATTGGTTATAGATAACCTTTTAGACATGCACCCTCTCAACCCTTGCTCACATCCGAGTAAGGTGACTATTTCGGTGAACGAATTTCCAGTACCGCGGGTTTCGTATTGGTATCCCTACCTAACCGTATGCCGTTTCTGCAGTGAGTATGCGATGTGCATTTGTCCCTGTCCTTGTCCTTGTTCCTTATAACCGGGTCCTGTGAGTTGTGGAGAGAGATACATAGAGAGGAACTCGAAGAAAAGAAAAGAAAAGAAAAGAAAAGTAAGTGGACCGACCAGCTACATGGGACAATCACAAAATCCCCAGTTCTGTTCTGTCCAGGCCCTACATATGAGTAGGGGGG